>Ga0307374_10012255_pt1 | contig 12061 bp, 8 predicted proteins | sample OX3MG_FD_202532 | JGI IMG/M metagenome (GOLD analysis project Ga0307374, IMG submission 202532) | Soil microbial communities from Risofladan, Vaasa, Finland - OX-3 | ecosystem: Environmental > Terrestrial > Soil > Coastal area > Acid sulfate soil | place: Finland: Risofladan, Vaasa | collected...
CCAACTACTCCCATCTCGCCATCCCCGCCGAAAGTCCTTACGCCGTCCCCTGGTGGTTCCGCACCCAGTTCACCCTGCCCCCCTCCTTCCGCGGCAAAACCCTCTGGCTCGACTTCCACGGCATCAACTACCGCGCCGACATCTGGCTCGACGGCCACCAGATCGCCAGCCAGAAACAAGTCCGCGGCACCTTCCGCCGCTTCGAGTTCAACGTCACCGGCCTCGCCCACCCCGGCGCCAACGTCTTGGCCGTCGAGGTCTTCGCCCCCCGCATCCACGACCTCGCCCTGACCTTCGTGGACTGGAATCCCATGCCCCCCGACAAGGACATGGGCCTCTGGCAACAAGTCTTCCTCCGCGCCAGCGGCCCCGTCGCCCTTCGCCACAGTTGGGTCCAAACCCGGCTCGATCTACCCAGCCTCGCCCTCGCCCACCTCACCGTCTCCACCACCCTGGTCAACGCCACCGATGCCCCCCAATCCGGCACCCTGCGCGCCCGCCTCCTCTCCCGCACCCTGGCGCAATCCGTCTCCCTCGCCCCCCACCAAACCCGCACCGTCAGCTTCCACCTCGACGTCCCCCATCCCCGCCTCTGGTGGCCCCACGACCTGGGCGCACCCACCCTGCAACACCTCTCCCTGCGCTTTTTAATAGGCGGCCGCGTGTCCGACGATGCCGAACAAGACTTCGGCATGGACCAGATCACCGCCGCCAAAAACGCCAACGGCGCCGAGCAGTTCTACGTCAACGGCCGCAAGCTCTTCGTCCGCGGCGGCGGCTGGACCCCCGACATGCTGCTGCGCGACGGCCCCGCCCGCTGGGCCCTCGACTTCCGCTACGCCCGCGCCCTCAACCTCAACACCGTCCGCCTGGAAGGCAAGCTCATGGACGATGCCTTCTTCCACCTCGCCGACCGCTACGGCATCCTGGTCATGGCCGGCTGGTGCTGCTGCGACCACTGGGAGGAGTGGGGCTCCTGGACCGGCGACGAGCGCACCGTCGCCACCGCCTCCCTCCGCGATCAGGCCACCCGCCTGCGCGCCCATCCCAGCCTTTTGGTCTGGCTCAACGGCAGCGACAACCCGCCTCCCGCCCCCATCGAGCGCGCCTACCTCGCCGTCCTCGCCCAGGCCCACTGGCCCAAGCCCATCCTCTCCTCCGCCTCCGGCAAGCCCACCTCCGTCACCGGCGCCAGCGGCGTCAAGATGACTGGCCCCTACGACTACGTCCCCCCCGTCTACTGGCTCGCCGAGCCCCAACTCGGCGGCGCCCGCGGCTTCAACACCGAAACCAGCCCCGGCGCCGCCATCCCCCCCATCGAGAGCCTCCGCCGCTTCATCCCCCCCGACCATCTCTGGACCGGAACCGGCCCCGGCCCAAGCTCCGGGAAAGGCCCCGACGATCCCTACTGGAACTTCCACGCCGGCAGCGGCCAGTTCCTCAACCTCCACCGCTACCAGGCCGCCCTCGCCGCCCGCTACGGCGCCCCCACCAGCCTGCGCGACTATGTCTGGAAATCCCAGGCCTCTTCCTACGAGGGCGAGCGCGCCATGTTCGAGGCCTTTGGCCGCCGCCAGGGCGAAGCCACCGGCGTCATCCAATGGATGCTCAACAACGGCTGGCCCTCCCTCATCTGGCACCTCTACGACTATTACCTCCGCCCCGGCGCCGGCTTCTACGGCGTCAAGCTCGCCAACCAGCCCCTCCACGTCCAATACTCCGACTTCGACCGCGCCGTCAGCATCGTCAACCACACCCTCGCCCCCTCCTCCGGCCTCGTCGTCACTGCCTCCCTCTACGACCCCAACGGCAAGCTCCTCTCCACCCGCCGCCAAACCTCCCTCGCCGTCGCCCCCCAGTCCTCCACCGACGCCTTCCACCTCGCCCCGCTCGCCGCCAACGCCTTCCTCCAACTCGTGCTGACCAACCCCGCCGGCCGCCAGCTCAGTTCCAACTTCTACTGGCTCTCCGCCCGCCCCGATGTCCTCGACCTCAAAAAGGCCACCTGGTTCTACGCCCCCGAAACCTCCACCGCCGACTTCCGCTTCCTCTCCCAACTCCCCCCCGTCCACCTCCGCAGCCACGCCCTCTTCGCCCCCGGCGCCGCCCGCGTCACCGTCTCCAACCCCTCCTCCCACATCGCCTTCATGATCCGCCTCCGCATCACCCAGGGCCCCGGCGGCCACGAGGTCCTCCCCGTCTGGTGGGACGACAACTACTTCTCCCTCCTCCCCGGCCAGTCCCGCACCCTCGCCGTCCATTTCCGCCCCCAAGACCTCCACGGCGCCGCCCCCGCCCTCGCCGTCGGCGGCTTCAACGTCCACTGAGGCGCCGCCCCCCGAACGGTCAAGCGCCGACCCTTTACCCCACGCCCCACCCGCGCTCACAATCCGGGGCGCGCCAAGGGGCCGCAAATGGTAGCGTCCAGAATCTTTCGCACTTTGGCTTAGCCTGAGGGGCAGTGTCCAGAATCGCAGGTCTGGGTCGTCGACCGGCATGCGGAGGCGGAGGGTAGGCGTCAAAGCAATCCACGGGTCCGGTGGCGGGGAGCGCTTTGAGGGCGAGGTTTAGGAGCGCGCGGCCTGCCAGTTGGCGGGAGTGAGTTGGGCGAGCGCCGCCAGGGGCCGCGCGCGTTGCTTTGACGCACACGCTACTGCGGGCCGGACCCCGGTGGCCACCTCGGGCAGGGTGTGGAGCTGGCCGACCTGGGTGGCCGGACGCTTGTCCTAACGCCACCCGGCGGCGACCTGCCCGCGATTCGGGAATGGGTCAAAACGCCGCTGGGCTTGGGGCGGTGCTGGCCTACTCAGAAGATGGCGCCGAGTGTCTGGTGCGCCCATTCCATCTACGCCCGGGAAAGCGCCGAGTGGTGTGGCGCCGTTCCGAGAACGTGGTTTCGGAGATGGACGCGGAATGAAGGCCGGTCGTCTGCTCCAAAGCAGTCGGAATTTGCTCGAAATCGCGTTGCCGGAGCCATTGCTGGCGGGCGAGCGATCGCGCTCTGCGGATTCAATATCGCGCTGCTTGCGACCGCCGGCTGGCCGGACATCTTCCCCGCGAGCGCTGTGCCATCTTCACCTTCTTGCGCTGCCCCGGCCTGCAGGCCGCCAAGTGGCGAGCCGAACAGGCGATCCGGCCGATGGTGTCGCCCGCAAAGTCTGGGGCGGCAACCGCACCGCCATCGGCGCCCGCACGCAATCGGTGCTGCCCAGCCTGATTCACACTTGCCGCCAGCAGCAGCGCCCCTCGGCGCCGCTGTTCCAACGCCTGCTCTGCGCTCCCCGCCCCACGACGCCGCACCTCGCGGGGCGGTAAATAAATACCTCTAACGGTTGCCAACCTCAACGGGGCGCACGAAGTTTCGGATAAACTGCGACTTGGAATTCTTCTATCGAGTATGCGCAATGAGCGAGCCGCGCCGCCATCATTACCTGCCCGTGTTTTATCAGATCGGCTTTTCAGTCAGCCATAATCAGCGCCTCTGGGTGTACGACCGCAAGGAGCGATCCCTGTTCCATGCACATCCTAAAACGATTTGCCTCGAACGGGAGCTTTACACGGCGGACCCAGGCGGGAGGCGTGATCGGCGGATCGAGACCAAGCTCTTGGGCCCAGTGGACTCAACGGCAGCCCAAGCTATTCGGCAATTGTCGGTGCGCCAACGTTGGCCAGCGGACCAATGGAAAGCGCACATGTCGAGTTTTACGGCGTTGCAGATTCTGCGCTCACCAGCTTTCCGAAACATCGCAATTGACTCCCGTCGTCAATTGGGCGAATCGTTCTTGCGGATCGGCTTTACGGACGTTGATCGGGCCCGCTCCCTGATGAGGCGGTATTGCGAGGACACAGGAGCCGGTTTGGGTGAAATCACGGCGGAGTCGATGGTGGAATCCGTCATCAACGGACGCCTGACAGTGGATGTGACGGAGAGGCCATTTCTTGAACAAATTCTTCGGCAGCTTAAGCCACTCGCCCAGATGTTCGCCTCGCGGTCGTGGTCGATTATTGAATCCTGCGCAGGCACGGGCTTCATTACATGTGATCATCCGGTAACCGTCGTTCCAACGGGCGATTCGGAAATGACCGGTCCGGGAGTGCCCGGCTCAGTGACCCTGTTCCCATTGAGCCGGCGGTTCTGCCTCCGCATCGGTGCGCCGGGCTTCGGTATTGATCAGCGAATTGCGGGAAAGTCGGACGTCCGCGTCATCAACCAAAACATCGTCATTAGCTCCGAACGCTTCGTCCTCTGCGCGAATCAGATTCAACTCGAGTCGTTGATTGAGCGGTGCCGAGCAGCCGAAGTGGATCCGTCTTCACGATGCAGCAGGGAGATTAAGCCGGTCGACACGGATAGTTCATTGATCCAGATGACGCTGTGGCCCAAGCGAGCATATATCCAGCTTCGTGGTTGAGAACAGCTTGACCATCAACGGTTGGCCTCATATTCCGCACTATCGGAAGCGCTTTGGTCGGTGCGCTCGCTCGCCGCCAATGGCTCCGCCAAGGCGATTCCGAGCAAAGTCCGACTGCTTTGGAGCAGACGACCGGTGAGCGGTGTTTGAAGCGGGTAGTGTCCAGAGTCTTTCGCACTTTGGTTTAGCCTGAGGCTGGTCAGATTCCATTGCGTTTACCTTTTTGGGGGCTGTTTGTGTTCGCAGCTTGGGCGTACGCGTCAAAGCAACCCAGGCGCCCCCGCCCCACCCGCCGGGCTTCACCTCCAGCGGCACCAGCCGCTGCGACTCACGCGCCCGTTGCCGCCATCCGTCCATCGTCGTCGGCGCCAACCCGATCGCCCGGCAAAACTCCTGCCGCGGCTTCCCGCTCGCCTCAAACGCCCGCACCACCGCCAGCTTCTCCGCCCAGCTCCGCTTCTCTTCCATCCCGCCACTTCACCACCGCCGCCTCGCGCCCGCAAGACTGGGTTGCTTTGACGCGTACGTTCAAGCTGCCGCGGATAAGGGCGGGGGAGCGGTCGCAGGAACTGCGGGGCAGCGAGCTGGCCATGCTGCTGGACGGGATCGACGTGGCCAGCGTGAAGCGGCTGCCGCGCTACGCGCGCGAAACAAAAGCTGGCTTGGCTGCAACGTATAGTTCCCCGTGACGTAACTCAGACGGCGACCAAATGATCGTTTCCGAGGAACGCCGAGGATCCCATCCAACTGCACACCGTGGCCCAGCCGCCAAGCTTCCTGAGCCTATGCCTCCAGGTCCTTGATTTGCCCCAATCGGTGGAGTTCCGCGGCGAGCCAATGCTGAGGGTGGTGTTTGCCCGCAGCGCTTTCAGGGCTGGAGCCGGTTCCGGACTTCTACGAGGAATTCGGACGGTCCGCGATTGAACCTTCGGCCGTAGCGGTTCTCGGTGAAGCCTGAATAGGTCATATGAACCTCGTCTTTGGCGCGGCTCACTCCGACATAGAAGAGGCGCCGTTGCTCGCGCTTCGCGATATCGCCCGCGTTCCAGTGCGGCATCCGGCCCTGATCCATGCCCATCATGATGACGACGCGGAATTCGAGGCCCTTCGCGCTATGCAACGTGATGAGGTTGAGGTGGTCGGGCGAGCCGCGTTGACCGCCAAAGGTGCTCACGCTCCAGTCTGCCAATGCACTCCCCGGCTCAGCCGCCGCGATCAAGCGGTGAAATGCATCCCTTTCATCACGGAGCGTAGGCTGGTCGAGAAAGCCCTGAAGGCATGCCTGCTCAAACCCGCGAAGCCATGCATGCAGTCGAAGGCCTGGATCGCGATGACGCAAGAGGAATTGCATCAGGCGCACTTTTTGTTCGCTAGCCCGCCTATCGCTTGTGGGGCGAAGCTTGAGGATCGACGCCCATCGCGAAATCACGCCCGACAGGCGGGGCTGCCCGGTGCGCCAGCCACCCGCACACCATGCGGCACATTCCTCGAGCCATCCGGTCAACGCCGTTCTAGCGTAGGGCCCACCACTGTCGAGTCGGATCGTTCTGTAGCGGTAATCCTGCGCGCTTTGCGAAATGATGTCGCCATCGTATTTATCGAGGTATAGAACAGCAATGTCTCCGAGCCGAAGGCCGGGAAGGCGTTCCAATGCGCCGGGGATCAATTCACGGCAGACGAAGTCGGCTTGATCACGGAGCCCCTCAGGTCGCTCATGGAAATCTACGGTTCCTTCGGTCTCACCCCGAGCTTCGTACCCGCGTTCCTCGCCGAGCGCGATCTCCGAAGCAGCCACAATCGTCGAACCGCTGCGATAATTGAATGGCAGCACTACTCGTTCGACTCGCGGCGAATCCGAGAGCCGCCGAAGCAGGTCCGGCTGCGCTCCTGCAAAGCCGTAAATGGACTGATCGGGGTCGCCGACGGCGAACAATCGGCAACCGCCCCTGAAACACAGATTCATCACGATCCTGTGCAACGGTGCACCAAGGTCTTGGTATTCATCGATCACAATCGCCGGGAACTTGGCTCGCAATGCGCGCCGTACCCATGGATGCTCTTCCACAAGCTGCAACCCCAGGAGAACCATGTCGTCGAAGTCGATCATCCCCTGGCGCCGCAAGTTCTGCTCGTATTGCGCGACGAGATCTGCGAGTTGCTCGTCACTATGCCATTCCGGCGCACTGCGATTCAAGTGGGTTCGCCGATAAAGGTCCGCCTGTTGGCGCCACTGCGAGGGCGGTACGTCTGGACTGATCACGGCCTCGACGGCATGTGCAAACGCGACCTCCTGTTCGCTTCTCAGCGCGACACGCAATGGCGCTGGCAGAACCTGGCCACCGAGTGCGGCGTACGGGGCAATGATTCTGTTCAAACAGAAACCGTGCAGCGTGCCGATGTAGACGCTGGCGGATTCGACGATTCCGAGAAGCTCAAGTCGTGCCTTCAGTTCACGTTCGCATTCAGTGTTGTAGGTGATGCAGGCGAGGCCCCTCAACGCCGGGATGTTGTCGATCAGGAGTTTTGCGATCTTCAGCGTCAGGGTCTTTGTTTTTCCACTACCCGGCCCCGCAAGCACCGCACAGTGCCGGGCGGAATTGTAGGCCTGTAGCTGGCCAGGGTTTCCCTGGATATCGCGCACCGCGCGCCGATAGGTCGGACTCGATCTAGCCGCAGCGTGCCTGGACATGCGCGATCGCATCCGCAATGTACTGCGGACAGACTCCTGGGATAATCTTTGCCGAAAGGCGTTGAGAAAAGCGGCCCTTGCCGATTGCGTCGATGTCTTTCAGGAATTGCACCGCATTGAGCGTTGCCGGGCTCCCTCCCCACTCTGCTGCACGAGTCCTCGCCAAGGGCCCCGGCGCGAGTTCGTTCAGTGTTTCGGTCAATGGGCCTTCCGCTCCAGCATGAAACAAATCGACTTCGAGCGTGTGATCGCCGGCATAAAGACCATATTTCCGCGCCATTTCGAGCTTTTGAACGTCGGTTCGGTCAGCAAGCAGGCCAGGCGGCACGCATAGCCGCAAGAGGTTGCGGACACGCGCGTGGCCTGTCCGTACACCGGCGGCGTTCAGGTCGCCATCCGTGATTACAGCGAAAGGAATGTTCAATCCGCGAGAGCCAATGAGCGTCACGTACGGGTCGAAATTGGTTCCACCGATCGCACAGACAGAAATGCCCAGTTCATCCAGGTCGATGTCTTCGGCAGCCGCGAGCGCCGGTACGAGGAATCGCTCGGCGTCGCCCTCAACAAGGATGATGCCTTTCGCAAAAAGCATTTCAGCGCGCGTGACATCCAGGTACCGTTCGAGGTCTGCAACAACTTCCGGTGCCAACCCGAGCCCCGAAGCCGAGACGGCGACCGTGCCATCCTCGTCTTCCGCCCTCCGAAGCACAATGATGGAATCGAGCGGTGCGACGCTGGCGATATGAGGGGAATGCGTCGTGAGGAGAATCGATACCGGCCGCCCTGGATGCTCCGCTGCCTGTTCACGAAGAAACTCTCGATACACAAGCCGTTGAAGATGTGGGTGGAGATGCGCTTCCGGCTCTTCAATGGCAAGGAACGTATGGTGGCGATCTCCGTTTCGAACAGCCTCATCAAGTTGAAGCGACTTCAGCCCGAGGTAGAGCACATTTGCTGAACCGAGGCTCGCCGCGGCGATATCGCGGCGGCCAGCATCGATCAAGAGACGAAGCGCGCGGAGGAGCCGCGCCGGGTCGCTTGGCGCGAAGCCCAGCTCGGTTTCGATCGCGTAGTTCGTCCCGACCATGTCTCGAATCCGGCTGTTGATCGAGCCCACGAGATCGCGTAGATGCTGTTCGGCCGCAATCGCCTCAGTCGCTACGTCGACTCTATGGGCAAGCCCATTCAGCGCAGCCCGATCAATTTGTTCGCCGACGCTGTCGAGGAGAGGACGCAGCGGAGATCGGCGCCAGTTCGCCAAATCACCCTCCGCGTCTCGCAGCGCGGGCAAAAGGTCGAGTGGTAGGCCGCGGCGGACGTCATATCCCACGTGATTCTCGGGACGATCGGCGCCATAGATAAAGAATTCGTAATCCGCATCTTTCGCAGGATTGCCCTCCACATCCTCACGCACCTGAAACAAGAATGTGATGCGTGCGACCATCGGGTCAGGTTCGACGAGGTGCTCTGCGAGCAACGCAACCTGATTCTCGTCGCCCTCGAAACTGGCCAGGTCAATGGAGATGCGAATGCGGCTCTCACGATTCAACGGCCGCTCGATCCCATCCCAAAAATCTTCATCTTTCAGTTGGCGCGCCGTATCTGGCAACGACGGATCAAGAATCAGGCGCAAGGCGTGCAGCAGATTGCTCTTGCCGATCTTGTTTTCGCCCACAATGACGGCGTTGCCCGCGAGGGCGACGTCGAGGTGATGAAAATTGCGGAAATTGTCGATTTGGATTCTTGAAATGCGCAATGTCACGGCTCCTGACGCCTTAACCATAACATGCGGCGGCATTTGATGGAATGCAACTGGTCGGCGGGCTTCCCGAGCCCACGAGACCGCCACGATTCCCGAGCGGGTTCGCGGCGTCAGTGATCCCGCGCAGTCCACGTGGAGATGAGGAACATCGCCATGGAGCCGGCAAGATTGACGGCGAGTTCGGCGTGCCTCGCCTGGGGTTTTACGTGGCGCTTGCCCTGGCCATGAGAATCGCCAAGCTTGTTCCGCAATCCCGCGAGGTTTCCAACGACGGACTGGCAGTTGCCGAGTATGCTCCGGAAGACTTCCTCCGAATGCTGACTGGGCGCAAGCTTCAGGCATTCCGCCACCAAGTTGTACAGCTTGGGCAGGTCGTCCTTTTCGCCAAACGTTTTTCCGGCCGCCTCGATGATCTGTTTGCAGACCGTCTCCAGCAGGGTCTTTGCGGCGGTGATCGCGCCTTCGGGGTCGGAGACTCTGCGGTCCAGAGCCTTTTGCCAGGCGTGGTGAACGCCGCTCTCGTCGAATGAAACGAGCACCTTCGAGATGATGGCGTCCGCCGGGGCAGCTCCGGTGGCTGTCGTTTCGCTGATAGAGTATGCCGGGTACCCGGAAATTGGGTTCGACGGAGTCAATCCAAACCCATCACGACGCAAAATCGGATTTAGCCGGGCGACGATGCGCTCCTGCTCCTCTTGTTCTCGCCTGATCGGATGCACGATGTCCTCAAGGAACAAGAACAGTTTTGCCTGGGAGCAGGTCATGAAGCCGGTGCGGCTCAGGATATCCACGTTGCTCCAATCGTCATTGGCCACAGCATGGCGATGGATGTCGTCTGCCAGAGTCCGGTCGAAGATCAGCTCTGAACCGGTTTGGTCAATGGAAGGCCAATGTTTTCGCAGCATCTCGATCAGGTCGCGTTTTCCGGCAAGCGGACAATCATTGAGCGACTCTGCCAGGTGCGTCCGCGTGATGTCCGACACGAGCCGACCGTCCTTCTCCAGCAGCTCGATTGCCGCCTGCAGTTTGTCGTTCGGAAAATCCCTGACCACGCCCTTCGCGATGGCGAAGACTTGGTCATCCGACATGTTTTCGAGACGTCGCATTACATATTGCGTCTTGCTCGAAAAGGCTTCGCTCGACTCGCCCGGGTCGAGGCCATAGCGCTCGCAGACCGAAGGCAGGCTGTAGGCCTTGGTCACGTAGAGGGCGTCGGCGACGAAGTGGCGAAGCTGAGATTTCATGCGTGGAATGCAGGCGTTAGTTGAATGGAGGCGGCTGAGCGCGCCTATTTGCTCACGCCTTCACACTGCTCCAGAATCCGATCGATCGCGGCTCTCCGATAGAGTCGATCACGACGACTACTCCAAAAGAAAGTTCGCCCCCGCTCATTGCATGCAGGAAGGGAGCCGTATCGATTGCAGAACTGGGCCAAGAACGCTTGTTCCATGCTCCTCCATCTGGCCTTCAGGCCCCTCTTGCCAGTGCAGGTGATGGCAAAAACGTGCAGCCTTCGGACCCCTCGGGTCGCAAAGATTTCTTCGGCACGATATGCGGCGCTCGACGCCATCCTCTTAACGCCCGTCCCGGTCGTTCCGATATAGAGAATGCGAGATCGGCCTCTGGTCTGCCGCACCGGCTTTGGGGCGACGAGAAAATAGACGAGCTTGGTCGCCTTCAGGCTACGCCTGTGGACCTCCATCACAGGGTCGGGTTCCAACCGGATTCGCAGATGTTTCATGGGTGATCTCGGGGCGCTTCTACTCGCTCATAATAGGTCCGTCATTGCCGCGCGTCAAAGTCCCAATGCGGGGTGCAGCACAATCTGGCTGCCTCGTCCTCGCACTGAATGGCCGCGTCACGGAGCCATTCACCACGAGCCGAGCGTAAGCGTGGAAGTTCGTAAGCGTCACGGCAAACCAGTCAAGCTTTGCAGCGCGGCCGACGGCGGAGGGATGGGAGCGGGCTACGGTTTGGGGGCGGCCCAGGCCGTTGGGGTGAGGCCGGACAGGCTGGTGAGCGGGCGGTCGGCGAGGCCGGGAAGCACGCTGGCGTGGTAGCCGCGCAGGGGGACGCCGAGGCGGCGGCAGGATTCGAACACCGACAGGACGGCGGCCACGCGGGGTGCCGCGGCCACGCTGCCGAGATGGATCCAGTTCTTGCGGCCCAGCGCCAGCGGCCGCATGGAGTTTTCGGCCGCGTTGTTGCTCAGCTCGAGCACCGGGTGCTCGAGAAAGCGCGTGAGCTTGGGCCACAGGCCGAGGGTGTAGCCAGTGGCGCGCCCCAACGCGCTGGCGGGCAGAGCCTCGCGGCGCGCGGCCTCCACCTCGGTGTGGATCGCGGCCAGCAGGGCCGGCGCCCGCTCCTGCCGCAGCCGGTGGCGCGCCGCGGCACCCAGGTCGGCTTGTGCCGCCTCGCGGTCGAGCGCGAACAGGGCGTCGATGGCCGCCACCACGGCAATCGCCCGCCGGTCTTCCGGGTTCAGCTTTACCGCATCGAAGAACTTGCGCCGCGCATGCGCCCAGCAGGCGGCATGCACCAAGCCGGCGCCGCCCACGCCGTCATAGGCGGCATAGCCGTCGGTCTGCAGAATCCCGGCAAAGCCGCCCAGGAACGGCTTCGGCCCCTCCCGCCCCCGCCCCAGGCGGAAGTCGAACACCGCCCCGGCTCCCGGCCGCCCGTACTGCCAGAGATAGGCTTGGTGGTTTTTCCCCCGCCCGTCATGCATCTGCACCGCCACCGGGGTCTCATCCGCTTGCAGGTATTCGCCCGCCAGCAGTTCCCGCGCCATCACTTGCACCAGCGGCTGCAGCGATTCGCCCACCTGCATCACCCAGCCATCCAGCGTGGCGCGGCTGATCTCCACCCCGCTGTCGCGCGCCAGCATCCGGCTCTGCCGGTACAGCGGGCAATGGTCGTCGTATTTCGCCACCAGGGTGTCGATCACCACCCGGTCGCTGGCGATGCCCTTGGGGATGATCGCCGCCGGCAGCGGCGCCATCGCCACCCCGCCCGCCTGGCAGGCGGTGCAGGCGCGCTTCTCCCGCCGCGTCACCGCCGCATAGTACTCGGCCGGCTTCACCTCCAGCCGCTCGCTCTCGTCGTAGCCGAGGACCGCCATCTCCTGGCCGCAGCCGCGGCAGGGCGCCGGCGGACACCGCAGCACCGTGACCACACGCGGCAACTGCTCCGGCAGTG
>Ga0307374_10012256_pt1 | contig 12061 bp, 8 predicted proteins | sample OX3MG_FD_202532 | JGI IMG/M metagenome (GOLD analysis project Ga0307374, IMG submission 202532) | Soil microbial communities from Risofladan, Vaasa, Finland - OX-3 | ecosystem: Environmental > Terrestrial > Soil > Coastal area > Acid sulfate soil | place: Finland: Risofladan, Vaasa | collected...
TCCATTATGCCAATACGGTATATACCAGCTATAAGGGACTGACTTCAACTTATGAACCCAACAACCGGGAACGTTTCATCCTGGCAGGCCTGGATTTTACCCCGAACCGGCATGTGCATTTCATGCCCAATATCTGGTATAACCGGTATGTGAGTCAGACGACAGCGGTCAATACGGATTATGACCTGGTTTACCGGTTGACTTTTTCTTATTGTTATGGCAAATAGGTAATTTTTCACTCGGAAGAGACCCGTAAATAGGTAAATAATAAGCCCCTTTCGAAAGATCTGTCTAATCCTTTTTTACCCCCTGGTTGTGCTGAAGTTTTGTTTAACGGGTAAGCCCAGAAAGCCTGAATTTACTGTGGAACTGAATGCCTCCCATAGATTTTACCAGTTGCCTGCGGGGTCCCCGGGTCAGTATGCCGGATTCGTATACAACACCTGTAAAAGGGTCTGCCCTACTGCTTTCAAAGTTCTTCTTGATATGATGCTCATATTATCGTTCAGGGTATGCCAGAAAGGAGCAAACGGATTATTGGGATTATTGCGCAGATCAATCACGTCAAAAGTTGGGATATGGATCCCGCTATTGACGTACTGATCATCATCTTCTATGCCATCCTGTGTCGGAACAAAAGAAAAATAACCGGAGTATCCGATCTGGTTAGCCGTATTCCAGAACATTTTCATCTGTGCAGGTGCATTTTGCATGGATAAATTCTCCATAAAGAACTCGGCTCCTTTGGCACCCACCATATCCAGGCAAATCCCGTAATTCGCTGTATAGCCAGGTATATGCGGATGTGCTGCCCAGTATTGGGTCCCAAGGCAATAACTGTTGTCCTTGCCTTCCTTTCCGTAATCCTCCACGTCCACCAGCAAAAGGTCCACTCCAATATCCGGATGTATGATTTTCATTTCCCTGGCTGCTTCCAGGATGACTGCCACTCCGCTGCCGCCATCATCTGCTCCGTCAAAATGCTTGTTTTTTGTCGTGCTGTCCTGGTCTGCCCAGGGCCGGGTATCCCAATGTGCAAGAATCAGGATGCGGGTACGGGCCGAAGGATTGAAAGATCCTATAATATTAGTACAACCCAGTTTGCTTCCGTCCCAACCGGTTACCGTTGTTCTTTGTACATATACGGTATCCGCAAAAGATTGCATCTTGGCAATCAGCCAGGCTTCACAATGCTGGTGGGCGGGGGTATTTGGGATCCGGGGGCCAAAGCCTACCTGGGTGGCCACATAATCATAAGCACTATCGGGATTAAACACAGGAACCTGCACACTATTGGAGTTGTTTTGTTGACTGCTGTTATTGGAGTGACAGGAAGCCATCACCAGCAGAATGGAAATAGCAATAAATAATGCAGATTGGTTCATAAGATATTTTAACCGGATCATTCCAGATGAGTTTATTAAATAGTAGTCAGATCATCGTCCAGCTGGATCCGCCATCCTTTTCGTCCTTCAGGAGTATGCCCAGGGATTGCAGTTCATCCCTGATCCGGTCTGAAGTGGCATAATCCTTCCTTTTACGGGCACTTTTGCGGATATCTGCCACCAGTTCCATCACGCCTCCCAACTTTCCTCCATCGGTCACAGGATCATCCTTAAGGCCGAGGATTTCCTCCAGATAAGTATGGAAGGTCTGTTTCATGGTTTCCAGGGTGCTTCCGGTGATGGCATCTGGCTGGAGTTGGCCACCTTTCAAAGCATTGATCACCGGGGCAATTTCAAAAAGATTGGCCAGTACCATGGCCGTGTTAAAGTCATCAGCCATGGCCTCCTCGCAACCCAGGCAGAACCCTTTTACTTTTTCTTCCAGTTCCGGATCTGAGGGAAATTCATTGGTATTAGGTTTCAGTTTTTGCAGGGTCTCATAGGCTGCAAATAGCCTGTTCCATCCTTTCTCCGCAGCCTGAAGTGCTTCATTGGAAAAATCCAGGGTACTGCGGTAATGTGTCTGCAGGATGAAAAAACGGACCACCATTGGACTGTATGGTTTTTCCAGCAGGGGATTTGTTCCGGTGAACAGGTCAGAAAGCCGGATAATATTATTATAGCTTTTACCCATCTTGCGGCCATTGATCGTGATCATGTTATTATGGATCCAATAGCGGGCAAGCATTTTGCCAGTAGCAATCTGACTCTGGGCAATCTCGCTTTCATGATGAGGAAAAAGGAGATCCATTCCTCCTCCATGGATATCGAACTCACTACCCAGATATTTGGAACTCATGGCAGAGCATTCGATATGCCAGCCCGGAAACCCCTCTCCCCAGGGGCTTTTCCAGCGCATGATATGCCCTTCCGGGGCATGTTTCCAAAGTGCAAAGTCTACCTTATTTCTTTTTTCATCCTGCCCCTCCAGGTTCCGGGTATTTTCCACCAGGTCTTCCAGGGATCGTCCGCTCAGGATGCCATAATCGTGATCGGCAGCATATTTCGGGACATCGAAGTAGACCGAACCGTTCACTTCATACCCATATCCTTTGGCCAGGATAACTTCAATCAAGCTGATCTGCTCAATGATATGTCCGGTGGCTGTAGGTTCAATGTCAGGAGGAAGGCAGTTGAACCGGGCCATTGCCTGGTGAAACAGGTTGGTATATTTCTGGACCAGCTCCATGGGTTCAAGCTTCTCGTGATTTGCCTTATCCGCAATCTTGTCCTGCGCTTCCCTGCCTTCCTCCTCAAAATGCCCGGCATCGGTGATATTGCGGACATAACGCACCCGGTATCCCAGGTACATGAGGTACCGGTAGATCACATCGAAGGTGATATAGGGTTTGGCATGGCCCAGGTGAGATTCTCCGGATACCGTAGGTCCGCAGACATACATGCCCACATAGCCTGGAAAAATAGGGGTAAACAGTTCTTTTTGCCGGGTAAGGGAATTATATATTTTCAGGGATGGCATAATATATTGGGAGTCAAAAATATCCAATTATATGGGTTTTGCCAAGCCGGTTATTGCATACCTCCTATTCTGGAACGATCTCTCCGGGTTTTCCGGTCTGATTGAAGCGTTTTTCAGCTGGTTGGGTAAAATGAACCCGTTATTTTATTGCAGATGATCCATGATGTCCTTGGCTTTGGACAGTTGAAGAGAAACCATAAAATAAAACACCTGGTTTAATTGATCCTGGACCCATACATTATGGATATATTTGGTCCGCAAATCATAGAATCGGGCGACAAGTTCAAGATCCGACTGGGTTAACCCAACACCGAGTGATTGCTGTAATGCAGTCAACAAACTATATTGAAATTTATCAGTGGGTTCCAGCATGGTGCCTTCTCCATAATCGTTCCAGGTGGGCAGCTGAATATAGGAAGCATTGCTGTTTAGCGCCATATCCAGGGTAGTCTGGAAATTTTCCGTTCCGTTTGATGGTATAACAAAGGTAGGGCCGCTCCATCCCCCGGCAGTATAATACGGATTGAACCCCGGATAGGCAGAAGCTATTTTCATCCCCCGGTAATTATTGTCATAAAATTCATGGAGGCTTTTGAGATTGTCTTTGTTAATCCAGGCAAATTCCCCCACTGCATTTTTACCTGCATCCGCCGACAGAGACCATAAAGTGAAAAATGCCGGCTGGGGGTCCAATACTGAAAAAATACTGGTCCAGTCTTTTTCAGTCATGAAAGTCTGCGGACCAAAATCCAGCAATACCGGCTTACCGTCAATATGTTCATAATTTTTCTGATTAAAAAAATGGGTCTGAAGGAAATGCATGTCCGTTTCCGCAGCAGCAATCTTATTGGAAATCGCCTGGTGATGATAGGCAATATTGATATTCTGATCTTCATATACAATGGCAAAATTCAACCCCACTTCCTGCAGCATGGATATGATGGTTTCCGTATTTTTTGCATTCTCGGCATAATCATACAAGTTCAGGGTTCCCGGCCAATCGATGAATACCCCATCAATTCCACTGAATTTCATTAGGAGCAACTGATATTCTATAACATCTGTGTCGCCGGAGCTATAAGGTCCGATCAGGGGATAATAAAAGGAAGCAATCTGTCTATCCCCCCGGGCATCGGTAATATCCGGGTTCCTGTCCGCCATAGTCCAATGTTGCCCCCAGGTTCCGGCCGGCTGATTGGTTTGTTTGGTCTCAAACCACGGCATGAGGTGTACAAAAACTTTTTTATTGACGGTTTTTTGTACGGGAACAGGATGAAAGGCAATCACCGGGGTATCAGTCTGATAACTTACCCGGGTAACATCATGGTTTTTTTTATTACAACTTATCCATAAAAACAAGGCACAGCAGTATAGCGGAATATTCACCATTTTTTGGACTTTATTAAGGATTTGATGCTGAAGAAGGGGCCATGATCACCTGATGCTGAATAGCCGGTTCATCAATACCCTGGATTCTGTACAATTTTTGGATTGGTGTTGATCTCACTATTGGGAATTGGCCATGCATAAGATTTGTCTGGAAACGACAGTGGTCCGCTGACGTTTAAAGCCGTTCCATAATAGGCAGCTTCAGATGGTCCGAGATGCCAGCGGCAAATATCAAACCACCATTGACCCTCATTGAACAATTCAGCCCACCTTTCATAATACAGGGGATTATGGCCGAGTACCGGATCGTCAATGGCACTCGTGGTATCCGTCAGGCTTAGATAATCGACAGGGGAAGGCACATCAACCGGATACCCATATGCCCTGCGGTGCACCTTGTTGATATATTCCAGTGCAGTGTTATTATCACCGGAATTCATGCAGGCTTCTGCATATAATAAATAAATATCCGCCAGCCTTAAGAGGTAAATATTGCAGGCATCGGCAGGCCCTGTATTGTTGATGTTATTGAATATAGGGGAATATTTCCGGATGCTCCAGCCATATTTATCATACTGTCCTGCATAGAAATTCGGTTTGGATACCGGGAACCAGTTTTGCCCATCGTATTTAACAGAATCCACCCAGGGTTGCAAAGCATTGACAAACAACCGCGGATCACAGGTTTGGTTAGTCCTGACCAACAGGGATTGCTGTTTATAAGCCGGATCCATGATCATCTTCGGATTGGTATAGGACGGAGGTTCACTCCCGTTGAAATCCGGATTAGTAACCAGGTTATACGTGCCGATATTAAATCCGAACCGCAATACATTTTTATCATGCAGGATTTCATTGCCGTAACCCAGCGGATTGGCGGCGCCTTCAGTACCGTCGAAACCCAATGCCCAGGGTGGCCAGATCAGGCCGTTAATCGTAGTCGCATTTGGAGTGCCTCCGTATACGCCATAATCCCCGTTGGATTGCTGATCCACATTGATTTCAAACAGAGATTCTGAATTGAATTCATTGGCACTGATGCCGATAAAGGCATCCCTGTATTGGGCATAAGACATCAGGGATTTTCCGCTGTTATTGATCACATCCAACAAGGCAGTCTTGGCATCAGTCCAGTCCTTGGTAAATACATAGGCTTTCCCCAGGAGCCCTTCGGCTGACCACTGGGTCACCCTGCCGATATCATTTCCCGTCCATACCTGGCCCTTGAGTAAAGACATGGATTGCTTCAGATCGCTTTCAATTAAAGCCCATACTGCCCTGATTGAACTGCGGGGTTGTTGGGTTCCGGCCAGATTAGTTGGCAGCGCGCTGAGTATGGGAACTCCCAGGGTATCGGCTGCACTTGGATTGGGTACATTATCCTCCCCATAAAAGCATTCCAGCTCGAAATAATAAAAGGCCCGAAGGAAATAAGCTTGGCCACGGATGTAATCAATGGTCGGCTGATCGCCTGATTTGGCAAATTTGGCAGTATAAAGGTCCGCAGCTGCCAGCAGGACATTACAGTTTTTTACCCCTACATACAATCCTTGCCAGGTGTCACTGGCATACTGGTTGGTCACGCTCAGGTTAGTGGCTGCCATTTCATTCCACCCCTGGTCCCCGCCATAGGCGGAATTGGCCGTATGGGTGCAATTGGCCAGGGCCTTCGGTAATAGTTCAAACCCATATAATCCGACACTGCGCAGGTTGGAATAGCAGGATGCCAGTACGCTTTGCAGTCCATCTAGGGTAGCCGGGTAATTGGCCGTGGAATAGGAATTAGTCGGACTGACTGAAAGGGGGTTTTTAGTGCATCCCCAGGCGAATGACAAAGCCAGAAACAGGAGGGCTGATTTTTTCAACATTTATGTGAATTTTTTATGTGAAACATTAAAACGTCAGATCAAGTCCTGCAGAATAGATTTTTGTCTGGGGATACTGAGATACGGCATCAATACCCCTGGTAGTAATCCCATTATATCCTGCCTGTGAAAAAGCCCCTGCTATTTCTGGATCTATGCCTGTATACTTGGTAATGGTGAATAAATTATTGGTCATTATAAATAACCTGGCCGTCCGGATTTTTACCCTTTTTAACCACTTATTGGAAAAAGTATAACCGATTTGCAGGTTTTTAAGCTTCAAATAGTTGCCATTTTCTATAAAATAGCTGTTTACCGTGGTATAGTTACCATTGGGATCCAGGGTGAAGGATCCATCCGAGTTGACTACTCCCAGCCGTGGCTGTGAGGTAAGTTGGTTTGAACCCAGATAAGAATCCCCGAATACCTTACTGGTGGTATTTCCATCAGAAAAAGGATACATTTCATAGGCCTTCACCCCATTGAAAAGCTGGACCCCGGCTACTCCGTTGAATAGCATTGCCACATCAAACCTTTTCCAGGTAAGTTGTATGGTGGCTCCATACACCAGTTTGGGATTCGGATTACCAATCACTTGTCTGTCAGCCGGACTTAGGGTTTTACCATTCTTGGGATCATGGGCAAATATCAGGTCGCCGGCATGTGCGTTAGGCTGTGCGCTTGCCGCAGCCTGCGCATCGGTTTTAAAGATGCCGAGGACCTTATAGCCGTAAAATGAGCCAAATGGTAGACCGGCCTTTGTTATAGTAATGTTCTGATTGGACATGATGGAGAAGGCCGCATCCCCATTATTATAAAAGTTATTGCCATCATACAGGGCATCATTCGTGATGCCGCTGAGGTTCAGGACCTTGTTCTTGTTGAACCCTGCATTTACGCTTACATCATATCCCAGTTTTCCCGCTTGTCCCCGGTATCCAAGCTCAATATCCACTCCCCGGTTGTTGACTGATCCGATATTAGTCAGATAAGCATTGGTGATCCCTGAACTGGGGGGAAGGGGCAGGTAATACAGCATGTTCTTGGTGGTTTTATTGTACCAGTCCACCGTGAAGTACAGCCTGCCTTTGAAGGCTTCCCCATCCAACCCCACATTGGTTTCGTAAACCGTTTCCCAGTGAAGGTTAGGGTTAGGTATGGAATTTATCGTATTGGCGATGACGAGGGGAGCGCCGGGAGCAAAGTTTTGTCCTCCGGCCGAACCCTGATAAAAACTGGAAAACTGACTATAGTTGGCCAGAAAACTATAGGGCGTAATATTGCTGTTCCCCAGGGTGCCATAACTTCCGCGTAATTTCAGGGCATTGATAACCGGAACTGCTGATTTAAAAAAGGGCTCATCCCCGATGTTCCAGCCCACAGAACCCGCAGGGAACACTCCTTTTTGCTTGTTCGGCCCGAATACGGTGAAATTAGCATCCTGTCTGGCAGAGAGTGATAAATAATACAGGTCATTATAGTTATAGTTCAGCCTTCCGAACTCCGATTTTACCAGGCCATTCGGATCATTGGTCCCATTGACATTAAAGGTGGTATTGGAAGTCTGAATGAAGGAATAGCCGGGAAGTCCTACATAGCTTTCCGTTACGTTGATGTTATTGTATTTGGAAATGATCTGCTCATAACCGGCAATCGCATTGATGTGGTGCCTCCCGAAATGCTGATCATAGGTGAGCACAAAGTTGCTCAGCACCTGTGTGTTCTCGATATAATATTTATTCAGTGAATTGATCGTATTGACTACCGTACCGAAATCAAACGGTCCCTGGTAGAAATCCTCATTTTCTTCATTGTAGGTATACCCGAGGGTGGTCCTGAAACTGAGATGAAGAGGGAGTTTGATATCTGCATATATATTCCCCTGCAGGTTATTTTGAAAGTTTTGGGCATTGGCGGACAAAGCAGCCCCTACCGGATTGGGTCCCCCAAACTGGATATTATACCCAGGTGGGGCCACTCCCCAGCTGCCATCTTTCTTGTAAATGGGTATAATCGGAAGGGTACGGAAAGGCGGATTATGCAATTGGGCTTCACTGCCCACCGGAGGTAATGTTTTACGCTGGGTTACATAGACCTGTTCTCCGATTTTAATATTTTTCCCCAGGGTATAGTCGGTATTAATGCGTACCCCTGCCAGATTGGATAAATTATTGATATAAATTCCTTTCTGGGCGTTGTAAAAGCCGGATAAAAGATAACTGACAACGGGGGTGGAGCCTGAAATGGACAACTCATAATTCTGTTCCGTGGCATTGCCATACAAGGCATGTACCCAGTCAGTATTGGCCAGTGTATCCAACTGGGTTGCTCCTGCAAACCGACTGGGATTAATGATATTTTCCAGTTTGATATAGCCAGTCTTGCCTAATAACGGGATCAGTTCGGGATGGGTAATGCCATACCTGGCATTGAAACGGATCACCGGGGTGCCTGATCCTTTTTTAGTGGTGATAATGATCACTCCCCCTGCTGCTGCAGAACCATAAATGGAAGCGGCGCTGGCATCCTTTAAAATATTGATGGAGGCAATATCCTGCGGGTTGATGTTATCCCCTGACTGCCGCACGCCGTCCACGATATATAAAGGCTGGGGCTGATTAAGGGATGACACTCCCCGGATAATGATGGTGGGGGCGGCCCCCGGTTCTCCGGAGTTCTTAATCACTTCCACTCCGGCCGCCCTTCCCTGAAGGGCTTCCCCGATATTCGTGACAGGCAGATCTTTGATATCCGAACCTTTTACAGAAGATATCGATCCGGTAAGATCTCTGCGTTTTTGTGTGCCATAACCGACGACTACAAGCTCATTCAGGTTTGTCTTTACCGGTTGCAGCGTTATTTGGAGATTGGTTATCCCGGCAATGGAAACATGCAGGGTCTGATATCCAATATAAGATATGACCAGCTGATCTGCAGAAACAGGAACCTCCAGATTAAATTTGCCTCCTTCGGCAGAAAAGGTACCTCCCTTCGTTCCACTGATCGCTATAGAAGCACCAATGAGCGGCGATCCATTTGGATCCGTTATTTTGCCACTGATATTCCTGGTTTGCGCCCGGGAAAAGCCGAAGATCATCACCAGGCAGCAGCCCGAAAATAATCTCCTGAAAAGTCGGATGTGGGACATAGATGACCGTTTGAATTTTAAGGAGCTATTCACTGATTTGGGGTAAAGAGAATAGTCAGGTTTTACTGACATTGTTCCAAGAGGTCAAAGGAAAAATACCCGCAAAGGGTTTGCAACTTATATAACAGCGATATAAGAATTATTTGTAAAAAACAGGGTCAACTTTAAAATAAGTTATTGATATACAATCTTATTATTATAAATAATGATTATTTAAATATAACTGGATTGTACACATTTTATGCGTGAGCTCCTGGAATTTTGGTGGATCCGGGTAAATAAATGAAGGGCAAAGTATAAAAATACGGTCTCAGCGAAGTAAACCGGCCCTTAGAGTTCAGAGTGTTTTTATGGCCAGTATCCTTCTTTCAAATTCCTCATTGGGGATCAGGGATTTATTTTTGATTTTGGTTTTGTAGGTATTGATGGTATGGACGGAATATTCCAGGATTTCCGCTATTTTCTCATTGTCATGTATCCCCATCCGGATCAGCGCGAAAATCCTCAGGTCGGTATTCATCAGTTCGTTATCCTGAAGCGTTATCCTATCTTCCTCCCTGAACAGGACATTGAACTCTGCAATGAAATTGGGGAATAGTTTCAGGAATATCTTATCAAAGTTTTTAAGCAGGTCTTCCTTTTCCCCCTTGAGATTGATATTGTTGACGATGAACCGGATCTCATCCAGCTTACGGGTCTCCAGCTTTTGTTCCAAAGATTTTTTAATCCTTTCCATCTTGATGAAAAAATCCGAGTTTGAGCTGAACACATACCCGATGTATTCCTCCTTGATCTTATTTGCCTCCGATAGTTTGTCATTAACCTCTGCCAGCTTATGGTTAACTTCCTGCTCCTTCTCGTGGGCAATCGTTATTTTTTTCTTTGCGATTTTCAACCTGCTTACCTGCCTGAATATGATGATGGCCAGGGCGATCACCAGCAATAATAAAAATGTGCTCACTATAGAATAAATGATCAATGTCTTTTTCTCTCTTTCTACCAGATTCATTTTTTCTCCTTCAATTAATGGCAGGATATCACTTACCTGAACCATTCGTTGTCTGGCTCCGTAAAAAATGGCATTACCGATTGCGCTTTCTATATAATCGTAAGCATCCTTCACGTCTCCTCTTTTGTATAAAAGCTGGGCCAGGTTGAATATCGCGGTGGTTTCCTTGGTGGAGGACCGGACATCTGCAATGGTCGCTGTTATCAACAGGCTGATTGCCGTATCTGTTTCTCCGTTTTGAATATAGATGTCACTTAGGGTGGAAGCCGTAAGAGCCAGCTGATGATCGGATAAACGGTGCTTGTCAAGCAAATCCCTGAATTCGGTCAAGGCAGTTGTTTTATTTCCGGAACGGATATCCTTCAGGCCGCTTAAATACAGGTATTCAAAGGAATGGGGAGGATATAGCAGCAGGGCAGAATCCATATACCTGTCACCCTGCTTATTATATAGCTTCATATAATAACTATCGTTATCATAATCGCCCAGGTCATAATAAAACCGTCCCTTAAGGGCATAATAACCGGCTTTCAGGCTGTCCGGCACATCATAAATATCAATCCGGTTCAGGGAATCCAGGGTCTCCTTGAACATGCCCGATGACAGCAGGGTAAAGCCAATTTCCATTCTGGCATAGGCAATCCTGGAACGATCATTAAGCTGGTAGGCAATTTCCTCCAGCTTCCTGGCATATTTATAAGCAGAGTCATATCTGAATACTTTGTACTCCCGGAATAACCGGAGATAAATATCAAAACGGGCAGTCAGTCCCAGCTGAACCTTTTGAGCCAGCAACTCATCCAAATGATTAATCCGGGAAAGTTTTTGGTTATCATAGTGTGGGGACATCATTATAGTCTCATTGAGCTTGTTGAGCTGATCATCAAAATGAGACTGGCAACTCCCTTTGAATCCGACAAATAACAAGAAAAAATAAAGTATATATGGCTTCATTGTAGATTATTGAAGGGTAACCCCTTGCAAGTTACGGAATATGAAAACTTGCTTTGCCTCACCAGTTTAAATGTCCTCCTCGAACGCCATGCATTGCCTTACCCGATATTAAAGCAGCGGAGGGAAAGATTAAATCTTAGGGGACTCCCACAGTTACCTGCAAAAATTCCGGATTTATTCCCATTTACCTGTTATATTTTACCCCGATTTATCATTAATTGTATTCGGTCTTTTAAAAACAGTCCATGAATGATCACCAGAATATCCTTTTTACGTTGGTAATAGAATATAATAATCCGCTGATCCCCAGAATCTGCCGGTTGTAAGCAGGCAGTAGGGAGGATAAGGAGGATTTAATCCTGGAAGTGGCCCTGAATATCTGGTCATTCTTACCCTTATTTCGGGGCTAGTCCAGCACAACTACCTGGGTTTACCGGATTTGCCTGAATATCTGTATGAAACAATCCATGAACCTGAACAGGCACAAAAAGAACCGGATGGAATTTGAAGGGGTGAAGATCACGAATGATGAAGCTGAGTTAAAAGCCAATCTGGAGTTAGGTATGGAAAATGGGGATTTATACCCTTGCAGTAGCCTTAATTTATGGTTATATCTGGTACTTAAATCAAAAAGTGGTGAAAAATCAACTGAAGCCATTGGAAGCAAACATTATGTGAGCCTTAAATGAACTAACCGCTGAAGATTAAGCCTTAACCCCTTGACCCTGGCCCTATTTCAAAAAAGTGTTCACTCACTCAACAATCTCCACC
>Ga0307374_10012257_pt1 | contig 12061 bp, 10 predicted proteins | sample OX3MG_FD_202532 | JGI IMG/M metagenome (GOLD analysis project Ga0307374, IMG submission 202532) | Soil microbial communities from Risofladan, Vaasa, Finland - OX-3 | ecosystem: Environmental > Terrestrial > Soil > Coastal area > Acid sulfate soil | place: Finland: Risofladan, Vaasa | collected...
CGGCCGGATGCTGGAAGCATCTGAAGAGGACCTGGGGGCCGAAGATGGCCGGATCTTCGTGCAGGGCAACCCCGCCCACTCGCTCGGGTTCGAGGAGGTCGCTTCTCAGTTCTACAAGCACCCGCACGGCGAGAACATGGATGACATGGAGCCGGCTCTGGAGGCCACGCGGCACTTCAAGATAGACAACGTTTTTCACCAGCCCGAGAAACAGGGCCGGCTCAGCACCTATCCAACCTGGCCATACGCTGCCGCGGCCGCTATCGTCGAGGTGGATCCCGAGAACGGGATGCTCACCATCCTCAGATACTGCTATGCGCACGACGCCGGGAAGATCATCAACCCAATGCTCGCGGAGGCCAACCTCCACGGAGGCATCACGCAGGGCATCGGCGGCGCGATTTACGAGTTCATAACCTATGACGCTTCGGGTCAGCCGCGAACATCAACGTTCATGGACTACACGATTCCAACCGCAGTCGAGGCGCCCAACTATGAGATCGGTCATCTCGAGACTCCCTCCCCGCATACACCGCTTGGGGCAAAGGGAGTCGGTGAGTCGGGTGTCGGGGCTGCCCTCAATGCGCTCTGTTCGGCGATCGAGGACGCCCTGCCCGAACTTCCGCTCGAGATCACGAGCCTGCCTTTGACCCCCGCCCGCGTCTGGAAGGTGATCCAGGAGGCGCAGGCAACCCTCTCCGCGTCTACCGCGTCAAGTGCCAAGCCGGTCAGGAACTGACTCAGTGCTCTCAAGCGAGTTCGCATTCCACGCCCCCAAGACGCTCGACGAGGCATTGGAGATAGTCGGCCGGCAACCGGACGCGACCAAGCTCCTGGCCGGTGGCATGAGCCTGATGCCGGTCATGAATCTTGGCCTTGCCACTCCGGAAGTGCTCGTCTCTCTGAACCACGTCCTCGAACTTGCCTACGTACGTGAGGTTGACGGTGCGCTGGAGATAGGGGCCATGACCAGGCACCGCGTGGTCACCTCGAATCCGCTGATCGCGCGGCACTGCCCACCTTTGGCCGCGGCGGCCGCTCGCATCGGCGATGTCCAGGTCCGCAACCGCGGCACCATTGGCGGCAGCGTCTCCCACGCTGATCCATCGGCCGACTATCTGGCTGTACTGTCGGCGTTGGGAGCCTCCTTCCGCATCCGAAGCGCACGCGGCGAGCGAAGACTCACGGCGTCTCAGTTCCTGCTCGGCGTGATGGAGACTGCGCTCCAGCCGGATGAAGTGCTGATAGAGGTGATCGTCCCCAAGCTGGCCTCCGGCACCGGCAGCGCCTACGTCCGACTGACCAGGGTGGAGGGCAGTTTCGCAATCGTTAATGCCGCCGCGATCGCGACACCGGACTCGGTGATTGTTGCAGTGGGTGGTGCCTCCACGACGCCGCAATTGCTAAGGACGCCGCAGGACGCGGTTCGTGGAGGCTCGAAGGCAATGCCGGCGTGGGCGGAGTCAGCCGCCCGCGAGGCCTGCGCAGCAAATGGCGAGGGCGACGTCGAATCTGAGTACCGGACGGCGATGGCGGGCGTTTACGCACGGCGCGCGGTCGAGCTGGCGATCGCCGAGCGCGACGGCTCACCAAAGGATAGGTTCGGCAGTAACAAGAAGGGGGGTGACAAAGCATGAACAGCGCAATCAGAGTCACCGTCAATGGGCGCCGCCACGAACTCGACATCGACAATCGGCTGAGCTTGGTCGAGCTTGTGCGTGAGCATCTGCGGCTGACTGGGGCTCACGTGGGTTGCCGAACCGGCAACTGTGGCGCTTGCACGCTGATCGTGGACGGCGAAACGGTGAAGTCCTGCTGCATCCTGGCCGCCGACGTCGACGGCTCGGAGATCATTACGGTGGAGGGCATCGTGACCTCTCCCGACGCTCTGCACCCGATTCAGGCTGCTTTTGTCGAGCATCAGGGTCTGCAATGCGGCTTTTGCACACCGGGCATCTTGCTGTCCACGCTAGTCCTGCTCGAGCGCAACGCTTCGCCGACTGAGGACGAGATCCGACACGCGATTGCCGGCAACCTTTGTCGGTGCACCGGCTACCAGAACATCGTCAAGTCGATTCAGGCGGCCGCGTCGGCACGCACCATCCTCTCAACGAGAGCCTGAGATCCCACTCAGGTGAGGCGATAGCGGCTCGTGGCGCTATCCATCCTCTCGGCATGGGCCGCATGATTTGGTTTCCGTGCTTCCCGCTCTGGTCGCGACCTGCTACTGAGGCGCTGGCGATTTCCTGGGCGCCCTCAAATCCCGAACAGGGCCGCTGACCCACCGTGCTGCTCGTCTCCAAGGCCGTTGGCCTGGTGGTTATGGCGGTGTTGGCGACTGTGCATCGGGAGGCGGTCCCGGGCTGGCCCGCGCTCGGCTTCGCACCGTCTGGCCGGCCTGGCCGACTTATACCGCGGCATGGCCGTCGGTGTCATGAGCGTCGTTGCGCCCATTGCGGCGCTGGCCCCCATCCATCCCGGTGATCTTCGGGTTCCTGCACGAGAGCGGCCGTCGGAACTGCAGATCGGGGGCATGCTAGTGGCATTGGGGGGCGGTTCTCATCTCCGCCCGGGCTTGACAAAGGGGTTCAGGTTGCAGTCCCGCCGAGTGCTGGAGGAACGTGCCTAATGGCCGGAAACTTGTTCATACGAGGCGGGGTGCTCAGCGGAGAAGGCGGCGTCACCGCAGCCGATGTCATGGTTCAGGGTGGCCGAATAACGGCAATCGGGCACTTGGATCCCCCAGAAGGCGTCCAAGTCGTCGACGCCTCTGGGTGCGCGATCATCCCTGGGTTTGTCAATGCACACGCGCACTCCGGAGAGAACCTGAACTCGGGATTGTTCGAGAACCTTCCGCTGGACCTTTGGTTCCTGCACTCCCATCAGGTCACCAGGGTCGATCCTCCAAGTTCGCAAGAGATCTACCTCCGAACCCTGCTCGGAGCGGTGCAGATGTTGAAGACCGGCACCACCTGCGTGGGGGACTTCCTGTACGAGGCTCCCAAGATCACGAGCGCGACGCTCGAGCCAGTCGTTCGAGCCTATCGTGACATCGGGCTGCGGCTCACCCTCCTCCTGGGGGTGGCCGACATGCCCTATCTTGAATCGTTGCCGTTGAGCGATCGGGTCACGGCCGCGACCGATGCCGAAGCCGCCGCGCCGGGCACACAGGAGGTCATGGACCTCATTCGTCACGCGGTTCTCACCTACCATGACCCCCGAAGCTTGGTGCGCATCGGCATCGGGCCATCTGCGCCACAGAGATGTACGCCGGAAATGCTCGACCAGACGATGAGCCTGGCGCAGGAGTTTGACCTGGTCTGGCACACGCACGTCCAGGAGACCAAGAGCCAAGCCTGCACCGCCCAGGACCGACATGGCCACTCGTTCGTGCAGTATCTGGCGAAGCGGGGACTCCTCGGTCCCCGCACGAGCATCGTCCATGGGGTGTGGTTGGACGCTCCCGATATCAGCGTGCTAGAGGCCACCGGTTGCAACATGATCCACTGCCCTGCCAGCAATCTGAGGCTGGGCGACGGCGTCAGCCCGGTTCCCAGTCTTCGGCGCCACCACGTAAACATGGGGCTGGGGACGGACGGCCGTGGCTGCTGCGAGCGATTGGACATGCTCGAGCTCGCGCGTCTCACCGGCACGCTGCACAAGGTGTGGGGCCAGGACTACACCGAATGGATAACTGCCGCCGACGCGCATGCGATGGCCACAGAGGGCGGAGCGCGCTGCCTCGGCTTGGAGGGCGAGGTTGGAAGCATTGCGACAGGCGCTTGGGCCGACCTCTTGCTCGTGGACCTGCAGTCGCTGGCCTTCCTTCCGCGCCACGACTTCATCAGACAGTTCATCTATGGGTCAGACAGCGGAGACCTGAGGGCGGTGATCGTCGGTGGTCGGATCGTCGTCGATCATGGCCGGGTCACAACGATCGACGAGGCATCCTTACGAAACGATATAGCCTCACTCACAGTCGCCCGGACTGGCGCAGATGAGCCGGACGCTGCCGCTGTTGCGATGCGGTCAATGGTCGGCGAACTCTGGCGAGAATGTGAGCGTCGTCAATTCCCCGTTCGGTCGTACCTGGGGCCGCTGCCCTAGTTCGTGTGGACGATTCGATCAACATGGTGATCTCGGACCGCCGGTCAGGAGACGCCCCAAGTCGAGGAGTTCATCCCTGCACAAAAGAACGCCTTCCAGGTCTGCCGCGATCTCAGCGGTGCCGGCCCGATCCCTTTCCGGCGCAGCAACTTGCGAATCGCGGTCGCCGAGTTGGAAGTGGCTACTCCGTAAGCGAAGGCGATGTCGGCGGCGAGCGCTGCGGGCAGGAGCGAGTACAAGTCCGGGGGCCACCGTCCAGCGATGAGAGCAGCGCAATTGTTTTGCACTTCTAGGACGACGATTCTTACGGCAGTCGCGTGGCGTGCTCGCTGGCGGTTTTGTTCGCGGTCGCGCTCAAGCCGCGCAAGCCACAACGTGGCGAGCAGTCCACCTATGACGGTCAGCACACCGCCGAGCAGTGCGCCAACCACCGTAGCGGTAACGCTGTCCATCCCGTGTAACCGTAACTATCGACTGCGATGCGATGCGCAAGTCGGCCACCCAAGGGAGACGCGCTGTACGCCTTTGCTTGCGCCCTGGTTGGGCGTACTTGGTGATTCTTGGCGGTTCTTACAGCCAACCGCACAGGTTCGTGGGAGAATCCTTCTCCAACTCCCAAACTTCTATCACGTGCCCCGGCGATTTATCTGCCGGGACCCAGTGCGGGATAAGCGCAACGGGCAACCGTGGCCTCTGGTCATGCCGGGTCACGCCGGGTCAACAAAGTCGATGCCGGCGCATTGGACCGCCGCCTTAAAGCTGCCGAAGCGACGTCGGATCGTCTTTTCGGACGGGCTCATGCCTGCGTGGGTCCACGAAGCAGCAGTGGGCGAGGTGCCGCGCTCAGCCACGAAGCGGCGGACCGCCTCGAGCGCTTGGTCCGAGGCTCGGCTGCCGTTCAAACCTAACCGGAGGCGCCGTCCGTCGAATTCAAAGGTGTTCGAGTTGTGTATGGCTGGGTCCACCCGAAGGGAGTCGAACCCGTGACCAGCTGACCGAGGGCCGCTGACAATGTCGTTGGTCTGATCTGGACACAGGCGCCGGGTCACAGCCGGGTCACAATCTCCCGGAATCGGCAGGGTCTTCAGGGACACCAAAGGACACGAGCCTGGTCGATTTCGTATTCGCGAGGACGACAAAGGAGTCTGTCGGACACCTGAGGACACGTCCCCGCCACGGTTCGGGACCGTGAGGCCCTGGGTTTGAATCCCGGGCCCCCTTACCAAACTCACCCAAGCGGCCTCGGCGATGTTGTCGAATGATCGTAAAGGCCCGCTCCAAGACCTCGGGTGCGAGTTCTAGTGCGCTGACCACCTAGCCTGCCCTCGAGGCAGGAGACGTGGCGGCCGGGAGGGACGTTGATAAAGAGACCGACTAGAACGGGTCTTTCGGTTCTATTTGCGACTCGACCGCTAGCTTCCCATCCTTTTCAATCCACCTGGTACTCCACATGGGTGATCTCGCGGTCGCCGGTCCAGATCTTAGGTGCACTCATCCTGGTGAGCTGTCGGTCGATCACGTCGACTAGCTGTGGAATCCGGTCGTGCATCGCCTCTTGCTCGACCTTGACCGCCGCATCCGCAATCCTGGCCGCGAGATCAGCGAGGCCATCGAGCAGACCGTCGTTGCTCAATGATTCGGCGAGGGCAACGTCCTCGGGCGAAGCCGGCCGCGACGGCGAGGAGACCAAGAGGTCGGGTGTCATCAGGATAGGTGTCACGGGATGCCCGATACGTTTGGCGATATTCCTAACGATCTCGATTCCTTTCGGATCAAGGTCCGCCCAAGCAAATGTCGGGAGGTGGAGTCGGCGGAGCAGCGCAATTTCGGCCTCGCCAAGGAAGCCGCCGCCGTATACGCAGAGAACTCGCTCGCTCAAGCCTGAACGCCTCAAGACTTCCTCGAAGGTCTTCTCATTCTCCACCACTAGGATTGCCTCGGCTGAGCAGTCGATGATCTCGAGCCCATTGACGGTCGAGGCTGGAAGGCCGATCCAAAGCCCCGAGGACAGGCCGTCGCCAATACGGCCATTCACCTGCCACCGGATTGGGCCCCTGAACTTTACGACCGGCTCGGTGTGGTTCATCGCCTCGTCGAACGAACGGCCAATTAGCGACTCGAAGGCCTTGCGGCGTGCTGGTGTCCAGGCCTTCGACGAGCCAAGAGCGCGGGCGGCAACCTCGCGCGAGGAGGGCTTGACGCCGCTTGCTCGCAGCTCCTGCCACTCAGCGACGCACCGCATGGTCGCTGCGTAAACGCTCCACGATCGTGTTCCAGCCTTCGACGCGGGCGGGACTCGGCTGGCGAGTGTTAGGTCATGCGCTCGGAGCAGCGCTACTTCTTCACCTAAGGCCTCGGCGTCACCAACCGCGGCGATCAACTCGCGGCGTTCTGCTTCGGCGTCGAAGACACCAAGAGCTTCCTTCACCTCTACTTCTGCATCCAGCGCGAGCCTGGCTCGCCACGGGATCCAATGAGGCTGAGCTGCCGTGCCGACCGCGCGCTCTTCACATGAGAGGACGCCCGCGCGGGCGAGTCGGATCGCGATCGCTGACTCAGACGGTTTGAGTCTCACTCCATGCGGCCCCCGAGCAGCCAAGCCTCGGCGCAGCAGGGTGCGGGCAGTTCTTGTGTCGGCAGCAGTAAGGCCCGCGAGCACCGGACCGAGATCCTGGCGGGAATCGGCGGTGATCAGGCGGTAGCCACCTGCGTGCTTACGCCCAATCTTGAGGCCGGTCGCCCTCATACCTTGAGCGAGAGGAGCTGCGCCAGGCTAAACCTCGCCTCGGTGTCGACATCTAAGCTGGAGAGGATCTGCGCTGGTGGCGAGTGAGGCTGGCCTGCCTCGCGCGCCAGAAGCGAAATCTGCCAGTCGGCCCAGTCAACCCGCAGCGTCTCGGCGTTGGTTGGCATGGCGAGCACGAACTGAGCTCGATCCTTGAGGCCAACGATGACGTCGGCGATCTGGTCCGCGTTCTCGACACTCATGTGCGCAATTGGCTCGTCCATGATCAGCATCTCGGCCGAGCCTTCGTCGCCCATCGACATCGCTGCGAGCAGAAGCAGAATCGCCAGCTTGACCGTCTGTCCGCCCGAGTGGTAGTTACGGCGCTGGTAGGACAGCGGTCGTTCACCGGCCTTGTGCGCAGCGAGAACATCTAGACCCCATTCACCCTTGGCGTCCCCAGCTACTCGTCGGATTTCGCCGACCACGCCCGCGGACTCGCAAACGCTGCGGAAGCCGACATCGAGGAGACGCAGTGTGGCGAATACGTTCCGGTCATACGCCTCACGAGCCCGATCGATCTCGGCTTGCTGTTCCTGCATGTCCGCCTCTGCTGTGCCCACCATGTCGGTTGCCCTGGACACAACGTCGCGCTGCTCCTCACGATCCGCGAGCACCTGCTGCGTCCGTATATTCGGCGGGAACTTGACATCGTCAGCCACGTGCACTTTCAAGCGACTAAAATCCCGCTCCAGTTGGCTTGTCAGCGGCAGGTCGCCGGCATCGAAGGCGATGCGCTGTTCCTCGTTGAGCGACAGTTGCTCGACCGCCGCGGCCGCGGCTCGTGCTGCCTCCTGGCGGTTATCGACCTGTGAGCGCAGACGAGCGACATTCGGGCCTTCGCGCTCGATGTAATCTCGGACAAAGCCCAGTTCGTCCTGCTGTCGCTGGTGATCCCGAGCCAACTTCTCGGTCAGGCCGTCGAGCTCAGCCCACCGGGCCCTCGCCCAATGCACACGCTCACTGGTGAGCTTGAGTCGCGCCCCGACGCGGTGCAGCACTCGTCGGAAGTCCTCCTTCTGGGGCTCGAGCTCTACCGCCTCATCGAGATTCCGAAGCTCGGAAGCCAGACCATCAGCCAGCCGCTGTGCCTCTTGCACCTCCTCCTGCTTGTTAGGAAGCAAGGAGTCGATCTCTTCTATGCGGTGGGCGCGAGCCTCGCGGCCGATGCGAGATCGGGCGGGGCCTCGCAGTTGAGAAATAGCCGAGCGATGGACGAAACCATCAGCCGCTGCGCCAAGTGAAGAGCCCGCGGGCGCTGACGCGAGGGAGGCGGCCGGCGGCAGGTCGAGCTCGCTGAGAAGCGCGCCCACGTCGGGCGGCGCTGCCACGCCGGCAAGCACACCACCCGGGTTCCCGATCCTCAGCTGACTGATCGGCCAGGGATACTCGCGGTCCGCGGCTATAGATACGGCTCGCTGAAAGTCGTCGGGGGAGACGACTACTGCCCAGACGGCATCCCCGAGCGCAGCTTCTGCCTGTCTGGCTGTTGTCGAGCCTGGCTCGAGCGTGTCGGCAAGCAGGATGTGGCGAATGCCAGCGTCGTCGAGCGCCGCACGGAACTCCCTGACATCAGGCGGAGTTGCCGACTGGCCGGTCTCGAGTTGCGTGCGCTCATGCAGGAGGTCTCGGATCTCGAGGCGAAGACCTTGTGCCTGGTCTCGCAACCGGTCCAGGTCACTTCGGGCGCTCTCGCGCATGGCATTGAGTTCAACGATCGTCCGGCCGTTGATCAGCCGCTCCGCTCGTTCGATCTTCTGCCGAGCGCTGGCGTCTGCACGCTCCAGGTTCCCAAGCACGGTCGTTAGCCGGAGCTGCAAGTGGTGCACCGCGCCGCGTGCTCGCCGAGCCAGGTCAAGCTCAGCGGCTGCAGCACGCGTTGCCTCTTCAAGAGCCGGGACCTGCCTTTGGCGTTCTTCGAGCGTGACATTGTCCGTCCGGACACGCCGCTCCAGTCCGTCGAGCTCGATCACCAGACGATCACGTTCAGCAACCGCGTCCCGGTACTTCGCAGCCGGCAGAAGGATTGCCTCGCCTCGGCTGAGCTCTTGCCACAGCGATTCCCACTCGAGGTATCGGTCGGCTTCGAGTTCGCGGGTCTTCAACTGGGACTGCTCGAGGCGAAGCAGTCCCATCGTGTCCTTGTACTTCTGTTGAGCGGCCTCAAATTTTTTCCGCTCGGAGGTATAGGCGTCGATGATCTCTTGCTTCCCAGTCAACTGGAGGACAGTCCGGAGAAGCTGTGGGGGGGAGCTCTGGAGGATCTTTCCGGTCTCTCCTTGGGGGAGGGCCAGGACTCCGCGCATGGCCTGGCTGACGCCCATCCTGCTCAAGGCCTCGTCGTACTGCTTTGGACCCTTCCATTTGTGACCGTGGATCGGGTGCTCATCGAAGAAGGCCTGGAATGAGGCGGCGATGGGCTGATCCCACTTGACGCGGCCAGGGAGGATCCGGTAGCGGAGCCCGTCGCGCCGGACAATGCACACGACGGTCGCATGCTCGACGTCGTTGAACTCATGCCCTTCCCAAGAGAAAAAGCGCTGCCCACCCGGACGAACAGGGTTGAGGAACGTGCCGCGCAAGATCGCCTGGTCTGCCGGTGGGTATTCCTCGGCCAGGGCGAGGGTGATCGGATTGAAGATGTACTCACGCGGTTCGGACCCAAGAGGGAAGCGAACGCCCAGCAGAACCTTGATGCCGTTCACGAAACAGGTCTTGGCGGATCCGTTCGTGCCAGTGATCAGGTTCACGGCGTGAGTCAGGAACGACACCGTGTCGGGCCTGAGCGGCCCCCAGTTCACGAACTGGACTTCCTCAATCCGAAGCACGGGTGTCCTCCTCGCCCGACCGGCGGATGCGTTCGATTTCATCGGCCCTTTGACGGAGGTGTGCGACGCGCTTGAAGCGCAGCATGTTCTCTCGCGCCAACTCGGTCGCCTTGAGCTCGTCGAGGCTGTCCAGCATCGGGCCGGCGTAGAGCCGGTGATCACGGGCCTCGAGATAGCCCGTGTGCTTGAGGTGGGGAACGATCTTCTGGTCGAGGTGGCTCTTGGTCATCTGGCCCTTGAGCTGGTAGGCGAGGTCGTCGATGGTGATCGACGGCTCTCCGGGCGACGGCGAGTGTCCATTCCCTTCGACGAGCCGAGCACGCTCGGCCGGCAGCCAACGCAGGTGCATCCAACAAACGGCGATGACCGCCCGGTGCGAGCGATCGAGGCGAATGGCGGGACGATGGCTCGGGGCATCGGGCAGCTCCCCGGCCATAACGAAGCCATAAGTGTCAGCATTCGAGGAGTAGAACAAGCGCTGGCCAACGGCATCGGCCCGCCTCTGGACCTCCGTTCGGGTCGCCTCGTCATCGAGCTCCGGAACGTCCCGGCTGGCAACGAAGCCTGTACTGAGCAACCGGCAAATCTCTTCGATCGTCACGTCACCTCTTCGGCGGGCCCACTCGCATCGGGGACATCAGGGCAGCACCGGGCGAGGGTACGCTCTCTACGCCTTCGCCCGGGACCAACTCCGCTTTCAACTCCTTGTTGCCCACCGGCCCGTAGCGGCTCCACGCACCGACTGTGCTTCCCATGCGCCGCACCGCGGTGGGCCAGTCGTCAGCGGCGACCCACGTCCAAAGCGGTGCACCGCCGCGGCGCGCGATCTCTTCGAGGGCAGAGGCGGCGATCCTGAACTCATTGGGTGGCCGCGCCTCCGGCGGCTGAACTCCGATAGTGATCGGTTCGGGGAGGCGGGCGGCGAGTTCCGGTCGCCCCAAGTAGTGAGCGAGGGACGCGAAGATGGCGTCCGTCTCGATTGGAGGCACCTGGGCGGGGACGACCAAATCTGCGCCAACCATCGCGGCCTTGTCCTCGATGCTCATCAAAGCCGCCATCTCGCGGATGTCACGGCCATCGAAGTTGAGGCCTCGGCGCATGATCTCGTCCGCCCGCTCGAACACTGTCAGCCAGACTTCATCCGCGAGCTGGCCAAGGGCAGCGACTGCTTTATGGGCGCGGTCCCCGAACTCCAAGTAGCGGCGGTCGTCGTGGTAGCGGCCGAAGTAGTCCTCATCGTTGTCTAAGAGCTCGCGCATGTCATGAACGTTCTCGCGTGCCGCGATCACCGCCTGCTTGAGGGCGTCCTCCGAGAAATCGTCGATCAGCGCCCGCATCTCGAGGTAGTCTTCCTCAAGAACAGCGATCGCTTCCAGGAAAGGCTGGAACAGCGCGTCCGCAGATGCACCGACCGCCTGCGCCGTGCGGATGGCCGAGATGAGCACCTTAACAATCCGGCTGTGGGGGATCTGATTGACAGTGAGCGCCCGGCAGAACGCGGCGACGACCCGGGCTTCGGGCGTCAGCCGGTAGCTCCCGCGAACCTTGTCGTACCTCAGAACGTCGTCGTCGGCGAGCTCCCGTATCAAGCGGCGGGTCGATTCCGGCGTCAGCCAGTCGATTCGCTGCTGCAGTTCGCGCATCTTCCAGCGACCGCTCGCGTGGCCGGCAAGGTCGCGAATCAACGCCACCTTATAAGGGGTACGTCGACGCCCTAGCAGGCCACCAAAGATAGCCAGGATGGGCATCGCAGCCTCGATCTCGGCAAGTGGCGTAAGTTCGCGGGCCCGTGCGAGCTCGGGTTGCCACGCGTCGCGGTCGGCGGACCCTTCGCCCACCTCGCTGTTAGCTGCTGCTGCGGGACTGACCCTACCGTCGAACATATGCTCGTAGTACGCTACTCGGATTCATCTCGCCGAACAACGTAGCGAGGGGTTGCGACAGCTGGATGTCGGGGTTGGAGTAAGCACGTGACGACGATTGTGTCCTTCAAGAGCGATCTCCTCGAGGAGATCGCCAAGGAGCTTGGCGAGCGGGTGAGCGGGAGCGAACTCAGTCGGGTCTTCACGGATCTCGGGCTCTCCGACGACTCGGGGGAATCGACTAAGTGGAAGCGTGTCTTTCATGTGCTGGCCCATGCGCAGTGCCGGGACGGTAACGGAGCTCGCGTCGCCGTCTTCATCGAGCGCGTGTGAATGGCGGCGATGAGCGCGCGCAGTCGCGCGTCTTCCTTCTTACGCGGGCATTCCGGCCGGGTCCGCCAGGCGTAGTAGCCGCTCGGGGAGACACCGAGCAGCCTGCTCATTCGCCGCACGTCGTGGTTCGCCTTCTCTCGCTCCAT
>Ga0307374_10012258_pt1 | contig 12060 bp, 9 predicted proteins | sample OX3MG_FD_202532 | JGI IMG/M metagenome (GOLD analysis project Ga0307374, IMG submission 202532) | Soil microbial communities from Risofladan, Vaasa, Finland - OX-3 | ecosystem: Environmental > Terrestrial > Soil > Coastal area > Acid sulfate soil | place: Finland: Risofladan, Vaasa | collected...
CAACCCCGTCATGGTCACGACGGCCACCACGCGCGTGGGGACTGTCGCCTGCCCGTCACGGTCGTCGGCCCCACGCCCTGGTCATGGGGGACTGGGCCGGGTCGAGACGTCCTCGGGCCACGTTGGCCAGATGCCCGACGAGGTGCTTGAAGGTGGAAGGATCGAAGAGGGCCGACAGGGCGTAGAAGCGACGCCGACGGTCGCCGACAGTCGCCGTTCGATTGTCCAGAAGATATTGCTCTTCGCTCAAGAGACCACCTTTCGAGATCCGTGAGCCTAACGAGGAGCCCGATGGATCAACGGACTGGTTTCGATCACAGGAGTTGCGCTTCTTGGAGCAGGGCGATGGCCGTCGAGCCGTCGCCCAGCTGTGTCACGCTGACCGGGGCCGGGTGCAACGTGTCGAACGGACGCAGATTCTTGGTCGTCACCACACCGGATCCCAACGGGTACTCGTAGCTCTGGCTGTGGGCGATGATCTCCTCGCCGTCCTTACTCACCAGAAAGGCCACGAACCGTTCGGCTGCCTGCTGGTGCCGGCTCGATTTGAGGACTCCGGCCCCAGAGACGTCGATCACCCATCCGGCATCGCCGGGGGCGAAATAGGCGATGGCCGAATGCACCTTGGCGGCGCCCACCTGATAACTCTGCCGGTACCAGTAGTAGTGGTTGATGATGCCGATGACGGCCTGACCACGGTTGACCATATTCGTCAGGGTTTCGTTGTCGGGATAGATGTGGTTGGCGGCATTGGCCTTCACGCCCTGCAACCACGCCAGCGCGGCGGCCTTGCCGTACTTCAGGGCGATCGACGTGACGATGGGCTGGAAGTCCGTCTCCCCAGGAGCCAGGGCGAGCTTGTCGCGCCACCGGGGCTGGGCCAGGTCCATCACCGAGCGCGGAAGCTCGTCGGCTTTGAGAAGATCCGTGTTGTAGACCATCACGCTGCTGCGAGCCGATACGCCGATCCACTCCCCGCGCGGTGAGCTGTACCTCGGCGCCACCTTGGCCAGACTGGACGCGCTCACGGCGGCGAGCAGGCCGCGTTCCTGGAGGACCTCGAGCGGCGGGGAGTTCTCGGTGTAGATGACGTCCGCCGGCGAATTCGCGCCCTCTTGGACGATCTGATTGGCGAAGACGTCCTCGTCGTCGTTACGGACGTTCACCTGGATGCCCGTTTGCTTCTCGAACATCTTCACCAGAGCTTCAGTGGTCTGCACATGCTGACCGTTGTAAAGGGTGATGGACGGCGCGCCCGCCGATCCCCCGCCCCCGCAGCCGGCCAGAAGGGGGCAGGCCAAGAGGAGACCGACGAAACCGGCCAACGATCCGGCTCGGGTCATCTTCCTCATGAGGGTGCTTCCCTTCAGGCGGCGGCCCTGTCCGCCGAACCTCGGCGTCGGTCGTTTGGGCACGGATGGTAGGCGAATATTAGGGTAACCAAATATTTTTGGTCAAGGAAGCCGACTAACAGGACTTCGGCTTATTCGGTTCTTGGGATATGGCCACCCGATATCACCAAGCCATCGCATCGGTAAGATGGCGCCGTGACCGATGGATTTCACCCCCCGGTCGAGGAGTACCTCGAAACCATCCATTCGTTGGCCGAAGAAGGAACGCCGGTCATCCAGGCGCGGATCGCCCAACGGATGGGCAGGACCGCCCCGTCGGTCTCCGAGATGCTGGACCGGTTGACGGACGACGGGTATGTCAGCCGCACGGGCCGGGTCATCATCCTGACCGATCGGGGCCGGACGGTGGCCGACAGCGTCGTCCGCAAACACCGGCTGGCCGAGAGATTGCTGGTCGACGTCATCGGTCTCCCCTGGCACAAGGCCCATCTCGAGGCCGGACGTTGGGAACACGTGATCTCCGACGAAGTCGAGACCCACCTTGTGGCCCTGCTCGGCAATCCGAGCACCTGCCCCCACGGCAATCCCATACCGGGAGTCGAGGGAGCCGAAAGTCAAGTGCCTCAGGTGAGCTTGGCCGACGTCGAGCCAGGAGGTCGGGTCCGACTGGAAAGGATCACCGAGGAGGTCGAACTCGACATGGCCTCCCTCGAATACCTGGGTGAGCACGGGTGCATCCCGGGTCGATCGGCCGTGGTCCGGTCACGCGCCCCCGACGGGACCGTAACTCTCGAAATCGACGGCGGTACTGTGGCCCTCGGTCCCGGGATCACGCAGCAGATGTTCGTCGCCGGCGCCTGATTCGCCTTCTTCGACGAACTCGGCTCTCAGAGCGATCCCAGGTGCTGGACCAGGAAGGCGGCCGCCTCGGCCGCTAGTTGGTTGACATCGGGCGTGACCGAACCTCCGGTGGCGGGCACGAATTCGTGCTGGGCCCCGTGCACCATCACTAGCGTCGGAGTGTTCCCCGCGGCGCGGAGCCGATCAGCGAGTTCCACCGACTGCTCGGGGGGAACCACCGAGTCCTCATCACCCTGGATGATCAGAAACGGCGGGGCGCGCCATCCGACGTAGGTCACCGGGCTGGCCGCCTTCAAGAATGCCGGGGCCGGCGTCCCCGACGGGCCGGGGCCGAGAGTCGTTCCGAAGACATCGGGTGCCACCGCCTGCACGACGGGAGAACGTCTCCAGTCGGGGGCGGTGAGGTCCGACGGTCCGTACAGATCGACGACGCTCTGGACGGAGCTCGACTGGTCGGCGTACGGACCGACATCGAAACCGGCGGCCGGCCCAGCCAACCCGAGCAGGGCCACGATCTGGCCCCCGGCACTGTCGCCGATGGCCCCGATGTGTCGGGGGTCGATGTGCAGAGCAGCGGCGTTGGCCCGAAGAAAGCGGATGGCGCACGACGCATCCTCGATCTGCGCAGGCCACGGGAAGCGGGGTGCGAGCCGATAGTTGATCGATATGACCACCCAGCCCCTGGCCTCGATTGTCGACGCCACCTGACCGACGAGAGAGTCGGGGGTGAACGACGAATCCCCGCCCGTCCAGCCACCTCCGTGGACATACACGACGGCAGGAACGGCGCCGGTCGGCGGCGGCGTCGGTTCGTGGACGTCAAGGCTCTCGGACATCCCGCCATGGGCGCAGTAGGTGACCGTCGTCTCGCCCGGTCCGATGGCGCCCAGGGTGGAGTCTTCGGACCCCGACCCACCAGGGGACCCGCCGGCGACACCAGCCGGCAACCCGACGGGTTGGCGAAGAACGGGTGGGGGTGTCCCCGCCCATCGCGCCGACGCACTGTCGAGCGCGCCGGCCAGGACCGCCGGGCCGAGCAGCACGATGGAGGCGGCGGCGGTCACGGCCCCGACGAGGGGCCAGCGCACCCGGCGCGGCACTCTCCATGATTCGTGTCGCGACAAAGCTCTCCTCCGACCTGACCCATCGGCAGGCCGGAGGCCGACCTTGACCCCGTCATCGGCCTCCCGGAGGCGCAACCAGGGAGGGCGCCGGGGAGGAAAATGGGCAAATGTGTGGCAGATCCGCTGGTCTCAGCGCTCTCATGGTTTGAGCGACGTCGACGGGAGAGGTATGGACGAGACCGAGGAGGTCGATTTCCGGGCCTTCATGATGGCCACCGAGCCCCGGCTGCACCGCGCTCTGGCCGCCGGTCTGGGCTGGGAACGGGGTCGGGAGGCGACGGCGGACGCCCTGGCCTACGCCTGGGAGCAATGGCCCAAAGTGCGGACGATGACCAATCCCACCGGCTACCTCTACCGGGTCGGCCAGAGCAGCGTCCGTCGCCGCAAAGTGCCGGCCGTCTTCGAGCGCCCTCACGAGAGCGAGTCGCACTGCGAGCCGGCATTGTCCCGGCTGCTCGCCGACCTGCCCGAACGGCAGAGGATCGCCGTCATCCTCGTCCACGGCTTTGACTGGACGATCCGTGAAGTAGCCGAGCTCACGGGGATCACCCCGTCCACTGTCCACACCCACCTGGAGCGAGGCTTGGCCAAGCTCCGGGCCGCATTGGAGGTCGCCGACCATGGCTGATTTGTCGAACGACATACGGGCCCTCATCGAGGACGGAGTCGACGCCGTCACTTTCGAGGAAGTCATCGACCGCCGTCGCCATTCGCATCGGCATACCCGACACCGGCGCACGGTGGCGCGGGTGGTCTCGGTCGCTGTACTCGTGGCTGTGGCTGTCCCGGTGGTCTTGGCTCTCTCGTCGGCCCGGCCGGCGACGGCGGGCCACCACGGAAGCAACCGCCAACGTGTGGTCAGCGCGCTCAACCAGACGATCGCTTCGGGCAGCTTCGACATCACCTTCTCCCAGGGACCGGTCACGGATCCGACGTCGACCACCACCACGACGTGTCCGAACTCATCGATCACTGGCGGTGGGTCGGTTGGACCTTCTTCCACGACGACCCTGTCGGGTCATTGGCAAACCTGCATCTCGGAGCGGTCGGGACCGGGCCTCGCCGTTAAAGGCACCGGGACGATCGACACCCATCCATTTGCCATGGTGGCCGTCTCCCAGGTATCGGGGCTCGGCCAGGTCACCTTGTACCACGACGGCACCAATGTGTGGGAGGAGGGCGGGGGCGACTACGGGCAGCCGGCTTCGGCGGGCCCGAGCGTGGGATCGCCCTTGTCGGGGTTCGCCGGGCTCGTGGAGGGCACCCTGGGACCCCGCCAGGGTGCCCTCGACATGATGGGACTGGCCAGTCCCACCGGATATCTCGAGCTCGACCAGAACTCCATCACCGGTGCCGATCGGATCGGGAGCGCCACGGTGGATGGTGTACCCGTCACCGTCTATCAGGTGACGCTCCACCCCGATCAGGAAGCCGCGGTGGCGGGGACGACCACGCAGGAGGCATCCGCCATCAGCAGTGCCCTCGAGGTCCTGAGCCAACAGGGATATACGGGAACGACGGTCAAGATCTCCATCGACGGCTCCGGGTACATCCGCCGAACCGAGTCGGTGGCGGCTTTCTCCGACGGCGCCACGGCGACCGACGTGACCATATTCTCGAATTTCGGTTGCGCCGGCACGGTCCTGATGCCGGGTCAGCAGGGATCGGCCGTCCCGCCGGCAGGTTGCGTCTCACCCGATCCCTCGCCACCCGGTACCGGCTCCTAACCGGGGCGGGCGCCCGCCCTCGCGACCCCGATACATGCCCGTGGCCCGACCCCGATCAGCCGGGCCTGCGGGTGACCTCCGTGTCCGTGCCCTACGCTCGGTAGGCCGCGGACACGGAGGCTCGATCGGTTGGGACCGCCAGAAGGTAGACAGTCAACGCTGACCACCGGTGACACCGACGTCGGTGCCCCGGACCTGGACGGGACCGGGGAAGCAGCGCCCAACCTGGCGCGATCGCCATCGCGGACGGACACGACGATCGCCGCCAACCTGCCGGAAACGCTCACCTACCGCGTGAAGCGGTTCCTCCTCGGCCCGCCGCTGGTGAGCGACGAGCTGGCCGGCCAGCGGCTGGGGAAGCCCACGGCACTCGCCGTTCTGTCGTCGGACGTGATGTCGTCCTCGGCCTACGCCACCGAGGAGATGTTGCGGATCCTGGTCCCCATCGCCGGCCTGGCCGCGTTCTCGTTGGTCACCCCGCTCACCGCCGGCATCCTGGCTGTGCTGGCCGTGGTGACCATCCTCTACCGAGACGTGGTCCGCTCCTACCCGAAGGCCGGCGGTTCGTATGTGGTGAGCCGGGACAACTTCGGGCCGAACGTGGCGCAGGTGGCCGGGGCCGCCCTCCTCATCAGTTACACGATCACCGTCGCCGTCTCGGTGGCCGCCGGAGCCGACGCCATCGCCTCGGCGGCGCCGGCTCTGTCCCACTATGTCGTCGAGATGTCGATCGGCTTCGTCGTACTCATCGCCTTCGGCAACCTTCGAGGGATCCGAGAAGCGGGGAAGTTCTTCGCCATCCCCACATACCTCTTCATCGCCAACATGGCCATCCTGATCGTCACCGGGCTCATCCTGGCCGAACTCGGCCACCTCGGGCACGTGCCGAGGTTCCGCGGAACCCAGAAGCTCGGGCACGCCAACGGCGGCCTCCTCCTCGGCGTTTCCGCCTTCTATCTGCTCCGTGCTTTTGCCAACGGAAGCTCCGCCATGACCGGGACCGAGGCGATCTCCAACGGCGTCAGCATCTTCCGTGAGCCCCAGGCCAGAAACGCCCGCACCACACTGGTGCTCATGAGCACGATCTTGGGCACGATGTTCCTGGGTGTCTCGGTCCTGTCCGCCCTCACCCATTCGGTTCCGTTCCGTGGGGGCACGCCGACGATCCTCTCGGAGATCGGGAAGTTCGTCTACGGCCCCAGCCCGATCGGTCAGACGGCCTTCTACGCTCTCCAGGCCACGACCGCCCTCATCCTCATCCTGGCCGCCAACACGAGCTTCACCGGATTTCCCTTCCTCGTCAGCTTCGTGGCCGAGGACTCCTTCCTGCCGCGCAAACTCACCGTGCGAGGTCACCGACTCGTCTTCTCCAACGGCATCCTGCTGCTGGCCATGGCGTCGATCGCCCTGTTGCTGGCCACCGGGGCCAAGGTGGCGGCGCTCATTCCGATGTACGCCATCGGTGTGTTCACCGGCTTCACCATGGCCGGGTCGGGCATGGTGAAGCACCACCTGTCCCATCGTGAGGAGCACTGGCGAAAGAGCGTGGCCGTGAACGCCGTGGCCGCCGTCGTGTGCCTGGTGGTCGTCATCGTCTTCGCCGTGGCCGAGTTCAAACAGGGGGCGTGGATCGTCGTCATCGTGATGCCGGCGCTCATCTACGGCCTTGTCCGCACGAACCGTCAGTACCGGGCCGAGGACGTGGTCCTCGAAGAAGGAGCCGCACTCCAGGCCTGCGAAGCCAAACTCCTGCGTCGCCACGTCGTCGTCATCCTCATCGACCGGATCGACCTGGCCGCCGCCCGGGCCATCCAGTACGCCCGCACCCTGATGCCCGATGACCTGCGAGCCGTCCACTTCAATATCGACAACCGGCGGGCCGAAGCTCTCATAGAACGCTGGCAGCGGGTGGGTCTGACCCGTCTTCCGCTCGACGTGATCGACTGTCCGGACCGCCGCCTCGGCCGGGCCGCACTGGAGCTCGCCGCTGAGCTGGCCGACGGTGAGACCGAAGTCAGCATGCTGCTGCCCCGACGTTCCTACGGGCGCGCCTGGCGGCGCATCCTGCACGATCAGACCGCCGACCAGATCGTGGCCATCGTGAGTCAGCTCTCCCACATCAACGCCACCATCGTCCCCTTCCTGGTGGCGCCGGGCATCGAGGATGAACATTCGATCTCGATGGCCGTCCAACCGCGGACGGGGATCTTGCCCCGCACCCCCACGCCTCGCGGTGACGTCAACCTTGCGGCGCTGCCGACGACGCCCGGGGCCATCCCCATCGCCCAGCTGCAATGGCGGCACCCGGCCCGCGTCGCGGGCCGGGTGAAGACCCTGCGCGTGCAACCCTGGTCCGGGGTCCCCACTCTTCAGTGCGTCCTGGTCGACGGCAGCGGAGAAGCGATCACCCTCGTCTTCTTGGGCCGCCGTTCGATTCCCGGAATTCGCAACGGAACCCAGATGATCGCCGAAGCCATGGTGGGCAAGCACGACGGCCGACTGGCCATGATCAACCCCACCTACGAGCTGACGTCGGTACCCGAGCACGCCGGACACGAATGACGGACGATCCGACGACATCGCTCCGGGCCTCGCGCTCCCCCGCCTCGATGCGCACCCGAACCTCAGCCATCTGGGCTCTGGCCGTCATTGCTCCCATAGGTGTCGCTCTGCTGCTCATCCCCGGTCGTGGTCACCTGAGCGCGGCTGACGACGCTCTGATCCTGGTGGTCGTCACCGTGGCCGTGGCGTCATCGGGCCGAAGGGCGGCGGCGGCGCTGGCGGCCATCGTGTCGGCGGCCTCGTTCGACTTCTTCCTGACCCGACCGTACGAGTCCTTCCTCATCAGCCGGCAGGCCGACCTGACCACCGAATTGCTGTTCGTCGTCGTCGGACTCCTCGTCGGTGATCTCGCCGCCCGGGGACGTCGGCATCGACTGGATGCCGCCGAGGGCCGGCACGAACTCATCCGCATCCATGACATGGCCGAGCGGATCGCCGGCGGCGAGGAACCCGACTTTGTCCTCATGGCCGTGGCCACCGAGCTCCGGGACCTGTTGTCGCTGCAGGATTGCCGCTTCGTGTGGGACCCTCCGTCGGGCAAGGGGGCGTGGATCGAGTCCGACGGTACCGTTCGGCTCAATCCTCTTCGTTGGCCCACGACATCGATGGGACTGCCGACCAAGCAGGTCGAACTCCCGGTCCGCGGCGGTGGCCGCATTCTCGGTACCTTCATCCTCACCCCGACCCCCGCCACCCCTATCTCCCAGGAGCGCTGCGTCGTCGCCGTCGCCTTGGCCGATCAGCTGGGTACCGCGCTGTCGGTGCGGACAGATCCTCCCTCGCCACCGGGGCCGTGAGGCCCTGCACCGGCTTCCAGCCGCCCCCTGCTCATGGTTCCCGTTCTCGGGCCGATCTCCGCAACACTTCGGCCGGCGCGGGCCACCGGTCACCCCCGAAGGGCGGCGTCGAGATCTTCGAGCAGATCGTCGATGCTTTCGATGCCGACGGAGAGCCGGATGAGACTCGGATCTACGGCCAAAGACGACTGCGCCAGCACAGCGTGCGTCATCCGGCCCGGATGCTCGATCAGTGACTCCACGGCCCCGAGCGACTCGGCCAGGGTGAACAGCCGGGTCCGGGCCACCATGGCCAGAGCGTCGGTCTCCCCGCCGGCGTGCAGGAAGGAGACGATTCCCCCGAACCCCCGCATCTGCCGGACGGCGATGCCGTGCCCGGGATGGTCAGTCAGGCCGGGATAGTACGTCTTGGCCACGCGGACATGGGAATGCAGGTACCCGGCCACGACCCCGGCGTTGGCGCAGTGTCGTTCCATGCGGAGAGCGAGCGTTTTCGCCCCCCTTTGGATCAGGTAGCAATCCCAGGGACCAGGAACGGCGCCCGTGGCGTTCTGGAGGAAGGCGATCCGAGCGGCGATGTCAGGGTCGTTCGTCGCGGCCAGCCCCCCGACGACGTCCGAATGCCCACCGAGATATTTCGTGGTCGAATGGACGACCACATCAGCCCCCAGGGCCAGCGGATTCTGCAGGAACGGGGTGGCGAAGGTGTTGTCCACTACGAGAACAGCGCCACGACCGTGCACGAAGGCAGCCGTGGCGGCGATATCAACGATCGACAACGACGGGTTGCTCGGCGTCTCGACCCAGACCAGACGGGTTTCGTCTCGCCAGGCGGCGGCCAGACTCTCCTCGGTCGCCAGATCGGTGGTCGTCGAATCGATGCCGGCCGGCTTGTGCACATTGTCGACGAGCCGGAAGGTTCCCCCGTAGGCGTCCAACGGCAGGATCACATGGTCCCCCGCGGTCAAAAGCGCCCGCAGAACGGCGTCCTCCGCGGCCAGACCGCTGGCGAAGGCGTAGGCGTGGGCCGCCCCTTCGAGGGAGGCCATCTGCTGCTCGAGAGAGGCTCGGGTCGGATTCCCCGAACGGGCGTATTCGTAGGCCTGTTCGCCCCCCACCACCCGCTGACGGAAGGTGCTGGCCAGATGGACGGCAGGAACGACCGAACCGGTTTCGGCATCGGGATCCTGACCAGCATGGATGGCGCGGGTCTCGAACCCGTCGTGATCGGAACTGTCGGATGTGGTGGTCATGATGGTTTCGAGCCCCTCAGGACGGGGCCCGACCGACCAGGGCCCCGAGGACGTCAGAGCGCGTCAGGATACCCACAGGGTGTCCGGCGTCGAAGACGAGGACGGCACCGACCTTTTCCATCCGGCTGACCGCCATCTCGACCGGTTCGCCTACGCCGATGGTCGGAAGCGGTGGGCCGGTCACCTCGCTCACCGGCCTGGTCAGGAGGTCGGGATCCTGGAAGGCCGCTTCGAGGAGATCCCGGTCGTGGACGGACCCGAGGACCTCGGCCGCGACAACCGGGGGCTCCACCTTGAGCACTGGCACTTGTGAGACGCCGAACTCGCGCAGGATGGCAATCACGTCGCGCACGGAGTCATCGGGGTGGACGTGGATGAGAGGGGGAAGGTCACTGCCCTTGTGGGCGATCACTTCGCCCACGGACTGGCCGCCCGACCGAAGGAATCCGAAGTCGGCCATCCACCCGTCGTTGTAGAGCTTGGACAGATATCCACGGCCCGAGTCGGGGATGAGCACCACCACGACGTCGTCGGGCCCCAGGGGCCGCGCCACCTGGAGCCCGGCCCACACAGCGGTCCCCGTGGAGCCGCCGACGAGGATGCCCTCCTCGCGCGTCACCCGGCGAGCGGTCAGAAACGAATCTCGGTCACTCACCATGACGACACGATCGACCACGGTAGGGTCGTACGTCCCAGGCCAGAAGTCCTCGCCGATCCCCTCCACCAGATAGGGCCGCCCGCTTCCGCCCGAGTAGACCGAGCCCTCAGGATCGGCTCCGACGATCTGTATATTCGGGTTCTGGGCTTTGAGGTACCGCCCGACACCGGTGATAGTCCCGCCGGTACCGATGCCGGCCACGAAATGTGAGACACGGCCAGCGGTCTGTCGCCAGATCTCCGGGCCCGTCGAGGTTTCGTGTGCCTTCGGATTGTCGGGATTCTGGTACTGGTTGGGCTTGTACGCCCCGCGGATCTCACCGGTCAGTCGGTCCGACACCGAGTAGTAGGAGTCGGGGTGCTCGGGAGCCACGGTGGTGGGGCAGACGACGACCTCGGCTCCGTAGGCGCGCAGGAGATCGATCTTCTCCGAGGCGATCTTGTCGGGCATCACGAAGACGCAGTGATAGCCCTTGCGGGCGGCGACGATAGCCAGGCCGACGCCGGTGTTGCCCGACGTCGGTTCCACGATCGTCCCGCCCGGCCGGAGATGCCCGGCACGTTCGGCTGCTTCGATCATGGCGACGGCGGGCCGGTCCTTGACGCTTCCGCCGGGGTTCAGGAACTCGAGCTTGGCCAGCAAATGACACGCCAGATCCCGACCGACGCGGTCGAGCCGGACCAGGGGCGTGTCGCCCACGAGGTCGAGAAGCGAATGGGACACCTCCATCGAAGGGCCGGAGTCCGACAACGGCAGGACCCGCACGCCCGGGGGCACCGCTCCTCCGGCACTGTCGGTGTAGAGGGTCACCGGGAGACCGGCCGAATGCAACCCCCCGGCGGCGTCGAGAGCCGCCTGGGATCCGACAGGACCGACCACGCCCACGTCCCTCGGGATACGGGCCCGGATCTCGGCCACCGTGGTGGGGCCGAGGCTGCTCTCGGGTATCCGCACGACGTGACGGGCTCGCTCGAGGAGCTGACCTGGCACATCTTCGCTTCCGACGACGACCAAGACGTCCATGATTCGGAGCCTAATCATCCCGTGCGGAGCTCCCGGTATCTTTCAGCGACCGAGTCCACTAGGAACACGATCGGCGTTAGCATTGTCAGGTTGGTCTGTCAGGGGCGGGGAGCCACACGACAGGGGGGGTCATGAGGCGGAGCGTCGCTGTTCTTCTTGGTTCATGCACCGCGTCGGTGCTCGTCCTGACCTCGATGGGGGGTCTGGGCGGTAGTCCCGAGGCTCAGGCAGCTTCCGTCGGGGCGGTAAGTCACGCCCCCATGATCCCGGCCCCCGGGCCGCATCGATTCAAGGCGGCCACGGCGGCTCCAGCACCTTGGTCGTCACGGAACTGGTCGGGTTACGCGGTGACCGGAACCGGCTTCACCAGCGTGACCGGGCAATGGACGGTCCCGACCGTGATCGCCCCCAAGCGCAAGCGCGTGAGCCGATTCTCCTCGACGTGGGTAGGCATAGACGGGTTCAACAACACCAGTCTCATCCAGGCCGGTACGGAACAGGATTGGCTGGGCGGCGTCGCCCAGTACCAGGCATGGTGGGAGATCCTGCCCGACCCTGAGACCGCCATCACCATGACCGTTCATCCCGGTGACGTGATGGCCGTTTCGATCACCCAGGGCTTCCCCGATTGGACGATCACGGTGAGCGACCAGACCACGGGCAAGACCTTCACGACCACCCCGACCTATTCGGGCTCTCTGAC
>Ga0307374_10012259_pt1 | contig 12059 bp, 10 predicted proteins | sample OX3MG_FD_202532 | JGI IMG/M metagenome (GOLD analysis project Ga0307374, IMG submission 202532) | Soil microbial communities from Risofladan, Vaasa, Finland - OX-3 | ecosystem: Environmental > Terrestrial > Soil > Coastal area > Acid sulfate soil | place: Finland: Risofladan, Vaasa | collected...
CAGTGGATCAGAATGTCGGTGCGCCCCGGCACGTCCTGCAAGTGCGGCATGGGCCTGCCGAAATGCGGCGAGTATTGCAGCAGCACGCGGTACGTTCCCGCTGGAATGCACGGATGCAGCACATCGGTATTCGAGCGTTCGAGGGTGAAGCAAAAAGGCTCGCCATTCAGCGAAAGCTTCCCCGGCGTTCCTTCGGCGGTAAACGGGGCGCGCTGCAAAGCGATGTTCACCGCGATCCCCGATGATGCGCCAGCCAATCCACCAGGCCGCTCAGTCCCGTCAAGCCCAGCACGATGCCCCAGAACTTATTGCGCGTCACTTCTATCGAGCGCAGCCGATCCTCATGGTCGTCGAGAGACCGCGTGCTGTTCTGGATGTGCGTATCGATCTTTTGCTCGATGCGTCCGAGCGCGGAGGCTGTGGCGTTCTCGAAGTCGCTCATTTAATTGGTCCCACTGGACGACCAGTTGAGCAGTTTCGGACCCCATATGATTGCTTCGCGCGAAAGCACCACGGCCAAAGTCGTTTTGCCGATGTCCCACCAGCCGGAAGAGGTGGTCACATTGAACGCGCCGTGCAGCATAGTCATCAGCGCGGCATTGGTGAGCACTGCATTGACGGCGTTCTTCCCCGCAATCACCAGAAACGATTTCAGCTTCTCAGGCATCGTCCGCTTCTCCCGTCTTGCGCCTCTGCTGCTCCAACCACTGAAACCAGTCCGCTCCCCACTCGCGCACGCGCCTCACCGCGTCCGCGTGCACGGAGCAATAGGTAAGTCCGCTTTCAAAAACCGCACTGGGCGGATACTCGCATCGACGCCCATTGCTCGATCGCCATGCGCACATCCCGCGCTGCTCGCCGGCGCCCATTGCATCAGCGCAATCTCACGCCAAATAGCAACTCGTCCAGGTCCGCATACCACGGGCCAGCGGAAACGACGGGTACGGTCGGTCCGGCTGTTGCCAATCCCACTCCTACCAGCGGAATCGTCTGCGGACTGCTTGGCGCTGGCGAGTTGTCCGAAATGTCGAGCATGTCTTGATAGACGTACTTTCCGGCCGGGGTGAACGTCACGGTAATGTTGCAGCTCGCGCTCGCCGCCAGCGTCGATCCGCAAGTGTTCGCGGAAATAGTGAAGTTCGTTCCGGTCGCAAGCGCGATGGATGAGATAGTCATCGTGGTTGTTCCGGCATTCGTCAAAGTGACGACTTTGCCTGACGATGTGGTGGTCGGCGTCTGCGTCTTGAAATCTAGACTCGCGGGCGCAGCTTGGGGACAAACCGTGTTACCGCCGTAGTCCGTGGTTCCGTAATCGTGAGTGCCGCCGGGTAGCCAAAACTGACCGTTGATAGAGGATGCGGGAGTCCAACCATTGTTGTCCGTCCAGGCTGTCCCTGGGAAAAACGACATCGTGTTGCAGGCCCACGCTGTGTTCGTCCCAAATGTAAACGGATAGAGCGGGTCGAAGTACGGCTCAATCGCCGTGCTGTACACGTTCCCCAAGATGCTGGAATTGGTGCATTGCACTGAGCCAGGAGCGCACCACGCATTGATCGTGTAACCTTCCCCGCTCACGAAGTTCTCATACCAGGTGAGGTTGCTGTAGCCGCTCGTCGCGGACTGGAAGGTGAAAGTTCCTGTGTTCCCGATGGATGCAATGGTGTTTCCTGCCATCAGGATATGGCTGGGGCCAGCGCCACCGTTGGTGTAGCCCGCGCCGTCTGTGTGGTAGTCGCCGCCGGTAACGCCCGTGGCTTGCGCGTGATCGCGAATCCAACTATTCGATAAAATCATCTGCGCGGTGGTTGTTTCCCATATGACTCCCGCGCCTTCGCCCCACATATCGGAACTATCAAGCGTGACAGGGCCGCTGCCGGATGTGACCAGAAACGAATATTCGTATCCCTTGTTCACGGCCACGGCGTTCACATCGTCCACTTGCGTCGCGGTGTTTAGGCCAGCCCCGGCAGCAGGCCACGCATCTCCGGGCGGCGATGTGTAGTAAGACGTGAGCGGAACCGACGAGCAAAAGAGGCAAACGAAATTCGTCCCGCCGTTTATATAAACCTCAAAACCCTGCAAGGCGTTCGACTGGATACGGCATCCCACGCATAGATCGTGATCGCCGGTAACAGTCACCGCGTTGTTCTGGAAGTCACACGAGAAGCACCAGAAGTAATTGACGTTCAACGTGACGCCAGTGGTGAACACGCAATCAGTCAGAACGGTTGGATTCCCGGCAGTCCCACTAACGATCAGACCTGTCGAGCATGGAGTCGTCCCGATAGCTCCATAAGCAGCGTAGCCCACTGGATCGCCGCTTTGGCCGGGCCAAGTGATTTGCGCGCGAGCCGACGCAGCGCAGATTAAAATCGCGAGAATGATGGCAATCCGTTTCATTTTCGGTTCACCGCATACCAAGGTCCGCCCAAAACAACCGCCGTGCCCAACCAGAGCTGGTTCGCGGCCGAAATCGAACCAATCGCGTTTCCGTAGTTGCCCGGCTCCCCGCCGCACGTGTACTCACTAATCGGGGCCGAGCAAGGAACGGAGCCGGTCACATCTTCATGACCGTCGTACGCGTTGTCATGCTCCGAAACGAGGCCCCAGTTCGTTTGAGCGTTGTCCATCCAATCCCACAATATGATCCCCGCATTCGGATTGACGCCCGATGAGTTTCGCGCCCCCAGCAGTCCCGACACCACGGAGGCGTAGCCCTGCCCCTTCGCATTCTGAGTCGAGAACCCTCCGTCGCCAACTGCGCTATTAGTCCCGCTATTGCCGTACTCCGAGTCGGGAGTCGCCGTCAGATACGCATTAGCGATGAACGGCTTGTTGCCATAGTTGGCAGCAATAAAGTCGAGCTTTGTTTGGCTAAAGGCACCCGATGTCTGATCCTCTTCGATGAGATCGACGTACTGGCCAGCCGCCTGAAGAACGGGCGCGGGCGGCACGCCATTCCAGCTACCCAAGCCCAACATAACAAGGACGTTTGGAAACTGCCCGTGAACGCCGTTTGCGAACATCTGAAAATACCATCCCGCCATTTGCTTCAAAAACGCATTTAGGTCCACCGAAGTGGTAGCATCCATCGGAGACAAAGTACCACCAGATATGGAGGAAATGCTGTCCCAGGAGTTTCCAAGCCAAGCCTGATGAGACGTGCGCATATCCTCATCCATCAGTCCTGTTCCGATGCCCCAGCCATTCGCGACGTACCCGGCAGTGATGGCGGTGCCGGTGGCTGGCGCCTTTCCTGAAGCGAACGTGATCGAGAGCGCACCAGTGGAATAGTTGATAGTTCCGCTGGAGATATTCGGCCCGTACAGAGAACCATTCCCTAGGTCACCCGCGACGGGCGTACCCGCTACCAGAATTTGCAGACTATACCCGGATACGGTCGTGTGCGAGAGCGTAGTCGAGAACGTCAGAGATGAACCGTCTCCGGTTCCAACTGAGTCCGCCGATACGTCAGACGCACAGGTGACAGGCTGAGTCCCAACGCACGTTCCGCTCGAATCGAACGTCGTGTAGCTCGATCCCCAAGCAGTATTGAGCGCGGCGATTGTTCCGTATTCGCTGACCAAGAGATCGTGCAACTTGAACTTCGAATGCATCTCCGTGTCGGCGTACACGAATCCCAAGCCAGAATTTGCCGTTTGCACAGGAGAATCGGAGAGAATAACCAGCGCGATCAGAGCATCGTTGTGCCCGGCTGGAATCGTCGGAAAGTCAGGCCCGTTAGCAAGCCCATACATCTCGTCGCTATCATCGGCCACAAAGCCAATGAGGTAGTCGTTATAGGGATTGTTTTCTATGTATCCGTAACTCCAGTCTTGGGCGATGTCGTCATCCATCCAAGTCTGCATTTTCGCATCGAAGTAATCGCCCACCCCTCCCGGCGGAATGTAGTCGTTGAAAACGGGCGAGACCGCGCCGAAAATATTCTTGACCGGGTCGGACAGGAATTGAACGTTCGTATCAGCCCAAGTGTGAATGGTTGGGTTCCTCATCGAGTAAAAGGATGGGCGACTGTAAGTCCAGAACGGAAGCTTGATCGTGTGCGAGTGGTATCCGTTTGAATCCAGCGGAAAGGAGCTGTCCGTAGTGACCGGAAATAGCTCGTTGACCGCGTATACTCCAAGCGTGTTGAACCCCCATGCCTGCATTCTCTTAAGCGTGGCCTCCGACCACGCTGGCCCCGTCGCTGATGTTGAGCCGTATTTTGCTTTCATCACGCTGTCGGATACGGCGCTCATAGAAGTAATGTTTTCAACGTCCTCCAAAAACATCCCGTGCGCTGCTGGCGTGCAAATCCACCATTGGTTATTGATTTCCTGCGTAGACCACTTTCCCGTCGTGGAGCAGTCGATGTCCGTTCGCCCGCCGTATTGATCGAGGCCTGCCGCTGACACCGTTATTGCCAGGCTCCGACTCGCCGTTTCCGGAGTTGAAGAGGAATCCTTTGCGGTCACGCCAAAGTTGGATTGACCGCTGGTCGTGGGTGCCCCGCTGATTTGTCCGTTGGAGGCAAGCGCAATCCCGGCCGGTAGCTGCCCGGAGTTCAAGCTCCAGGTGTAGGGCGGTGTCCCTCCCGCAGCTTGCAAGTTGGCGCTATAAGCTTGATTCACGCCTACTGACGGCAGCGTGCTGGTCGAAATAGACAGCGGTATCACAGCTGCCGCGATCGCCACGGCGAAGATCTTGCTGGTTGTTTGCACCGGTGAACTCGAATCCTGTGCCCGGATTGTAACCGAAAACGAACCGGATTGCGTCGGCGTTCCGCTGATCGCCCCGCTCGACGCGTTTAAGTTAATCCCCGCCGGCAGCGCCCCCGATGCTATCGACCAACCGTATGGAGTCTTTCCCCCGCTTGCCTGAACCGTCGCGGTGTAGGCTGTCCCAGATGTACCAGAAGGCAAATTCGTGGTCGTAATCGACAGTGGTTGGCCCGTTGTGGCAACTAATATGTGTAAGGACCCTGCAGCAGTTGCACCCTTCGAATCTGTCGCAGTAGCAGTAAATGCAAAGGTTCCGGCGGAATTAGGGGTCCCAGTTATAGCCCCTGATGCGGACGCCAGGCTCAGCCCCGGCGGCAGGCCCCCCCCACTCACGCTCCAGGTGTACGGAGCGTTCCCGCCGCTCGCCGTCAGCGTCGCCGTGTAAGTCTGCCCTACTGTCCCGGCCGGGAGGCTGGAGGTAGTGATCGAGAGCGGCTGGCTGGCCGCTCCAACTAAAATACTTAGCGACTTCGCCGCCGTCGCGTTCTTCGCATCCGATGCAGTAGCCGTGAACGCAAATGTGCCCGCTGAGCTGGGCATACCAGTTACCGCCCCCGCAGCGGTCAGATTCACGCCCGACGGCAAGGAACCGCTGCTGACGCTCCAGGTGTATGGAGCATTCCCGCCGCTCGCCGCTAGCGTGGCTGAGTAAGCTTGCCCTACTGTCCCACTTGGCAGGGACGTGGTCGAAATCGATAACGCGCTGACGGTGGTCGAGTTTGGTAATCGCGTGATGCCGGCACAGCCGGCCATCATCCATGCGAACGTCGCAATTAAAATTACCGCTGTTGCCGCGGAACCCGTCCATTTGAGTTTGGCACTCATCAGAGCTCTCATCGTTCCACCTTTGGGTTACCGCTGTGTTTCAAGGTCCCAACGTCGTTAGACAGCCTACCTGCCTGGATACTCCGCGCGCTACTGGTCTGAAGGACAGGTTTATTGCTGAACTTGGCACCTCGGAGAAAGCCGAGCGCGTTGCAGCTGTTAGACTTACGTGTACTGGTGAATTTTAGCCCGGTTTGTACAGCCAGATCGCACGCCACGCCTGAAACTGGCCCGCAAGGACGCTCGATCGAGCCCCACGCCACGACATCGATGTTGCTGGCTAACGCACATTATCGGGTGTTACAGAAAGAGTGCACTAACATTTGATTAACGTTTCTTGCAGAATAGCGTAGAGTTTGCTGTTTCGCGCGGCCCAAGACGATTTCGCCAGCTTCAGAAAAAATCTACCGGGAGCATCGAAAAATGTGCGGTATCGCAGCAATGTTTTCGTGCTGCCAACGGCCGGTCAATGCCGAGGCGTTGGAAAAGGGAGTCCAGGCATTGCGCCATCGTGGCCCCGACGGTCAACATCGATGGCTAGGGGCTGATGGGCGAGTGGGTCTGGGACACGCCCGGCTAAGCATAATTGACCTTACGACCGGTGATCAGCCGATTGCCAACGAGGATGAGCGGCTTCGAATTGTTGTGAACGGCGAATTCTACGGGTACGAATCGATTCAAAAGGAACTACAAGCAAGCGGCCACCGCTTTCGGACTCAGAGCGATAGCGAGATTGCCCTGCATCTCTACGAGGATTTGGGAGTCCATTGTCTGCACCGCCTGCGGGGAGAGTTTGCGCTCGTACTATGGGACGATAGAAATAAGACGATTTTCGCTGCGCGCGACAGGTTCGGGATCAAGCCTCTCTTTTATGCTTTTCACGACCAAACACTGTATCTCGCCTCAGAAGTAAAAGCGCTATTCGCGATGGGAGTACCGGCCCGCTGGAACAAGGACTCTCTCTATCATTGCCTGGAACTGGGCGGGTATCAGAGCTCCACCCTGTTCGAGGGGGTCTTTCAGGTTCCGCCCGGCTATTTCCTGATCGCGACAGAGTCGCGCATGCAGTTGAGCAAATACTGGGATTTTGACTATCCGTTAGTCTCGGAAAGTTCGTCGCGAAACGATTCCGAGTACGCAGAGGAATTCCGCTGCGCCCTCGACGAAGCGGTTCGAATTCGTCTCCGTGCCGACGTTCCGGTGGGGTGTTATCTTAGCGGTGGGATCGATTCGTGTGCGATTCTTGGTCTGGCGGCTCGGCATCACTCCAGACCGATTCGCGCTTTCACCCTGACATTTGACCTGCCTGAATACAATGAAGGCGAGATTGCCCGGGAAATGGCAGCTAAAGTAAATGCTGAATTCGTTCCCATTCAGGTGCGTCAGGACGAAATTGCAGACCATTTTGCCGACGCGGTACTTCAGTCTGAGAACCTGTGTGTCAACGCGCATGGTGCGGCCAAATATCTCCTGAGTCGCGCGGTCAACAAGTCCGGCTATAAAGTGGTCCTGACGGGCGAAGGATCGGACGAAATTCTCGGCGGTTATTTGCATTTTGGTCGCGACAACATCCACCGAGATGCAGACACGAGGTTGTCCAACCGCTCGATAACTGGCGATCCGCAATCCGGAAACGTCGTCGGCCACCGCAGAGCGCACGCGCACGGGCTGGAAGCTATACAGGCACTGCTCGGCTTTATTCCAGCGTGGATCCGTACGTCAGCCGCTCAATCGGCGAGTGTCTTTGCCGTATTTGCGGATGATTTTTTGGATTCTTTCAAAGAGGTCGAGGGCTTTCGCAGCTTCTTCAACGATATCGATATACCCGGTCAACTCATCGGTCGTGATCGGTTGAATCAATCACTATATCTGTGGTCGAAGACAAGATTGCCAAACTATATCCTTACGATCCTAGGTGATCGCATGGAAATGGCTCACTCAATTGAGGGTCGCGTACCGTTTCTCGACCACCAGCTAGTAAAGCTCGTTACTCGCCAACCGACCACACAGAAAATTCGAGGGGCCGTACAGAAGTACGTTCTCAGAGAATCGGTTCGTGATCTCGTGACTCCTGCCGTGTACCCCAGGCCCAAGCACGCATTCCAGACTCCTTCGGTAATTTCGAATTCAAAGAGCGGACTAAGTATCCTAATCCAAGAGACACTGCGAGGACCGCTTCTCGGATCGATTCCGTTCTTTGATCGCAAAAAGGTTCTCAACCTCCTGGATGTTTTGTACCGGGGAGATGCAGATTCCGGAACTGCAAACGATCAGGTGTTGATGATTATTTCGAGCGCTTGCTTTCTTCAGGCAGGATTTCGACTTTCGGCTTGAAACGGTCTGAATAGTTCGCTCCCCGAAATTCAACGCCTCGGCCCCGTCAGGTTGCGAGCATCCAGGAAGAACTCAGCCGCCCGCATCACGGCTCGTTCGAATCGCGGTCCGGCAATAACAGAGTGGCCCATTTTCTTCCCCGAGACCAAAAACCCCAACCGCGGCTTTGGCGCGTCCCCGCGCGGATCAATTCGGGTTCTTCCCAGGGGATGTCGTGATAGGCCGAACGCAAAAACATGCTGGACGGATTCCTGACCCACTCTTGCGGAAACAAGGCGATAGTGTCGTTCTGTGTAATCGGAGGTGCCTCAGCGACCGGTGTGTTCGCGACCGCTGCGTATAAGGCTGCCGGAAGGTCGCGTCCTGCTCCAAGCGTGAGGTGCCCAACTTGCGTTGGGCGAGGGTTCACTTCGACGAGGAAGGGGTTTCCACTTCCTTTTTCGATTAGAAAGTCAAAGCCATGAAACCCTGATAAATTGAGACGCTTCACGACTCTGGAAATGGCTAAGTCCATTTCGGGAAGTTCCATCCGCCGCATCACGCTTGCTGGGCCGTTCTTGTATTGCTTCTTGACCACTTCGAAGTGGATTCTTGCCAAAACATCGCCTCTCCAGCATGCAGCCATGCTCGTCGCGTCGGTGCCGTCTACGAGTTCTTGCGCATTGACCTGGTGACCCTGCCGCAGCAATGTTGGCAGAACGAACTCCCTTTCCTGATCAACAAGGACTCGCTTGACGACTCGAACGGCCGAAAGTGGAGCGCGTAGAGTTCGAAACCCACGCTTTGCTTCCTCGATTGTTCGTACAATTCTTACGCCTTCGCCGCTCGAGGTGCCATCCGCTTTCAGCACGAACGGAAACAAAAACTCTTCAGAGCACCTTCTGAGGTCGCTAACGTTTCGTATAACCTCAGTTCGTGGAACGCGAATCGATTCCTCTCGTGCCAGTTGCATTACTGCCGTCCGGGATGCGAGGATTCGGAAGCTCTCGGAGGGACCGAGCGATTTCTCTATCAGTCGGCGAATCGGCTCCGCAGTATCACCGGCAGCCCGATCGTAAACCTTGCGAAGGCACTGCACTGCGTATTCATCCCCCGGAACAACTAAATCCGGTGCGCTGGCTGCGATTGCATCCGAGAATGAAACGGTCGGGACGAATCCGTCGTAGGAGTGTATCTTGTGGATAACTGAAGTCTTTTGCAGAGGATGCTTACGGGGGCAGACAGCCTCAACGTAAAAGCCTGCTCTCGCAAGCGCCATGACCAGTCGAGGCGTGGGGAACCAGCGGACGGTGGTCGCAATTAAGATCTTAGGCGCCAATAGGTTTTCTTTAGTGCCCTGGCCGTTGTTTGTGGGCACTTCTCCCTGCGCTGAGCCAGAAATATACACCGTTCCTCGCATCCGTGTTGCCAAAGGCCCCGAGGCGCACGAAAGCTATCAGAAATCAAATCAAACACTTACCCTCACACAGATCCGCTGCCCGTACTCTGGCAGTCTGGCCATAGAACGGAAGTGCCACATGTTGGACAAGTTCTTTCCCGAAAACCCAATGTTTCGGGGCCAGCCCAGGTTGAACCGAATATATAGTACTCCCCGACAAAACGGGACACCTCATCTAATTAGCATCAGGGCCTCCCAAACAGGAGGCAACATGGGTAGAAAACCACGAATAGATCGATCCCCGGAATAGAAAGAGTGGCAGATCGTGCAAGAAGGCACGAAGAGCGGGAGCGTCTCGGAGACGTGTCGGCGTCAGGGGATCACTCCGAATCTGTTTTGTTGCCGGAATTATGAAGCGGAACAAGGAGCGAAGGCAGCGCTTGGGGGGAAGCGCTGCCGCGTCCGAAAGCGAGAGAGCGCGCCGCATCCGGCAACTGGAACGCACGCTGGGGCGGAAGTCGCTGGAGATCCAAATGCTAAAAAACGTCGTGGGGGAGTGAGCTGCGGTGCCGTTCACTACCAAGCGCTCGAACTGGCGGCGCAGGGCCACACGCACCAGCAGAGGAGGACTCCGGTCGGCTGAGGATTCTGCAAGTCCAGCTTCCACTTGCAACACGATGGCCACCCTCCTGCCAAGATGTAATGTGGGTTATTTACACAACGATCAACTCATGGGATTTTGCAGGTCGAAAGAGATCCTGAGATGACGGCGCATATTCGTCACACTGGAATTCCGTCCCGCTGCAGGGCGCAGGATGGTGTAGCGAAAAACCAGTGCCAAAATCAGCGTCGAGATTTTGCGCTAAACTTGCGCTAAACGACGGGAAAAGAGGGGCTGTGATGGGCAAAGATGGGGAGTTAAATCCTTTGTTGTGTTGTAAACTCTTTGCTTGCAATTCTCAACAGCAGATTACGAATCGGCTGCTCTACCAACTGAGCTACCTCGGCTTTGCCTTTGTTTTCAATAACTTGAGTAATTTTCCTTAACATCGAAATAACCGTTTTGCGCTAAACTTGCGCTAAAGTACAGCTGATTTCCGGCGTTTCGCTCTACGGGCGCACAGCTCGGGTAACCCTCAATCTGGCCAACGACGCCAAAACGGCAGCCCGTAGTGTACAGAAATATAAGCGTGGGCTGCAAGTTTTTGGGCATCGCTTGGCGAAGCGCTCGGGAGTCAAGACTCCCCGCCGGTGCCGGCATGCCCTTGAAAGAATCGTCGAGCGACTTCAAGCGGCCCGCTTTGCCCGCGTTGTAAAGTTCGCGTCTAGTTCCTCGACCTTGCCCTTCGCGCGGCAATCGGCAACCAGGGATTCGCGGATGTCGCCGTACTTGAGTTTCGTGCTCGGCGGATAGCCGCGGCAGAAGAGGCTGCGGAAAGAATATGATTTTTCGCCAGTTTGCTTGAGAAAGTTTGTTTTTTCTCAACCGGCGCGTCGGTTCCGCGTTTTTCGGCTGGGCTTCTGGAGATTTCGGCCCCCTCCAGAGACACCCGGGCCGCGGCCCTACACCGCGGGAATCAATTTCACCATCCGCACCAGATTGGCGGCTGTGGCAACCAGCCGAAACAACCAGTCCACTTTCCGCTCGCCCCGCAGCTTCACTTGGCGCGCAATGCTGTCCAACTGGGCCCAGCCAAACACCTTTTCCACCAGCTTGCGTTTTCGCTGGCTGATCACCATGCCCGGGTCTTGCCGCTCGGCTTCATTCAGCCAGTTCGGCCAGTGCCGATTGGGCTCGTACTCGGCCACGTGCGGGACTACTTTCCGTTTCCGCAGCTCGGCGATGAATCTCTGCTCCTGATACAGCTTGTCGGCACCCAGGGTGATCGTCCGCGTGCCTTCGTTGATCCGATCGGGACTCCGGCCGCGCTCGTCCAGCATCGCCAGCGCCGCGTCTCGTTCGGCTGTCGTGCTCGACTGCGTGGCTCGTGCCGTCACGATCAGCCCGTTGCGGTTTTCGATCATCACGTGCCCCAGATAACTCGGCCGCGATTCGCTCCCCGCGCTTTTCTTGTACAGCCGCGCCTCAGGATCGGTCTTCGACTCGTGTGTGTCGCGCAACAGCTTCTTCCCGCCCGATCCGCTTCCTTTCTCGGGCGGCTTTTCCTTGGGCACAAAACTCTTCCGGCTGGCCCACGCTTCCAGGATCGTCCCGTCCACCGTGAAGTGCTCTTCGCTGAGCAAGCCGTGCTCGGCCGCTTGCCCCACCACCGCCTCCAGCAGTTGCTGCGATATGTCTCCGGCCATCAGCCGCTCGCGATTCTTCGTGAACACCGTCGCGTCCCACACTCGATCGCTCGCATTCACCCCCACGAACCAGCGGTACAGCAGGTTGTAATCGAGCTGCTCCATGAGCTGCGTCTCGCTCCGGATCGAGTACAGCGCCTGCAACAGCAGAGCTCGCAACAGTCGCTCGGGTGGAATCGAAGGTCGCCCCCGTTTCGCGTACAGGGCCTCGAAGTGCGTCCCCATGTCCCTCAGCCCGACATCGACCACCTGCCGAATCCGTCGCAGCGGATGATCCTGGGGAATTCGCTGTTCCAACGGAATGTAGCTAAACACTTCGCCTTGCTGTTCGTCGTGTCCGCGCATGCTGCTTACATATCAGAACTGCTCGTCAATTGCCGCACTCATTTCACACCCGAACTCATTTTTTTCGCAGCCTGTGAAGCCAGCTGAGC
>Ga0307374_10012262_pt1 | contig 12055 bp, 10 predicted proteins | sample OX3MG_FD_202532 | JGI IMG/M metagenome (GOLD analysis project Ga0307374, IMG submission 202532) | Soil microbial communities from Risofladan, Vaasa, Finland - OX-3 | ecosystem: Environmental > Terrestrial > Soil > Coastal area > Acid sulfate soil | place: Finland: Risofladan, Vaasa | collected...
AGCGCTAAAGCCCACACCACGAACAGGCCGAGAAGCGCCAGGGGGGCAAAGTAGGCGAGCCTTGCCTCGCTGCGCTCGACCCGGGACGTGCGCTGGCTAACCCACCTCCAGATCCGCCAACCGGGCCGGATCAGGATCCGGGCCAGCTGGATCTTGCCCACCGCCGGGCGAGGCAGGACCACGGATTGGAAAAGGTCGTAGAAGACGATGAGCAAGATGACGACGCCGGTGGCGGCCTCGAGACCGCCGAGCGGCCCCGTCACTCCATTCGCCAGAGCAAGCTCAAGTTGATGCGAGACCCTTCCTCTCCAGCATGTCGAGGATCTCGCGCTGCTGCTGCAGCATGTCCTTCTGCTGGGTCAGCATCTGCAGCTGCTGCACGTTGATCGCATGCAGGGTGGTCAGGGTGATGTGGTCCGCTTCGGCGCGCGCGTCCTGACTCGCGGAAATCACATTCTGTCCCACGATGATGATGGGCAGCAGGACCAGCTGGAAGAACGTTTGCGCAACCCAGGCGACGATGATGATGACGCTGCGGGTCGCGATCGCCGCGGGCAAAGAGATCAGGGCGATCGCCGCAAACACGTAGGCCGTCCACATGGTGCCAACGCTCCGGGTGATCTTGACCGCCAGCCAGGTGTTGAACCGCCCGATCGTTCCAGCACCGTGCACCGCCTCGTGCCCTGCCCGCGAGGTGATCAACCGGGGCTTGTGCAGGGTGGGCTCGGCCTTCGCCGCGGCGTAAGCCGCGCGATGCGCGCTGTCGGATTTCCGTCGTTCCTCGTGCTGCTCGGCCAATTTGCGGCCCTCCATCTCGGTCCGTGAAGCTAGGACAATGACAATCATGTCGAATCCGCCGCCTGTTGGCGGCGCTCGGCACGGCAAGTTTCAGCGCGCGGGAACCACAGGAGAAGATGTGATGGCCAACGAAACCAAAGAGGCGTGGGAGCAGTTCCAGAAAGACATGAAAGCCCTGGGCGGCCAGCTTCAACGCCAGTACCGAAGCACAGGCGGGCAGACGACATCCGCCGACGTGAACCAGTCGCTGGAAAAGTTGCGGCAGGCGGCGGAGTCCGTGTTCAGCTCGCTCGAGTCCGCCTCGCGCGACCCCGAAGTCAAGGCCGGCACGCGGCAGGCGGCCCGATCATTCGGGGCAGCGCTTGCGGAGACCTTCCGAGAGGTCGGCGACGAGATCGACAAGGCCATCCGCAAACCACCGGCTCAGTAGCTTTCCAGGGCTCATTCGCAATCGGACCCGGGCTCGTCGCAGTCGGGTCGGACGCCAAGGCCGGCGAACCGGGAGCGGTGCGTGGCCAACCAGCGGTAGGCTGCCGACTCAACCGCTAAAAGCGGCCTCAGCTGGAGCGAGCTTCCGAGCGCGCCTGCGGCGCCCCCAAGCTCGAGGAGCACGACGTTCACCGCCGCGGCGCCCTCGTGACGCCGGCCCTGCTGGTCGACGGCCCAGGCGCTGCGGTCAGCCTCGTCCCTGCTGAGGCCGTAGCGAGCCAGCGCACCCCGGGCCTGGTTGGGGATGACCAGCACACGGCCGGCCCGGTCGCGCCGGCGGATCCAGCGCGCCGCCCTGGTGCAGATCGCTCAAGTCCCGTCGAAGAGCAGGACCACCCGAGGGCCGGTCAGGCCAGCACCTCCTGCCGTTGGGAAAGGTGGCCGATTGCCTGCGTGCGGAACTCGTCGAATCCGTGGGCCAGGCCCTTACGCAGGATGCGCGCACAGGCGGCCGCCGAGTACAGGCGCGGGATGAAGACAAAGTCCGCGCCGGCCGCGTAGAAGTCGAGCGCCTGAGGGATGTGGTCCGTAGTCAGGACGATGCGCGTGTTGGGAGCATTCGAGCGGACGCTTCTCATCAGCTTGATGTTGTTCGTCCCACGAAGAACGTCGTCGGTGATGCTCGAAACCACGAGCTCGGCGTGCTCGATACCGGCGTGGCGCAGCGTGTCCATATGGGCGATGTCCCCGTATACGCACTTGATCTGCTTGCGCCGCAGCTCCCGCAGCACCGTGGGGTTGAAGTCGATCACGAGGATCTTCTCGATGAACTCGCGCGCCTCCTTCGCTTCCCCTTCGTGCTCGAACTCGTAAAGGATCGAGCTGGTGTCGCGGAAGAAGCCCAGGAAGATGACCGGCTGATGCATCTGCTCGGCCTCTTTGAGCATCGCGCTCGAGTCGAGGTCCTTCAATCCGATCGCCTTGAAGACTGTCGTAAGGACGCTCTGGATGCGATGGCTGAAGTTGATCATGTACGTCGACACGACAGAGGTCACGGCGAAGGTGATGATGACGATGGTCAGCACGTCCGAGGAGATCTGCTGCGGGTGGATCGTCACGCCAAGGGATGCAATGACGATCGAGAACTCGCTCACCTGGGCGAGGTTTATCGCCGGCACGATGCTGGTACGCAGGCCGAGCCGGAGCGCGTAGAGGATGGGCACCACCACGATGCGGCTGACGATCACGAAAACGGACGCGGCGAGCGCCAGCTCGAGCACCTGCAGGCTAGGAATCGTGATCTGCATCCCGAGCGCGACGAAGAAGAGCGTGACGAAGAAATCGCGGATGCTGACGGCCTTGGCGACCACGTCGACGTTGTACGGGAAGGTCGAAAGGCTCACCCCGGCGATGAGCGCGCCCATCTCACGTGAGAGGCCGATGAAGCTGGCCGCCCCGGCGAGGAAAAAGCACCACCCGAGCCCGGACACGAGCACGAGCTCGGGCGCTTTGGCAACCATCCGAAAAAGGTGCGGCAGGATGTACTTGGAGATCGCGAAGCCGCTCACCACTAAAACGGCGCCGCGCCACAACGACCCCGCGAGCGGCAGCAGGTTCGGGTTGAGCAGGTTGGGCTGCACGGCCAGCATGGCGACAGCCCACAGGTCCTGGATGACGAGCACCCCGAGCGAAATCCGGCCCGGCAAGGTGTCGAGCTCGTACTTGTCGTTCAGGATCTTGACCACGACCAGCGTGCTGGACAGGCTCATGCACGCCGCCAGGTAGACCAGCTCATAGTTGCCGGGGCCGTTCCCCACCCCAAGGAGGGCGAAGAAGCCCAGGCCGAGCGCTACGCAGATGGGCACCTGGAGCGCTCCGGTGAGGAGGACCGCCGGTCCGCCCGAAGCCATCTTTCTCAGGTCGATCTCGAGGCCGATGACGAAAAGCAGGAGGATCAAGCCGATCTCGGCCACGTCGGAGATGCTCCCCTGGTCGTTGACGAACTTCAACAGGTGCGGGCCGATGATCACGCCCGTCGCGAGGTAGGCGATGATCAGCGGCTGTCGGAAGCGCCACGTGACGGCGGCGATGAGCGCAGCCGCCCCGACGCAGATCCCGATGCTCGAAAGGAGGTCGGTCGGTACGTTCACGGTCGCGCCTTGGTGAGACCGTCAAGATCCAGGTCGCCGGCGCGGATGCCGGCCATGGAGGCGTCCGCCGGATCCGCCAGGACCAAGAACCGGGGGTGATGCAGTGCGTCGATAAGGGTGTCGGCCGTCTGGTCGGTCACCGGGACCGCCTCTTCGAGCCCCTCCCCATGACGCAGCCACCGACCCATGCCGCGCGACCTGGTGTTCTGGCCGAGGCGCAGGCCTTTAGACCCGAGGCAGTAAAGCGAGACGTGGACGCCAGTGCCGCTCAGCTCATGCGCCAGGCCACGCGTGAAGGTCGCCAGCGCCGCGTAGGCGCTGTCATACGGAACCGTGAAAGGGTCCTGTGGCGCGAGGCCGCCGAATGGAATCGCGTTGACGATGTGACCCGAGCCCCGAGCTTGCATGTGGGGGTGGAATGCGCGTGCTGCGCGGACGGGCCCCAGGAGGTTCGTCTGCAGCATCCAGGTCCAGTCGGCGGTGGCCATGCGGTCGAGCCTGCCCTGCAGGAAGACGCCCGCCGTGTTGATGAGGATGTCGACCTGACCCATGGCTTTGATGGAGTCTCGCGCCAGCGAACGGACCGACGCGTCGCTGCGTACGTCGGCGGAAAGCGCCTGGGCAACGTCCGTGGTGCCGAGCGCGAGGATCTCTTCAACCGTACGCTCGAGCCGGGCGGCGTCGAAGTCGGCGATGACGACGCGAGCTCCCTGTCGGGCGAGACCCTTTGCGATGGTGCGGCCGATTCCACTCGCGCCGCCGGTGACCACCGCCACCTTTCCACCCAGGGCGCCGCGAGGCGCCGCCTCTTCATGAATCATGTCCGGGTAGCTTGCTACATGGAGCGCGGCACAGCAACGAAATCGGCGTGAAAAAATGGCCGGCCGACGCCCAGGAGGCGCCTGTCCGGGCGGGCCAGGTGAGCAGGGCCGCAGGGCGAACCCCTAAGGGGCCCGCATCATGCCCGTGAGTTCGAGATCGGGTCAGGACTGCTCGAGCACCATCACCGAGCGGTCCTGCGTGGTGACCTTCCCCTTCACCTCTTCACCGGCGGCTTCCGGTTGGAGGCGGGCGGTGTCGAGCACCACTCTCCATGACTCCCCGAACTCGCCCGGAATGACCCAGTCGACGGATTCGGAGTGGGCGTTGAAGAGCAGCGCGAACGACCCGTCGACGACCTGCCGACCCCGCTCGTCTTTGGAAGGTATCGCCTTGCCGTTCAGGTAGGCACCCAGCGATCGCGCGTGACCGACGTCCCAGTCCTGGTCCGTCATCGCCTCGCCGTCCGGCTTGAACCACCCTATGTCGACGTTGCCACGGATCGGCCGGCCCTGGAACCAACGCCTGCGGCGGAAGATGGGATGCCGGCGACGAAACGCGATCAGCCAGCGAGCGTACGCCAGGAGACCTTCGTCAATGGCGGACCAGTCGATCCAGGAGATCTCGTTGTCCTGGCAGTACGCGTTGTTGTTGCCCCCCTGGCTCCGCCCGAGCTCGTCTCCCGCGAGCAGCATCGGAACGCCCTGGGACAAAAGAAGCGTCGCCAGGAAGTTGCGCTGCTGCTTGGCCCGAGTTGTCAGCACCTCCTGTTTGTCGGTGTCCCCCTCCGCCCCGCAGTTCCACGACCGGTTGTGCGATTCGCCGTCAGCGTTCTTCTCGCCGTTCGCCTCGTTGTGCTTCTCGTTGTATGAAACGAGGTCACGCAGAGGAAAGCCGTCGTGAGCCGTCACGAAGTTGATGCTGGCTACCGGGCGGCGTGTGTCGCTCTGGTAAAGGTCGGAGCTGCCGGTGAGCCGTGACGCGAGCTCGGCCACCGTCGCCGGCTCTCCGCGCCAGAAGTCGCGCACGGTGTCGCGGTACCGGCCATTCCACTCCGACCACAAGGCGGGGAAGTTTCCGACCTGGTAGCCGCCCTGTCCGATGTCCCACGGCTCGGCGATGAGCTTGACCCGGCTGACGACCGGGTCCTGCTGGATCAAATCGAAGAAGGTGGACAAGCGGTCGACCTCGAAGAACTCGCGCGCCAGCGTGGCAGCCAGGTCGAAGCGAAAGCCGTCGATGTGCATCTCGGTGACCCAGTACCGCAGGGAATCCATGATCAGCTGGAGCGCATGAGCGTGAGCCACGTTGAGGCTGTTCCCGGTGCCGGTGGTGTCGTAGTAGAAGGTCGGAGCCCCGGGCACCAGGCGGTAGTAAGCGGCGTTGTCGATTCCCTTGAAGCACAGGGTGGGACCCAGGTGATTGCCCTCCGCGGTGTGGTTGTAAACCACGTCGAGGATGACCTCGATACCGGCCGCGTGCAGAGTCCTCACCATCGCTTTGAACTCGTTCACCTGCTCACCGCGCTGCCCCGAGCTCGAGTACCCGTTGTGGGGCGCGAAGAACCCGATCGTGTTGTAGCCCCAATAGTTGCTGAGTCCCATGTCCTGGAGGCGGTGGTCGTCCACGAACTGGTGGACCGGGAGGAGCTCGACCGCGGTAACGCCGAGTGACACGAGGTGGTCAACCACCGACGGGTGGGCGAAGCCGGCGTACGTGCCGCGAAGCAGTTCAGGCACATCGGGATGGCGGCGGGTGAATCCCTTCAAGTGAGCCTCGTAGATGATCGACTCGTGAAGGGGCGTGTCGGGGGAACGGTCAGCGCCCCAGTCGAAGGTTGGGTTGTGCACGACGGACTTGAAGACATGAGGAGCGCTGTCTTCGATGTTGACGGTGTTCGGGTGGTCGGGGTCGTGCCCATAGCAGGAGGTGTTCCAGTCGACGCTCCCTTCGATCGCACGCGCATACGGATCGAGCAGGAGCTTGTAGGGATTGCAGCGAATGCCGTTCTCCGGGTCGTAAGGCCCGTGGACCCGGTAGCCGTACCGCTGACCGGGTCCAACATTGGGCAGATAGACGTGCCAGGAGAAGGCGTCGACCTCTTCCATGCGAATGCGCCGCTCAGCGCCCGCGTCATCGAACAGACAGAGATCGACAGCAGTCGCCACCTCTGAGAAGAGGGCAAAGTTCGTCCCCCCTCCGTCGGAGGCGGGCCCGAGTGGGTAGGCGCGGCCAGGCCACACCTCGATCCGGTCGCCCGCGGGATCAGACATCTTGCCGGGAAGTTTCCAGGATCACGACACTCGATCGTGGCAGGCTCAGGGCCCCATCGTTCGTCCTGATCGACGGGTCGGACGCGAGGAGCACCCGCGCGCTCGGAGCGATCGGCCGGCGCCATTCGCCATCGCCCAGGTTGGCCACGACGCTGACGGCCCCGCGGCTGACGACGAGGTGGCCGGCAACGCCGTCGACCTCGACCCGGACGGCCGCATCTTCAAGGCGGTCCCGAAGCCGGATCAGCGCCCGATACCACTCCAGCATGCGGCTATGAAAAGGCTGGTCGAGCTCGCTCCAGTCCAGCTTCGAGCGCTCGAAAGTGGCCGGGTCCTGCGGGTCAGGAACCTGGTCGGGCCTCCAGCCGAAGGCGGCAAACTCCCTCCGGCGCCCATCCGACACGGCCCTGGCCAGGCCCGGGTCGGAGTGGTCCGTGAAGTACTGGAACGGGCTGCTCGAAGCCCATTCCTCGCCCTGGAAGATCATCGGCGTGAACGGTGTGGTGAGGAGCAGCGCCGCCGCGACTTTCAGCGATCCCTCGTCGACCAGGTGGCCAAGGCGCTCGCCGGCCATGCGGTTGCCGACCTGGTCGTGGTTCTGGGCGGCCACCACCAGTTGGTGCGGCACGACGTCAGTCGGTTTGGTTCCATCCACGATCAGCCGTCGAGCCGAGCGCGGACCCTCGTAGATCCAGCCGTTGCGAAGCGCTGTGCCCAGCACCTCGAGCGAGCCGAAGTGGCCGTAGTAGCCGGATTGCTCGCCTGTCAGCACGGCGTGGAGAGAATGGTGCCAGTCGTCCGACCAGGCGGCGTCGAGCCCGTAACCTCCCGCCTCGCGCGCGCGCACGACGCGGGCGTCATTGACCTCGGGCTCCGCGACCAGGACCACGGTCCGCCCGAGCCCCGCTCCCAGCGCGCCGACCTCGACCGCCAGCTGCTCGAGCACGTGGGTCCCAGACTGGTCCACGATCTGCTGGACCGCGTCCAGCCGCAGTCCGTCGACGTGATAGTCGCGGATCCACATCAGCGCGTTGTCGATGACGAAGCGCCGCACCTCCTCGCTTCCGGGCCCGTCGAAATTCAGGGCCGCTCCCCAACCGGTGTGGTGCCGGTCGCTGAAGTACGGTCCGAACTCGGGCAGGAAGTTGCCGACCGGGCCGAGGTGGTTGTAAACGACGTCGAGAAGGACCGCCAGCCCCGAGGCGTGGCAGGCGTCGACCAGGCCCTTCAGCCCTGCCGCGCCGCCGTAGACGTGGTGAGGGGCGAAAAGCGCAGCCCCGTCGTAACCCCATCCGCGCAGGCCCGAGAACTCCGCCACCGGCATCAGCTCGATCGCGGTGACGCCCAGGCCGGCCAGGTGCTGGAGGTGCTCGGCGGCGCCGTCGAAGGTGCCCTCGGGCGAGAACGTGCCGGTGTGCAGCTCGTAGATGATCGAGCCTTCCAGCGGCCGGCCGCGCCACGCGCCGTCGTGCCAGACGTGCGCGGAGTGGTCGACCACCTGCGACAGGCCCAGCACGCCGTCTGGCTGGGACATCGAGCGCGGGTCAGGGCGCGCGGGACCGGCGTCGAGTGAGAAGCCATACCGCGTCCCGGCTTCCGCGTCCGGAACCAAGACCTCCCACCACCCAGACTCCCTGGTCTGCATGGCAAACCGGCCGCCGTCCAGAACCAGCTCCACGCGCCGGCGGTCCGGCGCCCACACCCTGAACGCGTGCATCAGGCCTGCGGCTGGACCAGGACGGCGACGGGGAAGTCGGCGAGCAGCGTGCGGAGGGCTGCGCCGGCGCCGCCCTCGACCGAATTGCCGGTCAGGACGTCGATCCACGAGCCGGTGGGCAGCTCGACCGAGGTGTCGCCCCAGTCGCCGCCCAAGCCCACGACGAGGCGGGGCACCGCCACCACGAGCTTGCCCCTTGCGAATGCCAGGACGTGCTGAGCCTTGGGCCCGCTCGCGGCCAGCGGTTCGTATGGGGCCCCGGCGAACAGCTCCGGGCGAGTGCGGCGCGCCTCCAGGAGCCGCGAGATGAGCCAGAGCTTGGGCACGCCTTCGTCAGCCCGCGCCGTGGCCTCGCTCACGCCGATGTTGCGAATCTCGTCGCGGAGGCGGCGCCTGAGAAGGTAGTCGACCGGTCTTCGGTTGTCGGGATCGACCAGGCTCAGATCCCACAGCTCCGACCCTTGATAGAGGTCGGGCACGCCTGGACACGTCAGCAAGAGCGCGGCCTGGGCGAGTGAGTTGCTGCGGCCGAGTGAGACCAGCTGGTGGCTTCCGATGAACGTCTCGACGTCGCTGAGGAACTCTGCATCTGCCATCACGCTGGTGGCGAACCGAGTGACAGCGTCTTCGTAGGCTGCGACCGGGTCCATCCAGGACGTATGCGTCTTGGCCTCGCGCGAAGCTTTCTGCAGAAACTGCATCAGCCGAGAGACGTCGATCGGCCAGGCCCCGACCAGCGTCTGGTACATGAGGTACTCCAGGCCGCGATCGGGATAACCCTGCGTGCGGTAGCGCTCGTTGTGCTCCGCCCAGCCACGCACGGCGTCAGCCCATTCGGCAGGCATCTCTGAAAGGAGGCTGAGCCTCGCTCGAACGTCCGCGCTGCGCTTGGTGTCGTGCGTGGCGAGGGTCAGCATCGTGGCCGGCCACCGGCTTGAAATGCGCGCGCAAAACTCGTGAAACTCGCCGACCGTGTGACCGAACCTGCCCGGGTCACCGCCGACTTCGTTCAGGGAGACCAGCCGGTTGTAGCGGTAGAAAGCCGTGTCCTCCACCCCCTTCGCCATCACCGCCGGCGTGAACTGCTGGAACCGGCCCGCGAACTCCGACTCGACCTCGCCTTCGTGCTCCATCAGCAGGAGCCCACCGACAAACGTCAGCAGCTCGGCATCTATATCCGGACGGAGGCGAGACGCGTCGTCGACCGCCTGAGAGATACGCGCGCGGTCGTCATCGCTCACCGTCGCCGGGCGCACATAGGTGCGATACACGGTGAGCGCGGCCGCGATCTCGCGTATCGCCTCCTGCAGCTCGCCACGCGTCCGGTCGCGATGCATCCGGTACCGCTCGCAGATATCTACGAGAAGGCTGGTGAGGCGCTCGAGATCAGGAATCAGCTCCCTGACCATGACGTCGTGCTTCGCAGCCCTGACCACGTCCGGATAAGCCAGCGAGTCGCCTGTGAAAGCGTGATACAGCGCCGTCATCGCCGGCTCGTTCTGCGAGTCGACGAAGAGACCATCGACATGAGCGATGAAGTCGTAGCCGGTGGTCCCGTCGACGGGAAACGACGAGGCCAGCTCCTCGTCGTAACCGAGCACCTTCTCGACCACGAGGTACAGGGCTGGGGCGGCGGCTCGGATCCTGTCGAGGAACGTCTGCGGATCCCTGAGCCCGTCGACGTGGTCGATCCGCAGCCCTCGCACGTGGCCGGCGGCCACGAGCTCAAGCACCAGCCGGTGTCTGTCCATGAACACCTCGTCACGCTCGACGCGTAGGCCGATCAAAGTGTCGACCGTGAAGAAGCGTCGGTAGTTCAGCTCGGCCTGCGCCGTGCGCCAGTAGGCGAGCCTGTAGTGCTGCCGCTGAAGAATCGCGTCCAGGGCGCTCGGGTCGTCACGGACCGCGTCGATGTCGACTCCTTCCATGGATTCGGTAGAGATCGGAAACACCTCGTCGTGGTAACGGACCACCACCTCAGAGCCCTGACGCTCGAGGACCAGATGTCCCGCCTCAAGCTCGCGGCCGTAGCGATCGGCCAGCACGCCCAACAGTATCTTGCCCTTCATGTGGGACAGGGCGGGTTCCCAGTCGATGTCGAAGTAGCTCGCGTACCGGCTCGAGCGCCCGTTGCGAAGAATGTCCCACCACCAGGGGTTGGCGCGGCCCGCGGACGCCATGTGGTTGGGCACGATGTCCATCAACACCGACAGACCCTGTCGATCGAGCGTCTTGACCAGGGAACGGAATCCAGCTTCGCCCCCCAACTCGTCATTGATTCGGGTCGGGTCGATCACGTCATATCCGTGCACGCTGCCGGGCGCGGATTGCAGGAATGGCGAACAGTAGACGTGAGTGACCCCTAGCGACGACAGGTAGGCGGCGCACGAGGCGGCCTCCTCGAACGGGAAATCGCCGGAAAGTTGCAGGCGGTAGGTGCAGCCCGGGGTCAAATGACGGCACCGGGGCGGCGAGCAGCGAGTCTCATGCAAGCATTCTTGTCCGCCATTTCCACCAGAATGAGAATCATGCAAGAGAAAAGCGAAGAGCAGGTCCTGAGCCGTTTGTTCGAGCTGGAGAACGAAGGGCAGGCGGAAAGGCGGGCGGAGCTGACCGGTCAGCGGTTCATCTCGCTGATCCAGGATCCCGACAGCGGCCGCGGCTTCATCCTGCAGCACGGCGTAGACGAGACCGAAGGCGCCGAGATCCCGGCCGGCACCGAGTTCTGGGAGTACCCGACGTGGCCGGAGGCCGAGCGCGCGTTTGACCAGCTGCTGGCTGAGTCAAACAGTTCCGGTGAGGTCGTCGAGGATGACTCGACCGAGGGCATCGGCGATTTCGAGACGGCCGGCGCGGAGGTGCGCGACCTCTACTCGGCCAGCGACGAGGACGAGCTCGTCACCGACCCCGAGAAAATCGAGACCGAAGTCGATTCGTAGCTGAGGCGATCGCCCGGGCGGTCTACCGCCCGCACCTTCTCTACTCCGTGGGGAAGTCACAATCAGGTATGTGCACCTGCACCCTGAGCACGCTGAGAGGCATTTCACCGCCAGCGACTCGGTCCGTGACGTGGTCATCGGGATGTCAGACGGCCTCACGGTCCCGTTCGCGCTGGCAGCCGGCATCTCGGGAGCGATCGCGGTCAGCCACCTGGTGGTGACGGCGGGCCTGGCCGAGATCGCGGCGGGATCGATCGCGATGGGCCTCGGCGGCTACCTGGCGAGCCGAAGCGAATCCGAGCACTACGCCAGCGAGCGACGGCGCGAGGAGGCCGAGATCAAGTCGGTCCCGGACATCGAGGCGCGCGAGGTCGAGCAGGTCTTCGAGGCATTCGGGCTCACGGCTGCCGAGAGTAGCCCTGTGGTCGAGGGCTTGCGCCGGAGGCCCGAGGCGTGGGTCGAGTTCATGATGAGGTTTGAGCTCGGGCTCGAGAAACCTGATCCGCGCCGGGCCGTGATCAGCGCGGCGACCATCGGGGGTTCGTATGCACTGGGTGGAATCGTTCCACTGGCTCCATACATGGCGGTGAGCGACGTCCACACGGCGCTGCTGATCTCCGCGGTGGTGACAGCGATCGCGCTGACGATATTCGGCTACGTCAAGGGTCGATTCAGCGGAGCGAAACCGATGGTCAGCGCCGTGCAGACGGTGGTCATCGGCGGTATCGCCGCCACCGCTGCCTTCCTGCTGGCACGAGCGATCTCTTAGGTGAGGTGGAGAAGCGATGGATGACAAAGTCGTCGTCGAGAGGACTCGCTGGCGCACGCGCTACCGCGACCGGGGCTGCGGGTGTGGATGCGGGGGATTCTTCTTCGTGCTGATCGTCGGCGTGCTGTTCAGCCTGTTCAACGTCGTCGCGGGCGTCGGAG
>Ga0307374_10012263_pt1 | contig 12055 bp, 9 predicted proteins | sample OX3MG_FD_202532 | JGI IMG/M metagenome (GOLD analysis project Ga0307374, IMG submission 202532) | Soil microbial communities from Risofladan, Vaasa, Finland - OX-3 | ecosystem: Environmental > Terrestrial > Soil > Coastal area > Acid sulfate soil | place: Finland: Risofladan, Vaasa | collected...
AGGTGGAGCCGGATCTGGCGGTCGATCTCGGCACGGTCGCCCGCCGACACCTCGCTCCCCTCGCTCACCGCGCGGAGGAACGCCGGCGGCGTGAGCACCCGGAGCCCGAGGGCGGGCGCGAGCATCTAGAAGATCGACTCCGACGCGCCGACCGGCGTGCCCGCGTAGCGGGACCGGATCTCGCGCACGAGCGCGTCGTAGGGCGCGAGCGCCACGGTGAGGAAGCGACGCGCCCCGCGCCGGAAGTAGGACGCGCCCGCGGGATCGAGGCGGCCGAGGTCCGCGGCCACCGCGGCGACCACGCGCCGCACGTCCGCCGGGTCGTACCAGCGGTGCGGGTTCGCGCCGGCGCGAAGGCCGAGGAGCGAGCCGACGTCGAGGACCGTCGAGGTGCCGGCGTCCGCGGCGACGAGCTTCGCGGCCCACGGGTCGTAGCCGATGCCGTTCACGACCACGAGGCGCGCGCTCGCGATCGCACGCGCGTCCGCGGGGGTGGGCTCGTAGGCGTGGGGATCCGCGTTCGGATTCGTGATGATGCTCGTGACGCTCACCCGGTCGCCCCCGACCTGGGTGACGATGCTCCCCCAGAAGTTCTCCGCGGCCACGACCGGGACCGTACCCGCGGGCGCGAGCCCGGGCGGCCGTCCCGACGGGACCGCGACCGCGAGCGCGGTGATCGCGAGCACGCCGAGCGCCCCCACGAGGGGAACGGCCGCGCGGAGCACGGGCGCGCGCCGCGCCGCGCGCACCCGGGCGCGTCCCAACCGCCTCATCGTCCTCCTGTCGCGAGCGATCCGCGCCCGTCCTCGCCATTGTGACCGCCCTCCGCGGCGCCCGTGCGGACAGGTGACGCGGGCGGTGAACGCGTCGTTACCCAACGGTGAACACTTCGTTACCACATCGCAACATCTGTCGATTTCTGGCGACGGACTGAGTAGAGTCAGCGCAACGTCGCCGTCTGGGGGGCGGCGTCGACCATTCGACCAGGAGGAACCGTATGAACAGGATCACCTTGCGACTCGGGGCGCCAGTCGTCGCCGCGGCGGTGGCGCTCGCGGGCGTCGGCACCGCGCAGGCCGCGTCCGGCAGTGTCGCGCACGCGAGCAAGCCGACCTACACGATCGCGTACGAGGGTCCGCTGTCGGGTGGAAACGCCCAGCTCGGCCTCAACATGAAGTTCGCGGTGCAGCTCGCGATCAACCAGGCCAACGCCGGGAAGACGTTCAAGAAGCTGCCGTTCAAGCTGAAGTTCCTCGCCGAGGACGACCAGGGGTCGGCGACCCAGTCACCGGCCGCGGCCCAGGCCGTCATCACCAACTCCTCCGTCGTCGCCGTCGTCGGCCCGGCGTTCTCCGGCGCGACGAAGGCCGCGGAGCCGCTCTACCACGCGGCGAGCCTCCCGACCGTCAGCCCGTCCGCGACCGCCCCCGCGCTCGCGACCCAGGGATGGAACAACTTCTTCCGCGTGGTCGCGGACGACAACGCGCAGGGGCCCGGTGACGCGACCTATGTCGTGAAGAAGCTCGGCGCGAAGAAGATCTACACGGTGGACGACGCGAGCGCGTACGCGGTCGGCCTCGTCCAGGCGTTCGGCAAGAAGGCCCAGCAGCTCGGCGCGACCGTCACGCACCAGGAGGCCCCGGGCACCACGCAGTGCCAGGCCGGCACGGGCAACGTCCAGCAGTACGGGGCGCTCGCGACGGAGATCAAGTCGAGCGGCGCGCCGGTGACGTTCTACGCGGGCTACTACTGCGACTTCGCGCTCCTCGCGAAGGCGCTGCGCGCGGACGGCTACAAGGGCACGCTCATGTCGGACGACGGCAGCCTCGACCCGCACTACGTGAGCGAGGCCGGCGCGTCCGTCGCGAACGGGACGCTCCTCAGCTGCGCCTGCACGAACCTCGGGAGCTCGAAGACGGACACGACGTTCTCGTCGCAGTTCAAGAAGCTCGCGGGCTTCGCGGTCGGCACGTACTCGGCCGAGGCCTACGACGCGACGAACACGATCATCAAGGCGATGGCCAAGGTCGGGTCGCACGTGAAGCGCTCGGCGCTCGTGAAGGCGCTGCACAAGGTCGTGTACACGGGCCTCACGAAGACCGTCCACTTCCAGCCCAACGGGAACATCGCGGGTAGCACGGTCTACCTGTACCAGGTGAAGAACGGCTCGATCGTCGAGCTCGGACCGGTGAGCAAGCTCGTCGGCTGACATCGAGGCGGCGACTGGCGCCGCCGTGGTGAACGTGGCCGGGCAGCCTGCGGGCTGCCCGGCCACGCGCCGAGCCCCCGGCACGCCGATCCGAAGGACCTGCCGATGTGCTTCACCCAGAACTTCTGGAACCTCGTCGTGTCCGGTCTCGCCGACGGCTTCCTCTACGCGCTGATCGCGATCGGCTACACGCTCGTCTACGGCGTGCTACAGCTCATCAACTTCGCCCACAGCGAGGTGTTCATGAGCGGCGGCTTCGCGAGCTACTTCATCTTGAACGCGGCCATCGGCACGAGCCAGCCGCACGGCATCGGCTCCCTCGCCTTCCTCGCGCTCGGCACGGTCGGCGGCGGGCTCGGTGGGGCGCTCGTCGCGTTCCTCCTCGAGCGAGTCGCCTACCGGCCGCTGCGGCGGCGCAACGCCCCCCGCCTCGCGTTCCTCATCAGCGCGATCGGCGCCTCGTACTTCATCTACAACATCGCGGGCAAGGAGTTCGGCCGCAACGCGCTCGAGATCCCGAGCCCGTTCACGAACGGTCCCGTCTTCTCGATCTTCGGCGCGACGGTCCAGACGTACTACGTCGTCATCGCGGTCTCGGCGGTGATCATGCTCGTGCTCGTCGACCGGGTCGTCGCGATGACGCGGCTCGGCAAGGGCATCCGGGCCGTCGCCCAGGACGCCGAGACCGCGAGCCTCATGGGCGTGAACATCGACCGCGTGATCTCGCAGACCTTCATCATCGGCGGCATCCTCGGCGGTGCGGCTGGCTTCCTGTTCGGGCTGAACGCCGGGGTCGTCTACACGATGGGCTTCACGCCGGCGCTCAAGGCCTTCACGGCCGCGGTGCTCGGCGGCATCGGGAACATCCGCGGTGCGATGATCGGCGGCCTGCTGCTCGGGATCGTCGAGAACCTCGGCGTCGCGTGCACCCAGGCCTCCTGGCGGGACGTCGTCGCCTTCGGAATCCTCGTGCTCGTGCTCCTCGTCCGCCCGACCGGCATCCTCGGCGAGCAGCTCGGCCGCGCCGCGTGACCGCCGCCCCGCCACGCGGCTCCGCGCTGCGCAGGCTCTGGACGAGCGAGGACGCGCGCCGCGGCTTCGCGTGCGTCGTCGGCGGGCTCGTGCTCGCGGTCATGACCGGCCCCGAGGGGAGCTCGACCGCGCCGACGTCGGGCTTCACCGGGTCCCTGTTCCACGCGCGGGTCATCGGCTTCATCGTGTTCGGGCTCGTGCTCTGGGGGCTCATCACCGTGCGCCGCCGGTACGCGACGCAGGTGCGCGCGTTCAGCGACAAGGTGACGGCCGCCCCCCGACGGCTGCTCCCCGACAAGCGGGTCCGCGCGGTCGTCTACCTCGCGGTGCTCGCGTTCGCGATCGCGTACCCCGCGACGCTGAACAGCTTCTGGCAGGAGGTCCTCGTCGACCAGATCGGCGTGTACGTGCTGCTCGCGATCGGGCTGAACGTCGTGGTCGGCTACGCCGGGCTGCTCGACCTCGGGTACATCGCGTTCTTCGCGATCGGCGCGTACTCGGCCGCCTACTGGACCGGAGCGCTCCCGATCCACCCGCCGTTCCACCTGAACCCCTTCTACGCGATCCCGCTCGCGATCATCGCGGCGATGCTCGCGGGCGTCGTCCTCGGCGCGCCGACGTTGCGCCTCCGTGGCGACTACCTCGCGATCGTGACGCTCGGTTTCGGGGAGATCATCCAGATCGTCGCGACCAACCTCCAGGGTGTCACCGGCGGGGCGCAGGGGGTGATCGGGATCCCCCACTTCTCGATCCACCTGCTCGGGATCCACTACGCGTGGGGCATCAACTCGCTCCCGTACTACTACCTGCTTCTCGGCTTCGTCGTCCTCGTCCTCTTCGCGTTCCACTTCCTCGAGAACTCGCGCGTGGGTCGCGCGTGGGTCGCGATCCGAGAGGACGAGGTGGCCGCGGAGTCGTCCGGGATCAACGTCTTGAAGTACAAGGTCATGGCGTTCGCGATCGGCGCGTCGACCTCCGGCTTCGCCGGCATGCTCGAGGCGAGCAAGATCAGCTTCGTCGAGCCCGCGGACTTGACGGTCCAGCTGTCGATCCTCATCCTCGTGCTCGTGATCTTCGGCGGGATGGGCTCGCTCCCGGGCGCGGTCGTCGGCGCGGCCGTCCTCCAGTGGCTCCCGCAGTACCTGCGGGTCCACCCGCTGCTCGGCTTCCAGCAGCAGGACATCTACATCTACCTCGGCGCGCTGCTCGTCGTCATGATGATCTTCCGCCCCGAGGGGATCATCCCGTCCCGGCGCCGCAAGCGCGAGATCGGGCTGGCCGAGCACGGCGTCGGCCACGCGGACGCGCTCAGCGGCCAGTCGGGACCGGTCGCGTGAGCCAGGCACGCGCGACCGGGCCGTCACCGGTGCCCGGGGACGAGGCGGGCGGCGACGAGGGCGACGTCGTCATCGCGGTCGACGCGATCACGCTCCGCTTCGGCGGGCTCACGAGCCTGAGCGCGGTCTCGCTCGCCCAGCGGCGCGGCCAGATCCTCGCGGTGATCGGCCCCAACGGAGCGGGAAAGACGTCGCTCTTCAACTGCCTCACGGGCGTGTACACGCCTCAGGAGGGCTCGATCACCTTTCTCGACCAGAGCGGCAAGTCGACCTCGATCGTCGGGCGCAAGCCGCACCGGGTCAACCGGGCCGGCATCGCGCGCACGTTCCAGACGAGCCGGCTGTTCAACGCGCTCACCGCGTTCGAGAACGTGAGGATCGGCGTCGAGTCCCGCATGCACACGGGCCCGCTCGGCGCGATGCTGCGCCTCCCGCGCACGCGGCGCGAGGACCGCGCGAGCGACGCGCGGGCGACCGAGCTCCTCGACTTCGTCGGGCTGCGCAACCGTGCGAACGACATCGCGAGCGCGCTCCCGTACGGCGACCGGCGGCGCCTCGAGATCGCGCGCGCGCTCGGCACCGCCCCGGAGGTGCTGCTGCTCGACGAGCCGGCGGCGGGGACGAACCCGTCCGAGAAGGCCGAGCTCGCCGCGCTCATCCGCAAGGTGAACTCGCAGATGGGCGTGAGCGTGCTGCTCATCGAGCACGACATGGGTCTCGTGATGGCTCTCGCGGACCGCATCGTCGTCCTCAACTTCGGCCAGGTCATCGCGTCGGGCACGCCCGCGGCCGTCCAGCAGGACCCCGCGGTCGTCGAGGCGTACCTCGGCGCGGCCGACCCCGACGAGCCGGGAGCCTAGGTTGCTCCTCGAGCTCGAGGACCTCGAGGTCCGCTACGGTGCGATCCCGGCGCTGAAGGGCATCGGCCTCGAGATCGCACAGGGTGAGATCGTCACGCTGCTCGGTGCGAACGGGGCCGGCAAGACGACGACGCTGCGCTCGATCTCCGGGCTGCACCATCCCACGCGCGGCCGGATCGTGTTCGACGGCACGGACATCGCGACGATGGCGCCGCACGACGTCATGGCGCTCGGCATCAGCCACTCCCCCGAGGGACGGCGGATCTTCGCCCGGATGTCGGTCACGGAGAACCTCGAGATGGGCGCCTACCGCAGGCGGGGCGCGATCCGCAAGGACCTCGACCGGGTCTTCGAGCTGTTCCCCGTGCTCGGCGACCGCAAGCGCCAGGCGGGCGGCACGCTGTCGGGAGGCGAGCAGCAGATGCTCGCGATCGGGCGCGCGCTCATGAGCGAGCCGCGGCTGCTCCTGCTCGACGAGCCCTCGATGGGGCTCGCGCCGCTCATCGTGCGCGAGATCTTCTCGATCATCCGCCAGATCCGCGAGACGGGCACGACGATCCTGCTCGTCGAGCAGAACGCGACGCAGGCGCTGCGGCTCGCGGACCGCGGCTACGTGCTCGAGAACGGCGCGATCGTCATGACCGACGAAGCGGGCCGCCTCCTCCAAGATCCGCGGGTGCGCGAGGCGTACCTCGGAGAGGCGGCCGCTCCTTCGACCTAGCCCCGAGCGCCGGGCCCGCCGCACCCACGAGGCGCGGCGTGCGCTCAGTACGAGAACCGGGCGATGAGCTGCTGGAGCTCGGCGGTCATCCGGGCGAGGTCGCCGGCCGCCGCGGCCGTGCCGCCCGCTGCCGAGGAGCTCTGCTGCGCGACCGACGCGACCTCCGCGATCGTCGTCGTGATCTCCGTGGTTCCCTGCGCAGCTCCCGCGACGTTGCGAGCGATCTCGTTCGTCGTCGCCGTCTGCTGCTCGACCGCGGACGCGATCGCCGACTGCAGCTCGTTGATCCTGTCGATGATGTCCTTGATCTTGCCGATCGCCTCGACCGCGCTCGCAGTGTCCGCCTGGATCGCCGCGATCTTCGCCGAGATGTCGTCCGTCGCGGTCGCGGTCTCGCGGGCCAGGTCCTTCACCTCGCCCGCGACGACCGCGAAGCCCTTGCCCGCCTCGCCCGCGCGGGCGGCCTCGATCGTCGCGTTGAGCGCGAGCAGGTTGGTCTGCTGGGCGATCGTCGTGATCACCTTGATGACCTTGCCGATCTCGGCGGACGAGTCCCCGAGCTTCACGACCGTCGCGTTCGTCGCCTCGGCGACCGCGGTCGCCTCGATCGCGACGCGGGCTGCGTCGGCCGAGTTCTTCGCGATCTCGCGGATCGACGCAGTCAGCTCCTCGGCGGCCGCGGAGACGCTCTCGACCTGCGAGGAGACCATCTCCGAGGTGTTCGAGGCCGCTCGAGCCTGGCCGGAGGTCTCGATCGAGCCCGACGACATCTGCGCGGACGTCGCGAGCAGCTCCTCGGAGGCCGCAGCGAGCCCTTCGGTGTTCGCCCCGATCGCGCTCACGCGCTCGCGAAGGTCGGCGAGCAGTGACGCGAGCCCGTCGCCCACCTGGCCGATCGCGTCCGAGCCCGAGACCGGGACCGACACCGTGAGATCGCCCTTCGCGGCCGCCGAGACGACCCCGAGGATCGCGTCGACCTTCTCGCGCAGCTCGTGCTCGGCCTCGCGCTCGCGCTCCTGCGCGTCGATCTTCTCGACCACCTGGGAGACGACGGTCCCGACGTTGCGCATCGCGGTGATCCGCCATTCCGGGATCTCGTCGCGCGTCGCCGGCGAGAAGAAGTCCATCGTGCCGACGACGCGCCCCGCGACGAGCACGGGAAAGCAGACGGCCTCGACCGGTCCGGAGCGCTGGGCCGCCGCGACCCGCGGGCACTGGGCCAGCGGGCGCGCCGCGTCGCTGTGGACGAGCTCGCGACCCGACCACGCACGGCCGGCGAGGCCGCTCGACTCGGCGATCGTCGTCGAGCGGTCGAGGCGGTCGAGCTCGCCGGACCCGAGCGCGCCGGACTGCGCGACGACGTGCAGCGAGTGCGTCGGCTCGTCGACCGCCCAGTAGCTCGCGTACGCCCAGCCGAAGCCGCGCCGCGCGGCCTCGAGCGCCTTCGCGACGACCGCGTCGACGGTCGCGACCTCGTGCAGCTCGCGAAGCATCTCGATGACCGCGGCGTTGTCCGAGGACGCCTCGGCCTGGGCGCGGTTCTGCACGGCGATCTCGTCGCGAGACGCCGCCTGCGCGGCGATCGCGTCGTTCAGCAGGCCCGCGACCTCCCCGAGCTCGTCCTGCGAGTCGACCTCGGCACGCACCTCGAGGTCACCCTCGCTCACGGCGCCGAGCGCCGAGTTGATCACCGCGATCGGTCGCGTGATCGAACGCGGGATCGCGATGGCCGACGCGATCGCGATCAGGACGACCAGGATCCCGAATCCGAGGACGAGGTTCCGCTCGTTGGCCGCGGACGCGATCGACGCCGCGGTCCGCGCGCTCATCTGGGCCGTGACCTCGGACACGAGCGTGTTGAGCGGCGCGGTGATCGACCCGAACGACAGGGCCGCCACGCCCGTCGCGGCGCGCGCGAGGCTCGCCCGAGTGTTGGTCGCGAGATCGGCGTTCACCTGGTGGGCGAGGTTCGCGTACGTCGTGTACGCGGTGTTCGCCTTCGCGAGGTTCGCGCGCTCGCTCGCGTCGAGCGAGTACGCGGCGAGCGCGCGGCTGTCCGCCGCGTACGCGGCGACGCCCTGCGTGAGCGACTGGAGGTCGCCGGTCGCGCTCGCGTGGGACGCGTAGTCGAAGGCGACCGAGTTCTCTGCCACCGCGATCGTCGCGGCGTCGATCTGGAGCTGCTTGGCCGCCCGCGTCATCGCGACGTCGACGCGTGTCGCCGTGGCGTCCGAGCGCGCAGTCGACGCGGCCGCGACGCCGAGGCCGAGCATCGCGAGGACGAGAACCGTGAGCAGCGCGTAGCTCGCGACGAGCTTGGTCCGGACCTTCAGCCGGCGGAGCGGTGCGACCAGGTTCGCGCCGCCCGGGCGAGGTGCCGGCGCGCCGCGCGGGTCGCGGTCGCCGGGACCGCCGGTCCGCCCCCGATCGGCCGCGCCTCCGGGCGCGGCCGGCTCGGCCCGCCCACCGGCGACGAACGGTCCGAAGTGCGCGAGCGTGGCCGTGCCGTTGCCCGCGCCGTGGTCCGTCCCGTTCCTCGCTCCTGCCATCTCTGCCGTCCTTGGCTCGATCGAGGCGCCGGCCAGCCCGGCGGTCGCACGATGACCAACGGCGTCACGCGCGAATCCTTGAGCACTCGTTGCCAGCAGTGCCGCGACCCGCCCTCAGCGCGGCGGCTCGACGAGGACCGTCCGCAGGCTCACGATCCACTCGAGATGGAGCGTCGCGGGCTCCCAGCCGCGAGCGACGACGGTCACGTCGACCGTGCGAGGCGCCTCGTCGACCCACCCACCTCGGGCCGGTCCGGGCCGGCGCGCACGAGCCGCGACGCGCAGGCGGGCCACCCAGCGACCGTCTCCGTCGCCGACCTGGCAGAGCGATGGGCACGGGCGTCCGGCGAGGAACACCGGGCGGTCGTCGAGCCGCACCGGTCCCGAGCGTCCCGGAGCGGTCGGCAGCTCGCGCGTCAGCGCCTCGGCGAGCACGCGGATGGGCGGCCGCGCCTGTTGCGCGGGCCCGACGGGCGCGGTCGTCACGCGGAGCAGGCGACCCGTGGTCGTGCCCGGCTCGCCATAACACAGCTCGACGCTCGCGGGCACGCCCGACACGAAGACCGTGTCACCGAGCGCCGCGGGCGACGGCGGCCGCTCGGTCCCACCGGGAACCTCGCCCGAGAGCGCGACGAGGTCGAGCTCGCCCGCCGCGAGCAAGGCCTCGAGCCGCGCCGCGCGCTGCCGTCCCCCCGTCGCGAAGCCCGACTCGCCCATCTCCCGCCACCACGCCCCGTCTCCCGCCCGGAGGTCGAAGTGTGCTGCCGGGAGCCCCGGCAGTCAACCGCGACGCGTGGCGCGGCTGCCGACCGGCTGCCGGCGCAGCCCGTGGCCCGCCCCGGGCCCCTCGCCGGCAGCGCGTCGCTCGTCGGTCAGGCGACCGCGTCCTCGAGCGCGCCGAGCGCGGTCGCGGAGCCGATGACCGTCAAGCGGTCCCCGGCCACGAGCACGGTCGAGCCGCCCGGCGCGACGGCCTCGCCGTCACGCTCGAGCGTCGTCACGACGAGCCCACGCGGGAGCGCGCCGTCGCGAAGTGCGACACCGTCGAGACGCGAGCCCGGTGCGACGACGATCTCGAACGGCCCGCGTGTCTCGCTGCGGCCGAGCTCGCCGATGCGCCGCAGGCCGGTCGTGAGCGCGCGCCGGTAGGCCGTCACGAGGTCCGGGACCGCGAGGGTGCCGACGACACGCCGCTCGGCGTCGACCACGCTCACCCAGTGGTCCCCGGACGAGGCGAGCGCTTCGAGCGCGGCGTCGAGCCGCTCGGTCACGTGAACGGTCGGCGCGGTCGAGTCGATGCAGCGGGCGATCGGCAGCGACGGGTCGAGCTCTGCGCACCGCGTCACGCTCACGGTCCCGGCGAACCGTCCCTCCTCGTCCACGACCGGCGCGCCCTCGACGCCCGCATGCGACATCGCCTGCGCGGCGTCGCCGACGGGTTCCGAGCGGTCGAGCACGAGACGGGGGCGGGGCGCGGCGTCCGCGACCACCACCGACGCGAGCAGCGGGAGGCCCACCGCGAGACGGGAGGCCGCCGTGTCCGCCCGGCTCTTCGGCTGGCTCCGGTAGATCGTGTCGTCGTTCCGGCTCACGATCAAGGTCGCGATGCCGACGGCGACCATCGCCGGCGCGACGATCACGAGGTTGCCCGTCATCTCGGCGACCATGAGGAGCACGGCGAGCGGCGCACGGGCGATCGCACCGAAGCAGCACATCATCCCGATCACGACGAACGGCACCGGGTCGTTTCCGACCCCGGGCGCGATCGGCTCGAGCAGGCGCCACACGGACGCGCCGACGAAGGCACCGATGACCATGCCGGGCCCGAAGATGCCGCCCGACCCGCCGGAGCCGATCGACAGGCCCGTCGCGACGATGCGCGCGATCGGGAGCACGAGCACCACCCAGAGCGGGAGGTCGAGCAGCTGGCGGCCGAGCGCGTGCTGGACCCAGCCGTACCCGGTGCCGAGCACGCCCGGGAGCTCGAGCCCCATGAGGCCGACGAGCAGCCCGCCGATCGCCGGCTTCACGATCAGCGGGACGTTCATCCGTGCGAACAGGCTCGAGATGCCGTAGAAGCCCTTCGCGTACGCGAGGCCGACGAGCCCACCGACGATCCCGAGCAGCGCGAACCACACGAGCTGGAGCGGGTGGACGAAGCGGTACCCGGACACGAACCCGAACACCGGCGTGTACCCCTCGACCGCGCCGAAGATCGAGAAGCCGACGATCGAGGAGATGAGCGACGGCACGAGCACCGTGGGGTCGAAGTCCTCCCGGTAGAGGATCTCCGCGGCGAGCACCGCACCTCCGAGCGGGGCGCTGAAGATCGAGCCGATGCCCGCGCCGATGCCGCTCGCGACCGCGACCCGGGAGTCCGCCGGCCCGAGGTCGAGCGCGCGCGCCAGCAGCGAGCCGAACCCCGCGCTGATCTGGCCGGTCGGGCCCTCGCGTCCGCCGGAGCCGCCCGAGCCGATCGTGATCGCCGACGCGACGATCTTCACGACCACCGCCCGGAAGCGGATCCCGCGCGGGTTCTGGTGGACCGCGGCGATCGCCGCGTCGGTGCCGTGGCCCTCGGCCTCCGGCGCGAAGCGGAACACGAGGATCCCGGAGAGGAGCGCGCCGCCGCCCACGACGAGGGGGACCGCCCACGGCCGGACGAATCCCGTCGAGCCGGCGACCCCGCCCTCGCCGGCCGGGGTGGAGGGCGTGAACCCGCCGAGCGAGGCGAGCAGGAGGTGCGTCGCGAGGTGGAGCGCCTCGTAGAACAGCACGGCCCCGCATCCCGCGATGGCGCCGATCGCCGCGCCGAGCACGAGCCATCTGCGCAGGTAGGACGCGGCCGCGAGGCGGCGCGACGCCCACGCGAGCACGCGCCGCCCGACGGACCGCCAGTTCGGCACGCGGTGCGCCTCGCGTCGGGCGCTCACAGGCCCCACCCCGCCGCGAGGTCGCCGTCCGGTGCGCGACCGGCGACCCGGGCGACGGCGTCCCACTCCCCGTCCGCCGGCTCACCTGCCGCCGCCGCGAAGCGGCGCAGCGAGGCCGCGATCGCGCGCTGCTCGTCGAGCGGGACCGACGCGAGGAGCCGCTCGAGCTCGAGACGGCGCCGCGCCGTGACCTCGTCCACGAGCCGCCGACCGCTCTCCGAGAGCGCGACCTCGACGCTGCGGCGGTCCCCCGGGCCGGCGCGTCTCGTGACGAAGCGCTTGCGCACGAGGCGATCGCACATCCGGCTCGCGGTCGACGGCTTCACGGCGAGCGAATCCGCGAGCTGTGCCAGGTTGCGCGGGCCGCGCGACGCGAGCACGACGAGCGCCCGGTACTGCGGCACCGTGACCTCC
>Ga0307374_10012264_pt1 | contig 12054 bp, 7 predicted proteins | sample OX3MG_FD_202532 | JGI IMG/M metagenome (GOLD analysis project Ga0307374, IMG submission 202532) | Soil microbial communities from Risofladan, Vaasa, Finland - OX-3 | ecosystem: Environmental > Terrestrial > Soil > Coastal area > Acid sulfate soil | place: Finland: Risofladan, Vaasa | collected...
GGCATTGTACCAGCGCTGATTCTGAAGTGCCTGAGAAACGCAGAAATCGGACAATTGTGAGCCACAGTGGTGGGGTACTTTTGCCTGTGCCACTTGCCGGGGGGCGGGGTACGCAACACGCGCCGATTTTGCGATGTTCTGCTCACTGTTGTTTCTGATTGCTATGGGCGGAGGAGCGTGGTCGCTCGATGCGCGGCACCACAGAGCAGAAAATCGAAGATGATACGAAGAATCGGAAGGCGGAGGCAGAGCGGCGGATGATGGCCGCGTCATTCGATTCAATCGCGGCAATGAGGGCATCCATCGAGCCAATTTCGAGGATATGAAGCATCTTATGTCCCGCTTGTGATAACCTTACACAACACTTCAAGTACCGTGCTTTTCAACATCCACGTTGAGGTTATCCGCAGCGACACCAACGAGCGAAGCCAGCTTTGCCCAGTGCCGTGGATGCGGACAACGCTTACCAGCACGAATATCTGTAGCGTAAGGCTTCGAGATTTCGAGCGCCGACGCGATGGCTGAAACTGTGAACGTCGCCAGCCTCGACTGAATCTTTTCGCGATACACCCTTTCGGTCAACCAACCGGGCAAATCAGACGGTTTCCACGTTCGTTTGACGGCTTCTTGTCGCCGCATCGTTTGCGCGCGGCGAGCTTCCGCCTTGGGCGTGTGCGTTGCTACTCGTCCCAGCTTTGCCACTTCGATTAGATTCCTTCTGGCTACTGCCACGGAGCAAGCTTGGCAGAACTTGTCACCAAACGCGATTGGTATGCCGCAATTTCGGCAAATGGTCGTTGGCCGAGGGGCGGCTTTGACCGGCAGACCGGGCGGAGTGCCTTTGGCTTGGCGACGGGAACTTTCTGTCAGCCGAGTCGCCGGGAATATCCGCTTGCTCCGCTTCGGTATTGACGATGAAAATATCCGAGCAATGCCCTCTGCGAGTGGCGCAACAGCGCGACCCCAAGTCGAAGCCGTCTCAGAAAGCTGAAGTGCGAACGAAGCCATCAAACGGCAGTTGCCGTCGCGTTGTTCGAAAAACCATTCGCGGCGCAGCGGCCCGCGCGTGATCCAATCGAGCACGTACGCATCAACGCGCGGGCGAATCGGTTCCATGAGATCAGAGGCCAAGCTATCGCGCGAAGGACTGTCAAAGTGCATGACACCCAAGCCGGGATCAAGGCCAAGCGCCGCGGCGGCTAGCCGAGCTTCGGACTCAAGCAAGGCATAGAGATAATTCAGCATCACATTCGGCGGATTGACGGCAAGACGTGGCGACGCAGTGAGTGGCGATTCGCGAGTCCCGAAGGTGCGCCAATGCTCGGCCACACGGCCCAGATCTTTGGTCGGAAAATCAACCTGCACATTTCGCCACGCGGCCCAATAGGCCTTGGCTGCGAGAGCTTCAAGGGGACGCAAGGCATCAATCGACTGACAAATCGGGAGTCCACGGCGCATCTCCGCGATCCTGTCTGCGGCACCCGAGTTTTGAAGCTTCTCGCGAACCAATTGTTCTTGTGCGATGAGTTTCTTGTCGAGCAGGTCTTTAGAAATCTTTAGCGCAACCCCAGATTGATGGGCAAGGGCTTGAGCACGTCGCAATCGAGCATCGGACGAGCGAACGGGGCCAGTCGTCGCGAGAACAGAACCGTCCCGGTCAAGCATAACGAAGGAAGCGTCTTGATCCGCCAGCCAGCGAAGAGCGGCGAGGGAAACGAATCCATCAGCGCCGATGACCACCAGACGCCGCAATCCGTGCCCAATGCGCGGCAGTCGCGCTTCGCGCCGGACAGGACCAATGCCGTCTTGAATCCTCAGGTGCCCGCGATCAACGTAAACTTTAATGCCGTAGCCGAAAAGGGTCACAACTCCGTGCTGTGGCGTGATTGGGATGAAATTGCAGTGTTGCGAATCTTGAGGTACGGTCTGCGTAGCTGCCATTGGAGTACACGCTCCTGTGGTGGTTAGGGCTTGTCGTCTGCTTGTAACAGGCGGCAGGCCCGCTTTGATTCCGAATCGGTGACTTGCAATTATCTCATACTTATAGTAATGATTGGTTACCGAAGTGGGGACATTAAAGAGCCCCACTGGGGCGTGGATTGGACTTTAAGCCACGCTTTGATGCTTAGTAGAATGGCCTACGAGACGGATAAGGCGTTTGCCGTCTCCGATGGGTACAGCCCGAAGCACTCGGATCCCCGATGGGGTTTTGAAGTTGCAAACCACCATCGAGTCGAGCCGATTAGGACCGCGCCATTCAGCCCATTGTGGTGGGGCCGTGAAAGGTTGGGCGGGATCAGAGGACGCGACGGGACGGGGCTCAGGCCTGAGCAAAAAGTTATCCGGCAAATGGCACTTCGATGTCGAGGTGCGTTATGCCGGACAGAATTTCGCGCAGCCGCAGAAGCAGTGCTCAGCAGTCGCTAAATCCCCTCAGTGAACGTCAAGAAGAGATTCGCGCCCGCGCCGTGCGTGTGCTGGGAAAGGTCCGTCGCGGTGAGTCTCTTTCGAAGGCTGCACGCAGCGAACGCATAAAGACCGCCACCGTCAAAAAGTATTTGCGCCGTCAGTTTCGTCAGGAAGCCCCTGGCAAACGCTGGACGCCAACGAAATACGATCGGCTGACGGTCCCGATGAACGTGCTCACACCGCAAGGACCCACCACGGTCCCGGTGCGCGGCTCTCGTGAGCGAAATATTCTCGGACGCTACAACGTGGCACTTCGGAAATGGCGCGAGGGTCAGCCAGGCGCAGAAGCCGAGCTGGCAAAGTTCAAGGGTCAGACGGTTGGCGGCCTGTCGCTCATAACGGACGCAGTGCTGTTGGCCAGCCTCGAAGACGCCGACGCCATTCGCTTCGAGGAGTTGTACGCCTCGCTTGTGAGGGGCGTATGAGCCCGCGCGCGGAAACCCGTGTTCGCTGCGTGATCTGCTCCAGCGACGACGATATGGAGCGTCACCATGTGGGCGGCAAGAACCACATAGCTTGGTTCACTATGCCACTCTGCAAGGTCCATCATGGTCAAATTACGCGTCTTGTCGCTGCCGCCGGGATCAATCTCGAATACACGGACGATCCCATGGAGCGCCTAATACGCGCTCAGCAAGCCTGCCAAGTATTTCTTTGGACGCTGACGGAGGCACAACGACAGTTGAATTCTCAGGTGAAAAAATGAACAACAAAATATTCCCGTCTGAAGCTCACGAGATTTTCGTACGTGCTCACACGGTTGTTCCTGAGAAAGGACGGCCAGACCGCCCTTCGCCCAAGAAATGGCCGGACGACGTGCTGATCTTTGATACCGAGACAACTATCGACACAGCCCAGAAGCTCAACGTCGGCGTTTACCGACGCTGCAAGCTGGGCGCGGCGGGATATCAGTGCGTGGAGGAGGGGCTTTTCTATGCGGATGACCTCGACACGGCGCAGCGAGAAGTATTACAGCGCTTCGTTGATGATCCGATGAATCTCCCGCAGCTCGACGTGCCGATGTTCCCGCCGCCGATGCGACTGAATTTCTACACTCGATCTGTCTTTGTTGAACGTGTTTTCTGGAAGGCAATTCGCAACGGCGCAATGATCGTCGGCTTCAACTTGCCCTACGATCTGTCCCGACTGGCCGTCAAGTCTGGCCCCTCCGACGATGGTGGATGGTCTCTCATCCTCTCGATGCGCAAAAGCCGCAAGACCGGTGAAATCGAAATCAACCTGGAGCGTCCGCGCGTAGTTGTTACGTCCAAAGGCGGCAAACTGACGTTTATCTCGGTTAAGGACATTTATCGCCCAGAAGAATGGCCTCCTGAAGGTGGTCGTTTTTTGGATCTCCGTACACTTGGTTGGGCACTCCGCAACGAATCTTTCAGTTTAGAGAGAGCATGCGCTCCTGACGGCTTCAATGTTCCGGGAAAATTAGACCACACGCCGACCGGGCGAGTCACGCTCGATGAAATCGTGTATTGCCGACAAGATGTGTGCGCTACGGCGAATTTGCTAAATGCAATGAAGAAGGAGTTCGACCAGCATCAGATTGATCTAGCTCCTGACAAGGCTTACTCGCCCGCATCCATCGCAAAAGCGTATCTCGAAACAATGAACATCGCCCGGCCCGGAAAACATTTCAATGCGAATGATAAAGAGCTAGGCATCGCTATGCAGGCCTACTATGGCGGAAGGGCCGAGTGTCGAATTCGAAAGACGGCAGTTCCGGTGGTACTCACAGACTTCACGAGCCAATATCCGACCGTGAATGCACTATTGGGGAATTGGAATGTCCTCACGGCAGACGGCATTACCTTCGAAGATTGCACAAACGAAGCAAACGAAATGTTGGCCGGACTCGAACTTGACGCCGTTTTCGATCCGTCGTTCTGGAAGCGATTATCGTTTTTCGCCCTTGTCCAACCTGACGGCGATATTCTTCCAGTACGCACGGTGTACAACGGGCGTACCCAGAACATCGGGCTAAACCACCTAACCTCAACAGAGTCGATATGGTTTGCGGGACCTGACGTTGTTGGCGCTCGTCTACAAACCGGTAGATCGCCTCGAATCATAAAAGCAATTCGCATGGTTCCCCACGGGAAGCAATCGGCCTTGAAGGCGAGCAATTTAGCGGGGATGGTTCCAGTGGATCCCAGATCAGATGATTTCTTTTGCCACGTTGTCGAGCAAAAGAACGTCCACAAGCCCTCGAATAAGGCGCTGTCATATTTCCTTAAAATCCTAGGAAACTCCGGCAGCTATGGCCTATTTGTGGAAGTGAATCCGAAAGAGTTGCGCAAACCGGTGAGCGTCGAAGTTTTTTCCGGCGAAATATCGCGCGACCTGACCCGCAGAGATGTGGAGAAAACAGGTGATTGGTATTTTCCACCGATGGCGTCGTTGATCACAGCAGGCGGGCGGTTGCTGCTTGCCATGCTTGAACGCAGCGTCAGAGATGCTAGAGGAAGTTACCTCTTTTGTGATACGGACTCGCTATGCATTGTCAGCAACGAACATGGCGGCCTCGTGTCTTGTCGCGGCGGCGAACATAAGCTCGATGATGGCCGTGAGGCTGTGCTGGCGCTTTCCTGGAAGCAAGTCGAAGAGATTGCGAATAGATTCAATTCGCTCAATCCGTACAATCCCGAACTTGTTCGAGAAATCCTGAAGATCGAGGATGTCAATTTCGTCGATTCGAAACCCAGCAAGCCGCAACGGCAGCTCTGGGGTTACGCGATTTCGGCCAAGCGATACGCACTCTACATTCAAAACGGCATCGACATTTCGATTGTCAAAGCCAGTGGCCACGGCCTTGGCTACCTCTACCCGCCGACAGACGGATTGAGCGATGCCGACACGCCAACTTGGATATGGGAGGCTTGGGACTGGCTGTTGCGCAAAGAATTCGGGTTCACAAGCAACGAGCCCGAGTGGCTCGATTATCCCGCGCTGATGCGGATGACGGTCACTTCGCCTAATGTGCTGCGCGGACATCGTCCCGAATGGCTGGCACCCTTTAATTTCTTTTTCTTTCCGCTCGTTTCAGAACTAGGCGGCTACCCGGCAGAGTGCGACCGTTCGAACTTCAGATTTATCGTGCCGTTCACGAAAGACCGCACAAAGTGGGACAACCTCATGGGCATCAATCTTCACGACGGGCTGAGCTATGCAATGGAAATGGCTCCCAGTGTGAAACAGGACAAAATTTTGCCGGAATCTCTGCGGATCATGCTGCGACTGTATCCGTGCCGTCCAGAGTCGAAGTCGTTAGCACCGGATGGGAGTCCTTGCATCGCCGAGACGCAAGGTTTGCTCAAACGAGCTTCGATTGTCGCGGGAGAAATCGTTCCAGTCGGCAAGGAAACAGATCGGCGCTGGGAAGAGGGCGAAGATATCGAAATGCTGGATTTCAAAGTGCCGGAATATCGAGAGGGCGGCGATATGGTGGTTGCAGATCAGGCTCTGCGGGATGAAATCACGAGACGGGGAGTGCGCCCGTTGATGCGAGCGACGAAGTTAAGCCAGCACACGATTGAGGCGATCCGAGGCGGCAAACCAGTCCGCCGAAGGACGCTGGAAAGATTGCAGGGAGTGCTTTCCTAGGATTAGACGGCCCCCAATGGCACGGGAGTCTAATCCCTACGGCTCCAAACTAAATTCTGCTCATCGCATTAAGCCTTCATACGCCGACAAGATTCTACGAAAAGCACGTCAAAGCGAATCTTGAGATCGGCGTGGGTGGTGTCCCAATTTGGCCTCTCTGCGTCACGTTATGCAGCACAAAGTTCTGGCGGAAGTGGACTCATAGATTGCAGTGAGGTGTGTATAATGCCAGTCGATGGGAGGAGGTAGCGCAAGAGATAGGCGGAAGTTGGAGAGGGCGGCGGAGCGCCTCTTGGCTGAAAAAGAATCCAAAACGAGTCCCGGCCAATCGGGGAATATGCACAAAGACATGCGAACTGATTCCATGCGCGTTAAGGAGTCACGCGTACGAACCATTTTTAACATTTGTGCGGCCGTCGCGACAGTATTTGGTTTTGGTCTGGAGATGAAAGGCTCACATCCCATAATTGGAATTTGCTTGATGGCAAGTGCCGTTGCGTATCTGTTTTGGGAACTATTCACGTCTCCAGTTGCCATCCAAAGAATTGCTGCGCCGTTGCGTCTTGTTTTTGTGTTGCTCGCATTTACAGCGTTGTCTTGGATTTCGTGGCCACATGTGAAAGCAATGCTTTTTTCTTCTATGGCTAACCCAGACCTGCCAAATCTAGTTGGGAATTTGAATCAGATAACAATTCACGATATTGGGTCAGCCAAACCAGAAGTAAGCATAATAATTATTGCCGATATAACGAATTTTGGAAGTCCGAGCATTATTTTGGATTGGCAATTGCGAATAAAGGTTCCGGATGGGCGCTTGCTGACCGCTGAGATGGTGCAGCCGCCAAAGAATATCATTTATGAACGATTCCAAGGCGACCCAGGGGCTATCATATATGACCGCAATGATTGGCTCCCCCGAAAGACCGCCCAAAATCCTATCGGACATGACGGAAATGTGCGCGGCTTTATTTACGCGAGGCTTGAAAACATTAAAACAGCAGACCTGTACTCACCAATGAAAACCGAAATAGAACTAAGATTTTCTGACGTTCACGAAAAATGGTATTCCGTCAAGGATGTATTTGTGCCTAACGATGGAAAGCTTCGAGTGTGGCCAGGAGTTGGTAAACCTAGCGATGAGGTCCCCTCTAGCGTCCCACCGAAATCCCAGACACTTAGGTGACGGCGCAATGGCGATCCGGGGGACCCGCCTCCGCGTGTCCGTAAGAATCTGCCGGATCGAATAGGCGCGAATTATCATCCACACACAATCCGCAACATCTGCGACCCCGGAGAGCAAGAACGAATCAGAAATCGAAGCGGAATTGCTCTCATGAAGGTACCACCTGGCAAAGCATAAAAACGATGGCGACGGCTCCCCGCTAAGCTGAAACGGACGCCGGGGCGGAAATTGCTGGAAATCGAAATCACAAATAGCGTCGTGGGCGAGTGAGCTGCGGTGAAATGTTTCAACTCCCCAGACGCGAGAGATGGGTGATCGAGGGCTACACGGCCACGATGACTCCCTCTAGGCGTATAATGACCATTTTATGGGCAAGGGAAATCGGGCAAATCTTGATCGCTTGCTGCGGTCTTCTTGGGAATGGCAACAACACTCAGAACGCGCCGATACTTCTAAATCAAAGCCTCAGTCCAAGTCCCAATGGAAAACTCCCTTCAATTGGACAATCTGTGGAGTATGTTTCAGTGGAGCTTTGGCGGTGATATTTAGCGATGCTGATATTCGTTGGTGTCCTGTTTTGATTATGGGCGCATTGCTTTTTGCTTGGCCGGAAATAATCAGAAAGACGAGGACAGTTTGATAGAAAATGGTGCGGGAGATTTAATGACCAATTCTAAATCTGTTATGGGCGTTCACGAACTTTAGGATGTTCTTCATGCCGTTAGTCTTTCGTAGGTTAAGCGCCGTCCTGCAACAGCCTTCATGAAACTATCAAGGTGCTGCAAGGTATGCCACCTAGAGACCCAATAGTATGGGGGCTTACCGTAACCACGTCAGGAAGGTGCAATCCAAATAGGAGCGCTACTGCTGCGACGAGAAGCACCATCAGGACCAGGAAAACGCAGTACTTCAGCCACTTGCGAAACCGCCTAATTCGCTCAGTGCAAAGGTTGGAAGGCAGGGGAGTGATCATTCGTCGCCAATAGGATCGCGAATTACTTGCGAATTTGGCGACCTCCGCTGCAAGAGAGGTAGCCCAAATTTGTGGCGTCATCGTGCATCCACGCGTTAAACCAACAGGCGACGTGAGGGGCGTATCCATCCGCGGCGGGCTTCGTTTCGAGGCGCTTCTTAACCATGTGGCCGAGTGTGCTCTTTCCCGCTCCCCACTTTGCATTGATCACCATCGTTAGGGGGGTCGAAGTTCTCGGACTATCGATTATCCCGGCGATTGCGTCAGCAAAGGCTCCCGAATTCAACTCAGAAAATGTCTCAAGAAGGGGGTCGGGTCAGGCCTTGAATCCCAGTCGATCACCAGTGTCGTCGATCAGGGGAGCATCAGCCAGCATTCGGAGACTCGGTCTTCGGTCGGAGGTGTGCTTGCCCCAAGTGGCCGAGTGGGGACGGCTGGCGCAGCTCGCTTGCGCGTGGGTTCTGGCGTCCCCCAGAATCGAAAGGCCTTCTTACGTTTGGGACGAATCATCGCGAATATAGCCCCGCAAAAGCACTGTTAGCGTCACGGCAGCTCATGCATGAGGGCTTTTAGCGCTTTGGGGGTCAAGGTTCAACAAGTATTTCTTGAGAAGTTAATTATTTAGATTCAATTGTAAAGTTTGATTGTCCCACGAAAATGCCATACGCCTCTATGCTTCGCCCGAATCGGAACAGAGACCGGTGTAGCAGTTTTCCCCTGGGTATAAGCTTACCCCGTCAACCGGCGCGCGGGGTATTAGATAGGCATGAGCAAAAGTACCCTACCCAAACGCCTGGAATCGGCCATATTCCTCGCAGTACAATTGCTGCAAACGTGCGGTGAAGGAGTGATGTGAAATGGAATCGTTCTGGCAAGACCTCCGCTTCGCTCTGCGCATGCTACGCAAATCGCCCGGCTTCACCACTGTCGCCGTGCTCACCCTGGCTCTCGGCATCGGCGCCAACACCGCCGTTTTCTCCGTGGTGAACACGGTCTTGCTTCGCTCTTTGCCGTATCCTCATTCGGCGCAGCTCGTCTACGTCTGGGGGCGCAGCGCCGTTTTCGATTTTCCGAATCTCGGGCTTTCTGCTCCCGACATCGCCGATCTGCGCGCTCAGAACACCTTGTTTTCCGATGTCGCCATCGATCAATTCACCTCAAAAATCCTGACCGGCCATGGCGCGCCGCACGCGCTTTATGGCTATGAGGTCTCCACGGAATATTTTCCGATGCTCGGTGTGCGGCCGCGTTATGGGCGCCTTTTTCAGCCCAGCGAAATGCAAGCGGGGCAGAACCACGAAGTTATTTTGAGCTACAAGCTTTGGAGCGAGCAGTTCGGCGGCGACCCCAGCATGGTGGGCAAAACCATCTCGCTCGACAAGATTCCATACGCCGTTGTCGGCATCATGCCTCCGCAGTTTCATTTTCCTTATGACTACGGTTATGCCCTTCCCCTTGTTCTTTCGAAGGCGGACCTAGCGGCGCGCGACGAGCACGGGCTTCCGGTTCTTGCGCGCCTCAAACCGGGCATCACAGTGCGCCAGGCGCAAGCGCAGTTGGATACCATTGCGGCGCGCCTGGCCAAGGTTTATCCAGACGCCGATAAAAACTGGAGCTTCCGCGCTGTCTCCATGAAGTCGGAATTAGTGGGCGACGCCGGCGCGCCGTTGCTGATTCTGTTTGGCGCGGTGGGCTTCGTGCTGCTGATTGCCTGCGCCAATGTAGGCAACCTGTTTTTGTCCCGTGGATGGGCCCGCCGCCGCGAACTGGCCATTCGTGCGACGCTCGGCGCCACGCGCGGGCGGCTGATCCGCCAATTGCTCGTCGAAAGCCTGGTCGTCGCGCTCATCGGCGGCGTCTGCGGCTTGCTTTTCGCGCTCTGGAGCGTTGACAGCCTCCGCATCTTGCTGCCGCCGAACCCGCGCATGGCTTACCTCGACGTGGATCCGACCGTCCTGTGGTTCACGCTGGGGGACTGCGTCATGGCAGGGCTTCTCTTCGGCCTTCTGCCCGCGATGCTGGTTTCCCGGCAGGATCTGAGCAGGGCGATGAAAGAGAGCGGCGCGGGCGCGCAAACCGACACTTCCAGTTCGCGCCTCAATTCGCTGCGGCAAATTCCTGTGGTCGCGGAAATCGCTCTCGCCTTGGTGCTGCTGATTGGCGCGACATTGACTCTGCGAAGTTTGTCACGCCTCCTGGACGTGAACATGGGGTTCCGCACCGATCACATCCTGACTATGCGCCTCGATTTCCCACAGTATGAATTCGCGGAATCCGAGGAAGCAACGAATTTCGTCGAGCAATTGCTTGCGCAGATCCGGGCCCTTCCTGGTGTCGAGAACGCCGCTGCAAGCCTGTTTGCCCCGATCGGTGGAGGTCGTGGCGAAGCTTCGTTCGAAGTCGCGGGTGCCCGCACTACTCGGAAATATCGCGCGGACTTCATAGGCGTAACCCCATCATATTTTGAAACGCTCGGCATGCCTATTCTCGCTGGTCGCGATTTTACGGTGGATGACAGGAAGGGCTCCGCACCCGTATACATTGTGAATAAAACGATGACACGGCGTCTGTTTGGCCGTGCCAACCCGATCGGCAAACGTCTCTCGCTCGGGCAGGATGCAAGCAAGAAGACCATGTGGGCGGAGATTGTCGGCGAGGTTGGCGATACACGCAACCGCGGACCGAATGCTCCACCCCAGCCGATACTCTACATGCCTGTGGCGAGGACCGATTTTTCCTTTGGTGGTGCTTCCCTACTGATTCACACAAGAACGAACCCTCAATCATTCGCGCAAGCCATTGAGCAACGTATCTGGTCTCTGGAAAAAGATCAGCCAGTGACGAACGTTAAGACTATGGATCAGTTAGTCGCCAATTCCGATGCCGCTCCGCGTTCGCAGACATTTCTCCTTGGCGTTTTCGGCGCGCTCGGACTGTTGCTCGCACTGGTCGGAATTTATGGCGTGGTTTCCTACTCCGTCTCGCAGCGCACGCACGAGATCGGCATTCGCATGGCCCTTGGCGCAGAACCAAGCCAAGTCATGCGTCTGATTTTGGCGCACGGACTCAAGCTCGCGCTGATCGGCGTGGCCATCGGCATCGCCGCGTCGCTGGCGCTGACGCGCGTCATGTCCAGCCTGCTCTTTGGCCTGAGCGCCACCGACCCGGTCACGTTTACCGGCGTGACCATCCTCCTCGTCGCCGCCTCCCTCGCCGTCTGTTACATTCCCGCCCGCCGGGCGATGAAAGTCGATCCGATGGTTGCTCTAAGATACGAATAATCCTTCGCGGAAGCGAAGACAGACTAGAACAGATCGCACAATGAGAGCACTTAGGCAAATAGATAAAGCCGATGCCACAACGTTTTCTTGTTTCAGGCATCTCGTAAGACTTCAGCAATTCGCGTGAGTTTCTCCCGGTGTCTCGGGTGCGGCACCCGTTTCTTTCTTCCAAGCGCCAAATGCTGAGAAGGCGCTGTCCGCGCCCGTTCTGGCTGAGCCGCCCTTCCTCGACGCGCGGATCAGCCAGCAAAATTGCACCTGACAGGTACAGGTGACGGAAAGCGGTCAACTGCGTCAGAAATCGCTTAAACAAAAGGCCCGGGAAAATCTCTGTTTAAGAGTGTCACCAATCATTCTGAACGAGAATGCTTGGACACGGAGTAAAGGATAGGCACGGAAGCCCCCAATGAGGGGGGCTTCCTGGGTTGATAATTTTATTGCCTTGGCTCGCGGATTCCTATGTAACGTCCTCACGTACCGCAGCGAGCCCGTGGCCCTGCTTATTTGCCCGCGCAAGCCGGACGAGTGTCGTG
>Ga0307374_10012265_pt1 | contig 12053 bp, 11 predicted proteins | sample OX3MG_FD_202532 | JGI IMG/M metagenome (GOLD analysis project Ga0307374, IMG submission 202532) | Soil microbial communities from Risofladan, Vaasa, Finland - OX-3 | ecosystem: Environmental > Terrestrial > Soil > Coastal area > Acid sulfate soil | place: Finland: Risofladan, Vaasa | collected...
CGGTACACACCGTGCCTGTACCCGTTGTGGCCTGCTCGTCGCAACGCAGTCGGTCTCGTAGCGGGGTGGGGCCGGTCGCGTGCCCGCTCGGTCTACCAGTCTGCTGGTGGCCCTGCTGGGTGCTCACTGCCATCTCCTTCATTGCCCCGGCATCCCGGCAACATCTGGGGTTTCGACTCGGTTGGGTAGGGCGGGCATCGGAACTCCTCATGGCGCCGTCCCGTACCGACCGCTCACCGCGCCGGACTTCGATGCCGCCTGGGCCCGGATCCCGCTATTGCGGGCGATGGTGGTGAGTAGGCTGACGATTTCCTTGTTGGCGGCGTTCAGTTCCTGCTGCAACCGCCGCACCTCGGTGGTGGTAGGGTCCATACTGCCCCCACCACGAACCAGGGTGCTACCGGCCCCCGCCTCGAAGTTGCCCAGTCGTTGATTCGTCTGGAAGAACGGATCGACGTTCTTCACCGGATAGGTGGCGATCAAGTCCTGCCGGTACTGGGCCGCCAGCAAGGCCAGATCGGACGGGTCCAGCTTGAGTACTCCGGCATGCTGGGTCTGGTAGGACAAGAGGTGTTGTTCCGCCTGCACTTGGGCCGTGCTGTTCCCGGTCAGTTTGTCGATGGATACCGCGTTCTGGAGATCCTTGATGCCGCGGTTGAGGGTGACGGTCTGGTCCTGATAGTTGTAGACGGCTCCCTGTTGGGCTACCGAACGCAAGGACTTGGCGAGAGTCGTACCATGCTCCGTGTCCTGGTACAGCCGACGCTGATCGGCCAGGAACGTGTCTTGATACTGCTTGAGTTTGTCCGGCATGTCGCCCATTTGCACGGCGGCATCGAGGTTCTGTTGCGCCGCCTGCACGGCCAGTTGGTCGCCGGGGCCAAGCGTGGCGCTCCGCACCTTGAATGCTTCCGTGCCGTAGATGCCGTGCTGTTGCGCCGCCGTGTAGCGGCTGTGCGGCAATGCTTCCTTGAGCGCCGCCAATTGGGCCGCCAGTTGCGCGGGACTGCCGCCGCCGGTCAGCAGGGAATTAATGGCGGAGCGGTCGTCTCGTACGCTCGCATTCGCGGTGAAGGCGGAGGTGTGGTGGGTTTGGCTGTGGATGGCGGAAAGAGCGGCGGCCTGATTGGCGGCAATTTGCGCTGCCGAGAGTCCTAAAGAACCACTACCCGCGAGCGAAGCCTGGAGAACGCCCGTCGTTCGTCCCAGCGTGCCGCCCAGGAGTTCAAGCGCGCCGCTTGCCGCGTGCGTGACCGAGGCAAGCGTGGTCAAGGCCGCGTCCATGGCGGGCGCCTGCGGCCCGGCATAGGGGCTCACGCTGGAGAGATGGGGGTACCGCTTGGCCGCCTCGCTGGTGGAGATGCCCTCGCCCACCGGAATCACCAGGCCACCCTGGCCGGGCAGATTGAGGGTAGAGTTCGCGGTAAAGCCCAGCGGCACCGCGCCCAGGTGTAGTGGCCGGGAGAATGGCCGATCACTGGCCCCCAGTTCGTAGCCCATGCCCACGCCAGGCAGCTTCGGGGCGCCCCCGCCGGAGCCGAAACGCAGGAGGGAGGAGACGACGGCGCCCGCCGCATCCTTCGCCGCGCCCGCGTCATTGACCGCCGTCCGCACCTTGCTCGGCAGGTTGAGCATGGTGCTGAGCCTATCTATGCCATCCCCGATGGCCCCGACAAAGTCGCCCAGTTTCCCCGCCGCATCGAGGGCGCCCGTCCCCAAAAGCAGGAGATCGGGGTTGAGGGTCGTGGAAATCGTGTTTCCGACCTGGATCACGTCCTTGTTAAATTGGCTCTGGATCTGATCCCACTGGGCCTGTGGTCCCTGATCGGAGAGACTTGCGCCTAGGGCCGCGGTCCCGCCATACTGCTCGACCTGGCCTATCCGGCTTTGCGCCGTCCCGAAGTTCACCCCAGTGAGCCCGCGCGCCGTCTGGAGCGCGTTCTGGCGGGTAAAGATGGCTTGCAGGAAGTCCTGCTGATGGCTCCCGGCCGTGGCGGCCTGGAGTTGCTGGAGCCATTGGGGTAATCCGCCGGCGTTGCCGATCGCGCCGACCCCGAAGAGATCGCGAATCCCCAGATTGCTTTCCGCCGTGGCCGCGCCGGCTGACTGCTTACCGGTCACTTGCTGGAAGAGCGCGTTCAGGCCCTGGGCGTCAAAGCGAAAGCGCGGGCTGAGCACCGAGCCCTGCGCGAATGCACCCGCCGCTTGGGCGAGTCCCGTGGTCCCAGCCAGTCCCGCCGCCCCGGCCGAGGCGCCGAAGGTGCCGATCCCCTTGGCGAAGTCGGCAGGCTCGGCCAGACCGACATTCACGCCCTTGGCGATACTATCCGCGACAGCCTGGAATTGCTTTTGCCCACGCAGATGGAACGCCTCATAGGCCCCCACATCGGCGGACGCCAGACCGGGCAACGCCGCGGCCCCCGCCGGTTGTGCCTGCTGCGAGATCACCTTCATGGCGCCCAAAAAGGCGGACGGGCTGTTCCCGAAGGTCGGATCGGAGGCCACGGGATAGGCGGCCGTCACGAGTTGCTGGGGGGTGAAGCGGTTCTGACCGCCGGCCAGTGCCAAAATGCCTTGCTGGAAGGCGGGAATGAGGGCCGCGTTCTGGGAGCTGGTGCCCACGATGTCGGTGACGGACTGGTTATATTGGTTGGCCACACCCACCGCTTTGATGCCCAGGTAGGCACCGACGGCCGCGACCACCACGGGGATCGTAGCCGCGCCCAGTACGCCGGATCCGCCGGTGGCGCCAACGCCGCCCGCCCCCAGATTGAAGCCGCCGGAGCCGGTGACGCCCGCGAGGCCGGTCCGCACGGCAAGTTGGCTCTCCCGGGCCACGCTCTGACTCGGGACGCCCAGCAGGGAGCTTCCCGAGGCGAACCGCTGCGCCGCCGCCAGATCCACCCAGGCCGCGGTTTGCATGCGGATACTCTGGGTGGTGGCATCACTCACCGTGGCCATGGCCCCGAGCCGGCCAAGTTGCGCGTCGAACGTCGCCAGGGACGCCATTGCCGGACCGTTCAGCGCGTCCATGGCGGCGCCATACCGGGCAGTGGCATCCGTGGCCGCGTTCAAAGCCACCTCGGTCCGCGCCCACAAGACGAGTTGTCGATCCAAGGTCGCGGTGGCGCGGGCAAGCGCCGCGTCCAGGCCGTTAGTGGCCACGGTGGTCCGATCAACGGCGCCCACCATCGAGTTCAAGTTGGCGACGACCGCAGCGATCCCGGCCGAGGCGCTGGACGTGTTCGCGTCAACGCTCAGTAAGATGACTGGCATAGGTTCCGTCCTTTCTACTGCACGGGGCTATCGGGGAACGTGCGCAATACCGCCGTAAGATCCTCATCCGCACTCGCGGCATTGCAGGAGGTAAACAGCGCGTCGAGCGCGGCGATGTTCGCTTCCACCGCCGCGTGCATGTCCGTGGTGGCACGGCCAACCGCGCCAAAGGCAGCCTGCAAGGCGTGGATCGTCCTCGCGAGTTGCGCGCGGGAGTCGGCATAGCGCCCAATCGCCGTCCGCATCGTTTCGCCCTCGACAAGCAGCCGGTCTCGTACAACCCGTGGATCGATAGCAGCCATGGCATACTCCTTACTGGACGGGGTGGCCGATACTCGGCTGCTGCTCCAGGGCCGCGTCGGCACAGGCTGCCCGCAACACCTCGATCGCCTCCAGGTGTCGGGCAAGCGCCGCATCGAGCGCCCGATAGGGTGGAGCATATTCGCGCCGCATCGCGTTGACGAGTGCCTGGTGGGCCTCGGAAATCCCCGCGGCCTGCAATGCGGAGATGGTCGCGTTCAGGACTGTGACCGCCTCTCCGTATTTGTTGAGAGCCTCACGAATAGCCGCGGCGTCCACCATGAGTCGATGCTGGATAGTTGGAATGTCCGGGGTCATGGTCTGCCTACCTTCATCTTTATTGTATATCACAGGGGAGCCAGGCGCTCGGGTCATCGGCTCCCTCGGCCGCCACCTACCCGCTTGTACTATCACGTGGGCAGGGCCCCATGGAGGCTGAACTCTGCCCTGCCCGTAATCGCTAGAATGGCGTATCATAATCGTCCTCCCATGAGTCACCCCCACCCCACGGATCACCACCACCCATTGCTGTTTCGTATGCCTTCCGAGCATGAACGAGGAGTTCCTCGCACGTAGCAACCCGTTCTTCCGCGATAATCAGTTGGCGTCGGGCTTCATCGAGTGCGGAGCGCGCCTGGGACTGCCGCTGGGCCTGTTGGTCCGACGCACCGTCAGGATCCGCCTTGACGAGCGCCAATTGAGCACGAGTACGGCTCACGGGATGTTTCCTTTCGGGGTTAAAACGGCAGGCCATCATACGGGTCTTCCTTGCCGTCGGTCCCGGTCCAAGTCCGGACCTGGAGCCGCCCGCCCACGTCGACCCGCGCCCCTTGTCGTACCTGCCGGGCGCCGTCCACGACAGCGGCGTCGAACGCAATCACGCTTAACCAGTGCGTCTCCTTCGCCACCTCGGCCTTGACCGTGAAGCGCGCATAGGGCTTGGCTGCCTTGGTCATGGCGATCACGACATCAGTGGTGGCCGTGCCAATGGCGGTAAGATAGGTACTGTCCGCCGGGACTTGCTGGTACATTGGTTTCGTCCTCTCAACTCTGCCCCGGCTCGGGGGTGATGGCCTGAGCCGGGGCGTTTCTCTGTCTACGGCTGTTCCAGGGGCGTACCCGCCCAGTCGCGGGCTATGCTCGCCTCCACCGCAATCGGGACCGCACCGTGTACGATGTCCTCCATCCCGCCCACCATGTGCCGGGTGAGCCAGTCGGCGACCGCCGCGGCATCCTCGGCCGGACACTCAACCACCACCTCGTCATGCACCACCGCGACCAGGCGGGCGGTCGGTGCCTCCTGCCGATATCGCCACAGGCGCCCGAGGGCCATCTTCAGGCCATCCGCCCCACTTCCCTGGACCGGCGTATTGAGCTTCTCGGTGAACCGCTCGATGTTGCGCCGGACGCGGCCCGTAAGCGTGCGTAGATCCTCCGGCCCATTCCGCTGGGAGCGGCGCCATCGGTGAAGGCCCTGATAGGTCGTGAAGAATCGGGTACGGTGTTCCTGTGCTTCCCGCAGGGTCATCGCGACGCCGAAGTTGGTGGCCGCGTACCTGACGAGGGTTTCCGCGCCTGCTCCATAGGCAAGGCCGAAGTTCAACGCCTTGGCCAGTTGGCGGTGCTCCTTGGTCACCGCCTCCTCGGGGATGCCTAGCACGGTCGCGGCGGTCCGGCGATGCAGATCCGCCCCTTCGCCAAAGGCGGCGAGCATCGTGGCGTCCTTGGCGATCACCGCCGCTAGCCGTAGCTCAATCGCGGCATAGTCGGCCTTGATCAAGGCGTGGCCTTCGGCGGCGCGGAAGCAGCCCCGATAGTCTTTCGACCGGGGAATGTTCTGGAGATTGGGCGCGGTGCAGGACATGCGCCCACTGGCGGCGCCAATCTGCCGGAAGTCGGCGTGGATGCGGCCGGTCGTGGGATGGAGATGCTTGGCGGCAAACTCAATCCCGTACGTGCCGGCTCGCTTGGCTGACTCGCGATAGTCGAGCAGTAGCGGGATTACCGGGTGCCGATCCTTGAGAGCGCTCAAGGTTCCCTCATTGGTGTCTGTTGCCTCAATGCCCAGGGCGGCCAGGGCCTTGAGCAGTTGCACCGGGCTATCGAGGTTCACGTCATAGCCGAAGAGGCCGGTAGCGCCCAGCGACTCGGCAAGGAGCGCCTGAATCTCACGTGCTAGGCGTTGTTGCTCCAGAACAGCGGTATCGGCGAGCCGGACCCATGCCGCTTGGTCAAACAGCATCCCGGTATGTGCCATCCAGGCCATGGCCGGTACACAGGCATTCTCCAGGGCGATCACATCGGCCAATCCATCGGCGGCGAGACGATTCTGAAGGTGAGCGTGCAAGGGCAGCAGGATCGCCGCGTCATCCGCGGCGTAGGCCAGTTTGGCGGGTGGGAGGGTTGGGGCATCCCAGCCGCTTTTCTGTTCCGTCTTGTCGAGGGTGGTCCCCATCTCCCGTTCCACCAATCCGGCCAGACTGTGATAGCCCTTGACTCCTTGATGCGTGCCCCCGTCAAGTACCAGGCTCGCCAGGTAGCTATCGAAGATGGCGGTGCGCGCCTCGATACCGTTGGCCATGAGGAACCGGAGATCAAAGGCGAGGTTGTGTCCGACCACCGTCCGCGCGGGGTCGGCAAGCAGATGCCGGACCACCACCTGCCAGCTGGGGCAGATCCAGGTATCGAGAATGTAGGCATGATCGGCGCTCGCCAGGGTGACCAGCCGGAGCCTATCCGTATGCGGATCCAGGCCGGTGGTCTCCGTGTCCAAGGCGATCACGGCGTGCTGGACGAGATCCTGATGGGCCGCGACCAAGCCGGGCTTGTCAGCGATATATGTGTAGTTGGGAGACGTAGAGGCCAAATCGGATTCATCCCGATCCGAAGAGTGGGGTAAATCAGCGTCCGCAGCGTCCGCAGCGTCCGCTACCAGAGAGAAATCGTCGGACGCTGGGGGGTTTGGCCAGCGTCCGCAGGCTACTGGTTCAGCGTCCGCAGGTCGGGCGTCGGACGCTGGCGGACGCTGCGTACCGTCGTGCGGACGCTGCGCCTGAAGGTCAGCGTCCGTATTTTCTCGGGTGTTTTCCTCTGGTGAGTCCCCCTCGTCGGACGCTGCGGACGCTGCGGACGCTGATTTACCCGTACTTTCCGGTGGTGTGGGCGGATCAGCGTCCGGTGGTTCGGGATCCGTGGGAGGCGGGGCGGATTTACCCGTACTTTCCGTGGACGTGAGATGGATAATTTTGGCGCGGCCCTTGTCCTTTTCACGCTGTACCTCGTAGTGGATTCCCGCGTGCTGGAGCTGACCAGCGATGCGCTTGAGCATTCCCGCGAGGTCTCGGGCTCTGCTAGGCCACCCCTTTTGTCTCGTCACCACTTCCCCCGCTTGGGCGACGAGCGCGGCCAGCAGCCGGGACGCCGTGCCTTCCCAGGTCCCGTTCGCCTCGGCGACCAACTTCCGCACATGCGGGGCAATGATTGAGCCGGCCAGCGCCAAATCGTCGGCATCGGCGCGGTTGGCCTTATACGCCCGCATGAAGGTGCCAGGCGCCCAGCCGAGACTTCCTTCCGCCGCCGTCACCCACAGGGCAAAATCCGCCATTCTCGGTAAGTCGTTCAACCGCGTCGTGGGGAGGTGACGCAAGGCGCCACTCACGGCGTCCAGCAATCCACCCACGATGCCGGGAGCCGCCGCGTCCATCTCGGCCCACAACGTGATCTCCGTCCGGCGCCCGCTCTCGGGGATCGGCTCCAGTTCCGCCAGCACGGCCCGGTCCAACAGGTCGCCACGTTCGATCACATCCTCGATTGACGTCAACACGCACGGGCGCTTGTAGGCGAAGACGGTTTCCTCTGAGTTTTCATACAAGGTGCGGGTGCCCAGGCCACCGCCGGTGGAGAGACGGCACAGGCTGTCCGAGAGCCAATCCTTGAGCGTGCTCAGGTTGTCGTAGGCGACCACAAAGCTGTTTGACGCCGCGATGGCAATGTCCCGCTCATCACGAGGAGCGGTGCGCAAAGGCGCTTTATTCGGGTCGCTCACTGCCCTCAGGAGCGACCCCGCGGTGCTCTTCCCGGTCCCCTGCTGGCCGGTGAGGACGAGGATAGGATAGGGACCGGGTGAAAAGCACCCCACCAGCCACGCCACGATCAGCGTCCAGCTATCCTCATTGGCCACATTGAATACGCTACGCAGTGCGGCAAGGCTGCCGCCGCTGGTCGGGGTGGGCAACGCCAACATGCCTTGGCTACGCCGGAAGTAGACGGGAGAGCCCTTGGCCTCAATAATAGACCAGCCCTCGGCAGTGACGCATATCTGTCGCCACGCTTTATCGGCCAAGTCCACGTACACCGCGCCCTCATGGTGGGCGAGGCGCACCGGCGCCGGCCGCTCCACGCTCCGCACCTCGAAGCAGGCCCGCCCAGATAAGACACCCAGCACCTCGCTTCGCGCCTCCCCGGTCAGGGCCTGAGTCTCTACCCGGTAGAACTCTCCCGCCAGCCAGCGGCGAAAGCCGGTGGAGTTGATCGGCCAGGTCTCGCGGTGCCCTTCCACCAGGAAGCTGGTGTACGGTTCCTGGTCCGGCGTGTGCCACAATTCGAGATCGGCGCACATCTCCAGGCAGCGCGTGGAGGCGGACTTACGTCGGCCCTTCCCACCCTCGTCACCGTCATCGCTTGGCAGCGCGGCCATCTGTCCAGCCTCGGCCTCCGCCATGGTGATCGCCGGACCCACCATCCTATCGAGCGATGAAAGCACGTCCTCCACGGCCGGGAGACTGTCGGCCCCAAGGTGAGCCGCGTGGATGATATCCCAGGCGAAGCCCTGGCGTGGGTCGAGGGAATGGAGGTCGCCTGTCCACGCGGCTAATGCCTGCGGGGCACCGTTGAAGACCAGCGCGGTCGTATCGATATGATCCGATAGACGTCTGGCGCATTTGGCGATGACACGGAGCCCGGCGATCTCCACCATAATATCGCTGAGCTGGTGGACTTTCGGCGCGCTCATGGACGGGTATTCCCAGCAGGGCGCTGCGGGAGTCGTAGCTTCCGCCGCGCCTGCTGATAGTCGATACCCTCGATCAGGGCCGTCCACCGCACGAGGTCGCCGCCGCGCCGGCAGGAACTGCACCACCAGCGGCCCTCAGCCGGCCAGACCACCAAGCAGGCGCCCGTCCGGCTGCCGTGCCAGGGGCATGGGCCGACTTGGCGCCCATCGCTTCGTAGGGTGAGTAGCCCCACCACAGCTTGGATAGCCACTACCAGGCGATCATCGGGCGTGGCGCCAGTCTCCCGAGGCATTCCCTCACGCTTGGCGGCTCCGGTCAGGCGCCGCAGTTGCTCGCGGGCCAGATCGCGGGAGGCAGGATCACCAGAGGCCAGTAGTTTACGATAATGTACGGCCAGCGGAACTATGGGCATGGCTCGGCCACCGAATCCTCAAGGTCAAACCGGGCCAACTGCCTGGCATGGTCGTAGACGTCGGGATCGTCGAATGGGCAGAGTGGGCAGTTGTCTGATTCGCAATCGCGCCAATGGGCCGCGATCTCGTCTGTCACCGCATCGCCTAATACATCGAACATGTTCACCACCTCATCAAACGAGGCGGCGCGGTTATGGTAAACTGGAATTAGCGATCAGCCACCGTCCCGCGCCATGAACCCGCCAGCAGCCCTGGCGGGTTTTGGTTCGCTAGCGGGAGTCGCGATCATGCGAATCGGCAACAGCCCCGAGGAAACGGTCGATCTCCCGCAATGCAATGCAGTGCCTACGTCCAACCCGGACGCTCCGCAAACGGCCTTGCTGTACGAGGGATCTGGTGAGACTCTCGGACAAACCAATGATTTTAGACGCCTGCCGGAGATCGACGGCGCGAGGTTCCAACGCGGTGCCTGCCATGTGCTGTGCTCCTGTTCCGCTAGGTTCCGTTCAATGCGTGTCTGGACGCATTTCTAGCGTTGCACAGCGATGCACCCTCACATAAGGGCGCCCAACCCTTATGAGGAGTTGTGCGTATACGCACAACTCAAGAAGTGAGACATACATACCTCTACATCGGATGGTCCGCACAACTTCTTAGCATCAGCAAGCTTCGACTGAATTGAGCTTGTCTTTTTTAGACCGATAAGCACCCTCTTCGGATCGCAGAGATCAAGGGCTGCCACGATGCTTTCTGACGCGGTATCTCGTCTCTTGGACTGGGCGTGCGTGGCCGATAGATAGTCTTTGTAGAAATTGTTGTTGGACAAGAAGTTCCGTTGGTCCTTCTTATTGTTGATGTGGTTAATGCGGCTCTGTTGCCTAAGCCTCAGCCACTCTTGCCAGACGTTGAAGCATACGATCGTTCTCAGCAGATCGGTGCGCGGACCGGGCGGCCAGCGATGCTTTGCCTGTATCGGCTCATAGGCCATCCGCGCCAAAGCAAACTTGACCTGCCCCAAGATTTCACCTGGAGCCGTGTCATCCCGCCAGAAAACAAGCATGGAAAGAGGGAGGACTTCCAGCGGTACCGGAGCCGTGCCGGAGACCTTGACCTCGTGGTCGTTGGCGCGGTTGGGTAGTTGATCGATGTGTCCCTCAATAGCCCACGCGGCTTGGTTCAGTGTCGAAGATACCTTAGGCGGGTCGAGCCTACCATAGCGGCTCGCGTTGTCGATCCCCTGGACGACAATAACCTGCGGGACGACTTTGCAAACGGCATCAAGCAGTTTCTCAAATCGTTTGAACATCCATTGACGTGAGTTCCCTTTAAGTGCGAAAAGCAACCCCCGAGCTTCGCTTTCCCTTTCGTCGTCGTCCGCATAAAAATTACCGATGAATTGATCGCCCTCCCACTTTGTCGGAAACTCCTCAGGCGGCGCGAAACGACGGAATGCCTCAAGGAGATGTGCCTGCTGCCAATCGTTCAAGGCCCGGAGTTCCGCCAGAAAATCCGGATTCATCCAGAGCGCGTCGACAATTGCTTGCTGTTCCTGTAGCGTGATATTAGCCATCGCGCGTGCTCCAGTCGCTCGCGGTGCGCAAGTGGGTCGGCACGCCATCAACGTGACCGGCCCGCGTCATGTCTTCATCGTAGCACCAACCGTTCGCGGATTACACACGAATTGCACACGCTCCAAAAGGCTGTGTAATCCTTGATACACCTCAATACGGTTTCTCCTCTGGTGGATAGGGCTTAATACCGCTCAATAAAGTTCCCTTTATTAACCAACCTTAACGTGAACGCAACGCTGGGATAACCACGTCCGCTTACGATAAAGGTGCGTCAAGGGTACTTGTCATGCACCCTCCCCCGAAGAAGGGAAACACTTCCGGGGAGATCAGGAAGGTGTGGAGTAGCTTGAGGCAAGTGACTTGGTCAACTACCAGGGGACTCGGAACGCTTCACTTACGAGTAATTAATGACAATCCGGCCCGAGCCACGGACACTCCTTTAGAAATTGGAAGTTGTGTCGAAAGATATCGATAGCCGGTTGATAGTACGGAAGAGGTGCCGCAATGCCTAGACTGCTGAAGCGTCAAGAAGCCCCGTTCGAGGGCCGCATTATGGGGCGGGTGCCGGTGTGCATCGCCTGTGGCAACCGGCGCACCTTTTGGGTGCGGCGAGGCGAGCAGAATGCCATAGCCAATGCGTGGGAGATTTCTCTTGATGATAAGTTAGTGGCCTGCGGGCGCTGCCGGTCGCGCAACTCCATCCTCTTCGACTCGGGTGAGTCCTAAGCCCTAAGCCCTAAGCCCTAAGCCCTAAGCCCTTGCCCCTTCCGGCCCCGCAAGAGGCTCCACGTTCGTAACGTGGAGCCTCTCGCTTGTTCAGTCGCGAAATCTCCGCAGGTTTCGATGATTCGACGATAACCCTCTCCTCGGCGTACCCCGCCGGCGGCTATACTGGATTTTATGCCTCAAGATCACCTAGTCGTGCATGGCGCGCGCGAACACAACCTCAAAAATATCGATTTGACGATTCCCCGCGAGAAGCTGGTGGTCTTCACCGGCCTCTCGGGCTCCGGCAAGTCCAGTCTGGCCTTTGATACGATCTTCGCGGAGGGCCAGCGCCGGTACGTAGAATCGCTGTCCGCCTATGCCCGCCAGTTTCTCGGTCAGATGGATAAGCCCGATGTGGATTACATTCAGGGGCTGTCGCCCGCGATCTCCATCGACCAGAAGAGCACCAGCCGGAACCCCCGCTCCACCGTTGGTACGGTGACCGAGATCCACGATTACCTCCGCCTCCTCTACGCGCGCATCGGCCATCCCCACTGCCCGAAGTGCGGACGTGAGATCGCTCAGCAGTCGGTCGAGCAAATCGTGGACACCGTTCTTGGCTTCGCCCCCGGCGCCAAAGTGGTCATTCTAGCTCCCTTGGTGCGTGGGCGGAAAGGTGAGGCGCGCAACGTGCTGGATGACGCCCGGCGGAACGGCTTCGTGCGAGTCCGGGTGGATGGCCAGATCTACGATCTTGGCGAGGACATCGCCAT
>Ga0307374_10012268_pt1 | contig 12051 bp, 4 predicted proteins | sample OX3MG_FD_202532 | JGI IMG/M metagenome (GOLD analysis project Ga0307374, IMG submission 202532) | Soil microbial communities from Risofladan, Vaasa, Finland - OX-3 | ecosystem: Environmental > Terrestrial > Soil > Coastal area > Acid sulfate soil | place: Finland: Risofladan, Vaasa | collected...
CTCGCCGCAACGTCTACGAAGGACTCAAACGACTAAGGACGGAGTACCAGCCATGATCGAGATCGAGCGACTGCTGAGGGACGTAGCCGGGGATCCGCCAGACATCTCGGCCGCGGCCGACGCGGCCGGCCTGCTCGATGTCGCCTACGCCACCACAGACTCACCGGTGGGCAAGCTGCTGCTGGCCACCTCCCCGACCGGCCTGATTCGCCTGGCCTACCTCGATGGCGGCGAGGCGGAGGATGCCGTGCTAGAGCAGCTGGCCGTCAAGGTCTCCCCGCGCGTGCTGGCCGCGCCGCGCAAGCTGGACGAGCCGCGGCGCGAGCTTGATCAGTACTTCGCGGGGGACCGGGAGCAGTTCGAGGTCCGGCTCGACTGGCGCCTGGTCCGGGGATTCGGGCGCCGCGTGTTGGAGGCTACCTCCCGCATCCCGTTCGGCTCCGTCTCCACCTACAAGCAGGTGGCCACGGAGGCCGGTAGCCCGCGGGCCTCACGCGCAGCCGGCAACGCCCTGGGCGCCAACCCGATCCCGATCATCGTCCCCTGCCACCGGATCCTCCACTCCACCGGCGGGTTGGGCGGGTACACGGGAGGGCTGGAGCGCAAGCGGACGCTGCTGGCGATCGAGGGACGCGACTAGAACAACCGATCCGGCGCCTCCCGCCGCGTCATCTCAAGCGGCCATGAGCACAGGCCGCCTTCGGCCGGGCAGCCGTGGCACACGCCTCGGTGCGGCGACTCGGTCACGGCATAGTCGCCGCTTTGCAGGCCGGCTACGAGCTGCTCCAGCTCACGCTCCAGCGCGGGCGCGTGGTCGGCGGTGAAGCCGGCCACCACGGGCGCTTCTGGCTGTTCCAGGAACAGGTGGACCACCTCGACCTCGGCGGCGCCGTCGCGCAGCGCCGCCAGCGCGTAGATCAGGCGCTGCGTGGCGTACCGGGTGCTCACGATGCTGGCCGGGTCGGCAGCCTCGAGCCGGTCGGTCTTGTAGTCGACAACCAGCGCCTTCCCGGGTCCCTCCCGCGTGATCACGTCGAGGACGCCGGTGATCATCGTCCGGCCGAGCAGAAAGCCGAACGGCTGCTCGCGCGCCACGCCCCGGGTCCGACCGAGGCGCTGGCACAGATTGCTCTCGGCAAAGCGCTGGAGCAGCCGAATGATCTCCTCGGCCTCCGCCTCAGACGCCTCGATCGACTCCGGCCCCGGGATGACCGGGCGACGGAAGTCCAGCCGCTCGAGCAGCGCGTGCACGAGGGTGCCCCGATCAGCTGCGGCCAGGCCGGGAACCGCGGCCGCGCCGGTCGGAGCGTCGACTGCTGGCAACCGCAGCACCCGCTCGGCGTAGAACCGGTACCCGCAGCGCTGGTACTCGGAGATGGCGCTGTAGCTGAGCGAACTCGGTCCGACGGGGGGCGAGGGGGCGGACGGGGCAGGCTCGCGCTGAAGCAGATCGCCGAAGTCAGCAGCCGGAAGCGCGCCGCCTGCCCCGATCGTCCCCTCGTCCGCCGCCAAATCCTCAGGCCCCACCACAGAGAACCGAACACCGTCGAACGTGGCTTCGCCCTGCTCGAGCAGCCCTGGCAGCTCCGGCACTAGCGCGGGCCCGAGCCACGAAATCGGCGCCCCCCCGTTCGGGATGCCCCACTTGTCAAGCCGCGCCGCCCCGCTGAAGATCAGCCGCTCCTTGGCCCGCGTCGCGGCGACGTAGAACAGGCGCCGCTCCTCGGCGGCGTGGGCTGCCTTCTGCTCCTCGCCCAGCTCGTCGTAGGCCAGCGCGTTCTCCCGGGGTCCGGTGCCCGGCCGGGCCAGGCGCAGCCCGACGCGACCATCACCACCCACCCGCACCAGCTCCACCGGCCGCCACGGCGCCCGGCCCAGATCGGCCACGCACACGATGTCGAACTCCAGGCCTTTGGCCCGGTGGATCGTCATCAGGCGGACCGCGTCGAGGGCCTCGGACTCCACCGGCGCCTCGCCCTCCCGGCCGCCGCCGCCGAACCCGGCTCCCCGCGCCCGGTCGCGCGCCAGCTCCAGGAATCCGCGCAGATGCGGCCCCTCGGCCGCCTGGTGCTCGCGGCCCAGGCGCATGAGCTTGCGCACGTTGGCCAGCCGGCGCTGCCCGCCGGGCATGGCCAGCACAGCCAGGTCGTAGCCGGTTCGCTCCAGCGCCCGCTCGATCAGCTCCTCTACTCCCATCCGCGCCGCCGCGGTCCGCTCGCCGGCCACCCAGGCCGCGAACTCGGTCAACCGCGCCCGCTCGCCCGCGTCCAGCCCATCCAGGGCACCCTCCGGAGGATCGGACAGCACCCACCAGGGATCCCGGTCGGCCTGCCTCGCGGCCGCACCCAACAGGACCAGCGCGTCGTAGGAGACGCCGACCAGCGGCGAGGCCAGCACCGTGTACACCGCCTCCTCGTCACGCGGGTTGGCCAGCAGCCGGAGATACGCCACCATGTCCACCACCTGGGGATGCGACCAGTAGCCCCGGCCTCCGATCAGGTAGGTGGGTACCGCACACCCCTCGAGCGCCCGCTCGTAGGCCCGGAGGTCGGTGCTGGCCCGGGTCAGCACCACGATCTGGCCTGGGCTGGCTCCTCCAGCCACCAGCTCAGCCACGCGGTCGGCCAGGATCCGCGCCTCGGCCAGGCGCCAGGGCGCGGCCAGACTGTCCGGAGCCTGAGCCCATTCGGCCTCGCGGTCGGCCAGCAGCAGTTCGACCCGGGGGTGAGCCGGGTCGGGCTCGTCCGAGCGCCCAGCCACCAGCGGGCGGAACGCGTCGCCCAATGCGTCGGCGAACGTCCGGTTGATCACGTCCAGGATCTCCGGTCGCGAGCGGAAGTTCGTCTGCAGCGTGGCCCGGGCGGCGGCGGCGGCCAGCCTCTGGCCTCGGCCCTCGAACAGCTCCACCTCAGCGTGGCGGAAGCCGTAAATCGCCTGCTGGGCGTCCCCCACGGTGAACAGGTTCTGCTTCGACACCGCTTCGATCAGCTCGAGCTGGACCGCGTTGGTGTCCTGGAGCTCATCCACCATTACGCGCTCAAAGCGCTCCTGGTAGCGCTGGCTCAGCCCCGGGCTCTGCCGCAGCAGAGTGGCGCCCATTAGCTCCAGGTCTTGGAAGTCCAGGCCTGAGCGCCCGCGCTTTTGCTGCTCGTAGTGGCGCCCGAAGGCCTCGAGCAGGCGTTCGAGCTGCGGCAAGGCGCGCCGCGCCCAGGCGGCGGCCCGCTGCTCGCGCAGGGCGCTCAAGGCCTCCGCGTACTCCTCGCAGGCCGGCGTGCGCAGAGCCGCGCCGTTGCCCGAGGGCAGCCGTAATGCGTCGAGGTCGCCCGGCCAACCCTCCTGGCCCGGCTCCGCCTCGCCCACCCGCTCGAGCCGCTCCAGCGCCTCGGCCACCCGCGCCGACGGCTCCGCAACTGCCGCCAGCTCGGCCCGGAGCCCCGCCGCGGCCCGGCGGACCCGTTCCACCGAGGCACCGGGGTCGCCCGCCGGGTCGGGCGGAGCCGGTAGCGCCGGGCGGGTCTGCCCCCGCGCGCGCAGCTGACCGTAGACGCCTCGCATGGCTCCCCGCAGGTCGGGCAGGCCGTAAGTGGCCACCAGTCGCTCCCCTTCCGGCTCAGCGGCGACCTCCTCCACCGCGGCGTCGAACGCTCGCTCGGCCAGCCGCCCCGCCTCCACCTCGGCCAGCACCGTGAACTCGGGATCAATGCCCGCAGCCAGCGCGTGCGTGCGCACCAGCCGGGCGCAGAACCCGTGGATCGTGGAGATGAATGCCGTCTCGGTATCGCGGGCCGCCTGCACCGCCCCCAGTTCTCGTAGCCGCTCGCGGATGCGCTCCCGCATCTCGCCGGCCGCCTTGTCGGTAAAGGTGATCGTGAGGATCCGCGCCACGTCGATCCCGTCCTCGAGCACGGCCCGCACGAACCGCTCGACCAGCACCGCGGTCTTGCCGCTGCCGGCGCCCGCGTCCAGGAACAGTTCGCCCGTGCGACTCTCGATCGCCTCCAGCTGCTCCGGAGTCCAGTCCAGCCTGGCCGGGATGGCTTCCTGCTCGCACATCGCCATCAGACGCTCCGGCAAATCCCCGGGTATCGACAGCCGTCCCGTGAGCAGGTGGCAGGAGCCGGCTCCACCTCGCCCCGACGCAGCCGGACGGCGAGCGCCACCGCCCGGGCGCTGGCATCCTGAAGCTCGTCGGCCAGCTCCTGCAGATCGCGAGCGTCCCGATCCACCAGACCCGCCCCGACCGGTGCACCCTCCGTATAGATACCTCGGGCCCTGAGGTCGCGTCCCCCCAGCGGCTGGTACAGCCCGGCCACCGGCTCCAGGCCCAGCAGATCTCGCACCGCGAGCATGTACAGCGCCACCTGCAGCTGCTGCTCCTCACGCCATTTGCTGCCCCGATGCTGCGACTTGGCCGGACCGCTCTTGTAGTCCCGGACCAAGGCCCGTCGGCCGCCGGGTTCGACGTCCACGCGGTCGATCATGCCCCGTACCGTGATCTGCTCTCCATCCTGCTCGAGCGCCAGCGGCGGCAGCGAGTCGTCGGCTTCCTCGGGATCGAAACCGAACCCCAGCTCGAGCTCGTGCGGCTCCCATCCGGAGCCGTAGCGCGCCTCGTGCTCCAGGTAGCGCCGCAAGTCGCCGGCGATGGCCTCGCCCACCGCGCGGCGCAGCGCCGGTGACCGGCCGGGAGCCAGGCGGGGTGAAAGCTCGACCAGCCCGGCCTCCAGCAGCTCCAGCGCCGCGGGCAGCGACTCTGGCGTTACCGCGCGGCCCAGCTGGGCCAGGATCTGCTCCAGCAGGTCGTGGGCGTAGCTGCCCCGGACCAGGGGCTCGGGGTCGGGTTCCAGCGGGCGGGGACTCAGCTCCCGCTCCACCAGCCACTTGACCGGGCACTGCGCGTAGCTCTCCAGCGCGCCGGCTGAGACCACCCGGCTGTGCCGAGCCGCCGCCAGTGCCGGTGCGTGCAGATGGCGGTCGGGCGCCGGTGGCTCGCCCGCGGCGGGCGCCAGCGCGGCGGCCTGGGCCCGGGCCCGTTCCCGCGGGGTGGGCGCCTCGTCGAGCGGCCACACCACATCGGCCAGCGACCGCCGTCGGCGCCGCTTGGGCCAGCCGGAATCGAGCACGGCCTCCACATCGGCCAGAAACGGCGAGGGCAGCTTCAGGTTGCCGTCCTCGTCGGAGCTGCGGTAGCTCAACACCAGCTCCTCGCTGGCCCGCGAGAGCACTGCGTAGAACAGGTAGCGCTCGCGGTCGACGGCGTCCTCCGTGGGCCGCAGCCGCAGACCGCTGGCCGCGGTCAGCTCCCGGCGCAGATCGTCGGGCAGGAACGGCTCGGGCGCGGGTGCCCGCGGGAACGTCCCCTCCTCGAGCCCGCACACCACCACGACCCGGAACCGCCGGGCGCGGAGGGCCAGCGGATCGCTGAGCAGCACCGCCCCGGCGCCGGGTCCGCCGGGAGGCTTCACCTCCAGCGCCTCCAGCAGCTCCAGCAGCTCCTCGCGGCACGGGGCCTCTCCGACTTCCGCCAGCTGGGCGGGCAGAGCCAGGAGCGCGGACAGCGCCAGGGCGTCGAGCTCCTCGCCGGCTCCGAGCACCGCCGCCTGGCCGCGGTGGGCGGCGCCCAGCAGCCGGCGGCCCTGGCGGGCCAGCTCGTCCAGGGGGTCGGCAGCCGCCCGCAGCGCGTCGATCTCGTCTACCTCGAAGCCGAGCGCCTGGCGCGCCGCGGTGGCACTGGAAAGCCCCTGTCGCCGGGCTCTGCGCTCCAGCCCGTCGGCGACCTCAGGGCCGAGTCGGCCCGGCGCCCGCAGATAGTCGAGCAGGTCGTCCGCCCGCGCCCGATCTCCGAGCAGCGCACACCGGGCCAGGCCGAGCAACGAGCGGCCCAGCGCCGTGTGGGCGAAGCGCGCGCGGCTGTCGCTGGCCACCGGGACGCCGTATCGGCGCAGTGTCTGATTGATCGCAGACGCACCGGATTCCAGCGCCCGCACTACCACGGCGATCTCCTCCGCCGGCACGCCCCGGTCCAGCCAGGCCAGCACCTCGCTGGCCACCAGCTCGGCTTCGGCCAACTCGCCGGCGGACTCGAGTAGCCGCACCGCAGAGCCGGGGTCAACGCGCTCGTGGCCGGGCTCAAACAGCGCACGTTCCAGGTGGTGCAACGCGGTCTGGGACGCCGGCGCGTAGAAGTCCTGGCGCGCCGGCAGCTCGTTCACCGTGTCGGCCAGCGGCCTCAGCTCGGCCACCAGCTCCGCCTGGGCGGCGGTGGCCGCCTTGCCGGCCTCGAAGGTCAGCGACACCATCACCTGAGTCCCCACCACCCGAGCCAGCGTCTCCACGGCATCCTGTTCCAGCGGGGTGAGGTCGTCGAAGCCGTAGAAGAACACGGGCGTGCTCCCCCAGCGTCCCGGCGCCGCGCGCAGCGCGTCGAGGGCCCGCCAGGCGAACAGCTCGCCGTCCACGCGCCGCAGCCGCTCGAGCTGGCGCGAGTAGGCCAGGCAGATGGCCCCCACTTCCGCCGCGTACGGCTGCCGGGCCTCGTCTTCCTGGGCCCAGGCCCCTAGCCCGGCGGCGAACCGCTGGGGCGTGATCAGCGAGCGTTGAAGCTCAGAGATCAGTTGGCCCGCGGCCGCGGCGAAGCCGGGTGTCCGGGCCGCCGCCGCGAGCGCGTCGAGGCGGCAGCCGTCCACCGCCCGGCGAATCACCCGTTCGCGCTGGAGGGCGGTCAGGCGCGGGGCGGCGTAACCGGCTGCCCAGGCGATCCGCTCGGCCAGTCCGGTGAACGTGAGCACCGAGCGCAGGACGCAGCCCTGCTCGGCCAGCTCACGCGAGTAATGGTCGGCGTCGGCCAGGTTCGGCACCACGAGCAGCGCGCCGCGGGGCGCGGCCTCCGCGTAGGCGCCCAGCACCTCCCCGGCCTTGGCCGAGTTGGCGGGTCCCAGCACGAGCGTGAGCGGCATCCACCCATAGTGGCGCGGGCGGCTGACGCCTTCACAACCTCCCCGCTAAGTGCGAACTTTCGCGCTGGGGTTGACGATATGTCAACTCCAGTGCAGAAGTTCGCCACGGACCGCGCGAACCGCAGCGCCGCCGGCAACCCTACGCCGCCGCCGGTGTCTCCTCGGGCGACGGCGACTCGGCCGCCGCGCCGCCCTCCGCGGCCTCGCCCTCTGAGGCCTCCGGCGGCTTGGCTCCCGCCTCGCGAGCCCACGGCTCGTCGAACTCCACCCGCCACTTGCCGTCCTCGCCCTGCTGCAGCGCCAGACGGGCGCGGAAGCTCTTGCCCGAGCGGCCCTTGAACCCGGTCACCGGCTTCTCGGTCCGGCCCGTCTTGATCAGCTCCTTGGCCACCGACACGGGCAGGTTCTTGCCCGCCTTGGACTTCCAGATCACCAAGCCGCAGCCCGGATCGTCCCGCGACCAGCACGAGTAGCCCTTGCGGTTCTCGATGATGTCCCGGCCGCACACTGGGCAGGGACCCAGGTTGGCCCGCGGGATCCGCACACCCTTCAGCTTCACGTCCAGCTCACCCACGGTCTCTTCGGTGAACTTGACGATGTCGCCCATGAACGCCTCGCGGGAGTCCTCGCCGGTTTCGATCCGGGCCAGGCGATGCTCCCAGTCGCCGGTCAGCCCCGGCGAGGTCAGAGCGTGCTCGCCCAGCAGGCGAATCACGTTCGTCCCCTTCTCGGTCACGACCAGCGCCCGCCCGTCGCGCTCCACATACCCGACCTGGATCAGGCGCTCGATGATGGCCGCGCGCGTGGCCGGGGTGCCGATCCCCGAGTCCTTCATGGCCTCGCGCAGCTCCTCGTCGTCCACCAGCTTGCCTGCGGTCTCCATCGCGCCGAGCAACGATCCCTCGGTGTAGCGCCTGGGCGGCTTGGTCTCCTTCTCCTCGGAGCTGACCTCCTGGACCGCCACCGCCTCGCCCTGCTCGAGCTTGGGCAGCTGCTGCTCGCGGCCTTCGTCTTCGTCGGAGCGCTCCGAGCCTTCGACATCCGCAGTCTCGCCGTACACCCCGCGCCAGCCCGGCACCAGGATGCGCTTGCCGCGGGTCCGGAACACGTTGTCTGCCACCGTGGTCTCGATCCGGGTGTTCTCGATCACTGCCTCGGGATGGAATATGGCCAGGAAACGCCGGACGACCAGGTCGTAGATCCGCTTGTCGTCCTCGGACATCTTGTCAATGGGATGCCCACCCTCCCGCTCGGCCCGGGTGGGGATGATCGCATGGTGGTCGGTGACCTTGGCGTCGTCGACCACCCTGGCCAGAGGCAGCACATCGAGGCCCTGGACGTACTTCGACGCGGCGGCGTAGTCGGCCCGCTCGCCCACCAGTCGGGCGATCGGCTTGATGTCGCCGATCAGATCGCTGGGCAGATAGCGCGAGCTGGTCCTCGGGTAGGTCAGCGCGGTGTGCTCCTCATACAAGCGCTGGGCCGCACCCAGCGTCCGGCGGGCCGAGAAGCCGAAGCGGCTGTTGGCCTCGCGCTGCAGGGTGGTCAGGTCATAGAGCAGCGGCGGCCGCTCCTTGCGCTGTGACTTCTCCAGCTTGGTGATCTGGCCCGGGGACCCCTCGCACGCGCTGACAATCGCCGCCGCCTCTTCGGCCGTCTTCAGCCGAGGGTTGGCGCCGACGTGGACCCGCCCCTCGTAGATGCGGCCCGCAGGCTCGGCCTCGGGATCGAACACCGCGTCCACCACCCAGTAGGGCTCGGGCACGAAGGCCCGGATCTCCTCCTCACGCCGAGCCAGGATGGCCAGGGTCGGCGTCTGCACCCGGCCCAGCGACACGGCGCCGTCGAACGCGGCGCGCAAGCGAATCGTGGCCGCCCGGGTTGCGTTCATGCCCACGATCCAATCGGCCTCCGAGCGGGAGCGTGCGGCCGCCTCCAAAGTGGCCAGCTCAGACCCCGCGCGCAGCTCCGCGAATGCGTCCTTGATCGCGGTGGTGGTCATCGAGTTCAGCCACAGCCGCTTGACCGGCTTCTGGGAGCCGGCCTTCTCATACAGGTAGGCGAAGATCAGCTCGCCCTCGCGCCCGGCGTCGCAGGCGTTCACCACCAGGTCGATGTCGTCGCGGCCGAGCAGACGCTTGATCACGTTCATCTGCTTCTTCGAGCGCTCGTCGCGCACCACCAGCTTGAAGCGTTCGGGGACGATCGGCAGATCGGCCATCCGCCACTTCTTGAACCGGTCGTCGTACTCGTCGGGCTCGGCCAGCTGCACCAGGTGCCCCACCGCCCACGTGGCGATGTGGTCGGGCCCTTCCAGATACCCCTCGCTCTTGGTGAAGGCACCCGGAAGCACGCGGGCCAGATCACGGCCCACCGACGGCTTCTCGGCAATAACCAACGCCTTGCCCATGGAGTTTGGGCAGGGTAGCGCTCCGGTCAACCGGGTCTAATCCGCCGGGGCCGCCCGGACCCCGCCAAACTCAGACGGAATCCAGCGCCTGAACCCGTTTGGCCACGGCGGGCAACCGCAGCTTGGCCGACGTCCGCGTCACCTCATCGCGCATCTGCCGGCCTTTCACCGACCGCTCGCCGAGGGCCTCCGCGTAGTCGAGCTGAGCGTTGGCTCGCCACAGCGGGGAGCGCATCCGATCGCTGAGGGTGATGGCCTGCTCGAAATGCTCGAGCGCCCGGGGGCGCTCTCCCAGGGCAACGGCCAGCTTGCCCAGGTAGCGAGACACCGGGCCCAGGCACATCCCGCCGTGTGAGGCCACAACGTTGAGCTCGGCATAGGGAAGCAACGCGTCGTACACCAGCCGGGCCTGCCACCGGTCCTCCAGCCCGCTGGCCAACTCGCCCAGCGCCGCGAACGTGGGCAGCCAGTGGCCGTCCTGGGGCAGTCCGGCCAGGTCGCGCTGCGCGATCAGGTCCAGCCCGGCCTGAGCCTCGTCCCGCCGACCGGCGTCCAGCAGCAGCACGGCCAGGGTCAGCCGCCACCCGATCTGCGACGGATCCTGGTGCACCAGCTGCGCCGCCGGCGCGAGCAGCTCGTGTCCGCGGTCCTGCTGGCGCCGGATCGTGACCATCTGGCTCGTGTAGTACTGGGGCGCGGTCACCGGCTCGGCCGGCATCCCGATGGCCAGGGCCTCGGCGGCCAGGTTGCCGGCCTGGTCCAGCTGCCCAGTCAGCAGCGCCCGCATGGCCTTCCACAGGGTGGCCTGCCACCAGTAGAACGGCTCACGGACGTCCTCGGCCGCCTGCTCAAATGCCTCGACCTGCGCCTCGAAGCCACTGCGATCCCCCGCCTCCATGAGATCGACCACCAGCCAGGCATGGCTTTGCAACCGCAGCTCCGCGTCGCCGATCTGGTGGGCCAGCCGGAGTAGCTCGGTTGAGCTCTCGATCCGCTCGCGGAGGTGGCTGGGGTCCCACAGCGCGGCCCGCCGCGCGGCCAGGGCATGCGCCTCGGCCACCGGATCGTCGAGCGCCTCGGCCGCGCGCATCGCCTCTTGGCTCAGCCGGCCCATCTGCCGGCGCCGTGGGGAGTAGTAGAGCGCCCCGGAAAGGCGGGACAGCAGGTTCACCCGCTCGATCGAAGGCTCCTTGGAACCGAGTTCGAGCGCCCGGTCGAGCATCGCGATCAGCTCAGGGTCAACCACCCCCGGCTGCGGCACGTAGCGCCTCGAGGCGCCGATCGCGGCTCGGGCCAGCCGGGCGCTGTCGCCCAGCTTCTCGGCCAGCGCGCCGGCCTCGAAGAACACCTCGCGGACCCGGGCCCGCTCCCCGGCCCGCACGCTGGCCTCTCCGAACAGCAGCAGGAGCTCCAGGCGCTGGCGCTCCGCCTCGGGCTGGTAGCGATCCAGCACCTCCAGGGCGCGGGAATAATGCTCAGCCGCCTCCTCGTGCGCCAGCAATAACGTGGCCGCGGCCGCAGCTTCGATCGCGTAAGCGATCGCCTTTTCGGCATCCTCGGCGCTGGCCGCGCGGGTGAAGTGGTAGGCCAGCGTCCCGGGCGAGGCAGACCGCCCTTCCAGGGCCGCCGCCACCTGACGATGGATGCGGGCCCGGCGCGACGCGGACATCCCTTCGTAGAGCGCTTCACGGATCAGCGCGTGCGAGAACGCGTAACGGCCCGGCTCCTTGGGGGATTCGATCACCACGGCCGCGGCCAGTGCGGCCTCCAGCGCCTCCAGGAGCTCCTCTTCCCCGCGCCCGGCGACCTGCTCCAGCAAGCTGAGATCGAACTCGCGCCCCACCACCGCGGCCATCCGCAATAGCTGCACGGTGTCCGGATCCAGACGATCCACGCGCCGGGCGATCATCCGCTTGACGCCTTCGGGCAGCGCGAAATCCCGCAGCACAGCCGCGCTGGCCGTGCCCACCTCGACGCCGGCCTGGGTCAGGTTGCGCACGATCTCCTCGATGAACAGGGGATTGCCCTCGCTCGCCTCGTACAGGGCGGCGCCCAGGGGCCGTGAGGGCACCTGACCGGCCCGAGCCCGGACCAGGTTCGTCGTCTCGTGCCGCTCCAGCCCGCCGATGTCGAGCTGGGCCAGGAGGTTCTCGCGGCTCAGATCCGACAGCAGGTCCCTCAAGCCCTCGGCCGGGGCCTCGGAGCGGTACGCGATGAGAATCAGCAGCCGAGTTGGCCCGGGAGCCCGGGCCAGGTGACGCAACAGCAGCAGCGTGGGACGGTCGGCCCAATGCAGATCGTCGAGAAACAGCAGGATCGGCGCCCGCTCGGAGATCGCGCTGAGCAGTCCGACCACCGCCTCGAACAGGCGGTAGCGCTCGCCCTCCGGCTCGGCTTCGGGCGAGGCCGGCAAGTCGAGCACGCGGCGGCGGATCTCCGGCACCAGCCGGGCCAGCTCTGGTCCGTATTCCCGCACCGCCGGGCCCACTTCGTCCAGGTCGGCCAGGACTAGGTAGTGCCGCAGCGCGTGCAGGAACGGCTGGTAGGGGGCCAGCCCCTCCTCGGCCGCCCGGCCGAACAACACCACACCCCCGTGGCCGTGGGCCTGGCGGGCCAGGCTCCTGGCCAGGCTGGTCTTGCCGATCCCGGCATCACCGGCCAGCACCACGACTCGCCGGCTCCGGA
>Ga0307374_10012269_pt1 | contig 12051 bp, 17 predicted proteins | sample OX3MG_FD_202532 | JGI IMG/M metagenome (GOLD analysis project Ga0307374, IMG submission 202532) | Soil microbial communities from Risofladan, Vaasa, Finland - OX-3 | ecosystem: Environmental > Terrestrial > Soil > Coastal area > Acid sulfate soil | place: Finland: Risofladan, Vaasa | collected...
AGGGACTGACAGGGAAAAGATAATATTGCTCGCCAAACAATTCGCTCTCGAAGTGGTGCGCGTTTGAGACCAATGAATTTCAACCAATCTGTCTATGCGATGACGTCGCTGATCCCGATGGGAAGGGTGACGACCTACGGGGCAATCGCCAAGGCAATAGGCTCCCCAAGGGCGGCGAGGGCGGTAGGCAACGCGCTGGGCGCGAACACAAACCCGGTAGTGGTGCCGTGCCACCGCGTGGTGAGAGCGGACGGCGTCCTCGGAGGCTATTCTGGAGGCGAAGGTCCTACCACCAAAGCGAAGCTGCTCGCGCGCGAGGGCGTCAAGGTCTCGGCAGGCAGAGTCAATCTGGACAGGTACCTCTTCGCGGACTTCTAGTCGCTTTCGAATAGATCAGTTCACGAGCGAGTCAGCGAACGACTTCGCGTCGAATTTCTTGAGGTCGTCGTAGCTCTGCCCCACCCCTAGGAAGAGGATGGGCCTCTTCGTGGTGAAGACTATCGATAGGGCCGCCCCTCCCTTCGAGTCGGCGTCGACCTTGGTGAGTATCGCGCCGTCGAAACCGGTGTACTTGTTGAAGAGCTCCGCCTGCGAGACCGCGTCGTTTCCTGCGAGGGAGTCGCCGATGAATATCTTCAGGTCGGGCTTGACGACGCGCACGATCTTCGACATCTCCTCCATCAGGTTCTGGTTGGTCTGCATGCGCCCGGCGGAGTCTATCAGCACGACGTCGACGTAGTGCGACTTGGCGTAGAGGACGCCGTCCCTTGCGACCGCGGCCGGGTCCGCGCCGTATCTCTGGGCGACGATCTTCGCTCCTATGCGGTCGGCGTGCTCGCTCACCTGCTCGATCGCTCCCGCCCTGTGCGTGTCTCCGGCGGCGATGACGACTGAAAACCCGTTCTTTTTCATGTAGTTTGCAAACTTCGCAACCGTGGTAGTCTTCCCCGTCCCGTTTATCCCGAGGAAGAGTATCTTGTACGGCTCGCCCTTCGCCTTGCTATCCTTGACCCTCTGGATCACGTCGACCTCCCCCACCTGGGAGAAGATCGTCAGCACCTCGCTCCTCAGCTTCTCCTTCACGAAATCTTCGAGGCCTTTGGAGCGCTCTACGGAGACCCCGAGGAGCTGCTTCTTCAGGTCGCTGGTGACGTTCTCGACCACGTTCTGAGCGACGTCGCTCTCCATCAGCGCTAGCTGGAAGTTGTAGAGCGAGTCGTCCAGGTCCTTCTCGGAGAGCTTCTTTTCGGCTACGGCCTTTGCGAGAGAGGAGAACGCTCCCCTCAGCTTCTCAAACATTACCTTGGCTTACCTAGCTGTCCCTGTTGCTGCTCTTGCCGGTCGATGAACGCCTGCAGGGTCCTGCGGTCAAGCTCCAGCCTCTGAGCGATCTGGTTCCTCTGGTTGAGGATCGCGATGATGTTCTCCTCGATGTCCTTCGACCTCCCCTCGAGCAGCTTCTCGGCATCCGCCTTGCTCTTCTCGACGACCACGTTCGCGCCGATGCTCATCAGGACCTTGTCGGCCTTCGGCGGCGATGCGCGGAGCAATGCCCCGGCACCGACCGGGATGAGGACCTCGTCGGTCGAAGCTGCGCCTATCTGCTTGATGGTGTCGAGCGACGAGCGGCTTTCGATGAGCATCCTCTCGAGCATCCCCTGTCTGTTGGTCAATTCGTTGAAAGTGGACTCTAGCATCCTAGACTCGACGAGGAGCCTGTTCATCCTCTCTTCTTCTGAACTCAAACTGAAGATGCGAGGCTCGCGGGGCTTTTTAAGATTGAGTGCTCATGAATATTGGGTTTGCACGATGCCAAGGCGCCAGGCTGGCAACGAGACAAGGAGAGGGGAAGACCAATCAGGGATTGCTCCGGAAAAGCGTCGCAAGACGGCGGCAACTCTTTCAGCGCTGGCCCTCCTTGTTCTCGGATTCGTGATAACATACGAACTCTTCCTCAAGAGCCTTGCACCGGGAGGCGTAGTCGACTTCTCCCCTCCTAGTGGGAACTTCACAGGCACGACAACCATCAGCACTGCCTACGGCTATATGTGCGCGGCGTCTCATATCACGGATGCCCAAACCGCTTTTGTGAACTCCACATCGACGACGCTCACAGGAATCGGGATGTCCTGCTATCCTGAGTTCTATGGGGACCTTCAAATCCCCTTTGGGAGCGAAATCATAGTTGTTTGGCTTGTCACACTAGCCGTCATAGTCGCCCTAGTATTCTACTTGTTTCGCTGGTCACCGACTGACATAACGAAACCGTTCTAGCCTTAGACTTTGAGCGCGCGGGTCAGGAAAATCAGCTCAGGGCCCGTCGTCATGTAACCGACCACCGCGTTCTTCGTGTTTGCCACGACTCCCGAGGCGGGGTAAGGTATTCCCCCGTTGACGGAGGACGCCGAGACCTCGACATTGAGCACCTTCGCGACCTCCTCCGCTTCCAACTCGTCCGCCCGGGGTGACATCGCAGCGCCGCTGTTGGTCGCAAGGATCATCGCGCCGACCTGGATGTAGTCCGCGATTGACATCGTATGCGTCTTTGTCCCGAGAACGTCCTCGACCTGCTTGACCGCGTGGGGCTCCAGCACAGGGGAGACTATCGCGCCGTGGTCGTTGGCGGCGACCAGGTTCCCTACGGCGGTAAACCTCGATTCGAACCTCGTGACCTTCAACCCGGTCGTGGATGAGATCTCGTCCATCTCGTAGTCCTCTATCATCCTGGAGGCGAGGACGCCCTTGTTGTTCATGGCGAGGAGCGGGCCCAGGAGCCTCGTGCCGCCGACGGACGTGGAGCAGGCCACTACTTCCAGGTCGGTGGCGAGCCTCTCCAACTTGATGCCGGAGATCCCCTTGGGGACGAGGACTGCTTTGTCGTTGGCCTTTAGGAAGATTCCGATGTTAGGGCTTCTGTAAAGGTCGACTAGATGAAGACCCATTTAGGAGGACTCTTCGGTGGGCGGCAACCGGACTGAGACCACTCCGTCCTCGTCTCTATCCATCTCGAGCTTGATGCGCCGAGGCGGATTCGTGATGCCCCGAGACCAAAGGAGGAGGTTGACCTCCTTGTCGATCTTGACCTCTTTGGCCTTCATGTGCCGCGTCGTGAACTCCCGGATCACCCTGATCGCCACCTTGGTCCGCCTGTACTTGGGCGCCTCGAAGGCCCGCCTGAGCGGGACCATGTGCACCCTCGTCAGGGGCTCGACGTTTGTTGAGGACATTCTTTTCTACTCTCTGGTTATCTCTAGTCGCGGAGGCCTACTTGAGGCCTAGCTTGGTCCTTCTCCAAGACCTGTGCTTCTGGTTCGCCCTTACCTTCCTGTTAGTCCTGGCGATGACCCAGGTCGGCACAGAGGCGTTCGACTTCCTTGCCTTCATTAGGCGGTTCTTCTTGGACGCGTCTTTGTTTCTTCCCAAGTCTCTCTAAATCCTCCTGATCTTAAAGTCCTTCTTGGCCGTCCCCTGGATGCTCGAGAGTAGCTCCTTGAGCTGCTCGTCGTCGATGGTCCTCTTGAGCCTGCCCGAGGAGACTAGTTGGATGATGTACTCCTCGATTGCGTGCGCAACGTCAGGCTTTACCATCCTGACGTTGGTGAGCCGTTGTCTTGCCTCGGAAGTGAGTGCGATTCGCATCACGTTCTCGCGCATCGCTCGTCTTTGCGCGTCGTCTTGCGAATTGGGCCTTTGCTGAACCTCCTTGTGCTGCTCGTCCATCATAGAATCAACTATACCTTTCTAACGCGGGGTTCTGCTTCACGAGTTCCTTAAAAATGTCTTTGCTGATCTTGTCGAGCAGCGCGACTCCCTTTGGCGTCAGCACTCTGCCCTTTGTCCCCTGCTTCGCGACGAGCTCGGCGCGCTCCAGCCCCTTCAGGAGGTTCCTGATCGCCGAGCTCCCAGAGTCCCTGTGGTGCTTTGGGAAGTAGCCGAGCTGCTTGCTCCCGCCGTATACGATCTCCAGCTTCTCGGTTCCCAACGGGCCCTTGAGGTAGACCTTCCTCATGAGAGAGGCGGCCCTGACATACCACCAGTCTTTCCTCTGGGGAGGCCTGTCGGCGTGAGAGCCCGTCTTGACGAATGACGCCCACGATGGAGGCTCGATCTCCGGGACCCGCTTGAGCTGCTCCGCGAGCTGCTCGATTAGCTTGTCCGCCGGGACGTCGTTTACGTTTACCATTCTCTCTTTCTCTGGGTAAGTAGATTATTGAGCCCTTCCCTTTCAATATTTAAGCCTGCCCAAGGCTTTTTCTGTTGACGCGTCCGCAATTCGCGCATGTCGTCAGGACCATGCCCCCGGCGAGCCTCACCCTCGCGTTCACTCCGGGGACCAAAAGCTCCTTGCAGCCGTGGCAGTAGAACCTCTTTAGGTCCCAGCCGAACCTGATGTTGTACTTCAGCATCAGCTTCCTCGCAAGAGCGGCCTGCTTCTTGGCCAGGTCGAGGTCGTCGTGAGCGGTCGAGGCGGAGAGCCGGAGCAGGGTCCTCGCTGCGATGGTGGCCTGCTGCTTGCTCTCCTTCCGCTTTATGGGTGGGATCTTCGCTCCCTCGCGCAAGCTAAATAATCGCGACTCGAAAAGTCTTGCTGGACCGCCTTGAAGCTCCACTTTGTCATCGCAGAGGCCGCCCTCGAGCTCATTCCTGAGGCCCTGTGGCGCGATCCGTCTGTCAAGAAGGATTCTGAGCGCCGCGGCCAGGAGCTCGGGAGCATCCTGCTCGACAGGAGCGTCCACCACTCCGCGATGCTCAAGCTCGCCGACGGCTACAGGAGGGGAAGGCCCGACCTCGTCCACCTCACCCTGCTCAACGTGACCAGCACCCCGCTGCATCAGGAGGGAAAGGCGAGGGTCTACATCCACACCATCGACGACTCCGTCCTTGAGTTCGGCGAGGGAGCGCGCCCTCCAAAGAGCTACGCGAGGTTCAGGAACCTAATGGAGAAGCTGCTAGTCGAGAGACCTGAGGAGGGCCTGATCACCGTGAGAGAGGCGACCCTGCCTCAGCTCCTGAAGCAGGTAGGGACAGACTACTCCGCTGGACTGTCGGTCCAGGGAGCACCGGTGCCATTGGAGGACCTTGCGGGCGACCTGGCCGAAAGGAAGAACCCGGCGGTCGTGGTCGGAGGCTTTCCGAGGGGGCACTTCCTTCCTAGGGACCTCAAGGCCTTCGACAGCTTGGCAAGGATCGACGAAAAGCCCCTCGACGCTCACGTCGTGGCAGCGCGCGTGGTATACGAGGTCGAGCAGGCGACGGCGAAGACCAATGGTAAAAAAGGAGGATAATCAGGGTTGGTGCTCGCGCGGTCGTCGTCCAGTCTGGATCCTTCGGGAGGACAGTCTAGGACGTTAGCCCTCCATGACCAATTAATTGGCGCGGCCGAGAAAATGGTCGGGGTCAGCTGGCAACCAGGGTTCAAATCCCTGCGACCGCACCTTTAACTAAGTTTAAATCCACCGTTTGCCCTACCGTTTCCGGCATGAAGCCGAGGCACAGGCACCTGCTGAACGACGCGGACGTCAAGCGATGGTATGACAACCTTGCAAGGGGCAGCGTCATCACGGCAGAGGAGAGGCTGAGACGGTTGGGGAGGTTCTGCAATGTGACGGGTCTCGACCCGAAGGAAATAATCGAGAAGAAGCGCGCCTCGCCTGATGGGTTCGACGACTACATCATGGACTACGTCGGCAGGTCGCTCGCGAAGGGGGAGAAGCCCGCCCAGGCAAGGAACAACCTCACGACGATAAAGTCCTGGCTGGGGCACCACGGCCTCGAGATAACCAAGAAGATCAAGCTCCCCACCTCGGATTACGTCGACGAGGTCGTGCCGACGAAGGAGCAGCTCGCCCAGATATTCAGGCACTGCGACACAAGGGCGAGGGTTATCGCCTCGATGATGGCCTTCTGCGGTTTGAGGCCGGAGAGCCTCTCGAATTACCTGGGCACGGACGGCTTGAGGCTCGGCGATCTGCGCGAGCTCGAGATCAAGAAGAGCACCGTGGAGTTCACAAAGGTTCCCACGATCGTGATGGTGAGGAAGACGCTCAGCAAGGCCCGGCACCAGTACTTCTCGTTCCTGCCTGAGGAGGGATGCCAGTACCTGAAGGAGTACCTCGAGGCTAGGATGAGGAATGGGGAGAAGCTCGACGCGGACAGCCCTGTGATAACGCACGTAAGGAAAGGGAGCAGGCTCGCCTTCCTGCGGACGACGAAGCTCTCGTGGGAGGTCAAGCTCGCCATGAAGGAGGCGGGTTTCACTTGGAGGCCATATGTTCTAAGGTCATACTGCGACACGGCCTTCGACATTTCCGAGTCGAAGGGCTTCATCTCGCATCCCTGGCGCCAGTTCTTCATGGGACACAAGGGCGACATCGAGGCGAGATACTCCACGAACAAGGGGAGGCTCCCGCCGGACATGGTCGAGGAGATGAGGGGGGCCTACAAGAGGTGCGAGAACCTCCTTCAGACTTCCAATGCAGAGCCAGAACGCGAGAAGATTAAGGAGACTATCAAGGAGCAACTGTTGCTCGTCGCTGGTTTCAAGCAAGAAGAGGTGGAGAAGATGGACTTCGCGCAGATGACCAACGAACAGCTACAGGACATCGTGAGGCAGCGCCTTTTGGGTGCGATGGTCAACAACGGGTCGAGGCAGAGGGTCATCCACACGGGAGAGGTGGAGCAGTATATCCGGCAGGGCTGGGAGTACGTGGCTCCTCTTCCGGACGATAGGGCCATTCTCAAGCTCCCGGCCTGAATCGTGTCGCAGCGCGTGGGAAAAGCCAATGGGAAGCGCGAGAAGTGAAGGATAAGGCCCGAAAGACGAAGTTCGAGGTCACCGTTTCGGTTGAGTTTCGAGAGTTCTACAGGTCGATGGAAGACAAACAGATGAAGAAATCCATCGACTCTCTGGCTGATGCACTCGAACAAACTCCACTTGATGCGGGTGATTTCGTGGCGAGAAGCAGATGGCCCCAGGAATACAAGAAGATGGGGCTGAGTAACGTGTACAAGGCCGACCTTGCCAGAGGGGCGAGGATCACATATTCGGTGACGGTGAACAAGGACGGGTCCGGCGTCGTGAAAGTGGTTGAGTTCTTTGCAACTCACAAGGACTACGCGAAGAAGTTCGGCTATGGCGTCTAGTCGTCCCGCAACTTGACGCTAGTTTTGAGGAGCGCTTCGAGTTTTGGGTTGTCGACCGCGACCCAGACGATTCTACGTTTTCCATCGAACAAGATCTTGTTTGACGCCTCAAGATAATCCAAGACGCCGATGAATGTTTGGTACATCGTCTTCCGCGGAAGCGAGCGCCACAATTCCATCTTGGAAGGTGGGAGGTCGCTGCCCTTTATGGCAGACTCCACCATCATAACGGTGTCTAGTGTAGGAGAATGAGTTGCCAAACTGGCTCTCGATTTTTGGGTCTGTCTGAGCACGTCGGAGACTATGGTGAGGAATTATATAACTGTATATAAGTTTGGGGTCCGCCTATCATCGCGGAGACCGTTCCGTGACGACCTTGGGCTTTGAGCCAAGTATCTTCAGGTTGACCAGATGTGCGCCCTCGGCGGGCTCCACATTGGAATAAATTCCAAAGTCTTAAATAGACCTGCGTTATCGTGAGTTTCCGCATGAAGATCAAGTACGAAACGGCTGGGCCGCTTTCCTCCGTCTTCAGCAGCCCAGAAGCCAGGGTTCTGGACCAGGCGTTCCTGGTGGGAAACATGAAGCAGACTGTCTCGATGCTCGTGGAATCGACAGGCCTGAGCTTCAAGACCGTCCAGAAGGTTCTCCAGAAGCTCTCTGGAAAGGGCCTCGTTGCGCCCGTGGAGAAGGTCGGGAACGCACAGGCCTACCAGTTCAAGGTCGAGAACGAGCTCCACGAGCTAATCGAGTGGGCAAGCAAGTATCACTTCACGCGCGGGGCCTAGGAAAGGTCTTCATCGTCCATCCATTTCTTCATCCTCTCGTAGTACTCCCTCGACCTGCTTTCTTTGTCTGATTCTCGCCTGCCGTCTGGCGGTTGCCTTTGGGCTGGTCCACGAGCCTCCTCGAAGAAGCGGTTCAGTGGGGGAAGGCCAACGCCGCTTCTGTATTTGTTGCACAGCTCCAAACCCTGGGCAATCGCTTCATCCTCGTTCAGGGCGCAGATGTGATCCTCTCCAGTGGAGCGAAAGATTAGCACGAGCCTGTTTTTCATCCTCTGACAGGCCGAATTCACGTGCCCCCGTTTGTCGGGTGGGTAACCCTTCTGCATGTTCTTCAACTCCGTGTGCCTTCCGTGCCTGAGATTGTTTCTCTTGGCAAAGCACTTCATGGTGTAAAGCTTGTTGAGAACGAAGCCGGCTGCAAGCTCTTCCTCTTTGTCGGAGAACGTGATGTGACCGGGTCAGAGAACCACATTTATCCTGTTTGTTCGACGCTCGAATATCTCGGAACCTGCCAAACGTGTTACAAAGGTTCCTACCGGCGAAGAGAACCTAGGGAGTCACAAGACATCTCCATGAGGATGTTTGGCCAAGTATTCGTTGATACCCTCTTTCATCAGCCTGTTTCTTTCCTCATACTCCTTGCACTTCCTGAATCCAGGTTCGAAGAACGAGTTATACCTATCAAGCAGATGAAGGATTTCAACGACTTCTGGGTATTGCCCTTCGAGCTTCTCAACCATCTCTCTGACCTTCGACAGATTCTTCGCTAGCACGGCAAATTGGGGCGCCATACAAGCCACTACGTTTGCTTTGTAAGGTTCCTTGGTATGGTCGATGTCGATGAGGAGAAGGTAATCCGGGAGCTGTAGGCCTGGTGCCCTAGTATCAGGTGGACGCTGTATCTCCTTCATCCAACCAGGATGCTTACTGTTCAGGACCCTTGAGACCATATCCCTTCTCTCCTTCATTTCGTGGGCGAACTGGTGTTGGGATATCAAATCAAACTCGTCAGATATCAGTCCGGCGGCCCATAATGCTGTCCTGAGGTCGACGTACTTGGCTCCTCTCAGAACCTTTACGAATTTGAGGTCGGTAACGTTCTTGGAAATTGAGAAGACAGAGTCGAACTCGACAATCAGGTAATCGAGGGCGTAATAGAGCCCTCCCAAGGTAGCTTTTCTGTATTCTTCCGAGAACGCGCTCTCCGCTAGAGGTTTGGCTTTAGGTGAGGCAACAGTTTCGTCACGCGCAATTGCTCTTTTCCGCTTTGATGGCGGACCCGCATCAGGTTCAGACATGCTGATGAAAGGGCCGAGGACGGGCCTGACCTTCAGCAGCAGAAAGTCGAGCGCAACGACTTGTTCGAAATCCTCGCGCTTGTTGGCCTCATCCCTCTCAGAGGTGATCTTATTGAGTATCTCCAGGGCGACGTGCGAGGATGGCCCCGGGTCGAACTGACGTGCCATTGGCCTTATCAGTTCCTCGATGAACTGGCTGATCGGCCCGTTCTTCTTCACTTTCTTGAGCGCCTTCATGATCTCGGCGTCGAGAGAGATCTTCAGGGGTCTGTGCCCACCGCCCTCCTTCGGCCTCCCCCTGTACCTGTCTTCGCCGCTCACCATTTCGTGGTCACGTAACTCCTTTCAGCGTTCTCGATTCGTGCCCAGATTTTTACTTTAACCGGGACGTGCGCCTTGTCATGGGTGGCCAAGGTGGACTCTGGACTCGAGATTCGTACCCTGAAAGACTTCTCTGCCAATGGGCCTACTGCTTCCAAAGTCAACATACGCCCGGTTAAGGAATTCGCTGTGAAGGCCCTCGGCGCTGACTCTCTTCTCAGGAGAGTGCTGGCAGCTGAGCCCGACAAAATGCCACCGACCGACTTTCTTGCAAAGCTTGGAACCTGGCTCGTTCTGCTCCGGGAGGAAAGACTATGAGAGTCTCGACATTCGAGAGGCAGGAGAAGTACAAGCTCATCGCACTCCTATGCGTCTTTGCATTCCTCCTTCTCTTGACCCGTCGATTTCCGCTCTTTCTCTTCGCTGTCTTTCCAGCCGTTGGTGCAGGCGCCTTAATCATGAGGAGCAGGCTGCAAAGGAGGTTCGTCAGGACGCCGATAAGGCAGGTCGCCTATGCGTCCCTTATGGAGCCCGTCTATCGCTATTACAACGCCAGAGTCGGAGAAGATGAAAGCGGCCATGCAATAACGGAGACGAGGCGCGAGGTGGTTGGGCATAAGAGGAGGGATGTGCCCCTGAGAAGGAGAATTGATCCGTGCTATGTGAACTTTGACGAATACATCGCGGAAAAGAGCAATCGCCTGGTGATGATCTGTGGCCGTTCTGGGACCGGCAAGAGCGAGCTGATGAAAATTCTCCTCCTCTCGGTTGTGAGAGCGCCCAAGGTAGTCTTCTCGTTCAAGCCCAACGACACACATCTGCGTCTTCCCTATCATGTCATTGATGTGTCAAGACAGATTCCCGACCCATTTCAGAACGCCGATGATTTCGCAACAGCGTACGGGCTCACGTTCCCAGCCAATCTCAAGGGAATCATGCTCTCGCACGTCAGGCCGACCGTCAAGAACCTTGCCCGCGAAAGCAAGGACTGGAACCAGTTCAGAGAGAACATCAGACGGATGCGAAGGAAGGCGACTGACATTCAATCAGAAGCGCTTTCTCTCATCGAGCAGCAGACAGAGAGCCTAGACACTGGGGGGAGGAGTCCATCGTCGTCCTTCAGCATCGACCTCACGAAGGATGTTGTTCTGGACTTCTCGCGCCTTGAAGAGAACGCGAAGACGTTCTATGCGGAGATAGCTCTGAGGCAAGTATGGAACTTGATAACGGGGAGGAGGCCGTCAACACAGGCAGCCGCTCCTGTGACATGGCCGACAGAGAAAGGTGGCATCGACGGCAAGAAAGAAGAAGGGTCTCAGAGGGTCGCCCTTGTGATAGACGAGGTCCACCGCCTTACTCGACTCTACGAGACAATGGACGCAAGAAGCATCCTCGAGACCATCATGCCCGAGGTTAGACAGTTCGGAACGTTGTACACAGCCACGCAGAACCTCACCGATATTCCGGACCGCCTCAGACAGTTCGGCACAGAACTCGTCTTCCACACAACCTCGGAGAGGGACATGGGAGCCATGGGCAAGATAGATGTAGCCTATCCTTGGATTGTGAAGGAACTCAGGCCATACGAGTTCATCGATCTGACTTTCCGTGCGGGCAACGAGGGCCTGGTTCCAATCTTCAAGGCTGACCTAGTCGAGGCGCATTCTGCCGCCCAGAATAGAGCGAAGGATAACAAGCCCATGGATTCCGATGTCCAGGCTCAACAACACATCGCACCAGACTACGCGGCAATAATCGCTGAGAAAATCGATAATGGCGAAGTCATCTGGGTCTCTCGCCTTGCTACACTCCTCGAGGAGAGGGATCACGTTGAGAAGAATATCGCGAAGCTGAAGCTCAGGAACGTGCTCCTAAAGCTGCTAGCTGCGGGGGAGATTCAGGTGCAGAAGTACGACGACGCGGAGTCGGGAGAGACCGTCTCCTTGTACTTCGCGAAGAGCGAGGAGGAGAAGGTCAGCCCACTTCATAACTATATGGCAAAGAAGCTCCTCGACAAGCTCTCAGAGAAACAGGAAACGATTCTTACCATTGCAGAATCGGGGCAGGGTTCCCCGGACATCGAGACCGAGACAGCTTACTACGAGATCGAGACAGGGTTGAAGACAAGGACTAGCGACCTAAAGGGACGTATCTCCACGCTGAGCACGGCCAAGTCGTTCGTCATCCTCGTTCCAAACTCCGAGGTTGCGAGGAGCGAAAGGTACACCTCGCTGAACAGTTCAGGCGTCATCGTGGCAACTCTCGCTGACTTTCTTGAAAGCAAAGGGAAGGACGCCGAGATGACTCGGCCACCGTAAGAAGATACCCGCTCACAGCAAGCAACCATTTAGGCTCCACTGCGGTTCGAATCCATCCCTCAACCGTAGGCGAGGGGCACTGCCCAGTTTCCTTCTCAAGGACTTCGGTTCACCTCCCTCCTCTTTGCCCTCCTCGGATTCCCCCTTCAGCCAATTTTGAAGGGGGTATTGCTTGGTATGGGC
>Ga0307374_10012277_pt1 | contig 12045 bp, 12 predicted proteins | sample OX3MG_FD_202532 | JGI IMG/M metagenome (GOLD analysis project Ga0307374, IMG submission 202532) | Soil microbial communities from Risofladan, Vaasa, Finland - OX-3 | ecosystem: Environmental > Terrestrial > Soil > Coastal area > Acid sulfate soil | place: Finland: Risofladan, Vaasa | collected...
GGTGCGCGCCCACCACGCGGTCGCGTCAAAGCCGGGCTTGTTGGCCTCGGGGCCGCTCTCGCCATAGCCGGTGAACGAGGCGTAGACCAGCCGCTCGTTGAGCGGCGCCAGATCCTCGTAGGTGATCTTGAGGCGCTGGCGCACCGGCGGCGGGTAGTTGGTGATGAACACGTCAGCCTCGCGCACCAGCCGATAGAGCACCTCCCGCCCGGCCGCGGCGCGCAGGTCGAGCGCCAGGCTCTTCTTGTTGCGGGCGTCGAGGATGAAGCCGGGGTTGAGCGGCCGCTCGGGCATCGGGATGGCACGCCGTCGGTACGGGTCACCGGCCCCGGGCGGCTCGATCTTGACGACGTCGGCACCGAAATCCGACATCACGGTCGCCGCCGCCGGCCCCGCGATAAAGCTGGCGCAGTCGATCACTTTCAACCCGTCGAAGATGCGTTCGGTCACGGAATTGTCCCTGGCTCACACGGCGAGGCGATAGGCCGCGCCGTCGCGTACGATACGGCCGGCGGTGGCGCCGGCGAAATGGGTGCCGATGACCAGCACCGGCCGGTCGCAGAGTTCCTTCAGCATATGCTCGCGGGTCCGGCGCGCCAGGTCGGGATCGCTATCCGCCAGCGACGACCATTCGGGATGCGCGATCTGGCAGGGGTGGTGCATGAAATCGCCGGTGATCAGCGCCTCCTCGCCCGCGGAGCGGATGCGCAGGCTGACATGGCCCGGCGTGTGGCCGAGCGTCGGCACCAGGCTCAGCTCGTCGCAGATGCGGTGGTCGGTCTCGACCAGATCGGCAAGGCCGGCATCGTGGATCGGCGCCACCGAATCGGCAAAGACCGCTGCCATGTCGTCGCGCCCGCGCGCCTCCTGCCAATGCGCGAACTCGACGCGGCCCATCAGATAGCGCGCCCGCGGGAAGGTCGGCAGCCATTTGCCATCAACCAGCATCGTGTTCCAGCCGACATGATCGACATGCAGATGGGTGCACAGCACCGTGTCGATCGATTCGCGAGGAAAGCCGGCGGCCGCGAGGTCGGCGAGGAACGGCCCCTGCAGATTGTTCCAGGTCGGGATGCGGCGGCCCTCCTTGTCGTTGCCGAGGCAGGTATCGACGACGATGCGGCGCTCCGCGGTCTCGACGACGAGCGCGTGGATGCTCATTTTCAGCCGGCCGCGCGGGTCGGCGAAATGCGGCTGCAGCCAGCCGATCGGCAGGATCTCTTCGTAGGTTGCCTGCGGCAGGAGAAAGCGGCTGCCGCCGGTCACTTCGAGTTCGACGATCTTGGTTACCGTGACCTTGCCGATCTGCCACTTCATCTCGACCCCTCCGATCGCCGGGCGCTCAGATCCGCCTCGTCTCCGGCGGCCGCCGCGGCGGTGGTGCGGCTCTCGCCCGGCTCGTCTTCGCGCCGCGGGGCGGCCTCGGCGCGGCTCTCCGCCGGCGGGCCGAGGTAGCGCGGCAGGTAGAGTCTGACCGTCGTGCCGCGGCCCGGCTCGCTGTCGATCGCACAATGACCCCCGGACCGCGTGACAAAGCCGTAAACCTGGGACAGGCCAAGCCCGGTCCCCTTGCCCACCCCCTTTGTCGTGAAGAATGGATCGAAGGCCTTGGCGCGCACTGCCTGCGGCATGCCGCATCCGGTATCGGCGACGGAGATCGCGACATATTCGCCCATCGCGATACCCGCGTGCGCCGCCGCACGAGCCGTCTCGACGCGAAGGTTGCTGGTCGCGATCCTCAGCTTGCCCTCGCCTGCCATCGCGTCACGGGCGTTGAGGGCGAGGTTGAGCAGCGCGTTCTCGATCTGGCTGGGCTCGACAAAGACCGGCCACAGATCGCCGGACAGCGCGAACTCGGTGGTGATGCGGTCGCTGGGGGAGCGCCACGGCAGGGCGGCGGTGCGCGTCACCACTTCGTTGACGTCCACCGGCTGCGGATCGACCGGGTCGCGGCCAGCAAAGCTGAGCAGCCGCCGGATCAGCGCCGTCGCCTTCTCGCAGCCGCTCATGGCGGCCGCGACAAAGCGCCGATGCTTTTGACCGATCGCGTCCCGATCGGCGTCGAGCAGGGCGACGTTGCCGGACACGATCGTCAGCAGATTGTTGAAATCATGCGCGATGCCCGCGGTCAGCAGCCCGACCGCTTCCATTTTTTGCGCCTGGTGCAGCTGCGCTTCGATCGCGGCGCGTTCGCTCAGCGCATCGCGCGCCTGCGCCAATGCCAGCTGCTCCCGGCGCGTGCGCCGCAGCGCCAAGAGGCACAGCAGCACCAGCCCGATCGCTGCCGGAACCCCGACCGCGGCATAACCGCCGACGGTTGCCAGCCATTCGCGCAATATCGAGGCCCGGGTTCGCCCGATCGTCACATAGACCGGATAGCTGGCGAGCCGCTTGTAGGCAAACAGGCTGCTTGCCGCGGCAAACGGCGAGCCGGTGGCGATGATGCCGGCGGTTTTCCTCGCGGCAATCGCCTTTGCCAACAGCTCGGCGCCTTGCCCGGGCGCCGCCGGGGCGGCGGTTTCCGGATAGCGCGCCAGGACGGTGCCGTCCTCGCGCAGCACGCTGGCCGCATACTGCGCCGACGGGCCGAGCAGCGAATTGTAGAACGAGGCGAAGTACTGGCCCGACACGGCCACGACGATGATGCCCTGGAAACTGCCGTCGGCGCCCTGCCGCCGCCGGCTGACCGTGAAATACGGCTGGTAATCGCCGCGGTCGAGGCTGCGCGCCCGCAAGGCCCGGATAAAGGTCTGGTTGTGCGAATCCTGCAATGCCCTGAAATCGTCGCGGCCGGATTGATCGAGATCGTGGTTGACCGGATACACCCGGGCGCTGACCAGTTCATGGCCGCTCGCATCGATGACCCAGGCCGCCGCCACCTGCGGCAGATCGGCGATCTGCTGCGCGATGCGCTGGTGCAGCGGGTATTCCTGGGCGCGGATCTGGGCGTCGCTCAGCCCGGCGAGCAGGTCGTCGATGCGCGACGCGACGAGCACATGGGTGTCGAGAATCTTGGTCGTATTCTCTTCCGCCACGGCCACCGCTTCGGAGAGCGCCGCCGCGGCGCCCGCGTAATTGGCCCAATATGAGAGATAGCCGGCGACGATACCGAGCAGCACCGGCACAAAGATCGTGCCGATGAGCAGCAGGCGCAGGGTGCCGATCGCCCCAAACGTTGCGTCATCCGGAGAACGCCGCTTCCCCGACCCGGCCGGCGCGGTGCCGTTGGCGTTGTGTGACCCTGCCGTCGACCGCATAAGGGGCACTCCTGCCCACTCGCGAGCCTCGCGCTGCGGCGCGTTTGCCGCTGCCCGCCGGGTGCCAGTAATTGTCACCACGCGGCGCCCCGCGGTCAACACCAGACGCGAAAAAGAGGACGCGCGCTCGCCGTCGGGTGCGATAGGCTGCGCTTCCCTTTTGGGGCGATGGGGACCGGGGAAGATCGATGCGCAACGGGCGGTGGGGCGGCGTGATCGGGCTCGGCTGCTTATTGCTGGCCGGCTGTGCCGGGCGGTACGCGTCGGTGACGCCGGACCAGGCCGTTATCTTGCTGGAGACCGGCCAGCCGTTGCTTGGTTGCCGCGAGGCCTGCCTCTCCGAATGGCGACGCGAGGAGCCGCGGGCAACGCAATTGGCTGCCGCGGCGCGCTGGCGCGAGCTGGCGGCGCTGGTGTTGCGGGTCGGCTACCAGGACGATCTGACGCTCTATTATCTCGGCAGGGCCGCCGAGGGCATCGGCAATCCCGGCGCGGCCGCCAGCTTCTACCGGCAAAGCCTGCAGCTGTCCGGCACGTCGATTTCGTGCCAGTACCTCAGCCACCGCTGCGGCGACGTGGCGCTGCCGGGCGACGCGGCGCTGCGGCTGGGGGCAATCGATCGGGAACTGGCCCGCCGGTACCGGCGGCTCGAGCGGCAACGGATACCGCACCGGCCGCAACTGCCGCCGAGCGAGGCTGCCCCGCCGGCACCGAGCGAAGCCGCCGCGCCGGTTCCGGGCCCGCTCGGCCCGCCGCTCGCGCTGCCTGCCGCGGCACCACCGCCGGCACCACCGCCCGCACCGCTGCCGGCACCCCCGCCACCAGCCCAGCCGGGCGCGCCGCATGGCTCCGACTACATCGAGCCGCCGCCGATCGTGCGCTGATGCTTGCCGAACCTGCCGCGGCCCGTGACCGCAGCGCCCCGGCGCGCTACCATCACGTCACAGAGGGAGGAATGCTATGAAAGCCGCCGTTCTGCACGCAGCCCATCAGCCGCTGACGATCGAGGAGGTCGCGGTCAACAAGCCGGGCCCGCGCGAGGTCTTGCTGCGCACCGCCTTTGCCGGGCTGTGCCACAGCGACCTGCATTTCATCGAGGGGCTCTACCCGATCCCGACCCCGGTGGTGCTCGGCCACGAAAGCGCAGCAATTGTCGAGGCGGTCGGCGACGGCGTCACCTATGTGAAGCCCGGCGACCACGTCATCACCTGCCTGTCGGTGTTCTGCGGCACCTGCCCGCAATGCCTGACCGGCCATCCGAATTTGTGCGAGAACACCGAGATAAAGATGCTGCCCGGGGTGGCCCGCCGGATGACCTGGAAAGGCGGCCAGCTGATGAACCAGGCATTCAACCTGTCCTCGTTCGGCGAGCAGATGCTGGTGCACGAAAATTCGATGGTGAAGATCGACGACGACGTCCCGCTGGACGTCGCCGCGCTGGTCGGTTGCGGCGTGATGACCGGGGTCGGCGCGGTGTTCAACGCCGCCAAGGTCGAACCGGGCGCCACCGTCGCGGTGATCGGCTGCGGCGGCATCGGCCTGTCGGCGGTTAACGGCGCGGCACTGGCCGGCGCCGAGCGCATCATCGCGATCGATACGGTGCCCTCGAAGCTCGAACTGGCGCGCGAGATGGGCGCCACCGACACGATCAACGCCAGCAACGTCGATGCGGTCGCGCAGATCCGCGAAATGACCAAGGGCGGCGTGCATTATTCGTTCGAGGCGATCGGCACCAAGGCGACCGCCGAGCAGTCGTTTCAGATGCTGCGGCCGGGCGGCACCGCGACGATCATCGGCATGGTGCCGTTCGGCCTGAAGATCGAGCTGCACGGCTTCGACTTCCTGCGCGACCGCAAGATCCAGGGCACCTCGATGGGCGGCAACCGCTTCCGCGTCGACATGCCGCGGCTGTTGTCGCTGTGGAAGCAGGGAAGGCTGAAGCTCGATCACCTGATCTCGGGCCGGATCAAGCTCGACCAGATCAACGAAGGCTTCGCGGCGCTGAAATCGGGGGCGCCAGTGCGCCAGCTGATCGATTACGGCGGATAGGTCAACGCGGCCGGGCGGGTCGGCGAGGGCGCACCCGCGCCGGCGCCAGGGCCGCAACCGCCTGGCGCAGCGAGGCGCGCGGCCATGCCCGACGGAGCAGGAGCACGGCCAGCGGCAGGCAAAGCGCAAGCGCAACCGGCGCCTCGCCGGCGCGGCTGAAGACATCGAGCCCGATCCCGACCGCCATGGGCAACGCAAAAATCAAGACGATCGGGCTCAACACGATGGCCCCGATCACCAAGCCCCAGCCCGCGTAGCTACGAACATGCCCCATCGAACGCGTCCAGCAGCACAATCTGGGGGCATTTTAGACAGACTCCGTTAAGCGAACGTTGCGGCGCCCCTATTCGGCGTCGAGCGGCGGCAGGCGCGGATGCTTGAGGCTGCGCGGCAGGATGCCGGCGGTGCGCGGGTCCTCGAAACGCAGCTTGCGGCGCGCGTAGACGACAAAGCCGGCGCGCTGGTAATGGCCCAGAGCCTTGGGGTGGTCGAAGGTGCGGGTGTGCACCCACAGCCGGTCGAGCGGGCGCTCCCAGGCGCGCTCGATCGCCGCCTGCAACAGGAACGGCCCGAGCCCCCGGCCGATGAACTCGGGGATCAGCCCGAAATAGCACAGCTCGGTCTCCCGCGTCGGCTCGGCGGTGAGCTCGAAATAGCCGGCCGGCACGCCACCGGCATACAGCACGAAGATCTCGGTGGTCGGCCGGCGGATCTGCGCGGCGAGGGTGGCGTCGTCGAGCAGCCGGCGCTCGTACCACAGCCACGGCGTGCCGACGGTTTCATAGAGATAACGGTAGAACGAGACCGTGCAGTCCTCGGCGTGCATCAGGGCGAGCTTGAAGCCGAACGGCAGCGGGACGCGCGGCGTCTGCGGCCGCTCGTGCATCTCCAGATAGGTGATGACGTCGTCGAGGAGAGCCATCGCAGGGGGCTACGGCGCGGCCGGGCCGGTGGCGATCGGGGTGTCGCCGGGCAATCCCCATTCCGACCACGATCCGTCATAGATGGCGGCGTCGCGGTGGCCGAGCAGAAAGGCCGCAAACGCCACCGCGCAGGCCGTCACCCCGGAGCCGCAGCTCGTCACGATCGGGCGGTCGAGCGCGACGCCGGCCGCCTCGAACAGGCGGCGCAATTCATCGGCGCTTTTCAGCCTATGGGTTTGCGGGTCGGTGACGTGGTCGAACGGCAGGTTGCGGCTGCCCGGAATGTGGCCGCTGCGCCGCCCCGGCCAGGTTTCCGGCGCGCTGCCCTCGAAGCGGCCGGCGGCGCGGGCATCGACGACCTGCTCGCGGCGTGCCGCGATATTGCCGCGGATCGCCTCCTTGTCGCGCACCAGGGCCGGGTTGAAGCGGGCGTTGAACCGGCGCCGCGGGATCGCCGGCGCGGCGGTCTCGGTGGGTCGCCCCTCGGCCTGCCACGCCGGCAGGCCGCCATCGAGCAACGCCACGTTGTCATGGCCGAACAGCCGCAGCAACCACCACGCGCGCCCGGCCGAGGACAGGCCGTTGGCGTCATAGACGATGACCCGGTCGTCATTGCCGATGCCGCGCTCGGCCATCTTCGCGGCGAAGCGCTCGGCCGAGGGGATCATGTGCGGCAGCGCGGTGCCGGGCTGCGCCACATCGTCGATGTCGAAAAACACCGCGCCGGGGATATGGCCGGCCTCATAATCCTGGCGCGCGGTCGGGGTGACGCCGGGCTGCTTGTACGAGCTGTCGAGCACCCGGACATGCGGGTCGGCCAGATGCGCCGCGAGCCATGCGGTGCTGACCAGCGCTTCGGGGTTGGCATAGGGCATCGGCATTCTCCGTGAGCGGGACCGCGGGCGGTCCGCAGCATGCCTCCACCTCTCCCTGCCCCGCAAGCGGTGGAGGATCAGGCAGGGAGTGCGAAGGCGACGGTGATGCGGCGGTTCTGGCGGCCCTTGTTCTCGATCTTGCCGATCGTCACCGGGCCGATCTCGGCGGTGTTGCGGATGTGGGTGCCGCCGCACGGCTGCAGGTCGACGGCGCCGTCCGGCCCGGCCACTTCCAGCAGCCGCACCTGGCCGGCGCCAACGGGGGGCTTGACCGACATCGTGCGCACCAGTTCGGGGCGGGCGGCAAGCTCCGCGTCGCTGATCCAGCGCGGTTCGACCGGATGGCCTTCGGCGATCAGCGCGTTGAGCCGGGCGGCGATCGCCTCGCGGTCGAGGCTCGACCCGGGCACGTCGAAATCGAGCCGGCCGCGGCCGTCCGACACCTGCCCGCCGGTCACCGCCCCCGGCACCACCGCGCATAGGAGGTGCAGGCAGGTGTGCATGCGCATCAGCCGGTAGCGGCGGCCCCAGTCGAGCTCGGCGACGACCTCCGCGCCTGGTTCGGGCAAGACGGTGCCCGCAGCGGGGACATGGATCACCTCGTCGGGGATCTCACCCTTCAACGTGTCGATGATGTCGATCGTCACCCCGGAGGCGAGGCGCAGGATGCCCGTGTCGCCCGGCTGGCCGCCGCCGGTGGGGTAGAACACCGTGCGGTCGAGCCGGATGCCGCGCTCGTCCACCCCGGTCACCCGCGCCGGACAGGAGCGGGCATAGGCGTCGTCGCGAAACACAAGCTCGGTCATGGTGACATTCCCAACCAGCATTCTGTCGTCCCGGCGGAAGCCGGGACCCACCGTTGTCGCGTGCGACCCTACCCGTGAAGATCGCGGTAGAGGTCCAGCCAATGCGGATTTTCCTGCTCGATCAACTCAATTTTCCAGTTCCGCTTCCACTCCTTGATTTGTTTCTCGCGACGGATCGCTGATTCCCAATCGTCGTGCGGCTCGAACCAGACCAGGCGATCGACGCCATATTTGGCGGTAAAGCCGGCAACCGCTTTGCTTTTGTGCTGCCATATCCGGCCGGCGAGGTCAGTCGTGACGCCAGTGTACAGCGTTCCGTGAGGCTTGCTGGCCAGCACATAAACAAAGAACATCGCGCCGGCCTCGAAATGGGTCCCGGCTTCCGCCGGGACGACAGCGGAATCGACCCCACCGCGCACTCCTACAGCCACGCTGGGGTCGGCAGGTTTTTCTCGCGCAGGAAGGCCGGGTTGAACAGCTTCGACTGGTAGCGCGTACCGGAATCGGCGAGGATCGTGACGATCGTGTGGCCGGGGCCGAGTTCCTTCGCGAGGCGGATCGCGCCGCAAATGTTGATGCCGGTCGAGCCGCCGAGCACCAGCCCCTCCTCGACCACGAGGTCGAACAGGATTGGCAACATCTCCTCGTCGGTGATCTGGAACTGGCCGTCGGGGGCGAACCCTTCGAGGTTCCTGGTCTCGCGGTTGTTGCCGATCCCCTCGGTGATCGAGTTGCCTTCCGGCTTGAACTCGTGCCGGGCGTACCAGCCGTAGATGCCCGATCCCATCGGATCGGCCAGGTAGATCTTGACGTTCCGGTTGCGCTCCTTCAACGCGATGCCGGTCCCGGACAGCGTGCCGCCGGTGCCGACCGAGCAGGTGAAGCCGTCGACCTTGCCGTCGGTCTGGGCCCAGATCTCGGGGCCCGTCGTCTCATAGTGGGCGCGCCGGTTGGCAAGGTTGTCGAACTGGTTGGCCCAGATCGCGCCGTTCGGCTCTCGGGCCGCGATCTCCTCGGCGAGGCGCCCGGAATAGCGCACGTAGTTGTTGGGATTGCTGTAGGGGGCCGCGGGCACGAGCCGCAGATCGACGCCGCACAGCCGCAGCATGTCCTTTTTTTCCTGGCTCTGCGTCTCGGGCAGGACGATGACGGTGCGGTAGCCGCGGGCATTGCCGACCAATGCCAGGCCGATCCCGGTATTGCCGGCGGTGCCCTCGACGACGACCCCGCCGGGCTTCAAGAGGCCGCGCTCCTCGGCATCCTTGATGATGTAGAGCGCGGCGCGGTCCTTGACCGAGCCGCCGGGGTTCAAGAACTCGGCCTTGCCGAGGATCGTGCAGCCGGTCGCCTCCGAGGCGCGGCGCAGCTTGATGAGGGGCGTGTTGCCGACCGCGCCGACAAAGCCGTCGCTGATATCCATGCCCCACCTCCAGCCGCTGGTACTGTGCAATCTGCCGGCAACACTATCGGGCGGCGCACAATAAGGGCAAGCCGGCCGGACTTGCGCCCGATTTACGGCCCGCGCCCTATGGCTTAGAACGGGCGCCATCGCAGTCGAGGGATGTCGCCGGCATGAACGAGGCGCACACGGGCACGCTCTTCCCGATGCCCGAGAGCGAGCGCCCGCTCGGGGAACTCTTTCCGCCCCCCGAACCGCGCGAGCTCGAGCATGCAACCGGGATCCTGCCGTCGCAGCTGTTGCGCGACGCCATCGAGCGGACCCGCGAGATCCGCTCGCTGGAGCCGATCGGCGATGATCAGATCCAGCCCGCCAGCGTCGATCTGCGCCTCGGCGACGTGGCGCATCGCGTGCGCGCCAGCTTCCTGCCGGGCCCCGATCACTCGGTCGCCGAGAAGCTGCAAACCTTGCAGCTCCATACACTGGACCTGCGCGACGGTGCTGTCCTCGAAAAGGATTGCGTTTATATCGTCCCGTTGCTGGAGCATCTGGCGCTACGCTATCGCACCTCGGGCGCCGCAAATCCCAAGAGTTCGACCGGCCGGCTCAACGTCTTTGCCCGCGTCATCACCGATCATGGCGGCGAGTTCGATGCCATTCGGCCAAACTATGCCGGCCCGCTCTATGTCGAATTATCGCCGCGGTCGTTCAGCATCCGGGTGCGAAAAGGCTCTCGGCTGGTGCAGCTGCGGGTCCGCCGCGGGCGGCCGACCTCCAGCAACGCCGCGTTGCGCCGGCTGCATGAGGAGGTCGGATTTGACATCGTCCCGCCCGGGCAGCCGATCCGGCAGGAGCTGATCGAAGGCGGTCTCGCCGTTTCGGTCGATGTTGTCGGCACACGCCGCAATGGATTTGTCGGCTATAAGGCAAGAAAACACACCCCGGTCATCGATGTTGATAAAATTAACTACTACAGCATAAGAGAATTCTGGGATCCTGTGCTCACCCGTCGCGGCAATGGAATAATACTGGATCCGGACGATTTCTATATTCTGGCCTCGCGCGAGGCGGTGATCATACCCACCGATCAGGCGGCAGAGATGCTGGCGTACGACACGCTGGTCGGCGAATTCAGGGTGCATTACGCGGGGTTTTTCGACCCCGGTTTCGGGATGCCGGAGACCGGCGGCAGCGGCAGCCGCGCCGTGCTGGAGGTGCGCTCGCACGAGGTGCCGTTCGTGATCGAGCACGGCCAGATCGTCGGCCGTCTCGTCTACGAGCGTCTGATCACCCGCCCCGACCGCCTCTATGGCGGCGCGATCGGTTCCTCCTACCAGCGGCAGGGCCTCGCTCTGTCAAAGCATTTCAAGAAGGTGGCGTTCGCCTGAGCGGCGGCTGGCGCACTATTTCTTGGTCTTGCGCGCCTTGGCGATCAGCCCCTTCAGATCGTCGAGGCTGATCGCGCCGGGCACGATCTCGTCGCCGATCACAAAGCCCGGCGTGCCGCGGATGTCGAGCGCCTCGGCGAGCTTGATATTGGCCTTCAGGTCGGTGTTGACCGCGGGGTCGCTCATGTCGTGCTTGAGCTGGTCGATATTGAGCCCGACCGCGGCTGCCACCTTGAACACCGCAGCGTCGTCGATGTGGCCTTTGAGCGCCATCATGGTGCGGTGAAAGGCGTCGTATTTGCCCTGTTTGCGTGCCGCGAGCGCGGCCCGCGCAGCGGTCACCGAGGCCGGCCCCAGCACCGGAAACTCCTTGTAGACAAAGCGCAGCTGGCTGTCCTCGCGCAGCAGTTTTTCGAGGGCCGGCTCAACCTCCTTGCAATAAGGGCATTCGTAGTCGAAGAATTCGACGAGCGAGACGTCGCCCTTCGGGTTGCCCGCGACCGGCGAATTCGGGTCGTCGAACACCTCTTGCCGACGCTTGACGAGGGTGGCGGAGGCCTTGTCGTGCGCCTCGCTCTTCATCTTGTCTTCGGCCGCTTGCAGCGTTTGGAGCACCTCCTCGGGGTGCTTTGCCAGGTAGTCCCTGACGATCGCCTCGATCGCCTGGTGCTGCTCGGGCGTGAACGCCGCGGCGGCGGCCCGGCCGGGCGCCAGCAGCCCGACCAATGCGATGAGCCCCAACAAAGCGCCGCCCAGGCGCCAACCGGACGGCGGCGATAGCGGCCTCGTCGGCCGGCGGATCGGCAGTCGCATTGTCATTAAAACTCCCTTCGGCAAGGCGGCAGCGGCGATCTTCAATCGTCGAGCTGCTTCGCTTCGCGGTTGATTTCCACGGCGCGGGCAAAGGCGACGCTGTTGCGGCCCAGCAACTGCTGCGCGCGCTTGGATTGCTGGATGGCGTCGTCCTTTTTTCCGTTGGCGAGCGCCTGTTCGGCCAGCGACAGGGCTGCCATGCCCATCTGGTTGTCGCGTCCATAGGCGACGGCCAGGAAATGCCAGATCTGGCTGTCGTGCGCCTCCTCGCGGCTCGCATCGTTGAGATAGGCAATCGCGCGCCGGTTATAGGCCGGGTCGCCGGTCTCGATATAGACCTGCGACAGCGCGACGCGCAGCAATGGCGCCGACGGCGCCAGCCGCACCGCCTCCTCATAGGGGTGGATCGCGGCGCGGACATGGCCATTCTCGAACAGCATCTGGCCTTTCAGTTCGCGGTAATACGGGTTGGCGGGAAAATCGCGGATCAGCCCGTCGATCTCCGGCAGCGCCTTCTGCAGATCGGGAATGCGGT
>Ga0307374_10012280_pt1 | contig 12041 bp, 16 predicted proteins | sample OX3MG_FD_202532 | JGI IMG/M metagenome (GOLD analysis project Ga0307374, IMG submission 202532) | Soil microbial communities from Risofladan, Vaasa, Finland - OX-3 | ecosystem: Environmental > Terrestrial > Soil > Coastal area > Acid sulfate soil | place: Finland: Risofladan, Vaasa | collected...
GGATTGTGGGATTTCTACCGCTCAGGCGGCGCGCTCAAGTTCGTAACATACAGTCGGAACGATACAGCCGGCGGGAGCGGGTCCCGAATCCGGCCCGCTCGGTGGGCCGTCGAGAAGAGTGGCCAAACGGAAGATCGACTCGCTGCCGCAGACACCGCAGCGGCCCTTGGTGGAATTTGAGACGGTTTCACAGTTTTCGCAGTAGATGGCCTGCTCAACTGGAATGCTGACAAAGTTAGGCTCTGTATGGAGCATCGTCACATTGCGCATGGGGATTCTCCATCAAGACGAAGGGCAGCGAAATGCCGCCCTCTCCTTGAATTGCGGCCCCGTTCAGGCCGCTTGCTGTTGGGGGTGTGCTTCGAGCGACTCGACGAGTCGCTTCAACATCGCGAGATTAGGTATGGCGTTGGTGGATACGATCCTGAGTTGATCCATGGTTGCGATGAATTGCGCCTCGCCCGCCGTCTCAGCCAGGGCATGAACGCGGCGGATACCTCGCGCCGCTGTTTCCATCCACTCGACAACACTCTTTTGCCGCTCCGCATTGGGGATGGCCCCTGCGGTCCGGCTATGGCCCGCCCGTTTCAGGATCTCTGCATAGATCGGCTCCCCCAGAAGCTGGCGGAAGCTCTCGATGGTAGAGGTGACTTGATGGTCGATTGGCCCACGGACGTCCTCACGTTTGACGCTGTCGGGCGACGGCGGGATCGGAGACGCCACAACGATCCCTGGCGGGAGCGCCCATTGCGGGAGGCTCGGTACATGCTCCGGCTCACCATGGTGATTGAGTGACACCCAGGTCTCCACGAAACGGTAGAGATACCTGCCGAGATCGAAGCAACTACACGCGCGCTTGAACGCCTGGGCATCCGCGGCGGTTACCGCGTTTTCCCGGTCGGCCCATTCCTCGCCGCTCCCGGTATGGCTGCCCAGCTTATGGATCGTGACGACGCTCGCGACCAGGACTTTGCCGGTCGGAATGATCCTGCCATCCTTTGCGCGGCCCAGGCCCGATACTGTGGAGATGGTATAGGTTCGCGTCCAGCCGGCAGGAGTGAAGATCTGATTCAACCGGTCGGTGTAGGCGCGAGGATCGGCAAAGGGGAGGATTGCGCCTCTCCTGCCACTGCTGGCAGTGCGCATGACCCGCCATTTGATCTCAGCGGGATCGAATGGAACCGCAAGTTGCGCGAACAGTTTCTTCTGCTCCTCCGCAGAGAACTTCGATGCTGCTGCCATGCCTGTACTCCTTTTCTCCGGTGAACCGGACGCGGCACAGAAACGTCAAGAGCGCCTTATGGGGCGCTCTCAACCAACCTGGCGTCTGTCAGCGCGACTCAATAGGGCACTTCCTGCCGGGTAATTTCGGGTTCCGCACATTGGCCATACGGAACAAAGCCGTTGCCGTTACGGTAGGCCGAGGATCCGGTCTCCTCCTCGAAGGTATGTGCAGGCGATAGGAGACTGACTTCAAACACCACGATCTCTGTCCGATACCGTGTCTGTCCTGTCTCCTTGTCGTCCCATGAGCGGGTGCGCAGAGCGCCCTCGATATAGATTTGCGATCCCTTCCTGACGTAGTCACGAAGGATCTCGGCAACTCTCTGGTACCCGACCAGACTGTGCCACTCGGTTCTCTCCTGCCACTCACCGCGGTTGTCCTTGTAGGATTCGTTGGTCGCAAGAGACAGATTGACGACAGTCCCGCTCCGCAGTTCATGGATCTCGGGGTCCTTGCCTGCGTGGCCCAGCAGAATGACTTTATTGACGCTCTTTCCCATAGTCTTCTCCCCTACTCCATCCGATCGAGCCATGCACGTACTCGAGTGCAAGTTCCCGATCGATCTCGGTGTAATGCCCATCGACATACCGGTAGACGCGGCCTGTCGTCGCATCGATGTTCAGGTATCTGCGCGTATCGCGGTGTTTATAGAGCACGATCCCGCCAGCGTTTCCCATATACATGAATGGCGAGCAACGCCCGGGCGGAAGTACCGCTTCGAGAGGTTTCCAGTCGGGCTCGCGGACCTCTATCTTGCATTTCATGGGCAGCCTCCTGCAATCGTCGATGGTGGCCCTGCGATATGCGTGTGGTGGCAGCCCACGCAGCAAAGAGCTCCGGTCGTCTTCATTACAGCTTCCTCAAATCGTTCCGGGGTTCGTCGCAACTCCCCGGCAGCGGTATAGAAGACCGGCGCAATTGATCCTCGCAGCCGTCTGTTCTCCTCTTTCCAGAGTTCGAGTGCCAGGGTGCCCTGGCGACCGCGAAAGAGCAGTGTCGATGCGATGACTGGACGCGTGCGGCCTTCTAAATAGGTCAGCGAATGTTTAGAGATCGCCAGTTCATAAGTTCGTCCAACCCGTAGCATCTCGATTCGGACGAGTTCCGGCGCAATCACGATCGCGTGACGGCCATTGCCGGAAAGTGAATCGATCGGCTGTAGCCAGGGCACAGGATTGCCTTCCGGATCGAGGTAAGCGCAGTAGCGCCCCATGTCCGCAACTGCGCCTCCGCACTCAGTGGCGCGCAGCACATATCGCTGGGCGAGATGCTGGTGCTCGATCGATATTCCCGACTGACAGTAGATGCCGCGCTTTTCGAGCGCTCTGAGTGTGACCCGTGGAAGCGAAAGCCCGAAGCGCGCATAGCGTGACTCCTCGGGCTGTTCTTTCCGTGCGAAGGCCCTGGCTGGTTGCGTGGCTGTGCTCATCGCGTTGACCTCCACTAAGCTGGCTGGTTATGACGAATGGGTTGACCGAGTGCAGCGCGGATTTCCTCTTTGCTGCAGCCCGCCCAGCACTTATAAAAGCGTGGGTCTTTGACCTGGATGGCCAGGTTGTCGCCGGACCGGTCGCGGCCAGCCTGTGCACAGGAGGGGCACTGCGCCCACAAGTTGCGGCTGTCCTTACGCGTGGTCCGGACATAATCTAGAATCCGGAACTCCCGGCTCCCTGCGAAAGAGACGCGGGGAGTGTAGGGGGCAGCGACAACTGGCTTGTACGCCTCATGCAGACTCATTCCCTGAATAAAGGTCTTGAGATCCTCCTCAGTCAGCTTCTTGACGCCATTCAGGTAAGCGAGCTGGGCCTCGGGCGTCAGTTCGGCTTCATAAAACCAGTAGCGCCTGTTCGACTTGCGATGGACGCCCAACGGTGCCCGGATAGCATTTCCATACTCGCCATCCTCCAGATGGTCCTGCTTGGGGAAGACCTCGATGCCTTCTTTGAGGCCACCGCCCTTGACCGGAACTCCAAGACGAAGTGCAAGGTTATAGATATAAATGCGACATTCCGACGCCAACAGTGGGGTTCGAGCGAGGATCCAGAGATGACCGCCACGGCGGGATTGCTCCAGTGCGGCGTCCACGCCGTCCTGCCTCAGCTCCCACTGCAACTGAAACAGCGCTTCGACCGCGCCATCGAAATCGGCATCGATCGCCACCCACTTCGAGCGCTGGGTCCTGGGGTTGATGGCATACAAATTGATCGTGATATCGCCGTTGAGATGCATCCGCACCACGCCGGCATCGAGTAGTTTCGGCTCCTTCGTGTACCAGTCCTGGGCGAGATAGTAGGGCGCTCGCCCATCCGGCACGGACTTCGACGCCTGGATTCCATAGGCCAGACGGTTCACGAACAGGCGCATGAAGTCTTCGGCTGTCTCTCGGCTCACGCAAAAGTGGGGATACATGGACGGGCTCCTTCCTTCAGGTTGTGTGGTTGTATCCCAGGTCTGAAACTCGGTCAAATTTTCGACGGCGGTGCGAGTGACCTCCAAAAGTCGAGGAACGCAGCTTCAGCCAATTCGCACTTCTCGAAGCAGATAGAGCAGTTTGAGAGGGCCCGACACGAACTGTCGAGCCCAAGAGCGGAGAACCGGGAGCGTCTGCTTGTTCAGAGAACAAACGGCGCCGGATCTCGTTCAACGTTGTAGCGATCTTGTTTCAGGCTTTCGGAAACGGAAGCGTCCGACTATGCTTGACTTCCCGAACAGGCTTCTGGTTGTAGGGAAAACTGGACCATTCCGTGCGGATGCCGGGAAAGGCCGCGACTTCAGCGAGGGCGTAACGGATGAAAAGCGAGCGTGTGCGACTAGCGGATTGACGCATGGGTATCCTCCAGGTTGTGAAACGAAGTGGATGTAGGAGTGGTGTGTCGGCGGGTGGGATCAGGCGTGTGCGGGCTGCATCTGGGCGAGCAGCAGACCCGGTTGTTCGACGTAGCTGAAGAGCTTGTACTCAGAAAAGACGTGGTCGAATTTCTCTGAGCTGAAACAGTCCTCGCATTCCTCGAAGGACAGCATGTACCAGTTTTCACGCTGCCGGTCGAAGATATAGACTGCGCCGGACTCCGGGTTATCGGGCGCCATCTGCAGGAGCATCACGCCCTTCGGTGTCTGGATCCAGCGGGTGGCGATCGCTTCACCGAGATTGAGAAAAGCGGCCACGGTATGTTGAATGGTGTCGTTGGCGCAGTTGCGCCAGTCGAATAGGTGATATACGGACATCTTTCCCAGACTGCGTTGCATGGAACTCTCCTTCCTTCTGTGTTGGTTGGTTGGTTGGTAGCTCGGTGCGTTATCCGGCATTCCGGGTACGGAATGTAAGGAACCACACACGAGCAAGTGAGGCGAGCAGGCCGAAGATCAGCACTGCGAATGTCACCGCCACGAGTGGACTGGCGAGGGAAGATCGGTACGCTGAAGGGCCCGCAACGACCAGCGTGCTCGCATCGAAGCCTGTCAGCAGGAGAGAAACTACAAACCGCCGGATGAATCGGCGGGAGACGGTGGGGGCAACTACGACGCGTGCCGCAGCGATAGAACGTGCATTGGGCATGAGACTTCTCCTTCAAATGGGGGTTGGGTTAACGGTCAGAGGGTGGCAGGACAGCGAACGGAATCCCGCCGGGCATGAAAACGGGGCAAAGTTATGGGAGCTGAGTGAGGTGGCTCAACTCCCGAAGCCGGAGGCGGGATTGCCTGAAGGCAGCGGGTGGGCGGGATGATTGGCGGGACAATTAGGCGGGATGAACGCTGCGGAAACCGGCGGTCAGATGTTGGATCGCGATTCAGTACATAAGAATTCGTAGCATGCGAATGCGATTACTTCCTGACACGGAGGACCTCCAGCGACCTGGCAAGGGCCCTTGAAGATGAAACAAAATGGCGAAATTCCCGCAGAGAAATGACGCTGCCATGGGTCACTGCTTCGGTTCGCGGGGGGTTGCCCAGCGGTTATGGACGAGCGTCTGTCTTCCTTACCCCAAAACGTTTCCTTGACGTTGATGACCTCCAACAGATCCTGCAATTGGTCCCACACGGCGATGTAAAACGGTCCACAGGTTCGCCGGATACCTTCTTCCGCAGTGCTGCGTGCGTTCGTGAGATATTGTTGCTGGAGGTATCTCTCAGCCCATTCACAAATAAACTCGACCGCGTATGGTCGTGTTTCTGAGCAGCAGTAGTTACATTTCCTTTTCTCCTGATTCCGTTGAAATTAAAATTCCAACTCTCGATGAGCCACGAGCGAGACATCTTCACTCCGGCTTCGGATCTGTAAACAAAGCGGAGTCACCGCTGCGTGGTCCGCCATCGCATCCCTGGATTCTGGCACGACGCATTGGACTGCCCGGCGAATTTTGAACCAGTGAATAAGAGAGAGAAACTGGACAAGAGGAGCTGAGGAAATGGCGAGGAAGATTTATAAGCCGGAAGAGATCGTGAATCTGCTGCGGCAGGTGGAAGTAGCGGTAGCCAACGGAAAAAGCACGCCAGTGGCGTGCAAAGAAGCCGGGATCGTCGAGCAGACGTACTATCGCTGGCGCAAGGAATATGGCGGGTTGAAGGTAGATCAGGCGCGGCGGCTGAGGGATCTGGAGCAGGAAAACTCCAAGCTGAAGCGGCTGGTGAGTGAGTTGAGCCTGGAGAAGCTGGTGTTGAAGGACATCGCCTCGGGAAACTTCTAAGCCCGGAGCGACGACGCTGTGCGGTCAGCCATGCGTGTCAAAGGCATGGCATGAGCGAGCGGCTGGCGTGCCGAGTGGTGAATCAGCCACGCGGCACGCAGCGCTACCAACCGACACAACGGGAAGACGAAGATCGACTGACCCAGGCCATCGTCGAGTTGGCCAGCCAATACGGGCGTTACGGCTACCGCCGAATTACGGCGTTGCTGCAGCAAGCAGGTTGGCGAGTAGGCAAGGATCGGGTCGAGCGCATCTGGCGTCGCGAAGGGCTGAAGATTCCGAAGAAACAAAAAGCAAGAGGGCGGTTGTGGTTCAACGATGGGTCGTGCGTGCGACTTCGGCCACAGCACCAGAACCATGTCTGGAGCTACGATTTCGTGAGCACACGCACGTACGATGGCCGAGCGGTGCGGATGCTGAATCTGATCGACGAGCACACGCGGGAGTGCTTGCTGATCCGGCCCGAACGACGATGGAGCAGTGCTAGAGTGATCGAAGCGCTGGCCGACGTGATGGTGATGAAAGGAATTCCAGAGTACTTGCGTTCGGATAATGGCCCGGAGTTCGTGGCCAAAGAGCTGCGAAAATGGCTGGCAGATACGGGAGCAAATACGTTGTACATCGAACCAGGATCGCCGTGGGAGAACGGCTACTGCGAGAGCTTCAACAGCAAGCTGCGGGATGAGTTTCTGAACGGAGAAATCTTTTACTCGATGAAAGAACTGTGCGTGCTGGCCGAACGCTGGCGCGTCCACTACAACACGGTCAGGCCGCACTCGTCGCTGGGGTACAGGCCACCCGCACCAGCAGCGTGGCTGACCGCAAACAACAAGGGGCATGGAGAAGTGGAAATCGCTACGCGCTTTCCACTTCTCCACACCCCCGACGGCGGTTATCTATCTACACCGGTAACTGCGCTACACTAACTATCCCACTGGTACAAAACATCGGGCAGGCCAGCATGAGTCATCCGTCGCTTCCTATGCACCGCAGTGTGCATCCTTGCGTGCTTTCACCTGTCGACAATCCACGGTCATCATCCATCAATTGCGGTACTTGGCCGTGTATTTTTCAGCCTTTTCAAATTACATTCGCTAAACCACCGCAATCACACGTACACACAGGGGATAGTCAGAATGCATCTTCAAGATTCCTGGAGAGATAGGACCCTGTGGATCAGTTCAATCGCATGGCAACAGGAAGGCAATACGATCAGTGCAGGAAGGCAACCGGTTCATGATGGGGAGGCAATACGCAGTGGCGGAAATGAATAGCGCGACAACGACAAGAGAGCTGGAAAATTGGACACCATACGCGGCCAAGGAGCACTCAAATCCGCATCGCCCGGTTGAGCGCGAAACACTGGAATGTAGAAGCAAATCAGACAGCGAGAAATTGTCGGAAGGAGAGCACATCGCTCGAAGAAGAATTGGTCAGAATCCTCGCATCGAGAAGATCTGACTGAAATGTCTTACTGATCGCGAAGCCAATTCGCTTGCCGACATTCCTCATTTCGACAGCCAGGACATAGAGAATCTCAGGATTGGGAGTCAGATATAAGACAGTATCGGTGCTCTGCTCCGCATTGAAAACCTCCCTGAGTTCTTCATAACGGGCCGTTCCCTTCAACGTTCTTTCAAACTCAATCGCAAGCGTCTTCGTCCTGTCTTCGAGTGAGATTTCAACCAATGCATCGAAGTCCTTCGTGGTCCCAAGGCCATAGACCAGGTTCTTCGAAGTGATCTCGATCTCCGATTTCCAGGATTGAAGAATCCCTTTTTGCGCGAGAGCCAGCCGAATTCCGGTCAATTCGATCGAATGAAGGATCTGAGAAATGCGCACAATCTCTTTCGTAGTGGACGGAAGGGACAACAGATAGTGGCCGCGGGACTCCAGAAATTCAAGACCGAGCGAGGTAATGGCAAAGATCGGCTGTGACACAAAACGGTCATAGCGGACTCGCTGAACCAGTCCTTCTTTCTCCAGGCGCGTAACTCTCCAGTGCACAGATCGCCGGCCATGTTCCCTGCAATCGACGAAAGAGAGGGAGCATATCTGGTCGAAAGTGATGGCTCGTGCATTGCGGATGTCGAGTAAAAGCGGAACGTCACGCTCTTCTGAAAGCACGATGTAGCCCTTGCGATGTCTCATGAGGCCACCTCCAAAACGCTCACCGCAAGAGCGAAGTGGCGGCCATCTTCCATAATCATCCAGCGGCCAAGGTCGCTTTCGACCCAATCGCTGGCGCCCATGAGAAGGACTGCTTCGTAGCGTTGCCCCCTGGAACTGATCGAAATCGCCTGCACTCCAGCCGATTTCCAATCGGACAAATTGAAGTCAATCCGACCGTGCAGCGTCTCGTTTACGGCGATTAAATATCCATCGGGAGTGCAGTGATTCGCCGGATGAGAGAAGAGCAGATGCGTTCGGCCACCGAAGATTCGCGGACCATTGGACAGGAACGTTCTACCGATCGACCTATGTGGGAACTCTGGATGGAAGCCGCTGCGCTGATTGAACCGGACTTGTCCTGGATGTATCCAGCAGAAGCGGAGCCTTCTTCCGTATCTCAGGCCGGCAGAGTTGAACCAGGCTGCGCTCCGGCGAAAGCAGTAGGGATCACTGCGATTCGCCGAATGCGCTGCCCACCAGTTCGATCCGAGGCTGATTATGCGGACGTACATGACTCCATGGCCTCTAGCAGGCCCTGCACCAAGGCTCGCGCCTGCGGGTTTCGTTCCGCTCCGCGAATGTTGTGCAGGAACCAGATTCGTTGGAAATAATGTGGAGGGAGAGCCAAATTCCGGTTGCGGAAATGATCGAGCAGTCTCCCCATCTGCCCCATCAACAGAGTGAACTGGATCTCTTGTTCGCCAGCTGAAGGGATCTCCTGGCGGACGTATTCTTGCCAGGTGCTGGCGTTGCTCAGACCACTTTCCTGATTGGAATAGTGAACCCATAGCGCAAACCAGGGGTTCTTTTTCCCGATGTAATCGAGCAGTTCTGTCACGGTTTCCCGTGGTGACGTCTCGATGACTGTGCCGCTCCCCTGAGGTGCGGCCTCTGCCAGGAACTGGATCATGTGGGCGAAGATTCTGCCATTCAGTGCTTCGAGGGCGTCTGTCTTCGCCGGGTCTGGAAGGTGGTTGAGCCGGTCGAGCTCTACGGTGAACTCTGCGGGGAACGGCTGCTTCCGCAGCTCGTAAAAGCGCAGGAACATCATGATCCGTCCGGAAACCAACGCATACTCTCGTTCTTCCGGAGGAAAAGTCTCCGCGATATAAGCCCTCCACTCCACCGGGCCGGAAAAGTCAGCGGGACATTTTGTCTGAAGGGTAGTCGTCATACAACACCTCTTACGCCCCTTTGAGTGTCTGGTTCCGGCTTCGCTCCTGCTCCAGCAGCAAAGTCGTCCGATTGAGGCGCTCCTTCAGATTTTCCTCCGTATTCTTCATTGCTTCAATCCTGCGCTGCAGCAGAAGGTTGTGCTGCTCGAGGCCCACAGGGTTGGCTCCTGACGGCTTGGCCGAGATGGTTCCAGACACGACGCGATGCGGCGTATTTCGCTCCGGGCCAATCTCTGCAGCCGGCTTTTCTGTAAGCTCTTCGACAGTACGTTGCAGTTTTGAAGCGACCTGGTTCTCGGTTGTTGGGGACGGGGACTGGTTCATCAGGGCTCGCTCGACATCGGCATTGTGCGACTCGACGAGACTGTTGTATTGCCCGGTCCGACGCTCAATCTCCATCTTGTCGCTCACCCGGCCATTCCAGAGTTGCGCGATCAGGGCGGCGCAAATCACCTCCCTTTTGTCTGTCGCCCGCAAATGGAGAAACAGGAATGCGGTGATGCCAATCAGCAGCGTGAGCGTACATGCATTCGACCAGAAATAGACGTCGTCGATGCTGTGGCTGACGAAGCGATCGCGCATCTCCTGGGTCTCTGTTCCATAATCCTTATTTCCGGGATTGACTTTCCCCATTGCGTAGTCGAAGAACCCCTCTGGCCGGTGTGCCGGACGAGCATTCGCCGAGGACGGAGAGCGCTGTGCCTGTCCCTGAATGCCAACAGGGCTGATTGTCAGCAACGTTATTCCCAGAACGATCAAGGCAAATCGAAAGCTTGTCACCGCGGCCCTCCAGTCATCACGCTGGCCACGGACCCGGAGGCTCTCCGCCGACTGCGTCGATCTGGCTCGTCGTGGAACCGAAGATTGGCGCCGACGCTGGGATCGAGGTATCCATGCATCTGCGGGTACAGACTCGGAAGAAACCCCTCCAACTGGAACGCAGGATGCCGTCGAACGTGGAGATGCGAGTGACGCGTTCCTTCGCGGGCATCGACCATGAGGATCTCCATCTGGCCGACCGGGAGGTTCTTGATGTGCTCTTCGCGCGCCCGCGTCTCCCGAAAGTCGCTCTCACTCCCCGTACCGGTTTCCATGTATCTGGTCGAGAACAGGCCAGTTCTCCGGACGGCCAGACTGCGCCGCTTCTTCACAATTCTGGACGATGCCTTGAGGAACCACTGCGCGGTGTTCTCTTCGGAACCGTTCATGATCATCTTGGCGCCCGGGGCGGAAGAAACTTCATCCGCAAATGCCTGGCTGACGCGTTGCAATTGCGGGATGCTCTGAAAGGAAAAGAGGAAGGTGACCTTCGCACCCCGGGCAGTCTGCAATACCTGCGTAAATCCGGGATAAGCGAACGGAGCAAACTCATCGAGGATCACGCTCAACATCGGTTCATTGGGGTCGCGCTCAGACCCTGGCCTCCCATACCGCTTGCCCACCATGAGTTGAACATTCTGCAGCAGGATCTTACCCAGCGCCTCGCAGGCGCGTTTGTTTTTGTTGGTGTTCAGGGAAACGAAGAGAATCAGGCCCTTCTCGACGACATCGTCGAGCGTAAGCAGGTTTTGGTAGGAGCCGGTTATGACAGACAGTTCATCTTCCAGAAATGCTACCAGCTCGTTCAGAAGTCCCTGGATCTTCTCTACGCGGTCGCGGTCCGCAAGCGATTTCTTGATCATCCGCACCGACATTTCAAAGTTCAGGCGCCGCTGCATGGATACATCGGGTAATGTTGCGATCCGCGCTCTTGCCAACGCAATTTGTTCCTGGAGCACCTGCTCGTCGAGAGCCATGACAAGCACGTCATAGACATTGAATACTTTGCCGGTGTAGTTCAGGATGCGCGCCAGGTTCGAGAGATAGGCCTCCTGGTGCCCCTTGAAGAAGTCATCCTTCAGCCCGAATGACTGGAAGATGAAGTTGACATGTTCCTGATAGAGCTCATTCGGTGCATAAAATGGGTTGTAACGCACCGATTCATTCGGTTTCGATGGATCGAGCAGTCGCAGGTCCTGGAGCCTTCCTGCGGCTGCGATGTGGGGCAGAAGCTTTTCCAGAAACTCCTGGTCGCCTTTTCCATCGAAGATGATCATGGGCATCCGGCGGTCCCCGAAGCGGCGATTCAGGTCCTGCGCGACGATATTTTCAAAGAAGGTCGTCTTTCCGGCCCCGGTGACACCGGCGATCGCGCCATGTTTGGTGCGCACCTCATCCGGCCAGAGCCAGGGATCCCCATGGACGTTGTACCCGAGAACGGTTGCATGGTTTCGATTGGCATCCTGAAGAACTCTGGCGTCTCTGGCGCCGGGGACGACGATTGCCGGGTGGGGCCAGTTCTCCTCTTTCTTCTCTCGCCTTCCAATCCAATGCGACAGAAACAGAACAAGCCCAAAGAAACCGATAGTCAGGTCGAGAAATATTTCGAGGCACTGCGAGTTCCTGAGGTGCAGGCGCGACACCGCGACATACCAGAGCGCTGCCAGCACGGCGCAGCCGGCGAGAACGAGGACATCTATGACATCCTCCGGACCGGACTGGGTCCTGCGCGGCGGATCGTATCCTGGACTCATCTCCGCACCCCAACGCTGAAATAGAGAAACACGCTCAGCAATGCGAAAACCAGGATGCCAGCCAGAATGAGCAGGAAGTTGGGCCGCCAGCGTCCGTTGTCGTCGAGCGGCTTCAGATCATCGGCCAGAGCGCGAAGCAGTACCTTCTGCA
>Ga0307374_10012282_pt1 | contig 12038 bp, 17 predicted proteins | sample OX3MG_FD_202532 | JGI IMG/M metagenome (GOLD analysis project Ga0307374, IMG submission 202532) | Soil microbial communities from Risofladan, Vaasa, Finland - OX-3 | ecosystem: Environmental > Terrestrial > Soil > Coastal area > Acid sulfate soil | place: Finland: Risofladan, Vaasa | collected...
GAACCGACAATCAAGGAGAAACCTGATGCCTGAGACCGGCACCGCTGTGGATGTCCGATCCGCCACTCCAACCAAGCAGCTCATCATCGAGCGCACCCTTAAGGCCCAACCGGAACAGGTCTTCGAGGCCTTCACAGACCCGGACCAGCTGAAGAAATGGTGGTGGCCCAGCGGCTTCACCTGTCCGGCCGCAGAGGTGGACCTGCGCTTGGGTGGGAAGTACCGGCTCGCTATGGAGTGGCCCGACTTCATTCCTACCGATGCCCAGTTCTCCCATTACATGGGAGGGGAGTACTACGAGATCGACCGTCCCCATCGTCTGGTCATGAGCGGTCGGGCCGTCAACGATGAACAGGGCGAGCTATTCGCCACGCTCATTGAGGTGACCTTCGAAGCCCGCGATGGGGGAACGGCGCTCACCATTCGGCAGTCCTACTTCGAGCCGATGCCCCCACCCGAGGCAATGGCAGGAGCCGAACAGGGCTGGTCCGAACAGCTCGATAAGCTTGAGCGCCTTCTCGCCGCCTGACCGAGAGACTGGCATGAAGACGCATACTCTTGAAACCGCTCAGGTCGACCTCGTCTACGACGTCGAGGGCCCGCTGCCCACCGCCGACGGCCGGCCACCACTGTTGATGATCGGCCAGCCGATGGACGCCGGTGGCTTTCGCACCTTGGCTTCGTTCTTCCCCGACCGCACCGTGATCACCTACGACCCACGCGGTATCGGCCGCAGCATCCGCAGGGACGGCCGCGTGGAGAACGAGCCCACCGTCCAGGCGGATGATGTGCACGCTGTCATCGGCGCCCTTGACGTCGGCCCGGTCGAGATGTTCGCGAGCAGTGGGGGCGCGGTCACGGCTCTGGCGCTGGTGGCGGCCTATCCCAATGACGTCGTCGTCCTAGTGGCACATGAGCCGCCGCTCGTGAGGGTGCTTCCGGACGCAAGGCCGCCAAGCGGGCCGTTGCCCAGTTTCAGGACGCCTACGCAGCCCGGGGTCAAGGGGCGGGAATGGCTGGCTTCATCACCATGACATCATGGAGGGGGGAGTTCTCCGATGAATACTTCGCTGAGCCGGCACCGGACTCCGTCCAGTTCGGGATGTCGGCCGAGGACGACGGCGTCCGTGACGACCCACTGCTCTCATACCGTTCCTCGGCGGTGGTTGGCTATCAGCCCGACTTTCGCGCCCTGGCTGCGGCGCCGACGCGCATCGTGATCGCCGTAGGCGAGGAGTCTGCGGGCACCTTCACCGGACGGACGTCGCTCGCTACGGCCGAGCTGCTTGGCCAACCGGCGACCGAGTTTCCGAGTCACCACGGGGGCTTTGTCGGTGGCGAGTCCGGATATGCCGGCCAGCCCGAGGCATTCGCCCGTAAATTGCGCGAGGTCCTGGGCCCGTAGGGGGCGGTCCTCTGGCGCGTTGTGGGGCCAGGTCGCCTTGTCCAGGTCAGCTCCGGTGGGCGTGGGTCTCTTCGTAGTGGGCCTCTTCCGCCAGGCGTTTGATGGCCTGGAGACGGCGGTCCCAGCGCCGGGCGACCTCGGACAGGGCGTCGGTGGCCTCGGCCAGGCCTTGCTCGCGCACCCGGTACAGGACCTCTCGCCCCTCCTTGTGGGCTTCGATCAACCCGACCCGCTGCAGCAGGACAAGATGCTTGGAGATCGCCTGACGGCTGACCGGCATGTCTACTGTGAGCGTCGTGGCCGTGGCTTGACCCCGTACGACGAGCAGGTCGAGCAACTTTCGGCGGGTCGGGTCGGCCACGGCCTCCCATAGTGCATCGTCGCTGGCCGGGGTGCTCATATCTAGTCCCGCGTGGGGGCCAGCAACTTCTCAAGTCGGTCGGCCAAGGTCTGCCACCCCTGGCGATGCTCCTCGGCGTAGGCGTCCTTCTGCTCGTCGGGCCAGTCAAGGGCATCGAGTCCGGTCTCTTCTACCCGCAGGCTCGTCCGCTCCGGTCCGACGGGGGAGAGGGTGAAGGTGACCAACAGTGAGTTGGCTGGGTTGGCAATGGCGTCGCTCGGATAATTCCACCGGAATGAGTAGCGGTGCGGGGGGTCGACGTCGACCACCGTGAGGTTCACTACGGACGGGTCGCCCTCGCCCCCCCGGCGGAAGGTGAGCGTGCCACTCGCGCCGGGGCGTGGCTCGATGTCGGCCGCATCGCTGAACCATCTGAGAACCTGGTCCGGCTCGGTGATGGTCCGCCACACCACTTCGACGGGTGCATCGATGTCGACGGCGCGTTCGATGGTGTAGGTGCTCATGGCCCCCGCTCTCTTTCGATGTCTGGGCTAGGCCGACACCAGCCGGGGCTGGTTGGGCAGGCCTTGGCCGGTCTCGAGGTACTGGCGCAGGCTGGGCATGAAGTGACCCCACCCGGCGCGGCACATGTCGTAGCACTCCAAAGACGGAACCAGGCCAACATGGCGGAACTCCAGCTCGCTGTTGCCGTCCTGGTCGGGCCGGATCGAGAAGGTGGGCTTGGTGCCGACCCAGTCAGGAGCCATCTCACAAGTCGTGACCGACCAGGTGACGACGTCATCCTCGGGGTTGTGAGCGACCGTGAATACGAGCGACTGGTCGCCCATAGCCAGGCGCAGCTGATCTCCGTGGCGCTCGGTCGCGCTCACCGAGGTCCACCAAGCCTGGATCTCGATCTCATCGGTGACGGCCCCGATGATCCGGGCGACGGGCACCTCCAGTTGCATCGCGTAGCGGTAATCGGCCGGCCCCACCCCGATGGGGCTGCTGGCGGCGGACGGTGTGGTCATCTCGGCTCCTTTGGCTCGCGCCGGAGGTCCTCTCCGACGTGCAACCTAGCATTGCACATCCCCAGAGAAAGCGCAACTAGAAGTTGCATATGGGCTGGAGACCTGAGAGCGCGATCTAGTTCCCGCTCTCCATCCGCCCGGCCTGGTTCATCAGACCTCGGCAACGGGCGGGTCGAACAAGCGAATCTCCTCCTCGTCCGGAGGTTGAAAGATCGAGGCCCACTGTTCAAAGTGAGTACGTGTCATTGGTGTCCATGGCCACGAAAAAGTCCCTGGTTTTGGCCACAGGAAGTCCCAGGTGGTGGCCATGAGAAGTCCCTGATTTTGGCCACGAGAAGTCCCGGCCCTCGCTGAAGCATCCACCTGAGGGTCCCCTCGGCCGGACACGGTGGCGGTGCAAGCCAACCGCCGCACCGACCGAAGGGACAGCTCCATGAAATCAGCGAGGGAACGAATGGACATGTATGCCGCCTACCAAGAGGTCGGCTCCTACTCGGCCGCAGCGCAGATCTGTGGCACCACCCCCAAGACCATAAAGAGGGCGGTGGCCAAGGCCAGGGCAGCCGAGGATGCCAGCGCGGGTCAGGGTCATCCCGTCGAGCACAACTACGACGAGGTGAGCGACCTCATCGCCGAGCGGGTGGCCAAGACCCAGGGCCGGATCTCGGCCAAGCGGCTCCTGCCCGTGGTGCGGGTCGCCGGCTACACCGGCTCGGCGCGCAACCTGCGCCGAGGGGTGGCGCTGGCCAAGGCCACCTGGCGCCGGGACCATCACCGGGGGCGCCGGCCCGGGATCTGGGCGCCAGGGGACATGCTGGTCTTCGACTGGGGCGAGATCGGGCCCCTCTTCGTCTTCTGCGCCGTGCTGGCCTGGAGCCGGTTCCGCTTCGTGTACTTCGCCGACAACCTTGGCGCCGAGGCCACCATGGCCGCCCTGGCGGCGTGCATGGAGAGGATCGGCGGGGTGCCCAAGACGTTGCTCACCGACCGCATGGGATGCCTGAAGGGTGGCACCGTCGCCGGCCTGGTCATCCCGACGCCGGCCTATGTCCGCTTCGTCACCCATTACGGCACGCGCCCAGATTTCTGCGAGGGGGCGGACCCGGCTTCGAAGGGAATCGTCGAGAACCTAGTGGGCTACGTGAAGTCCGACCTCATGATCCCCGAGGAGCTCAGCGTCGACGATCTCCCCCGGGCCAACGCTCTGGGGGTGAACTGGTGCGCCGAGGTGAACGGGGTGGTCCACTCGGACATCGCGGCCATCCCCGCCGAGCGCCTCGAGATCGAGGCGACCCTGCTCGGCCCGCTGCCCTCGCTGCGGGCCCGGATCGGCAAGGTCGTCCTGCGCAAGATCGACCGCCTTAGCTGCGTGCGGGTTGACTCGGCCCGCTACTCGGTGCCCGACGTCCACATCGGGCGCCGGGTCGAGGTCCGGGTGGCCGGCGGAGAAGTCATGGTGGTGTTCTTGGGCGAGATCATCGCCACGCATGACGTCATTGCCCCTGGTGAGGCCTGTGTCCATGACGAGCACTACGGGGGCGGGCGGCCCGCCCCCCGCCGGGCTGTCCGGCCCAAGACCGCCACCGAGAAGGCCTTCGTCGCCCTGGGGCCGGTGGCCGAAGCCTTCATAAAGGGGGCAGCCGCCCGGGGGATGACCACCCTGGCCGCCGACCTCGTCGAGCTGGTGGCCATGGAGGCGGCCCACGGGACCGGACCCCTCGTTGCCGCCCTCACCCGGGCCCTCGAGTTCGGGCGCTTCCGGGCCGCCGACGTGCGCTCGATCCTGGCTGCGGGCAATGGCGTGCCCCGTCCCCGGGGACCAGGCGACGCCCTCATCCTCGACCTGCCGAGCGTCTCCACCGGCTCGCTCGGGGACTACGCCGTCGGGGGCGAATCATGAGCACGACACCCCCGCCCCTCGCCCCGGACCTCGACGCCGCCCTGCGACGGCTGCGCCTCCGTGCCATGCGCACCATGGCGCCTGAGCTGTTGGTGGTGGCCAAGACCCAACGCTGGCGCCCCGATGAGTTCCTGCGCACCCTGGTCGAGGCCGAGCTCGCCTCGCGCGATGCCTCGAACACGGCGGGGCGCATGAAGACCGCCGCCTTTCCGGTCGCCAAGTCCTTGGATGAGTTCGACGTCGCCGCCAGCTCGGTGCCCCGGGCCACCTTCGACTACCTGGTCTCCCTCGAGTGGGTGGAGGCCAAGGAGAACCTGTGCCTCGTGGGCCCGGCCGGGACGGGCAAATCCCACCTCCTCGTCGCCCTGGGCCGCCACGCCGTCGAGGCCGGCAAGCGGGTGCGCTACTTCAGTGCCACCGACTTGGTCGAGACCCTCTATCGGGGTCTGGCCGACAACTCGGTCGGCCGGGTGATCGAGGCGATCCTGCGGGCCGACCTCATCTTGATCGACGAGATCGGCTTCGCCCCGATGGACGACACCGGTGCCCAGCTCTTCTTCAGGCTGGTGGCCGGCGCCTACGAGCGAAAGGCACTCGGCATCGGCTCGCACTGGCCATTCGAGGACTGGGGCAAGTTCCTCCCCGAGCACTCGACGGCCGTCAGCCTGCTCGACCGGCTCCTCCACCACAGTGTCTTGGTGGTCACCTCGGGAGAGTCGTTCCGTCTCCGAGAGTCACGCCAGAAGAGGGGAGGTGCCAAGCCCGCCTAGAGTTGAAAATCACTGCGAGGCGCCGGGACTTCTCGTGGCCAAAAACGGGGACCTGAGATTGGCCACGGACATCGTCCGGCTCGTCCTCCCACCTGAACAGGCCCCGGGTCCCGACCCTGTTCTCCTCCACGATCAGCGCATGGTCGATGCCATCGCCTTTCTCCCAGGCACTCTGCGAGGCCTTGAGGAACTCCAACTGAGCTTCTCGGGTGAGCTCCTGAGCTGCCCAGGGCATCCATTCGTGCAGCTCTGCGAAGCTCACCGTTCTCAACTTCAGTAGGACTTCGATGTCGTCGGGATTCCAGCGTTTGAGCCAAAGGACAGGACCCTGACCGTCGACTTCAATGCTCTCGGAGAAGCGGATGGTCACACGCAGAGGATGCCACCCGGTGGCTAGGTTCGCGGCTACCCGCTCGGCCTTGCTGGTCCGGAACACGGGAAGCGTGCAGACCAATGGTGGAACCAGCTACTCCGAGGAGTACGACCTCGAACTCCTCTCGCTGGCCCCCCGGACTTAAGGGCCGGCCCGGACCCGATTTGGCGCCATCCACGGGCTAGTCCCATCGGGCCATGCCCCAGAATCCCCGCCAGATCCTCCACCGCGAACGTCACAGAACGCCGGCTCGGAGGGGATTGCGCCACGCTCAACTGAGGACGTAGCGGCGGCGCTCGAAGGGCCGGTGGTTGCTTCTGCACAAGCCTGGAGCTCCCGAGGTCCGGGGTGGGGCCTCCACGGCTGAGGCTTTCTCGGCCACGACCAAGATCTTGGGAGCGTGGTCTTGACATCGTGTGGTGAGTCTGTACGCTTCCACTAGCTAACTAGTGGAAGCGGGGAATGATCGAATTCCAGCTGGACGGAACCTCAGGCGTGGCCACCTATCTGCAGCTGGTCCACCAGGTCCGCCAGGCCATCCGGCTGGGGATGCTGCGGGCAGGCGATCAGCTGCCCACCGCCCAGCAGGTGGTGGCCGCACTGGCGATCAACCCGAACACGGTTCTCAAGGCCTACCGCGATCTGGAGCGGGAGGGCCTGGTGCGGGCCCGACCCGGCCGGGGCACCTTCGTCATCGCCACTTTGCCGCCGACCGACCCGAAGGCCCAGGCCCGCTTCCTCGCCTCCATGGTCAAGTGGCTGGCCGACGCCCGAGCCGCAGGACTGGACCCTGACGACATCGAGGCCATCTACCGCACTGCTGTCCGCAAAACCTTCTCCGAGGGATCCGAGGGAGTGGCATGACACCATTGCTGGAAGCCGAAGGCCTTTCAAAACACTACGGCCGGCGCCGGGCGTTGTCCGAGTGCACCGTGTCTATACCGGCGGGGCGGGTGGCCGGTCTGGTCGGGCCCAACGGGGCGGGTAAGACCACCCTGTTGCAGCTGGCCGTTGGTCTGCGGGCGCCGAGCGCGGGGTGGATCCGAGTCCTGGGACGCCGACCCGCCGAGGATGCCGCCCAGTTGGGGCGCGTGGGATTCGTGGCCCAGGAGACGCCGGTCTATCCCAACCTGACCGTGGACCAGCACCTGGCCATGGGCGCGGGACTAAATGCCGGGTGGGAGGCGGCGCTGGCCCGGTCGCGGATTGAGGGACTCGGACTGGATCCCGGCCAGAAGGCGGGCTCTCTCTCGGGTGGGCAGCGGGCCCAGCTTGCTCTTGCGCTGGCGGTGAGTAAGCGGCCTGAGCTGTTGGTCCTGGACGAGCCGGTCGCCAGCCTGGATCCCCTGGCCCGACGCGAGTTCCTGCAGGGACTCATGGAAACCGTGGCCGAGCATCAGACCGGCGTGGTCGTCTCGTCGCATCTGATCTCCGACCTAGAGCGGGTCTGTGACTACCTGGTCGTGCTGGTCGACTCCCAAGTGGTCCTGGCCGGCGACGTGGCCGACCTCCTGGCCGGCCACCACATGCTCACCGGGCCCCGCCGCGACACCTCCCGGCTACCGGCGGACCAGACGGTTATCGAAGAGAGCCACACCGAGCGCCAGAGCACGGTTCTCGTCCGCACCCGCGGGCCCATCCTCGACCCGGGCTGGACAGCCAAGCCACTGAGCCTCGAAGACCTGGTCCTCGCCTATATGCGAAAGGGCCGAGGACGACCCGGGGGCTCGACTAGCCGGGCCGGTCTGGAGGTGGTGGCATGATTCGCTTTGCCTGGCTGCAGGCCCGGTCCCAGACCGCAGTGGTTGGCGCCGGGCTGGCCGTGGTGGCGATACTCGCGGCCATCACCGGGCCCCACCTCGGCCATCTCTATGCCACCACGGTCGCCGAATGTCGACTCCAGCAGAACTGTGTGGGCGGGATTAACCCCTTCTCTAACGCCGACTACAACCTTTACGGGATTCTCGGCATGCTGGTCCTGGTCCTTCCCGGCATCGTGGGTGTCTTCTGGGGGGCGCCACTGGTCTCCCGCGAGCTCGAGTCGGGGACCTACCGACTGGCCTGGACCCAGGGCGTGGGGCGGCGCCGCTGGCTGGCCAGCCGGCTGGCGGTCGTGGGCCTGGCCAGCGTGGCCGCCACCGGAGCCATGAGTCTGGCCGTGAGCTGGGCGGCCCGCTCCATCGACCTGACCAAAGCCGACCAGTTCCGCTACTTCGACCAGCGCGACGTTGTCCCCGTCGGCTACGCCGCCTTCGGCTTGGCCCTCGGCGTGGTAATCGGCCTCCTTGTCCGGCGTGTCCTGCCGGCTCTAGCCACGACCCTGGTGGCGTTCGTGCTCAGCCGCTACGCAGTGGAGCGCGGGCTCCGCCCTCACCTGGTGGGGGTAAGCCACTCGGCCAGCAGTCTTCGCGGAGCCTCCGGTCTCGGGTTCGCTTTGCAACCTGGCGGCGCCAGCGTCAGCCTCGACGCTCCGCACATCCCGAACGCCTATGTCCTCTCCGCCCAGCTCGTCGACAAGGCCGGGCACCCGGTCAGCGGTCCCGCATTACATCGATTCCTCCTGCAGAACTGCCCGAGTATGGCTATCTCCCAAGCCCCGCTGGGGCCCGGGGCCGCCAATACGGCCACTCCGGGACCGGCCGGCCCGGCCGTCTTCAACGCCTGCGTCGACCGGCTCTCCTCCGTCTACCACCAGAGCGTCACCTATATCGGCCCCTCCAGGTACTGGACCATGCAGTGGAAGGAGATGTGCCTTTTCCTCGTAGGTGCCGTGGTCCTCGCCGCAGTCGGGGTCTGGATGATCAAGCGCACCCCATCCTGACCGCCTGCCAGCTGCAGAGGCGCGCCAGGCTCCGCGAGACTGCCTCCGCCCGGCGGCTACCAGCGATCCCCGTACGTAGGACACCCTCGCACTGCCGCGCGCAGCCGGTTCCGCCAGCATCTGGAGCCGGCACGTGGAGCCTGCTCTTCATAGCCGCCATATGGCTTCTCTACGACGGTCCGCGTCGTTCGCATACGCACGTTGCCCGTCAGATCGCTCCGACGTTGCGGGGGGACCTGTCCCCGAACATCGGCCCACCAGGCGCTCCGGGTATCCCCCAACGCCGGGACAGTTACACCCTCCTCGAGTCGACAGCGTGTGGCATGGACCTGTCCTTGTAGACCTCGACCCATCGGCTACAATGCAGCTGGTTATAAGCGCATTGTGAGGTTGAGGTGGCTCAGACCGGCGAAGTGAAGGTCAGCGAACGCGGGCAGATGGCATTCCCGGCCCAGACCCGACATCGGTGGGGCTTGGACGACGGGGGAATGATCGGCTGGATCGACCTCGGGGACGCCGTGCTGCTCGTGCCCAACGGGATTGACGAGCTCCGCCGGGAGTTGCTTGCGGCCGCAGACTGGGACGCAGCCCGGGAGGGCTTCGGCGACCCCGAGCTCGCCAACCAGTAGAGGCAGGGCGGAGCCCTGACCGTCCTGATCGACGACCAGACCCTCTCGGCCCTGCTGCGGGACGACCGTCCGTGGCCTGACGACGAGGTCTTCACCACGGGGCACTGGTACTTGCGCCTTTGCCAGGCCGTGGTGCGCGGGGCTGGAGGCTCTCTGTCCGGGCCGCTTCTCTCCCTGCCCGCTCCCCGCCGAGAGCGGGCCCTACGCTCGATCCTGGAACTACCGGAGACGGTGCAGATCCTGAGCTGGCGGGCCGTGGCGCCCGTGATGGCCAGCCAGCTAGATGGGCCCGGACGAGGGCTCAACCTGCTCTCGCGGGAGGCTCTGGCGGCGGCCAGCGTCCTTCACGCCCGGGTTGTGATGGCACGAGGCAACGAGAACCAGCTCTTACGAGCCGCGCTGCGCCGGATCGATTCCGATTGACGCGGGGACTGTCCCCTATCAGCCCTTGTTCCACGAGGACAGGGTCGCCCAGTCCGCCGGATGGTGCGCCGGCCCGCGGTCACCGGCCGCCGCTAGTTCCGAGCACTGGCAGCAAGCGGGCATTCGCTCGCGATTGGCACTGCTGCCCTAGGCGACTGGACCCCGGATGGTCGAACCCGGAGGGACTTCCTCCTTCGAGGCGCCATACAGCATGAGGGCCATCCGCTCTTCCCCACCAGGCTGCCGGGTGACCTCCAGGTAGACCTTGTCGAGGCGTTTGACGAGACCGCCGACCTGGAGTTCAGCAGGTTGGCCAGCACTCGTGAAGGCGCCGGACATTGTCCCGGTGACGCCCGTTCCCCGACCGGTGATGTTGAACGCCTCCTCCACCGAGAAGCTCCACCCCTCCGTCGGCATGGACCATCTTGCCTCACTGGTACGCGCCTCGAATTACTGCATACAGCGCTCCTGCTGCCCGGCGGCGCCATGGGGGTAGCCCATAACGCCCGAGCATCCCAGGATGACGACCTGCCACCGACCGCCGGGTCGGAGCGCGCAATCGGCCGGCCGGGGCAGGCAGAGGTGCCACCGAGAGACTGCCTGGGAAGGGTTCGGTCGGCGGGACAAGCCACAGGTCAAAGGTCGAGCACGAACCGCAAGGCGCGGTCGACGGCTGCCATCTGCTCAGGGCCGATCATCCCTCGGCGGGAGAACAGCCGATCAGTCGAGATCACCCGAAGCTGGTCACAACGGGCATAGGACGTGTGGTCTAGGCCGCTCATTCCGGGGTCTAGCTCTACATGGCTTCGGAGTCCGTAAGCAGCAGTACTGATGGGCACGACGACAACGAGCCCGCCGGGGCCATTGTTGAGGAGATCAACCGAGACCACGACAGCCGGTCGCGGGAAAGCTGGCTCATGCCCCACGGGCTGGCCTAGGTCGACGTCATAGACCTCGCCTCGCCAGATCACGCCAAGCGGTCCCACTCCTGACGCTCGGCCACATACTGCTCCCAGCGCTCAGGGTGGTCACGCAAGTTCTGGTAGTCCTGGTTCAGACCGCGTAGGAACTCCTGCCGCTCCAGGGCGTCGATGGCCGAGTGCACCACATCGACGACCGAGGTCCGTCGCGCCTTTGCCAGCGATTGGAGACGTTCGGAGTCCGGACGGCGGACCCGAACCGTTGTGGTGTCCTCTGAGGCCATGGACCCAGTGTAGACGATATGTAGACAAGAAGTAATCCATTCATAGCGGCTGATCGCAACCCAACCGAGTCGTCCCCTGACACGCGCCCCAAAATCCCGTGGTCGGGGTGTCCTCTACTGCCGTGATGGGGTCGGATCGGAAATGACGCCGACCAACTCCGGAGGTCTCTTCGGTGCAGCTGGACGGCAGGCCGGCGTGGTATCAGGCCCGACGGGCGGCGCGCCCGAATGGCATCAGGTCCACCAGAGGGCCAACTCACTGGCCAGTGACTCCCCTGGAGCGCTCCTGCGTGGGCGGCGGCCGACTTCGCCATCAGCTCCATGAGCTTGGCCATAGCTCCACCCGGTCCCGCCCCGGCGCACCAGCCCCGGACGAGGCGCCCTCGGCTAGAGGGCGAGCGCCGCCCCTGGCGGACACAATGGCTCCCCCAGCGCCGGCTCCGGAGGGTTCCCCCGAGTCGCGGACGGCGCCCTCGTAGCGGGCCAGGGCGTCCTCCATGTCACGCCCGAGAGCGATCTGGGCCCCCCCACTGCCGAGCCGGCCGGGGTGCCCACCACCAGGTCAGCAACGGACAGATCGACGCCCTTGCGCCGCAGCCCGGCGACCAGACCGGTCTGCCAAGCGATCCCGACGGGACCGCCGCCGCTCAGAACCAGTGCCTTAGTCACTCTTCCTCCCCCAATCCCCGCCCCCCGGTCATCCGGGCGCGCTCGGTGACCCTAGTTGGGCCGTCCTCCTGGTCGGCCGTGGCCACCGGTGGACGGCCAGGTGGTCGCCTTCCGGTCGCAGTTGAGTCCCAGGAAGTGGTGTAGGAGCCGGTAGGGCCTGAAGGGTCCACCAGACGCGACAGTCACCGCGTCAATTTCAAGAAGCAGTTCTGACACAGACCACTTGAGGAGGAGCACGATGACTGTCCCTACAACTATCGACGCGAACGCGTGGCTGAGCAAGCACCTCACCGGCGAGGGCGGTGACCACGACCTGGCCCGGGCAATGCTGGCCGCCTTCGCCGAGACCCTGATGTCGGCCCAGGCCTCGATGATGTGCGAGGCCGGCTACAACGAGCGGAGCGAGGAGCGGGTCAACTCCCGCAACGGCTACCGATCCCGACCCTGGGACACCCGGGTCGGCTCCATCGACC
>Ga0307374_10012283_pt1 | contig 12037 bp, 8 predicted proteins | sample OX3MG_FD_202532 | JGI IMG/M metagenome (GOLD analysis project Ga0307374, IMG submission 202532) | Soil microbial communities from Risofladan, Vaasa, Finland - OX-3 | ecosystem: Environmental > Terrestrial > Soil > Coastal area > Acid sulfate soil | place: Finland: Risofladan, Vaasa | collected...
CGCGCTCCAGCGGCGGACCACACCCAGTTGCGGTCGGCGAAGCGCTGTCGCCGATGACGGATTCGAGAGCGGTGGCCGATCTCAAACCGACTTCTGTTGCCATGAACGTGCACACGCCCAGGCTGGATGTTGCCGGTGCCGCCTGACGCTAGGTTGGCGTCCACCGGGGACGGCGAGGTCGATGGGGAACATCGGCCCGACGGCGCCGATGCGCTGAAGGCCCCTGTTACGGTCATCCTGGTCGAGGATCACCGCATCGTCCGCGAAGGTACTCGGCAGCTCCTTGACCATGACCCCTCGATTCGCGTCGTCGGTGAGGCGAGCACTGGCGAGGAGGCAGTCCGGCTGGCTCTAGATCTGAAGCCCTCGGTCATGCTCGTTGATGTCCAGCTCGAGGGAATGAACGGAATCGACGTGATCCGCACCATTGCAGGGATCGCGAATCAGATTCGCTGCGTTGTTCTCTCCGCATATGACGACTACGTCTACATCACCGAGGCGTTCGAGGCTGGGGCATGTGGTTACCTCCTCAAGACGGTCAGCGCCGCTGAGCTGATTGGTGCCGTCCGCGCCGCTGCAGCCGGTGCCACCGTGACCGACGAGAGGATTGCGAGGCGGCTCATCGAGCGTTGGCGGAGCAAGCGTGCAACCGCGGGTCTCCTCACGCCTCGGGAGACCGATGTGCTGCGCCTGCTGGTGAAGGGATCGTCGAACAAGGAGATCGCGGCGACGCTTGGCGTGGGGTTGCGAACCGTGGAGGGTTATCTCTCCAATGTCTTCGCCAAGTGTGGAGTCCGATCCCGGACGGAGGCCGTCCTTTACGCGCTCAGGCACAACCTCGCGACGGTCCCCGCCGCTGAGACCGATGAGTAGACGGTTCGGACCGGCACCGGAGGGTCAAGCAGTCCGTGGCTGGATCGTCGGCGCGCGGAGCGTGCTTCGCCAGGCGCTCCACCCTCCGCTGCGCGACACCTCCTTTTGGAAGGTCCAAGTCGCGGTCGTCACGCTTGCCGCGTTTCACTTCTACCTCGATTCCTCGGGCACCCTCGAATCAACTGCTTTCCCGACTGGCAGCCCGGTTGGATTGCTGCTTCTCCCGGTGTTGTACTCCGCGCTGCGCTATGGGTTGGCTGGCTCCGCTGCGACCGCAATCTGGGCGACGCTGCTTTGGTTGCCAGATCTTCTCCTTCCCAATGGTCACCCCGGAAGCGATCTGGTCGACCTCGTCGTGGTGGACGCAGTCGCGATCTTCGTTGGTGAGCGCATCGAGCGTACAAGGATCCAACAGCGCCGCGCCGAGGCTGCTGAAGAAGAGCGGCGTGAGACGGAGCTTCGGTATCGAGAGCTTTTTCAAACGAACTTCTTCCCCATCGTGATCGTCGATGAGCATGGCGTGATCACTGAGGCGAACCCCGCGGCCGCAGAGGCGTTCGGAGATCGCATCACCGGGAAGACGCCTGCAATGGCCCTGGGCATACCCCACGAAACATTGGGTCGCCGAACCGAGGCGTCCATCCAGTCCGTCGACACGGGTGAGGGCACGGTTCGTACGTATCGGTTACGCGTCGCACGCGTGCGACCCGGCGGCAAGGAGGGGCGCAACTTGCAGCAGCTCGTTTTCCAGGATTTGACCGAGGAGTACCGCGAGCGGGCAGCGGTGCGCTCATACGCATCGCGCCTGCTGGCCGCGCAGGAGGAGGAGCGCCGGCACATCGCCCACGAGATCCACGATGACCCGCTTCAGCGGCTCATTCACCTCGCCCGGCGCATGGATAGCGTGGTCACCGCAGAAGGCCCGGGTCCTGCTTCTGCAGCGTTGCTTGAGACCCGTGTCGAGCTGCTCGAGATTATCGGACGTCTTCGTGACGTCGCTCGCGGCCTGCGACCGCCAGGGCTGGACCAGCTGGGCTTGGTCGCTGCCGTTCGCGGCCTGCTTGCAGACGTCGAGGACGCCCATGCCCTGCGTCTCGACTTCGAGATCACGGGCACCCCGGTGCGACTCGCGGCCGACGCCGAGCTCGGAGCCTTCCGAATCATCCAGGAGGCGGTGACCAACGTGATCCGGCATGCGTCCGCGCATGTAGCTCGAGTGGACCTCCGGTATGACGACGATTGGCTCGGGATTCGCGTGGGTGACGACGGAATCGGCTTCGATCCACGACCTGGGGAGGTCCCGGGGGCTCTCCAGCTTGGCTTGGAGGGCATGCGGGAGCGTGCCAACCTCCTCGGAGGACACGTGGTGGTCTCTTCGGAGCTGGGCAAAGGCACGACGATCGAAGCTCGCTTGCCGGCCCTCCCGCCCCCGATGTCGGTAGCGGGTTGAGGTCAGTCCGCCGGGAAATTACGGGGTTCTCGCCCCCGTGGACGCTCGCTGGCGAACCTGCGGCGCCACGTGCATCCTGGAGGGGTGGTACGTGAAATCCTGATCCTCGCTACCGGCACTCATGACGTTGTTGGCTCCTGCGGTGGACCATCAGCTGACGGTGCTTGCCCGCGGGTAGCCATCGGCGAGATGATCCCGTGTGCCGGCTACGAGCTCGCCCGCTCGGGAGCGCCAGGTGCGAGTCTTTACGAGGTTTCGCCGCACATGACGCTCTGCCCACTGACGGTCGCAGAGGCGCTTGCTGTGCACTCGGACTCGACGCTGATAGCGGCCTGATCACCTCTGGGCTGCATCGCTTCAGAGGTATTGCGACACCCGGGAGTATTTCATCGCCCCTTCGTCCTCTCTCCGCACCGCCATTTGAGGCAAACGGGCGTGCACCCCTAATCGATCAAGGAGATGCGGTGCTCGCAAGTCGACGTGTCGTTATCTGAAGGTACACGTCGTAGGTCCACTTCGGGGTTTGCACCTGCGCGGTGATACTCCACGCACCAGGTAACGACAGATTCGCTCCGTTCGCCGAGAAGATCCCTGGCCCGGCGGACGTCAATTCAAGGGCCGATCCGCCAATCGTGCCAGTGCCATACAGGAACCCGAGCGTCACGTTCGCGTGGTTGATAGGACTGCCTGTGGAGTAGTCGGTGAGTGCGACGGTGAAATTGTTGTATCCCGCTGTCCCTGGAGACACTTCGAGGCGGACCCTGAGGATATTGCCGTCGGAACCGGTGGCAACGAGCGGAGCTGGTCCGGCGAACGCCAACGTCGTCGCGCTTGGAGGAGCGACGTTCACAAGGGTTGCGGAAAGGACCAGTGCCGCCACTGCAGCCACAACCTGGGCACGAGCGAGCCGCCTAAAGCCCTCCACGGGCGCCGATGAGCGCGCAGAGTTGAGCCGGTTCGCTGCCCCCAAGAGTGCCAGCACGAGTATGAGAGCCACCTTAGCGAGTACCAGGGCGCCGTAGAGAGTGGTCACGAGACCCTGCCATGAGCCGATGGCTGCCAACGCTCGAAGCACGCCGGTCACAGCAATCACAATGAGACAGGCGATGGACACGGCAGCGAAGCGCTCAAGGATCTGTCGGCGGTCTTCGGATGGAGTTGCCGCGATCACCAGTATCAGTGCCGCGAGACCGCCCACCCACACACCTCCGGCGAGAATGTGCGCCCACTGCAACAAGACGCTGAGGATGGGAATCGCTTCCGCGCTTGCATGGTTGGCCGCGGCGTCGGCGAGGACCGAAAGAGCGGCGCCAATCCACGCCACTGCCATGATTGGTCGCTGCGTGTGCACCGACACACGGCGAGCGGCGATGAGAGCCACGGCCCCAGCCAGAGCCGGCACTAAGCGCGTGACAAAAGCGCCTGATAACGAAGTATCGAAGAGTTGACCCCAGCCTGAGCCTGCGGAGGTGAGTTGAGCCTGGGTGATGCCGACGACGCCGACGACAGCGAGGAGATTCGCCGCGATCAGGGGCGCCCGAAGACGGTCCGCATACTCGAGACCAACGAGGAAGCAAACGCCGATACCACCGACGACGAGGACGATGCAGACGTAGAAGAGGGCTCGCGCGCCGACGGCGATCAGGGACAGCGCAGAAGTCGCCACGCCCGGCTCTCCTGCGAGAGCCGACTGCGGAGCTACCTGGACCCCGAATTCGAAGCTCCCCGAGACTCGATGGCCATCAGACGCCGAGACAGTGAGCCACGCGACGGTATACACACCCTTGCCCATGTCGCGGACTTCCACCGAGAGAACACGCGGCGAGCCGGGAGATGACGCCGCGTGGGCGATCTCGTGGTGTCGGCCATTGGTGTCGAGAACCTCGATGTACGAAAGGGTGGGGTCGGGCGCCTCGTTGAACGAAATCACAACCGAGCTGGGTGGCTGCTGCAGAACGGCTCCGGGAGCGGGGATAGAGGCCACCGGGAGTGCGTGAGCCGAAACCGGTGACGCCGCCAATGCAGAAAGAAGCGGCAGCGCTCCGAGCAGCACCGTCAAACAAAGGAAGCGGCGCCCTGTGGTCCAGGACAGCCGTTGGACTACCGCGTCAATCATCAACGACGAGCGTAGAACGCCAGCCGCCCGATGACACGGTGTTGTCAGACAACAGTGAGCTCACCGCCCATATACCCCAGCGTGGACATCGCTCCACTCCAACCCGAGGGGCCGGTGCCGCAGGGATCCTGGCAGTGCCAGGCGAATGTGCCGGCGGCGCCGGTGTGAAAGGTGAAGGTGGTGCGGCTGCTTGCCAAGATGGGGACATTGAGGCCAAGAGAGGGAATTGTGAACGTGTGCGATACGACGTTGGGATCAACTGCGGTATAGCTTTGAGCTGGCGACTTGCCCACCGCGTTGGGATTCGTCTTGTCGATGGGTTGCGACATGACCGATCGATCAATGCCCGTTGCGATCGCATACCGCTTGTAGCTCCCGGTGAGCGGCGTCGCGTCGTCGAAGTTGATGATCGTCACCGTCACCTCGCTGAAGGCCGGCACGGTTGCCTGGGAGGGGAGCACCGCCGGGCCGACCTGCGAGCCGGTCATCGTCGGCGTGACGATGGTGAGGAAGAGATGGGTCGGCAGGGTTGGGGCTGTCCGCGCCACTGAGCCTGGCGACGACGCCGGCGCTGAGGTCGCGTCGTGGGTCGCAAGGCCCATGCCCCATCCGAACACTCCCGCGGCCGCGAGAGCCGCGGCCACCACCGAGCTGGCCGCCACGACATTGGACGTCTTCATGTCACTCCCTCGGTTGTGGCGTGGGCGGATTCGATCCTTACGGTCATCGCTGATTGTGGATCCCATAGCCGAGTCATCTGGGGTCGTCCCGCGGCTGGTAAGTGACTGGTCGAGCGCTTCACGCGGGTTCCCAGTCTGGCGTGATCGGTACCTCGGATCTGACGGGGTGTGGACTGGCCGTGAGGCTGACGGCGAGACGGCGCATGAACGAGCGGATGGTTGCCTCGGCCACCCGGTGCATCAGGACACGGTCGAGTCGCTCACCCACAGCACCGAGGGGCGGCACGTAGTGGCCCCGCAGGGTCATCTGGGTGGTTTCCGGGCTTAACGGGGCCACCTCGAGGTCAGCATTCAGGGCCGGAAAGATGCCCTGGGATCCGGTCGCCCGCCAGGTGAGCGGCACGACCGTGATCAGCCCACGTGTGATGGGCGGATCGGCGTGGATGGTCACCGTCTTGCTCAGCATCGGCAGCGAACCGATTGGCCCTACCCGCAGGCGCAACGATTCGCCCTCGCGAACGGCGCCGGCCGCGAGCCCAGAGAGCCATTCCCCATGATCGGCAGCGATGCGTTCGCGGATGCGATCGGCGGGGGCGTCCACAAACGCGTAGTCGTGCAGGAGCACTGGTTTCGTTCAGTCCTTGGTGGGTGATGGCGGTTGACACATCATCACCGAGGTTCCCGCGACGAACCAGGGCACAAGGTCACAACGCTGTGGGCCGTTGGTCCCATGGATGTGGCCGGTTCACGATCGTCACTGCGCGAGCGGGACGCCGGTCATCAGATGGGCGACCACGTCGGCAGCGGAATAGTCATCACGGTGGTCCAGCAGGGTCCGTACGCTGCCAAGACCGTCACCGCTGGTGATCACCGCAGGCTCGACGCCAACCGCGCGGACCTGGCCCAGGCCGACCGTGGCAGCTAGTCCGTTGCAGAGGCATAGCCGGTCGACCGTGGCGTCGGCATCACCACCCTTGGCGACGTAATCGGCGACCGGCTCGGCGGCGCAGCGGTAGCCAATGCCACCCCCCGGCTTCACATATGCCTCCCGCAGGTAGCCCAGATCGCACACGCGCGTCCGTGCCCTGTATACCCGTCGCTCCGACAGAGTTCCGGGAACCGAGGCTACTTTGAATGGATACCCCGTCGACGACGCCCGCGATGATGTGAGCACAAATTCGCGGCCGCTGGCGACGGTGTCGAGCACTGTCCGGCGCAATCCTCGTGCCACTCCGGATTCACGGCAAAAGGCGAACAGCGTTCCTACCTGCACGCCGGCCGCACCAATAGCCAGCGCTTCGCGGACACGCTCCGGCGAGTCCCTGCCGCCCGCCAGCCAAAATGGCAAGCCGAGTGCGCCTATGGCCTCGAGATCAACCCGGTCACGCTCGCCGTACAAGGGCTGTCCGAGCGCGTCGTAGGTTGGCGAGCCACGCGGTGGGGCGTTGTGCCCGCCGGCGGTTGGTGCCTCGATGATGAATCCCTGCACCGCACCGCTCGCTTTGCGGGCCAGCACAGTCGCCAGGACGTGCGACGACACGATCGGCAGGAACGCTGGACGCCGCGGTTCGCTGCTGATGTCGAAGCGATTGGGATCGAAGCGGAGGTTGGGAATGGGATCGGTGGCAGACGCACCGACTACCTCGAGCCGGGTCGATACCGGCTCCATGGCCGCGAGGTGGTCGAGTATCCCGGGCACCTCTCGTGGGATTCCTGCACCCATGAGCACGTAATCGACACCAGCGAGCATGGCGCCAAACAGCGTTGGAACGGTGGGAATCTGCACCTTGGTGAGCAGGTTGATGCCAATTCGCCCGACGTGATCGCGCTTGGCCAGCAGCACCTCGACGAACGCGGCGAGCACGAGCAGGTCCTGGAATGCGTGCTTGTCGCGGTGTGAATGCATCGAGACACCGCGATACGGGCGCCCGCGGCGACCATCAGATAGGAAGTAGCGTTGCAGTACCTGCTCGGCGATTGCGGGCACCGGGAACCGCGCCATGGCATAGCGCATGTCGCCATCCGGATCACCGTCCTGGAGTCGGCGCGCGAGCACGAGGTCGATGGCCGTCCCCGAGACGACCCCGAGATGACCGGTCATGGCTACAGCGCGCGCGAGGCGATGATTGGAGACAGCCACGCCCAAGCCGCCCTGGATCAATTGCGGAAGAGTCGCATCGGCGACCTCGGTGCGCGCGTCTGTCCGCATGCTGCTCCTGATGTGTCCGTCGGGTATCTGCCAGCGTAGAGCGGCTTTGTCCACACCGGCAGAGCCGAAGTACCTGGCGCGCCAGGGCCGAATGTCACAGCTCAATCAAGCGCGTGGGCTTTTGAGCCACTGGTGCACCACCCGCTGCGTTCCAATTGGCCACTGCGGCCAAATGAGGTGCATCGCGCGGAACGAGCGCTTGCAGGGAGTCGACCGACGAAGCGTGGCTCAGCCCGCAGTTTCGGACGGGCGTCTTCGACTCTCAAGTGTCGCTGCGCCACCGCTGCCGCCGCTGATGGGCGCTGAGATGGGAGCATCCCGATTGTCAAACGCTCGTTGCCTCGGTTGGCCTACGTCCTGTTGGAGCACCGACGCTCATCGGAAATGTGTGCGTGATGACCGCAGTGGTGCGCTGTCGCGACGCTCGCGAACCGAGATGAGCGAGACGTTCAAGACAAGATCATCGTCAACTGCCGCGTATCGGCGAGTCCGAGTGCACTCATCACGGCGTGCTGCCTAAAACGGAGCATCGGCTGAGTCTGTATTGGTCGATGCGACGTTCCGCGCAGTGGTGAGCTGGCCGTCGTCACCACCTGGGCATCCCGCCGCCGATCTCGAGCATGCGAGTCGCTGAGTAGAACCCATACGTTTGACAGTGCGGTCGTGACGCCCAACGACAGGAATCAGCCCGACTGATGTGGCCTGAGGTTTCACCCGGCGCGTCCTCCGCTCGACAACTTTGGTGTGCGATCGCGAGATCGCAGCGCGAGACGACGGCAGCCGTCTGGCATCATGGACGCTGCGCCACTGGCACATAGGAACGCCGAGGGCTGCCTGCGTAGATCTGCCGCGGCCGCGAGATCTTCTGCTCCGGGTCGAGAAGTGACTCCTCCCACTGCGAGAGCCATCCTGCTGTCCGGGCGACGGCGAAGAGCACGGGGAACATCTCCACGGGAATACCGAGCGCTCGGTAGATGAAGCCGCTGTAGAAGTCCACATTGGGATAGAGCTTGCGGCTCACGAAGTACTCGTCCTCGAGCGCGATCTTCTCAAGCTCCGAGGCCACATCGAGGAGGGGCGATGAGCCGGTGACGCCAAGGACCTGGTCGGCCATGCGCTTGATGACCTTGGCGCGCGGATCGTAGTTCTTGTAGATGCGGTGGCCGAAGCCCATGAGCCGTTCCTTGCCCGCCTTGACTCCGGCGACGAAGTCGGGGATGCGATCCACCGAGCCGATCCGCTCGATCATGCGCACCACCGCCTCATTGGCGCCGCCGTGAAGCGGCCCATAGAGCGCGGCAACCGCAGCGGCCGTCGCGGAGTAAGGATCGGGGTGCGATGAGCCCACCGTCCGCATCGCGCTCGTCGAGCAGTTCTGCTCGTGGTCGGCGTGCAGGATGAAGAGTACGTCGAGGGCATGCTCGATCTCCGGCGCGGCCAGGTATCGCGGCTCCACCATCTTGAACATCATGCTCAGGAAGTTGGCCGCGAATGAGAGATCGTTGTCGGGGTAGTTGTACGGGAGGCCGAGTGAGTGGCGATATGCCAGCGCCGCCAGCGTCGGCATCTTGGCGATGAGACGATAGATGGAGACGCGCCGCTGCTCCTCGTCGTAGATTCGTGTTGCGTCGGGATAGAACGTCGAGAGTGCCCCCACGGTTGACACCAGGATGCCCATGGGATGCGCGTCATGGTGGAAGCCGTCGATGAATTTCTTGACATTCTCATGCACCAGCGTGTGCATGGTGATGTCGTGCACCCAGGTCTCCCTCTGCGCGCGGGTGGGCAGCTCGCCGTGGACGAGAAGGTATGCGGTTTCCAGATACGTGCTGTGCTCTGCGAGCTCCTCGATGGGATATCCCCGATAGCGGAGGATGCCCTCATCGCCATCGATGTACGTGATGCGGCTGACGCACGACGCGGTGTTCATGAACGCCGGGTCATACACCAGGAGCCCGTGGTTGTCGTCCGGGGCGCACATCTGCTCGAAGGCGGTCGCGCGGATGGCATGCTCCTCGATGGGGATCTCGTAGGTCGCGCCGGTGCGATTGTCGGTGACGGTGAGCGTTTCAGACATGGCGGCGCTCAGTCTGCCACCCGGGAAGCGCGGTTGCCATGCGCGGCTCTGACTGTGTCGCCACCGACTCAGGGCTCATCGCCGTCCGTGCGGGACGCACAGCGCGATACGCCGGCTCCAAGGATCGAGCCTTTCAGCCTCGGGTGAACTGACGCCGGGGCCAAGTTTGGCGGCCCAAATCGAGGGCGGCGCCGGGGCGACGAGGCGGGAACGCTGCCTGATTGAAGGCCGGCTTGACCATGCCGGCGGGGCGGCGCACTATGGGGCGACACCGAGCGGGAACAGGCCGCCGGAGACGCTCATACAGCCGGGCGATTTTGGCAGTGACCGAGCAATACATCATCGGGGAGTTGTCGGTTCGGCTCGTGCAGCTGGAAGCCGTCGCTCCTAACGAGGAGTGTGCCTGTGAGTTCGCCCTGCTGCGGGTGGAGACTGAGAAAGCGCCGTTTGAGGCGCTTCCCTACATGGCCCTGGAAGCGCTGCACCTCATCCGCGGACTTTGCCGAGACTCTCTTGCTCGAGGTGACCTCCAGGCCTTGACCTATCAGGCAACCATGGCCGCTGAACTTCGGGAGTTCGCTGTCGCTGCAAGGCTGCTAGCGGAGGGCTAAAGTGGGAGCGTTCACCACGGTATGGACCGATGCGGGTCAGGCGGTAAGTCGGAGGTCGATCAATGGCAGTGGAAGTGCAGGTCACTGAAGCCCAAATTGCGGTGCACTGGCGCGAGGAGGATTACTTCGCCCCGCCGCCGAAGTTCATCGGACAGGCGAATGCCAGCGACCCCAGCATCCGGGAACGGTTCCGCGAGGAGAACTTCCCCGAGTGCTTCAAAGAGTATGCGGACCTGCTGACCTGGGATAAGTACTGGCACACCACGTTGGACACCAGCAATCCGCCGTTTTGGAAGTGGTTCGTTGGTGGCCGACTCAACGCCAGCGTCAATTGTGTCGATCGTCATCTGGCGAAATCCCGTAACAAGGCAGCTCTTATTTGGGTCCCCGAGCCTGAGGCCGAAGAGACCAAGGCGATCACGTACCAGGAGCTCTACAAACGGGTTAACGAGTTTGCTGCGCTCCTACGCGGTTTCGGGGGCGTGAAGGTCGGTGACCGCGTCACGTTTCATATGCCGATGGTTCCCGATCTGCCGGTGTCGATGCTCGCCTGCGCCCGCCTCGGCGTCATCCACAACCAGGTGTTCGGCGGATTTAGTGGGACGGCTTGTGGAGGCCGTATGGCCGACTCCGGGAGCACCATCCTGGTGACCATGGACGGGTATTACCGCAACGGCGAGCTCATCGACCACAAGGCCAAAGCCGATGAAGCGATCGCCGTTGCTCGCGAGCAGGGGATCGAGGTCGAAAAGGTGCTGGTGTGGCGACGCCACCCCGGTCAGTACAGCTCCAAGACTCCGATGGTCGAGGGGCGCGACTTCTTTGTTGACGATCTGTTGAAGGACTACGCGGGCAAGATGGTCGAACCGGTGTCGATGCCGGCCGAAGCGCCGCTGTTCATGATGTACACGAGCGGTACGACCGGACGTCCGAAGGGCTGTGTGCACAGCACGGGCGGCTACCTCGCCTACGTTGCTGGCACGTCAAAGTTCTACCAGGACATCCATCCCGAAGATACGTACTGGTGTTTTGCTGACATCGGATGGATCACCGGGCACTCCTACATCGTGTACGGCCCGCTGTCGCTCGGAACGACGAGCGTGATGTACGAGGGCGTGCCACTTTATCCGGATGCCGGTCGGCCCTGGAGGATCGCGGAGCGCCTTGGCGTGAATATCTTCCACACCGCACCCACCACTATCCGGATGCTCCGTAAGTTCGGCCCGGATGAGCCAGCGAAATACGACTACCACTTCAAGCACATGACGACGGTTGGTGAGCCCATCGAACCGGAGGTGTGGCGCTGGTACCACCGGGTCGTGGGCAAAGGCGAAGCGGTCATCGTCGACACGTGGTGGCAGACCGAGAACGGCGGGTTCCTGGGCAGCACGCTTCCTGCGCTCGACCAGATGAAACCGGGCAGCTGCGGCCCGGGGGTCCTCGGCATCTATCCCGTGATCTATGACGAGGATCGCAACGTCATCGAGCCGGGCAGCGGGCGAGCGGGGAACATCTGCATCCGCAACCCGTGGCCGGGCATCTTCCAGACGATCTGGGGTCAACCCGAGCGGTTCGTGGATACCTACTTCAAGAAATACAACCGGGACCCGCAGAGCAAGGACTGGCGCGACTGGCCATACCTTGCGGGTGACGGCGCCGTCCAGGCGCCGGATGGCTACATTCGGATCCTTGGCCGTGTCGACGACGTGATCAATGTGGCCGGGCACCGATTGGGAACCAAGGAGCTGGAGTCTGCATGCCTTACCGTCGATGAGATCGCCGAGGCTGCGGCGGTCCCAGTGATTGACGACCTTCGCGGCCGCGCGGTGGAAATGTATGTGGCACTGAAGCCGGGGGTGCAACCGAGCGACGAAATCAAGAAGAAGATCGTCGAAGCGATCGACCGTGAGATCGGGAAGATCGCGCGTCCGCACAATGTTTGGATCGTCCCTGACATGCCCAAGACCAGGTCAGGCAAGATCATGCGGCGGGTGATCGCGTCGATCTCCAACTTCACCGAT
>Ga0307374_10012285_pt1 | contig 12036 bp, 9 predicted proteins | sample OX3MG_FD_202532 | JGI IMG/M metagenome (GOLD analysis project Ga0307374, IMG submission 202532) | Soil microbial communities from Risofladan, Vaasa, Finland - OX-3 | ecosystem: Environmental > Terrestrial > Soil > Coastal area > Acid sulfate soil | place: Finland: Risofladan, Vaasa | collected...
GATTCGGCCACCGCAGTTGAGTTGGAAATGCAGTGCAGACCTTGGAGATCGCTTTGCAGAAAACAAACCACTTGCGGCTCTCCTGCCCCCTCAACTGCGAAAGTTGGGCTAGGCTTGAAAAAAGGCACTTATGTGCATTTCGTTGACTCGCTTCACTTTCATAAGAAGTACAGAGAACTCGTCCAGCGACAATACATGTATATGCTCGGGAATCGCGCCTGGAAGGACATATAAGGGCGGGGGGCTCGGACAAAGCAATGAACTACCTTGTCGGCGGGGTAAGCGGAGTTGGAAAGACCACCACTCTGAACGAGCTTCGGCGCCGGTTGGATCAATGTGAAATCATCCGGGGGTCGGACCTCATGTTCACCGCGTTGGGACTCACGGTAGGCGACTATGCAGCGTTGAGAGCGTTACCTGCGCCTCGCGGCTAAACTTCCGACTCAAAGCCCCGGCCGGAATGGAAGCTGGAGCTTGGTGCCCAGAATTGTAGTGCTTTCCCATGGCAAAAAGCCCTTCACCGGCTGCGAGATCGGGCACGGTTCCAGCGAGGAGACTCTAATCCGTATCGTATGGCAGCCATCAGATGGTAGAGCATTCGTTGCGCGACATGTATACCTCGCCTCCAACTTGCCGCGAAACGAGAAGAAAATGTGGGAGTAGAGCTCTGGAAGCCTTGGTTCGGGCGCTGCATGGGAAAAAGCCGGATCCGGAGAATCTCCCGCCAATCAGCCTCATCCTGGATGAACTCACGATGCAGGAAGAGACTGAACTTGTTTTCGGAAAAGTTGCAAAAGGCCGAATCCAGCCCGTAACGATCCACCCATAGACAAAGCGACCTTCGCAGGCGCCTGTTGCTGCTCGCGGAAACAGACGCCGGGATCGCTGCACCGAACACACCGGCGGCAAGCAAAAAAACTACTCCCACGATCTCGGACAAGAGACGGCTGGAGCCCAGACGCTCAAGGAATTGATCCCAGAAGACCGTGTCCAACGCACGATGATTGAGGAAATAGGCGATATCTAGTAATGAGCACAGGCGACACCAGTTTTGTAAAATGTGACGAAAAGCGTGCAGAACCTGGAAGATGAGCTCATCCTCTTCAGAGAGCGCATAAAAGCGGACGGGTCGTCCCAACGCCGGCAGTTCGCGCGGACGGACGATCGCGCCGAGGTCGCGCAGCCGGGGCTGAGCGAGAGGGTCTACGGCCCACCCAAGTGGAATCTTCACTAGCCCTTCATCCCAGAAGAGATAGTGCAGCTCCACCGTACGGGGAAAAGCCGCGGAATAAAGATCATCCCGGGATAGGGGAGTCCGGGGGGGGCAACCGTGATGGAAATATACGATCGGATGATCCTGGGGATCCTCCTTGCGAAGGTAGCCCCCCGCTTTCAAAGCGGCTTCGGCGCGTTCCACCGAGTCTTGCGGCAGAAGGTAATCGTAATCGTAAGTGGTCCGCAAGTAGATGTCTGAGGAGTATTCGGGGATTAGAGCGAAGCCCTTCAATGCGACGTACTTGACTCCGGCTTTTTCCAGACACCAGTTGATGGAATCAAACTCCTCCACCATAGCAGCGACACGCAGGCGGTGGCTGGCAAGATTCCGCTCCAGCCGTTCGCCAATCTCGTGCGGAATCGCGTCCTCTTGTCCTAGTGACACGAGTCGATCCCAAAACAAAAGGGCAAGACCACTATGGTCGAGCCATTCGAGAGTGTGTTCCCAGTCGCGACGTGCCTTCCATCGCTCAAAATGCAAATTTTGCGGGGCCGGTGTACGCAGGCATCCAACGATCTCCCCGGCCAATCTTCGGTTCATGGGTTGACTTTCACAAGACGGTGACCGTTCAACAGGTCGCAGAGGAGAATGGCTGCCACTCTGGGATCGCTGCCGTAGCTTAGATGGTATGCTGGCAAACTCTCGAAGCCTCGCCAAATCGCAGCCGCCTCGGGTTGGAGGACCTCGCCATCCTGGAATAACAAACTCTCCTTAAAGCGTGTTCTGAACTCCGCACGGTCGAGCGAAGACAGCCGGACTCCCCTTTTCCCATGCCTTTCGAGGAAAACACAGCCGGCCGGAATCGTACTTTGCAGAGCACACGAATGCCTTGGCTTTTCCAGATAGAGGAGCTTCCGGCCTTGGTAATGGAATGGTCGCGCGATGTCTGAAAGATACTGTTGGGCCTCCGGATGGAACACGGCTGGCCAGAACTCACCCCAGGCACGCAAAGCTTTTCCCTCAGCATCCAAAAACACAACTTGATCGGCGTGGAATTCCAATCCCAGCTTTCCTGCAAAATAACTAGATGCCGTCTTGCCGCTTTCCGGCGGGCCCAAAATTATAAGCCCCTTTCCGTTGCATCCCACGCACGCCGCAGAAAGGGGCATCAGTCGAAGGCCTCTTGCAGACATCGAAAACAGCATGGCAAGAAAGGGTCTGACGAACCCTAGTTCGTCTGCCACCAAACTCTCCGTCAGGAATCCCACCGCTTCTCGTGCGTTCAAATCGACGGCAAGGAAACCGAGCTGGCCGATATTGACAAAAGACAAGCCTTCCTTCGAGAAGGCAGTCATCTCCGGCCATGAGAGATCGGCTCCAGAATCAGATTCGCACACAATCCTCCAAAGGAACTCCGGCTGCCTGGCTTGCAGCGCTCCATACGCCTGCAAGGCCTGGCAAGTTTGCTCGAGAACTTTCGAGCTGTTGGTTTCGATGCGGATCGTGCGCCCCATGATCCACAGGTTAGCCCCAAGTGGGGTCGGGGAAAAGCGACGGAGCAAATCCAGTGATGCCGTGGGGACCTGCATGTTCTTCTTAATCTCTCCTAGAAGGATGAGCTCCAGCATGGTCTTCGAGAAAGTCGTAGAGGGCTCGCGCGACGGCATGAGGTTTTCCCCCGAAGCGGAGGAGCCAGCACGGCCGTTGAACCAGAATTCTAATGGTCTCCACCAAGAAATCCCTTGCGCCGGAGACCGCGGAAGGCAGGCCTTCCAGGTTCTCTTCGAAGCGGGCCGCGGCTTCGGCCGATGGCATTTCGGCGAGGCTGACCCCGGAAGCCTCCTGGCGCTCAAGAAAAATCAACCAACGAGGTTCCGCACAGGCGGACCGCCGGATTCCGAACATCCGGTCGGGCTCAACCTCGTAAGCCAGCTCCCCGTTGAACGAAACATCTGGCGTTATGACCGCAAGCTCTGGAAAGTGCTGGGCGGCGCCCGCAAGCAGCTTTAGGGGAGTGTTGAGACCCCACGCCAGCAACCGGCCGTCGCGCCTGGAAAGGTAGGTCCAATCATCAGAAAGGAATGTCAAGCCGATCTGTGCCAGCGCCAGTGAAAGCGTGGACTTTCCAGCGCCTGAGTCGCCGGCCAGAAGCGCGCCATCTCCGTCTCGTGCGACGCAGGCACAGTGAATGGGCGTGATCCCGATGGTCTGGCAGACAATTCCAAACAGCGCAGGGAAGATCACCCTCTTCCAGTAGATCCGGTCAGCGGCCATGGAAGGAGACAACCGGCCAAGGATACGCTGGGTCTGAAGGTCAACGAGAAACGCATTTTCCGAATCAAACCCAGCAAAAACCAAGTGATTTAAGCCACGAAAATAAGCTTGAGGCCAGGGTGGGCAGCTTTGGGCGGACGAGTCCACCCAGAAATACATGCTCACATCTGGTGGGTCCAGAGGCTCGCCCGCCTGGGCAAAACTTTGCCTTGCGGCGGCTTGGATGGCCTCGGAGTTTGTGGCGACAGAGCAGATTGCGCCGGCGGCGATGTAGTATTCGCACCGTGGTGGGGTGATCTCATCTTTGGAAAGGTTCCAGAAATTCATTGCTTGCAGTTCTGGCAGCGCCGCTTGCCGCCTTCAGCTCCACTCGCCTGTACCCAGTGCAAAGGACCGTCCAAGCGACGCGAAAACTCCCGGCCTCCGCTCTGCTAGTATACGACATCCAGCGTCCATTATTTCGTTGGAATCCGGCGCGAGGGCGTAGTCTGCCTGGCGTGGCGCGACGGCGAAGGTTAGTTGGAGCCCCTGTTTTGTTGAGCCTTGCTGAATCCCTGCCGCAGACCGGGAAACGCTCGAATCAGAATCACAGGATGAATAGAAATACGAGAGGGTATGATATTCAGCCCAATCCGGCGGATTTCCGGGCGCATGTGGTCAGCAGCAGGTAGGATGAAGCCGAAAAGGGATTGAATCGATCGCGGCGGGAGTATATGCTTTTCCTTCTCACAGACCCCACACCGGAACTCTGCTCCGGGACCGTTCCGAGAATGATGTTTTACCTTTACTACTCAACGCTCGCACGCGCGAACTCAATCTTGAGAAGTAATGCGCTTGCGCAGTTTCGCCGCTCCCTGCGGCAAGTGCCGCTGCTCAGCCGTTTCCTGCATCGAGGGGAGTTCCGGAGCGCGGATCTTCTATTGCCCGACAAATCAGGTTGGGTCAAAGTGGAGAGCGGTCTGGCACAGGGTATCTGGCTTCACTTGAACCTGCGAAAGGAGCGCGGCTATTGGCTTGGCCTGCACGAGGTCGCAGTTCAACAGCTTCTGAAGAAATTGTGCTCGCCAGCATGCAGCTTTTACGATATCGGAGCGCACATCGGATTTTTTTCGTTGGCGGTCGCGCGGTTGATCGGACCGGGAGGTAAGGTCTTTGCCTTCGAACCCGATCCGGAGAATTGCCTGCGGCTCAAGGAGATGGCAGTCCGAAACACGTTGCAAGATCAAGTTAGGCTTGTTGAAGCAGCGGTGTGGTCCTACACGCGTCCGGCCGGAGTTCCTTTCCGGCTAGGTGGTAGCCGGAGAACCTTGGGAGGGATTTTGGCGGATGGCATCATCCCCGTGCTTGCGGATGGCGAGAGAAAGTTGGTTTCGACAGTTAGTCTTGATGATTTCTTCCACCAGGGTAATCCCTTGCCAGACGTTATCAAGATCGATGTAGAAGGGGGGGAGTGCGAGGTATTGAAGGGCGGAAGGGAAGTGTTCTCTCGAGCAAAGCCCGTGTTGATTTGTGAGGTTCATCACGAAACAGCGGCGCACTGGATCACGGATTGGGTGACGGCAAATGGATATGATGCCGTTTGGCAGGTACCTGATGAGCTCTTTCCACGCCTGCTGTTGGGTGAAGCGTCCGAGCCTCCGCGAAACCGTTGTTAGAGGCATTCTACGAGCGCCATCGCGTCAGCCATGAATAATGCCACGGACCAACCATGCCGGAATGCCCTCACCGTTGACGTCGAAGACTACTTCCACGCTTCGCTCTTTCGTGACTACATCGCCTATGAAAGCTGGGACTGCATGGAATGCCGGGTCGAGCGAAACACCCGAAGCGTGCTAGAATTGCTGGCCAAGTTCGACCTGCGCGCCACGTTTTTTGTTCTGGGTTGGGTGGCCCGGCGATACCCTTCACTGGTCCGGGAGATTCAAGCTGCCGGCCACGAGCTTGGATGCCACAGCTTCGCTCACCGTTTAGTGTACGAGCAGACTCCCGAGGAGTTCCGTACCGATACCCGGCGTGCCCTGGCTGCCATCGAGGACGCCGCGGGCGTCCCGGTACGCGCTTATCGCGCTCCCAGCTTTTCAATTACCGAACGCTCACTCTGGGCGATCGAGATTCTGCTTGAGCTGGGCTTTACCTCGGATAGCAGCATCTTTCCCTTTCGGAACTTTCTGTACGGCATTGCGACTGCCCCCCGGCGGCCGTTCCGCATTCGTACCCAATCGGGCGACCTTATGGAGTTCACCCTGCCAACCATGAAGATTGGAAGGTGGGCTGTTCCCTTGACCGGTGGTGCTTATCTGCGTCTTCTACCCTACCGCTTTCAGGTCTTTGGATTGAACGGACTGATTAGCCGTGGAGAACCTATCATTTTTTACTTTCACCCCTGGGAACTCGACGTGGATCAGCCGCGCGTTGCCGCTCCAAGGCACGCCAAGCTCATACACTATGCAGGACTCCATCGGACGGAGAGGAGACTGCGACGGCTGCTGTCAAGATTTGCTTTCGGCAAGCTCTCAGAACTGGCCTCGACGGTCACTTCTGTCTATGAACTCACTCCTCGAAGCGCATTGAAAGGCCACGCTGATGTCTTTACCTTGTGGGCTGGTAAGTAGCATCCTCTTAAGGCAGCCGGGCCACGGCAACGTACATCGGCGAAGGGTCAAGCCTTTTTGAAGCTATTGTTAACTTTGTTCCCAGGTCTCTTCGGCGCCACTGAAGTTTTCATGTCCGGGTTGTGCATACGTTGTCAGCTCGCCAAAAACTGGGGCCGGCGAGCTGTGCCGCGAGGGTTGTCGTGGCCGTCCGCCGGCTCCAGCCACCGAATGAGTCACCGCCCATGGTTTTCGAGGTCTTTTGGCGAGTTCTGAAACATCGCAGCAACTCGGTGCTGGCGCGATTTCATCAAGATGGCGCGGCGCCCGGAGGTCACAATCGCGCCAGCTTTTGGATTGAGTGCCTAGTGCTCGCAGGGTTAGTAGGAGTTTTTCTTTGGCGCGGGTTCATTCCCGCCTGGAAATCGCTGAACACTGATTTTCCAGACTACTATTTGGCTGCTCGTCTTTACCGCCAGGGATATCCCCTCGAGCAGATCTACGATTGGACCTGGACTCAGCGGCAGAAGGACCACGCCGGCATCCCAAGGAAGATCGTAACCTTCACACTTCTAACTCCCTTTTCGCTTCTGCCAGTATCGCCATTTTCGCAGCTTCCTCCGCTCCAGGCGAAGCACTGCTGGTTGGTGGTCAATCTCGCTCTCCTGGCCCTCACCGGCTTTCTCCTCGACCGGATGACGCGGTTGGGCGCCCGGCGCATTGCAATCCTTGCATTCCTTGCGATGGTACCACTCCGCACGAATTTTCTTTTCGGGCAGGAATATGTTCTCTTGCTCTTCCTGTTCACTTTCGCAGCCTGGTCTTATTTGAAAGACGCACCCGCAACCTCAGGCGCCATTCTGGCGGTTGCCGGGGCGCTTAAAATCTATCCTTGCCTATTTCTGTTTTTCTACGCTCGCAAACGTCAGTGGCGCGGCGTCATCGGGTTGCTGGCGGGGTCTTTAGCTCTCTGGTTGCTCTCCATCTATCTCTTTGGTTTCGAAACCATCCGAACCTACTTTGTCGAGGTATTGCCGTGGCCCTTGAGAGGCGAAGGGCAGGACCCCTACAACATCGCCTGGAATTCTTTTACAGCTCTCCTGCACCGGCTCTTCGTTTCTGAGCCGGAGTTAAATCCTCATCCCCTGATTCATTGCCCAACCGCTTACGCGCTCTTGCAACCCATTTGTCAGGCCTCGCTCATCGTGCCCTTTCTGTGGTTGATTGGCGCTCGCCGTGCTGAACTCGCCCGGGAAAGGCTGGTTTGGGGAAGTTACGTCGCGTTCCTGCTGATTCTTTCGACAAATCCTGCGACCTATGACTTCATCGCGCTATTTTTGACGGCTGTTTTGACGCTGGATTACCTGGCCACCCTGGGCCGGCGCCGAGAAATGACTTTGTTTATTGCCCTCTATGCGTTTGTCTGCTTTCCGATTTATTATTGGACGCCGAAATCGCCTGCCGGATGGCAGACCTTCATGGCTTTTCCCCGGCTTTGGGGAATGACCGCATTGTGGATTTGCCTCCTATGGGTGCTGTCGCGATCGCGCACCGACGGCGTCGTTTCGCGGCTGAAGTCTCGGGAAACCGCGGGCTTCACACTCGTTTTTTTGGCGCTAGCCGGAGTAGGGTTTGCGCTCAACCTGCTTCGTCTGAGGGGGCAATTCAACAACTATGCAACGCGGCTGAAGGACGGCCCCGTATCTCTATTGGCGACGGACCCCACAGTCGCAGGAGAGAAGGTCCTCTTTACGGCGATGACTGCCGATGGCTACGCTACGGAAATTCTCGAGCAAGGATCTCTGACTCGCCTCGCTTTCGGATCGGATGCGTTTCATCCAACCACCGCGCCTGGTTTGGATGTCGCATGGGTTGAGTTGGCATCCAGGCGCTCGCGAGTTGTTCGATTCTCTTTGGATACTGTAGGTCCAATCCCTGAGAATGTCACAGTTGAAGCCGAAGACGCGGAGAAACCTGCTGTTTCGCCGGACGGAAAGTGGCTTGCATTTATCCGGCAGTCGAAGGGGCAAGGGCGCCTCTGGGTCAAAGAGTTACGGACAGACATGCCGGGCGGGAAGCTCCAAGCAGCACGGCAATTGTCCCCGCCCGGGCTTGACGTCCTGGATACGGCGTTCGATGCCGCAGATCGTATCGTTCTATCCGCGCGGCGCGGTGAGGGTCAGCCTGCGTTGTTCACGGCGACCCCTTACTATGGCATGATCCTCCCGGAAGAGCCTGCGCCGCCGAGGCGCTTCCCGGCCTTCTCACCGAATGGCAAATGGCTTGCGTTCAGTCAACTTGAAGGCAGCAATTGGCAACTGTGGATCAGGGATGTCACGACGCATGAAGAACACCGCCTCACCGGTAGCGATTGCAATTCTGTTGCGCCTGCGTGGTATTCGGATTCGAAAACCTTGGTGTATGCGACAGACTGCGCACGCGGGTACGGATTGACCGCGCTGTGCCGAATACGGGCCGTACCTTAACGCCGGGCCAAAGATGTGTTAAAAGGCGCCCTCGAACCGGTTGGAAGCGTCGTGTTGCCGACGTTGGCAATTCTCATCTTGTTCTTGATTCCACTTGTGAACCGCAAGAAAGGTACGAGATTAACCCAACGTGTAACGGCTGTGGCAATTGTCCTTTTAGGGTCCATTGCCTAGACTTCTCTCACTATCGCTGCCATCAAGACCACGCCGCAGTTGGCTGAGGAAGAGGATGGTCTGTCAGCTTCCGCGGAGCGGCCCGGGCTTGCGCCCGATGGGCTGGCGGGAATCTGATATTTCCGCGACAAAAGCTGCCAGACCTGGCACAACTTGGTCGACGGCGCTCCCAAGGTAGGGCCAACCCTGGCGGGGGTTAGAAGGCAAAAAGGTGCTACTTTGGTGATCGCGCACTTCAAGAACCCTTCGGGGGTCATATCCGGAGCCCAATGCCCCCATCCAGCTTAACGACGCGCAGTTGAATGCGTCAGCAGCCTTTCTGCTCAAGCTGAGCCCAAGCAATGCCAACGTCCTAGCCTCAGCGCCGCAGTGGGCCGTCAAAGGAGCCCAACTCTTTGTAGGAGGGGGATGCGGACAGAGCGACATGGTCAACGGAGTAGGAGCGAAACTCGGCCCCGTCCTTAACGGTGTTACGCAGCGCGGTCGTCGGCCGCAACCAGGGTTCGACACCATCCCGTCCGGTAGATTACCATGCGTAGAAAGCCGCTATTTACGCGCCTCCTACGCAGTGGTCAGAAATTCTAGCTAAAAAAACAAGAATTTACGAGCTTGCAATACAGAGAAACAGCAAAGAATGGGTGGAAAGGCATTTTGAGAACCCTCATGCTCTCTCCGGGCAGCGCTATGCCAGCCTTCAGGTTTTTCTCAGACGGATTTCCCCCTTCTTTTGACGCCTGGAATCTACGGTAAGCGATTTATTTTCATGCCGAAAGGTTGAGGTGCGGACCCCCTTGTGTACCCATGTAACGGCTTGACATTAGCCCAACTTTCGCAGTTGAGGGGGCAGGAGAGCCGCAAGTGGTTTGTTTTCTGCAAAGCGATCTCCAAGGTCTGCACTGCATTTCCAACTCAACTGCGGTGGCCGAATCGGGTTCCGGCGCCTTAATTCGGGGCGGCGGTTGTGAAGGCAAGGACAGATGGAGCTGGTGCAACATCAGCGATTGCTCGGGTTCCGGCTGCGTGGTGCGAGGCATGATCAGCCAGCGGCCGTCGGTGGTGGGCAAGCAGACATCGAGCATCTGGATCGTGGCCAGCTTCTCCAGCACCGCACGCGGCGTGAGGCCCGGAGCCAACGCCGTCAGCCGCTGTTTCAGGGTGACCGAAAGGGCGTAGGCCAGGAAGGCCACGAAGATGTGAGCCTCCACGCGCTTCTCCACTTGATGATAGATCGGACGCAGCCCCAGTTCGCTCTTCAGGGTCTTGAACGCTGCCTCAATCTGGGTCAGTTGGACCTAACGTTCCCACCGCACGGACGGGTCTTCACCGACCCGGTTCGACCGCAGCAGATAATGTCCGTCGCGCCGTTCCGCCTTCTTCAACTTCTCTTTGTCCAAATGAAAGGTGAACGTCTGGCGGGTGACTTCTTCGCCTTCCTGGGGCAAGCGAATCGGCACGAAGCCAAACGCCCGTCCGGCTTCCTTCTTGGCCGCCCCGATCCGCAGCAAGAGTTGATCACGAGCCGGGCCTTTCCGTCGCAGGTCGCGCAGTTTCCAAAGCAAGCGCGCCAGCTTGCGCCGCCGGATCGCCCGCTCCTTGGCTCGCCGCCCTTCGCTTTTGGCCAGTACGTATAATTCTCCACCCTCGGCGAACAGCTTTACTTCCACGCTTTCGCGCACCTTCTGCCACGGCAGCTCCAGCCACTTCTTCTCGTACTGTCGAATCTTGCCGCGCGGCGTGCCCACCAGGTAGAACATCTTCCTCTCCGGGTCGCGCATCTCCGCGAGCACCTCTTCCGTCGGGATCCCCCGGTCCATCGCCCACACTCGCCGCGCCCGCCCGTACTGCGCTTCGATCTTCGCCAGAAACCCCCGCAGCGTCGTGCGGTCCGAGGTGTTCCCTTCCATCACCTCGTAGGCCAGCGGCAATCCTTCCGGCGTGACCACCAGCGCGATCACCACTTGCCGGCAATCGAACCGATGATCCCGGCTGTAGCCATACTTCGCCTTCGGAATCTCCTTCCCCTCGCCTTCGATGTACGTGCTCGTCAGGTCGTACAGCAACACATCGAATCGCGCCTGGAACAAGTCTTGCCAGCGTTGTCGCAGGTGATCGAACAACCTCGCTTTGTGTTCCACGATGCGATCCAGACAGCGGTACAGCCGGTCTTTCTCCGCCACCGCCAAGCCCGTGTCCAGCAACCCCCCCATCGCGCCCCGATCGAATTCTTGCCGGTGTAAACGAAACTCGCTGCCCGGCGCCACCAGCAGCTCCAGCACCTTCGCCCACGGCACTTCTTCCCGGCCTTCTCCCAGCCGCTCCTCCCAAAACTCGCCCAGTCCCAACTGCCGCCACAACTCACATCCCAGCCAATAACTGCCAAACACCCGCGGGCGGCGCAGCTCCATTTCTCCCAGCTTCACCTGCACCCCGTCCAGCGCGTCAGCGGGAATCTCACGGTCTTCCGGGAACAAGCTCAGCGTCCTGGCTCGCTGTTCGGCCTCATCAAAAACCTCCAGGGTTTTGCGCCACGCCCCTTGCTGGCTGTCGTTGATCTCGCCCCAAGACAGAACCCGTCGCTGCGCCACTCGCCCCGAACGCAATCGACGGCTCTCCTCCACGCTCCAATAGCGATGCTCCTTGCCGTCCTTAAATCGCCGGTGGCTTCGCAAATACATGTTCTGCGGCCATCCTGGCAGCAACGCTCCCACCTTGTAAAGGGGGTAGGTCTGCACTACAGCGAACCTCAAAGAACCTGGATTGATCGCCAACAACTTAGCCGGCAGGAAACCCAAAAGTCAGACGTAAATCGCTCCCAACTGCGAAAGTTGGGTTAGCCTTTTCATTATCTATGATGTGCATGGAGGTCATGCCATGTACATCGATACTGTCCCCAATCGCAACTCCCCGCCCGCCGTCCTCCTCCGCGAAAGTGTTCGCCAGGGCTCTCGCATTCGCAAGCGCACCCTCGCCAACCTCACCCACTGGCCTAAGCCCCGCCTCGAGGCCCTCCGTCGCCTCCTGCGCGGTGAGTTCGATCATCTCTCCCATCCTGACCCCCAACTCGGCGCCTGCTTCGGACTGCTCTTCGCCTTGAAACAGATTGCGGACCGGACCGCAATCACGGCCGCCCTGGGCAAGGGGAGACTGGCCCAACTGGCTTTGTTCCTGGTCCTGGCCCGCGTCGCCCATCAAGGCTCGCGGTTGTCGGCCACGCGCTGGGCCGAGGATCAGGCGGTGGCCGAAGTCCTGGGGTTGCGCAAGTTCGACGAGGACGATCTGTATGCCGCCCTCGATG
>Ga0307374_10012289_pt1 | contig 12035 bp, 9 predicted proteins | sample OX3MG_FD_202532 | JGI IMG/M metagenome (GOLD analysis project Ga0307374, IMG submission 202532) | Soil microbial communities from Risofladan, Vaasa, Finland - OX-3 | ecosystem: Environmental > Terrestrial > Soil > Coastal area > Acid sulfate soil | place: Finland: Risofladan, Vaasa | collected...
TTCTCGGCGCTGTGCGCGCGGATGTAGCGCTTCAGCGCGAACTCCCGCGCGACGATTTCCTCGACGGCGATCTTCTTGTCCCAGCAGTCGCGGCAGTAGCGCTCCTCGCCGCGGGGCTCCGAGACATCCTTCGCGCCGCAGAGCGCACACCGTGATTTGGCGACCGACTTCCGGGGCATCAAAAAATTCTAGTCCCGAGCGTTCATTGACGGCAAGCGGCCGTTGCACCCGCGCAGCGGCCGCGACTCCGCGGTCGATCAGCGATCGGTCCCGATGGCGGGCGTCTCCACGCCGCCCGCCCGGCGGTACACCGGGGCGTACATGCCCTCGACGTACTGCTTCAGCATCCGCCGCGCGCTGAAGTGCGGCGTCACCGTCCGGATGGCTTCCTTCACCGTGCGCAGCCAGCGGCGCGGAATCCCGGCCGCGTCGCGATCGTAGTAGGCCGGGACGACCTGCGTCTCCAGCAGCCGGTAGAGCGCGTCGGCGTCGGCCGCGTCGGCCGAGGCCGACGTGCCGTCGGTCGAGCCGCCGTCGATCAGCCATCCGTTCGCCCCGTTGTAGGCCTCGGCCCACCAGCCGTCCTCGATGCTCAGGTGGGGGACGCCGTTGATGGCGGCCTTCATGCCGCTCGTGCCGCTCGCTTCGAGCGGCTTGCGCGGCGTGTTCAGCCAGACGTCGCACCCCTGGACGAGGAAGTGGGCGACGTGCAGGTCGTAATCCTCGAGAAACGCGATGCGGCCGCGGAACGCGGGGTCGAGCGCGTGCCGGTAGATCTGCTGCAGCCGGTGCTTGCCCTGGTCGTCGGCCGGGTGCGCCTTGCCGGCGAACACGATCTGGACCGGCCGGCCCGGCGCCGACAGGATGGCCGACAGCCGCGCGGGGTCGTGGAAGATCAGATCCGGCCGCTTGTAGGCGGTGAACCGCCGGGCGAAGCCGATCGTGAGCGCGTCGGGATCGAGCAGGATGCCGGCCGCGACGACGCTCGACAGCGCCGCGCGCTCCTCGGCCCAGCGCTGGCGCGCGCGCTCCCGTGTGAACGCGAACAGGAAGCGGCGCAGCGCCTGCCGCACCTGCCAGAGCTCCTCGTCCGGGATGTCGAGCACGCGCGCCCACAGATCCGGATCGTCGTGCCGATCGCGCCAGTCGGGGCCGAGGTGCCGGTCGAACAGGGTCGACATCTCCCACGCGATCCAGCTCGGGACGTGCACGCCGTTGGTGACGGTGCCGACCGGGCGCTCCGCCGCCTCGCGTCCGGGCCAGAGCGGCGCCCACATCTCGCGCGTGACCTGGCCGTGCAGCCGGCTCACCGCGTTGACCGTGCCGGCCGACCGGATCGCCAGCGCCGTCATGTTGAACTGCGATCCGCCGTCGCCCGGATAGTCGCCGAGCGCGAGGAACCGCTCGCGGTGATCGCCGAGCGTCCCCCAGCAGCCCGCCAGGTGCTTCTCGACCAGCTGGAACGGGAACGCGTCGTGGCCGGCGGCCACCGGCGTGTGCGTCGTGAAGACCGTCGTCTGCCGGACCTCTTCGAGCGCGGCGTCGAAGCTGGCGCCCGCCTCGATGAGATCGCGGATCCGCTGCAGCACGACGAATGCCGCGTGTCCTTCGTTGAGATGGAACACCGCCGGATCGGAGCCGAGCGCCCGCAGGGCCCGGACGCCGCCGATGCCGAGGATGATTTCCTGCTGAATCCGCATCTCCCGGTCGCCGCCGTACAGCCGCGCCGACAGTTCGCGGTCCCACGGCGCGTTCTCCTCGAGGTCCGTGTCGAGCAGGTAGAGCTTCGCGCGCCCCATGCGCACGCGCCAGACGGCCACGAGCACCGTCCGCTCGCCCAGCGGCACGGCGGTGACGCACGGCCGGCCGTCCGGCGTGATGGCCCGCTCGATCGGCGCGTCGGCCCAGTCGAGCCGCTCGTAGCGCTCCTCCTGCCAGCCTTCGACCGAGATGTGCTGGTGAAAGTAGCCCTGCGGATACATGAAGCCGATGCCGACGAGCGGCACGCCGAGATCGCCCGCCTCCTTGCAGTGGTCGCCCGCCAGCACGCCGAGTCCGCCGGCGTAGATCGGCAGCGACTGGTGCAGGGCGAACTCCGCCGAGAAGTACGCGATCGACCGGCCGTGCGGCCCGTCGAACTGCCGGCTCCACCACGTGTGGCGGGCGCGCCGGGCGTCGTCGAGGTCCGCGAGCGCCAGGTCGTAGAGCGCCAGGAACGCCGGATCGCGGCCGGCCGCCTCCAGCCGCTCGCGCGCGACGACGCGCAGCATCCGGACGGGATTGTGGTCGGTCCGCCGCCACAGGGGATAGTCGAGCCGCCGGAAGACTTCGCGGGCGCGCGGATGCCAGGCCCACCAGAGATCGACCGCCAGCTCCTCCAGACGTTCGATCCGGCCGGGCAGCGGGGGCAGTTCGGCGTAGCGTTGAGAAATGGTCATCAGGACTGCAGGGTCCAGGCTACTGACAGGCGCCGACGAGCGAGGCGAATTTCGGCAGGTCGACGTTGCCGCCCGAGACGACGGCGACCACCTTGCCCGAGCCGGCGCGGCCCGTCAGGGCGGCGGCGATCGCGCAGCCGGCCGCGCCTTCGGCAATCACGTGCGCGCGATCGGCCGCCAGCCGCATCGCGCGCGCCACCTCGTCCAGGGGTACGACGATGGACCCGGCCAGGTCCTTGAGCAGCGGCCACATCGTCGGCAGCACCGACTTGCCGCCGGCGCCGTCGACGAACGACGCCTGCCAGTCCGGGAAGTACATCGGCTGGCCCGCCTCGAGCGACACGGCCAGGGGCGCGGCCGTCGACGGCTCGGCCGCGAAGACGCGCGCCTCCGGTCGCAGGGCGCGCAACCCGGCCGACAGGCCCGCCAGCAGGCCGCCGCCGCCGAGCGGCGCGACCACCGCGTCCACGTCCGGCAGATCCTCCAGGATCTCGAGCGCGGCCGTGCCGTTGCCGGCGATGAACGCATCGTCGTCGAACGGATGCACGAACCGCCCGGTCATGCGATCCGAGTGGTGCTGTTCGACCGTCCGCCAGCACTCGTCGTACGTCGCGCGGACGATGCCGGCGCCGAGCCGCTCGATCGCCCGGATCTTGGTGTCGGGCGCCGTGTCCATCACCATGACCGTGCAGCGGGCGCCCGCCTTGCGCGCCGCCAGCGCGACGCCCTGTGCCGCGTTGCCGGCGCTCACGGTCCAGACGCCGCCCGCGAGCTCGGCCGGCGACAGCTGGCCGATGGCGTTGTACGCCCCCCGGATCTTGAACGAGCCGATCGGCTGCAGCAGCTCCAGCTTGAGGTAGAGTGCCTCGAGCGGGTACGGGTGCGGGCCGCCGGTGAGATCGACCCGGATGAGCGGCGTCCGGATCGCCGCGTCGTACACGCGGGTCGTCGCCTCGCGGATGGCTTCGATCGTGATGTGTCGCATGTGATGAGGAGACGTGCCGGGAGTCCTCCGCGATCCTAGTCGGCGCGGCGTCCGGGCGTCAATGCCCGGGCGGCGGCCGGCTCGTGTGCGGGGCGCCCCGTCCCGGTGAGGATGGACAGGTTTCCGCGGCGACCCGGGGCGACCCCCACCGGCCATCGCCGCGCGCACGAGGACCAACGGATGGAATCGCAGCGGATGACGGGAGAACCGGGCGGCGCGGGCGGGCGGCGCGCCCGGCCGGTCGTCGTGGCCTCGGCCAACGGCCACCGGTGGCGCAACGGCGGGCCGGTGACCTGTGTCGAGCGGGCGTTCGCGCGGCTCATGGAGGGCGCCGACCCGCTCGAGGCCGTGGTCGACGGCGTGACCATTGTCGAGCTCGACCCGGGCGATTCGAGCGTCGGCTACGGCGGCCTGCCCAATGCGGACGGCGTCGTCCAGCTCGACGCCTGCTGCATGCACGGACCGCGGCGCCGCGGCGGCGGCGTCGCCGCGCTCGAAGGCGTGCGCACGCCGTCGCTCGTCGCCCGCGCCGTGCTGGAGCGGACCGGCCATCGCCTGCTGGCCGGCGCCGGCGCGCAGGCGTTCGCCCGCGCGCTCGGCTTCACGATCGAAGACGATCTCAATTCGCCGCGGTCGCGCGCGCTGTGGCAGGAGTGGAGGCGGCGGCTCGACGCGCTCGGCCCGCTGGACCCGCTCGCCCGCATGGAAGCCGGCTACCGGATCGGGCAGGCCATGCTCGTCGAGGGGCTGATCGACGTCAACCACTGCTACGGCACCATCAACTGCAACGCCGTCGACGCGCGCGGCGCCGTCTGCGGCGTCACGACGACGAGCGGGCTGGCGTGGAAGCTGCCCGGCCGGATCGGCGACTCGCCCGTGCTGGGCGCCGGCCTCTACGTCGATGGGGACGTCGGCGCGGCCGGGTCGACCGGGCACGGCGAGTCGAACCTCTACAACCTCAGCGCGTGCCTCATCGTCGAGGCGATGCGCCGGGGCGCGCATCCGAAGGACGCCGGCCTCGAGGCGCTGCGCCGCATCCGGCTGAACACCGTCGATCCGGCGCTGCTGACCGCCCGCGGGCTCCCGGCCTTCAACGTCAACTTCTACATCGTCAACGTGCGCGGCGAGCACGCCGGCGTCTCGATGTACGGCGGTCCCGACGTCAACTACGCCGTCTGCACCGAGCAGGGCGCGGAGACGCGGCCCTGTGAGCCGCTGCTCGAGGAGGCGCTGACGCTCGCGGGCGCCCCGTGACGCCCCGTCAGTGCCCCACGCCGTATTTCCGCAGAATCGCCTCGACCCGATCGATCGGGATCGCCTGGGCGGTGCCGAAGCGCGACGACACCGTCGTCGCCTGCAGCAGCGAGTTGTACACCGCCTCCTCGGTCGCCTCGAGCGCCGCCTCGAACAGCGGCGACATCGCGTCGGGCGGCAGGATGGTCCGGGTCCGCGGCGCCAGGTCGCCGAAGCGGCTGCGCATCTGCGGCGAGGTCGAGAACGCGATCGCGAAGTCGCCGCTGCCGTTGCTGTACGAGGAACCGGTCCGCGCCAGGCCGAAGATGGCGCGCGCCGCGAGCCGCCGCAGATCCCGCGCGTCGATCGGCGCGTCGGTGGCGACGACGATCATGCACGAGCCATCGCCGTTCTGTCGGGGCTCCGCCCCGAACCCCGGCTCACGCCACTCGCTCGCCTTTTGGGGCTCGCGCCGTTCCGTTCGCGGGCGCGCGGTGCGCGCCGCCGGGCTCCGCCCGGCTTCATCCCGGGGCTCCGCTCCGAACCCCGGCTCACGCCACTCGCTCGCCTTTTGGGGCTCGCGCCGTTCCGTTCGCGGGGCCTGCGGCTTGAACGCGTAGCGCCCGAGTTCCTTGCCGACCGGCGCCCCGCCCATCGTGAGCACGCCGCCGAAGTTCGTCTGCACCAGCACGCCGAGCGTGTAGCCGCCCGACGCGGCCGGCAGCACGCGCGACGCCGTGCCGATGCCCCCCTTCCAGCCGAAGCAGATCGTGCCCGTGCCGGCGCCGACGCTCCCTTCCGCCACCGGGCCTTCCCGGGCCGTCCGGATCGCCCGGATCACGTCGGCGACCGTCACGTGCAGCCCGCGGATGTCGTTCAGGCCGCCGTCGTTGGTCTCGCCGACCACCGCGTTGACCGAGCGCACGTCTTCGTTGCCCGGCTCCGCGAGCGTGTAGCGGACCACCGCCTCGACCGCCGTCCCCACGCTGAGCGTGTTGGTGAGCACGATCGGCGTTTCAATCGTCCCCAGCTCCGCGACCTGCGTCGATCCGGCCAGCTTGCCGAACGCGTTGCCGACGAAGATCGCGCCCGCCACCTTGTCCTGGAAGATGTTCCCCCCGTGCGGCAGGATGGCGGTCACGCCCGTGCGGACGTCGTCACCCCGGATGAGCGTGACCTGTCCGACGCGCACGCCGTGCACGTCGGTGATCGCATCGAGCGGGCCGGGCGGAAACACCCCGGGCGCGAGGCCGAGATCGCGGGCGCGCGGCCGCGGCGGCGGGGAGGCGGGGGCGAGGGCCGACACGCTGATCACGACGAGCAGCAGGGGCAGCAATCGGGTCATGGGGACGTTCCTCCAATGCGCAGCGTCCGATGTCCGCGTCCGACGTGGGAGGCCGCGGTCAGGGCTTCAGCTGCGCCACCGCCTCGGTCAGCCGGTCGATCCGGCTCAGAATCTCGCCGTGCCGCATGCGGTCCAGCGTCGGCTGCTTCGGCGTGAACAGCAGCCGGCCGTTCGGGTCGAGATCGCACCGCTCGATCTCGCGCAGCGACTCGTAGCCCTGGCGGTGCGCCTCGGCGTCGAGCTCGGCCAGGGTCACGAGGTTCCGGCGCAGCCGGTCCATCCGGACGGTGCCCTGGTCGACGAGCGTCTCGGACTCGCCCTCGACGAGCCGGTCAATCCGTTCGTGATGGTACAGAAAGCGGATGACGACGTAGTTGACGATCAGGAGGGTGGCCGCGCCGACGAGACCGCCCGTGACGCTGTTGTCGTTGCCGATGATGGCGTTCTGCACCGTGTTGGAAATGGTCAGCAGCACGACCAGATCGAACGGATTGAGCTGGGCCAGCTCCCGTTTGCCGGCGAGCCGCAGGCCGACGACCAGGAAGATATAGACCAGAATCGGCCTGACGATCTTCTCGCTGAGCGGCAGGCCGAGCGCGAACATGTCGTGGAGCGCTTTCGTGTCCATGGGCCGGACTCTCCTTGGCGCGCCGCGGGGCGGCGCGTGCCCCGGATCCTATCCCGGCCCGGCCGTGGGCGGCCGCCCGATTCGCAGGCCGGCCGGCGGGGCCGGTAAACACAACGGCCGCTGTCCCGTATCTCGCTAATGAGAGATAATCGGGACACGCTTCCACGGGATGTCCTCACGCCTCAGCCATAACCGCGCCGGAACCAGGCGGGCCGGCTGGAGCCCGAGCGGGGTCGGGCCCTCAGGGCCTGCGGCGGCTGTCGTCGCGGTCGGGGCCGGCCAGCCCGGGCGCGGGGCCCGTGTCCGCGCTGGCGCCGGCTTGGGGTGGGGGGCGCCGGTGTCTCGGCGCCGGCAGGAACGCCGGGATCTTCCAGGAGAGAAAGGAACGCCTGCATGACGTTCGAGCAACTGAAACAGGGGGTCAGGGCCCGCAAGTGGCTGGTGGCGGCCGGCGTCGTGGTCGTCGTCGCCATCCTGTCGGTCGCGCTCCGGGGCCAGCACGGCGCCGACTCCAATTACGTCACCGCGCCGGTCACCCGCGGAGCCATCCGCAACGTCATCTCGGCGACCGGGACGGTTCAGGCGGTGGTGACGGTCCAGGTCGGCAGCCAGGTGTCGGGGCAGGTGATGGCCCTGTACGCCGACTACAACTCGGTCGTCAAGCAGGGACAGCTGCTGGCGCAGATCGATCCCCGGAACTTCCAGGCGCAGGTCGAGAACGCGAAGGCCAGCCTCGCGTCGGCCCAGGCGCACGTGCAGACGGTGCAGGCCGACCTGGTCACGCAGGAGGCGAACCTGCAGAGCGCGCAGGCGAACCTGGATGCCGCGCGCGCGACCTCGGAGAATTCCCAGCTCATCATGAAGCGCGACCAGGCGCTGGTGCAGAAGGGCGTGCTCGATCAGGGGACCTACGACACCGCCAGGACGCAGGCGGACAGCGACCGGGCCAAGGTCGAGCAGGCGCGGGCGGCCATCAAGCAGGCGGCGGCGCAGATCAACGGCGACCGGGCCAATCTGGCGCAGGCCAGGGCCCAGGTCCAGCAGGCGCGGGCGCAGCTCGATCAGACGCAGGTGAACCTCCAGTACTGCCAGATTTATTCGCCTGTCAACGGCGTGGTGATCTCGCGCGACGTCGACGTCGGCCAGACGGTGGCGGCCAGCCTGTCGGCGCCGCTGCTGTTTCTCATCGCCAACGACCTGACCAAGATGGAGGTCGCCGCCAGCGTCGATGAGGCCGACATCGGCCAGATCTCGACGAGCGATCCGGTCACCTTCAACGTCGACGCTTATCCTAACCGGACGTTCGTGGGGCGCATCAAGGAGGTGCGTCTCAATTCGCAAAGCGTCCAGAATGTGGTCACTTACACCGTGATCATCTCGGTCGACAACTCCGATCTCCTGCTGAAGCCGGCCATGACGGCCAACATCAGTATGGTCGCCGAGCACCGGGACAACGTCCTGAAGGTGTCCAATGCGGCGTTGCGCTTCCGGCCGCCGAACGTCTCGCCGGCCGAAGAGGCGCGGATCGAGCGCGGTGGGGCCGAAGGGGTGCGCGGCGGCGCTGAGGGAATGCGCGGCGGCGCTGAAGCGATGCGCGGCGCGGCTGAAGGGATGCGCGGCGGCGCGGAGTTCCCGGCGGGGCACGATCGGGGCGCCCGCGGCGGGCGGCCCGCGGATGCCCGGGGGGCAGGTGTGGCGGCCGGCTCTGGCGCGAACCCGCCGTCCGGAATGGCCGGCATCCTGACCGGGCCGGAGCCGGGTGGCCAGGTGCTGGCACCCGGCCAGAAGTGGAACCCGGACGACAAGATCCTCTTCCCGCCGGCGGCTCCCCCCCGGGGGCGGCCCGCGGTGGTGTGGGTGGTCGGTCCGAACGGCCAGCCGAAGCCGGTGCGGGTGATGATCGGGATCACCGATGGGGCGAATTCGGAGGTCCTGTCGGGGGCTCTGCACGAGGGCGATCGGGTCATCACCGGGGACATGGCGGCCGGCATGCAGCGGCGTGGGGGACCCGGCGGGTTCCGGTTCCGGTTCTGACGCAGGAGGGGCTCCATGATGACGTGGTGGCCGATTGTGCGGTCGGCGTTTCGTGCGCTGAACCGCAACAAGATGCGCTCAATGCTGACCATGCTCGGCATCATCATCGGCGTGAGCGCCGTCATTGCGATGGTCTCGGTCGGGCAGGGCGCCACGGAGATGGTGCAGAACCAGATCAAGAGCATCGGCACCAACATCATGTTCATCTGGCCCGGCAGCCTCACCAGCGGCGGCGTGCACATGGGCGCCGGGGCGCAGTTGACCCTGACCTCCGACGACGCGGAGGCCATCGTGCGCGAGTGCCCGGCGGTGGCCGCCGCCTCACCGATGGTCCGCTCGTCCGGTCAGCTGGTGGCGGGTGATCAGAACTGGTTCACGCAGATCCAGGGGACGAGCGAATCGTTTCCGCTGATCCGCGACTGGCCGGTGCAGGACGGGGAGTTCTTCACGGCGAGCGACGTGCGCACCGCGGCGCGCGTCATCGTGCTCGGCTCGACGGTGGCCCAGAACCTGCTGCCGGGGCTGGAGCCGGTCGGCCAGATCATCCGCATCAACGATCTGCCGTTCAAGGTCGTCGGCGTGCTGGTGTCGAAGGGGCAGTCGATGGTCGGGCAGGACCAGGACGACACGACGATCATGCCCTACACCACCGTGCAGAAGAAGCTGCTCGGCGACAAGATTCCGCACATCAACATGATCATGGTGTCGGCGGCGAGCGCAGCCCTGGCCAGCGTGGCGCAGAACCAGATCACGAGCCTGCTGCGCCAGCGGCACAACCTGCGCGGCAACCAGCCGAACGACTTCATGATCCGGAACATGACGGACGTGGCGCAGGCCGCCGATCAGACGAACTTCATCATGACGCTGCTGCTCGGCAGCATCGCCGCCGTCTCGCTGCTCGTCGGCGGCATCGGCATCATGAACATCATGCTGGTGTCGGTCACCGAACGGACCCGCGAAATCGGGATCTGCATGGCGGTCGGCGCCCGCCCGCGCTCCATCCGCCAGCAGTTCCTCACCGAGTCGGTCGTGCTCTGCCTGGTCGGCGGGCTGGTCGGCGTCGTCCTGGGCGGATCGCTCGCGATCGTCATTTCCCACCTGCTGAAATGGCCGACGCTCGTCTCGCCGCTCTCGGCCGTGGTCTCGTTCGTGTTCGCGGCCCTCGTCGGGATCTTCTTCGGGTACTATCCGGCGCACAAAGCGGCCTCGCTCGATCCGATCGAAGCGCTCAGATACGAATAAGGCGGGGCACGGGTCCGGCGGGAGCCGGGCGGCGCGCTCGCGCGGGCCGCTCGGCAGGCGGACGGGCGGGTCGGCATCGCGCCGGCCCGGTCTCAGACGGTCGGCGTGTCGGACTTGGCGGCCGGCGTCTCCGCCGGAACAGCTCCCTCGGTCGGTGCCGTGCCGGACGGTGGTGGCGCCTGCAGGCCGGTCGGCTGGAGCACCGTCTGTCCGATCACGTTCGTGAGCGTCGACTTCAGATTGGCCGCGCTGCGCACGCTCTGAAGCGACTCGCCGAACTTGCGGGCGTCCTCCGGCGTGACGCCGACTTCGTTCATCATCTTCTCGCTGGCGCCGCTCATCGAATCCTTGAACTCGCGGATCCCCTTGCCCAGCCCTTTGCCCAGCTCGGGCAGCTTCTTCGGACCGAACACGATCAGCGCGATCAGAAGAATCAACAGCAGGTGCCCCGGCTCAATCATTCCCTCGAACATTTCGACCTCCCCGACGACAGGCCCTCCACCAGGGGGCCATCGACCCGGCTGTCGTTCACGTCAATCCGCTCGCTGCAGTGAGGGTCGGCCGCGTGGAACGTAAGGGACCGGCCGGGCAATCACCGGCGGCACGGCGCCGCCGGCTTGGAACATCGGCCGGCCTCGGGACGAGCGGGCGGACCGCTCAGGGGCGGGAAGCGGCCCGCAAGGCGACGGGCCGCCGCACGCGTCAGTGGCTCGGATTTTCCGGCTTCTTCTCGGAGTCCTTGTTGCCTTCGTTCATGGCATCCTTGAAGCCACGAATCGATTCTCCGAGTCCCCGGCCGAGCTGCGGCAGGTTCTTCGGACCGAAGACCAGCAGAGCGATCGCCAGAATCAGCAGCAGGTGCGTCGGCTGCAACAGGCCGTCAAACATCTTCGTCCTCCAGGCGGGACTTTTCGGATCCCACTGACAGTATAGCTGATTGGCCGCCTGGCCGCCGAACCATCGGATGTCTTCGCTTGTCACCGTCAGGGCGCCCGGTCCGTCGCGCCAGGGCGGACCGGGCCGGACGCCCTCGACAGCTCAGCGGGCGCCCGATCCCTGCTGAATCGCCTTCCAGCGGGTCAGCAGGCGCGTCAGCGTCGCGCGGGTCGAGCTCAACGCCCGTGTGGCCTCCATCGTCGGCGCCGCCGGCGCGCTTTCGACCGCCCGGGCGATCTGACCCAGTTGGGCGTACACCTCCCGGAGATTGGTCACCGGTCCGCCAACCGCGCTGGGCGGGTTGTCGGACGGCGGCGCGCCGATGATCGCGTCCAGTTCACGCAGTTCGGCCGCATGAGCGCCCCCCGCGGCGCCCAGCCGCGCGCGGAGCTGCACGGCTCCCTGGAAGGCGCGTGCGGCGTCCGCCATGCCGGTGTTGGCCTGCCGCGCCGCCTGGAACTGGTCGGCCAGCGCCGCCGCCGGCGTCTTCACGCGGGGATCCATGCTGACCGTGAGCGACCGGGTGTAGCGGTGCCCTGCCACCGTCAGCGTCACGGTGTACGTGCCGGGCGTGACCCAGGCGCCGGTCGGCGTGTAGTAGCCGGTCGGCCGGCCCCCGAGCGACGGCGGCGCGGCTTCGTGCAGGTCCCAGATCCACCGGTGCATCCCCGGTTCGGCCGACAGCACCGGCGTCGGCTTCACCCAGTACATCGGGATGTTCAGCATCCGCGGATTCACGGCCGGCGGGTGCTCGTTGCTGGCGTACCGCCGGACGAGCGCGCCGGTGTGGTCCCGGATGTCGAGCGTGACCGGTCCCTGCGGCGCCGATCCCAGGTAGTAGTCGATGATGGCCCCCTGGGGCGGGTTCTCGCCGGTCGGCGTCTCGAACGGATACGGCGTGCCTTCGTCCGACGGCGTCTGCACCCGGATTGCCGGCTCCGGCTGGAACAGGTAGGCGCTCGACGCGGCGACCTGCGCCGTGATCTGCCGCAGCGGCGTGACGTCGTCCAGGATCCAGAACGACCGGCCGTGGGTGGCGACGACGAGGTCGTTGTCCCGGATGGCCATGTCGCGGATGGACGTGTGCGGCAGGTTCAGCTGCAGCGACTGCCAGTGGTCGCCGTCGTCGAACGAGACGTAGATGCCGGTTTCCGTCCCGGCGTAGAGCAGGCCCTTGCGGACCGGATCCTCGCG
>Ga0307374_10012290_pt1 | contig 12032 bp, 11 predicted proteins | sample OX3MG_FD_202532 | JGI IMG/M metagenome (GOLD analysis project Ga0307374, IMG submission 202532) | Soil microbial communities from Risofladan, Vaasa, Finland - OX-3 | ecosystem: Environmental > Terrestrial > Soil > Coastal area > Acid sulfate soil | place: Finland: Risofladan, Vaasa | collected...
TGCCTGGAGCGTCTTGTGGAAGGCGGGTGTGAAGCCCCACAGGTTCATGGAGACGCGGGCATCGGGCGGCAGCTGCTCGGGCTGACGGCCGTCGGACGACGTGAAGCCGCCGTCCCCGAGGGCGGTGACGCCCCGGCGCTCGTCGATGCCGAGGAGACGGCCGTCGGTGTCCACCCGGCAGATGCCGCGGGTGACCGGGGCGTGGCCAACGACGGCGTTGGCCAGGAGGTAGCCGACCAGCGCGTTGGAGGGTTCGTCGCCCCCGAGATGGGCCGTCAACATGGCGCACGCCTTGGCGCCGTACACGTCGTCCGCGTTGCAGACGGCGTAGGGCGCAGCACCGATGTGCTCGGAGGCCGAGAGGACGGCGTGCACCGTCCCGAGCGGCGCCTCCTGCAACGCGAACCGGACATCGACCCGGGATGGCCACGTGCGCTCCACGTGGTAGCGGATGGAGGGACCCGTGGAGGGGCCGAGGACGAGCACCACGGTGCCGAATCCCGCCGCCAGTGCATCGCTCGCGACGAGGTCGATGACCGCCTCGCCATGGGTCCCGACCGGGGCCAGCGGCTTGCAGCCGCCGTAGCGTCGGGCCCTCCCTGCCGCCAGGATGACGAGGGTCGGTGCCGCAGCCGCCTTGCTCACGCGCTCCAGCGGAGGACGGCGCTGGCCCACGTCATCCCACCACCGAACCCGGTGAGGAGCAGCAGGTCGCCGTCGTGCACGCGGCCGGCACCGATGGCGTCGTTGAGGGCGAGAGGGATGGAGGCCGATGACGTGTTGCCGTAGCGGTCGATGACCACGACGGTGCGCTCCTCGGGAATGCCGAGCCGCTGGCAGGCCGCCTGAATGATGCGGGCGTTGGCCTGGTGCGGCACCAGGAGCGACACCTCATCGGGGCCGATCCCCGCAGCGGACATGGCCCGCTCCGCCGACTCGACGACGACCCGCACCGCGCGGCGGAAGACCTCCTTGCCGTCCATGTACAGGGTACCGCCGTGCTCGCACTTGAGCAGGTGGCGCAGCGACCCGTCGGAGTTGAGGTTCCAGCTGAGGAGGCTTCCGGGGCCGTCCACCGGCTCGACCACCACGGCGCCGGCCCCGTCGCCGACGATGATCGCGATGGCCCGGTCGTCCATGTCGGTGATCTTCGACAGCGTCTCCGAGCCGATGAGGAGGATCGGGCCGGAACCGGCCGCGATGAGACCCGCGACGACGACCAGCCCGTAGACGAAGCCCGAACACGCGGCGTTGATGTCGAACGCGCCCCCCTTGATGCCCAGGGCGTGCTGCACGCTCGGCGCGGTCCCGGGCACAATGCTGTCGGGCGTGGTGGTGGCGAGGACGACATGGGCGATCTCATGGGCGCTGCGACCGGCGCACTCCATGGCGGCCCGGCCGGCTTCAATGGCGAGCCCCGAGGTCGTCCCCCCGATGCGGCGCTCCCGGATGCCGGTGCGCTCGACGATCCAGGCGTCACTCGTATCGAGGCTGACCGCCATGTCGTCGTTGGTCACGACCTTGTCCGGCAGCGCGACCCCCCAGCCCGTGATCCGGATCCCCGTCACAGGGTGCCCGCGCGGACGAGATGAATGCCGACGAAGCCGGCGTCGCCTTCAATGATGCCGCCCGTGTTGACCGCCAGGCCGATGCGGCGGCCCTCCGCCTGGCGCCCACCGGCCCGACCCCGGAACTGGGTGGCCAGCTCGACGATCTGCGCGATACCGGTCGCGCCCAGGGGATGGCCCCGGCCGACCAGACCGCCACTCGGGTTCACGACAAGCCCGTCGCTGTCGACGCCGGTACGGCCCGCCTCGGTGGCCGGACCCGCTTCACCGACGCCGAAGAGCCCGAGCGACTCTAGGGCGTACAACTCCTCGGCGGCTGTGGCGTCGTGCAACTCCACCACTTCGATCTCCTCGGGCCCGAGGCCGCAGGCCTCCCAGGTCGCGTCAGCCGTCTGGGAAAGGCGGTCGTGGTAGTCAAGCAGTCCGTTTCCCGAGCGCGCCACCGAGCCGATGATACGCGGGGCCGAGGGTGGCGCCGCCACGCCGGGTCCACCGACGACCAGCGCGGCAGCCCCGTCGGTGAACGAGCTGCACATGAGGCGGGTCAGCACCCCGGCGACCTGCGGCGAGCTCAACACCTCGTCAATGGTGGCCGTTCGCTGCACCTGCGCCAGCGGATTGCGGAACGCATGATCGAACGCCTTGACCGCGGCCGCGGCAATCTGGTGCCGGGTCACCCCCCGCTCGGTCATGATCCGCTCGGCCCACGCACCGTTCAGCCCCATCAGAATACTGCCGGCCGGGTTGTCGTCGGCATGCCGGCGTTCGTGCAGATCATGGCGGTAATCCGCCGGGAGCCCGTCTTCAATGCCGGCCATCGTCTCGGCGCGGCTGCCGGTCCACATCTTCTCCACGCCGAGCACGAGGACCGGACGGTCCTGTGTCGCGGCCACCATGGTGGCGAGGTGCAACGCCGAACTGCCGCCGGCGCACGAGTTGTCGACGTTAATGATGCCGACATCGCCGAGGCCCGCCTTGCGCAACCACGTCTGGCCACGTACGCAGGCCTGGTCGCTGAGGCGACCCGCCATCGCGTTGCCCACGATGACGAGGCCGAGCTGTTGGGGCTCAATCCCGGCATCGGCCATCGCCTCGTGTGTCGCCTGGTAGGCCATGGCCTCGAGCGTCAGGTCACGACGGCTCATGTCCGTCATGCCCGTGCCCAGGATGGCGATGTCCGTCATACCGCGACCCCGGCCAGCAGGGCCTCGGTGTGGATCACAAAGGCTGAGCGGAGGTAGCCGAAATGCTGAACGGCGTCGGGGCCCGCGACCATGACGATCACGTGGTTGGCACCCGCCTCGACGTAGCGCGCCAGCGCCGCCGCACAGGCCTCCGAGGGGCCGGCGACGAGATGACGCTCGAACGCCTTGGGCGGGACGTCGTAGAGCTCAGACAGCCACTGCGCACCACGCGCCGGAGCCTCGCCCTCGGGACCAACCCGGACGAAGACGACGACGGCCGCCTCGACCGCGTCCGCGGGGCGCCCGGCCGCAACCGTCTCCCGCCGCAGGGCTTCGACGGCCGGGCCGTAATCGTCGGCCGTGATGAACAGCGGCACCCACGCGTCGCCGATGGCGGCCGCCCGGCGGCGAGCGGCGGCGCTGGCACCGCCGACCCAGATGGGTACCGGGGGCGAGGTGGGTTCCTGCGCGTAACCGTCTGGTGCGTCACTCGTGGGTCCCCAGGCACCACGCAGCGCGGCAATGCCCTCGTCCATGATTCGCCCCCTGCGGTGGAAATCGACGCCGGCCCGCACGTATTCAGACTTGTGGCTGCCTACGCCGACGCCGAGGACGAACCTGCCCCCCGAGAGGAGCTGGAGCGCCGTGGCCTGCTTGGCCACCGCGGCCGGCTGGCGGAGTGGCAGTTGGAGCACACAGCTCCCCAATGTGGGACGGCGGGTGGCGGTCGCCGCCATGGTGAGGGTCGTCAGGCACTCGTGGATCGGGTGGGGCCAAAAGAGGTGGTCGACCGCCCACAGGGAGTCCGCGCCGGTCGCCTCGGCCCGCCGGCAGAGGTCGGCCATGACCTCGGCCGTTCCACCGGTCGTACTATAGGTATTACCGCGGCTGACCGGGAGTTCATCCTGCAAGGTGGCAGGGAGGATTAAGCCGATGGCCGGACGACGCACATCGCTTCCTACCGGCGTCACACCGTCATGTTACGCCGAAGCGCTCCGGGTGCACACCCTGACACTCAGGCGTCGTCCGCCCCGCGAACCGCCACGCTGCACCGGGCGTCGCAGATCGCCCGGTCGGCGTCGTCGGTCAACGCAATGCGCCAGACCTGCACGGTCCGCCCGACCCGGACCGGCGTCGCCGTCGCCGTGAGATGCCCGTCGCTGACCGCACGCAAGTGGCTGGCGTTGAGCTCAATCCCGACCACGCGACGATCAGGTCCCGCGGCGAGGGCGGCGCCGAAGCTGGCGGCCGACTCAGCCAGCAACGCCGAGACACCGCCGTGGAGGATCCCGTAGGCCTGGTGCACCTTCCAGTCGACCGGCAGGCGCAGCACGACCCGCTCCGGTCCGGCCTCGACGACCTCGACCCCGAGAAGGTCGTGCACGGTGCGGAGGTCGGGCTGTTCGGAGGCGGGCACGGCGGGATGTTAACGGTGCCCCGTTAGTCTCGTCTGGTGGCCGATTTCGTCGACCTGCGCAGCGACACGGTGACCCGGCCGACGCCGGCCATGCGCGCGGCGATGGCCGAGGCGGATGTCGGTGACGACGACTACGGCGAGGACCCAACCGTGCGGGCGCTGGAAGAGGCCTTCGCCGAGAGGGTCGGCAAGGCGGCCGCGCTCTTCGTCCCGTCGGGCACCATGGCCAACCAGATCGCCTTCCGGGTGCTGGCACGTGGCGGGACTGCGGTGGTGGCGGGCCGGCGGCAGCACGTGGTGGCGTACGAGTACGGCGCGGCCGCACGCAATTCAGGCGTGCAGTTCCTCACCGTTGACGACGCCGACGGCACCATCAGCGCGGACGACATCCGCTGGGGGAGGAGCGCGGCGGCGTACCACCAGCCGGCCGTGTCCCTCATCAGCATTGAGAACACCCACATGGCCGCGTCCGGCGCCCCGTGGTCGATGGACCGACTCTGCGCCGTGGCCGACGCAGCTGGTGATGTGCCGATCCACCTGGACGGCGCGCGTCTCTTCAACGCGGAGGCGGCGACCGGCATCAGCGCGGCCGAGTGGGCGGCGCCCGCCATGACGGTGATGTGTTGCCTCTCCAAGGGCCTCTGCGCCCCCGTGGGCTCGTTGCTGGCCGGACCCGAAGAGGTCATTGCCGAGGGTCGCTTGGAGCGCAAGCGGCTTGGCGGTGGCATGCGGCAGGCGGGCGTGCTGGCCGCACCGGGCCTTGTCGCCCTGCGTGACATGGTCGGGCGCCTCCCCGAGGACCACGCCCGCGCGGCGCGGCTGGCTGAAGCGGTGGCCAACCGCTGGCCCGATTGCGGTCTCGACCCCTCGTCGGTGCGCACGAACATCGTCACCTTCTCCCACGCGGAGCCCGACAAGCTGTTGGCCCATCTGCAGGATGAGGGCGTCCTGGCGGGTCCGATCGCCCCGGGCGTGGTCCGCCTCGTCACCCATTACGACGTCGACGACGCGGGTCTGGCCCTGGCCCTTCGGGCCATTGGAGGTGCTCCGCACTGATGAAGGTCCGCATCGGCATCAGCGCCGGGGGCGAGACCCTGTCGCCGGACGGCATGGCTGACCTCGGCCGCGCCCTCACGGAATACGGGTTCGACTCCCTCTGGTTGCCCGAGGTGCTCTCACGCCCCGGACCGGACCCCCTTGTCGGCCTGGCCTGGGTCTCGGGAAGCAGCCCAAAGCTCAAGATCGGCACGACCATGCTGCTCCCGGGGCGCAATCTCGTGTGGCTGGCGAAAGCAGTGGCGACGCTCGACCTCCTCTCCGGCGGCCGTTTCCTGCTCACCTTCGTTCCCGGTCTGGCGATCGGGGGTGAGCGCAGCGCCGTGGGGATCCCGCCCGCCGAGCGCGGTGCGCTGATGGACGAAGCCCTCCCGGTCCTGCGGCGACTCTGGGCCGGTGAGACGGTCTCCCACGACGGCCCGATCGGCGCCTTCACCGACGTGTCGGTCTCACCGAGACCCGTCCAGGATCCCTTCGACGTGTGGCTCGGCGGCAACGCGAAGGCTGCGCTCGAGCGGTGCGGACGCATCGGCGACGGGTGGATCCCCGCACTGTGCACGCCCGAGGACGCCGCCGCCGGGAAGAAGGTCATTGACGACGTCGCGGCGTCGCACGACCGGAGCATCAGCCCCGAGCACTTCGGTGTGAGCATCGCCTACGCCCCTCCCGGCACGGATTTTGGATCGGCACCCATTGCCGCACTGGCCCGGCGGGCCAGGGGACGACCGCTGGACCAGCTCATCCCGACGGGGATTGACGGGCTGCGCTCGCTCATCGGGTCATTCCTCGACGTCGGGTTCTCCAAGTTCATTGTGCGGCCGCTTGCACCTCCGGCCGAATGGCGCGCCGAACTCGAGGCCTTGGCCGCCGGCGTGGGGGACCTGCAGACGTGACGGGAGGTGCTTCTGCCGGCCGGGACTGCCCCTACGCTCCTTGACCATGGCTTCCGAACCGCTCACCCTCATGGCAGTGCACGCCCATCCCGACGACGAGGCGATCGGGACCGGCGGCATCCTGGCGCGTTACGCGGCAGAGGGTGTGCGGACCGTCCTGGTGACCTGCACCAACGGCGAGTGGGGGGACGCACCGGGAGGCCTCAAACCGAACGACCCGCAGCACGACGAGTCGGTGGTCGTTCCCTTGCGGCGCAAGGAGCTGGAAGCGAGTTGCGAGGTCCTTGGCGTCGCCCATCTGGAGATGCTCGGGTACCGCGACTCGGGCATGGAGGGTTGGCCGCAAAACGAAGCCCCTGACTCGTTCTGGCAGACGCCCGTGGCCGACGCCGCGCACCGGCTGGCCGAGTTGATGCGCACCTACCGTCCCCAGGTCGTCGTCACCTACGACGAGAACGGCTTCTACGGCCATCCCGACCACATACAAGCCAACCGGATCACCCATGCCGCCATTGCCGAATGCGGCATTCCGGACAAGCTGTACTACACGGCCGTGGCGCGCTCACTCCTGAAGGGCTTTCGCGACATCCTGGCCGAGGCCGGTATTGAGAGCCCCATTGATGTGGAGGAGAACCCCGATTTCGGGACGCCCGACGAGCTCATCACGACCACGGTCGACTGCTCGGCTGTCGCCGGGCGCAAATACGCCTCGCTCGGTGCGCATGCCAGCCAGAGCGACAACATCTTCTTCCTCCAGATGGGGGAGGAGCTCTTCGGCCAGGTGATGGGCTCGGAGAGCTTCGTGCGCGCCATCGACACGACCGGGGCACCGGTCCCCGAGGACGATCTGTTCGCCGGGTTACGGTCAGGACGCTGAGCTTCGCTGCGGCGCGAGACACAGCGCCGCGGCGACAACGAGCACCACCGCCGTGGCGATCTCAATGCCGAACGCCTGCTTGGCGAATGGAGCGAGCCATGACTCCTTGAAGTTGAAGAGGCCGTTCGGCAGGAGCACGGACAGGAGGAAGCCCGCCATGGTGGACACGGCGAATCCGATCCCTCCGATGGCGACCCACACCCGGCGCACCAGGACGACCAGGATCCCGAGCACGAGGCCTGACACCGCCTGGAGGACGAACAAGGGTCCGATGATGTGGATGTGGCGATAGCCGACGGAATGCCACAGGACGAAGTGGATGTAGGCCGTCCACATCACGAGAAGGCCGCCGACCAGGAAGGCAAGAATCGTCGCCGCAGCTAGCGGCCCCCGCTGGGCCGGTCGTGCCGCCAGGACGTCAGCTCGCATGTGAGTCCTCCGGCGCCGCACGCCTGATCGGATGTCGATGGTCGTGACGCATGCTCTGAGCACGGACTACGTGCGTGAGCCCCTCAGGGATTGGCCGCCGCCGGCTGATTGAATCCAGCCGGCGCCCTGGGACGTACACCCTGACATGGGAGAATCGCGCGTGGCCGACAGCGGACCCACAGATGAAGCCCTTCTGGCCGGCATGGCCCTGGGGGACCAGGCCGCCGCCGTCGCCTTCGTGCGCCGATACCAGCGGCGGGTCTTCGGTCTCGCCTATTCCATGACCAGTGACTCGAGCGTCGCCGAAGAGGTGGCCCAGGAGGCGCTGATCAGGGTGTGGCGCCACGCTCCCGTCTTTGATGCACGCCGAGGGTCGGTGACATCGTGGGTCCTGACCATCACGCGGAACCTGACCATTGACGCGTTGCGCATGCGGCGGGCGGTCCCCACCGACCCTGCGGACTTCGCGGCGTCGGCCATGATGAGTCTCGAGCACAACCCTGAGGATGCGGTGCGCCGCGGTGATGTGCGACTGATGGTGCGGACCGCGCTGTCCGGCCTCCCGCCCGAGCAGCGCCGGGCGGTCGTGCTGGCGGCCGTGTACGGCCGCACGGCGATGGAGATCAGCGAGGAGGAAGGCATCCCGCTCGGCACGGCGAAAACACGGATCCGGAGCGGTCTGATCCGTCTGCGCGCCGCGGTCGAGCAGGTGAGGGCGGTGGAGGAGGCACCATGAGCGACACCACACAACACTGCGCTCAGTTCACTGACGACTTGGCCGAGCTGGCGCTCGGCATCCTCACCGGGCACCGCCGCGGCGCCACGCTGGCCCATGTCGAGTCGTGCCCTCGGTGCGCCGAGGAACTGGAGCAGCTGGCTCGCGCGTCCGATGCCGCGCTGCAGTCAGCGCCGGACATTGAGCCGCCGATGGGATTCGAAGTACGTCTGTTCGAGGCCATGGGAGTGCGTCAGCCGCCGACACGCCGGCATGTCGCGACACGATGGATCCTGGCGGCCGCGGCAGCGGTCACCGCGCTCGGCGTGGGCCTGGGCGTCGGGCTGTCACAGGGCTCGTCCCCACCGGGCCAGACCACCGTGCTGCGCCCCTCCCCGCTGGGCACGCTCGTGTCCTCCTCCGACCTGTGGAAAGGGGGGAAACGGGTTGGGAGCGTGTTTGCGTACGGTGGCCCGACGCCATGGATCTTCATGACCCTCAGCGACTCCGCCGCACACGGCAAGATCATCTGCGAGGTGGTCACCAAGAGCGGGGCGACGCGCTGGGTCGGCGACTTCACCGCCAAGAGCGGCTACGGCTCCTGGGGCGCGCCGTTGCCGGTCGCACCCCAGGACATCCGTTCGGCGAAGGTCGTCTCGGTCAGCGGGACGTTGATCGCCTCCGCCACGTTGACCTAATTAATAGCGATACGTGTCTGGCTTGAAGGGACCGTCCACCGGCACGCCGATGTAGTCGGCCTGCTCCTCGGAGAGCACCGTCAGCTTGACGCCGAGCGCGTCCAAATGGAGTCGGGCCACTTTCTCGTCGAGATGCTTGGGCAGCACGTACACCTCGTTCACGTACTGGCCGGTCTGGGTGTACAGCTCCAGTTGGGCCATCGTCTGGTTGGTGAACGAGTTGGACATGACGAAGCTGGGGTGACCCGTGGCGTTGCCGAGATTGAGGAGCCGACCCTCGGAGAGCACGATGACGGCGTGACCGTCGGGGAACACCCACTTGTCGACCTGGGGCTTAATGTTGATCCGCTCTATCCCCGGGATCTTGGCCAAACCGGCCATGTCGATCTCGTTGTCGAAGTGCCCGATGTTGCCCACGATCGCCTGGTGCTTCATGGCGGCCATGTGCTGGGCGGTGATGATGTCCTTGTTACCCGTGGTGGTGATGATGATGTCCGCCGTGGGCAGGATGTCCTCCAGGGTGGTCACCTGGTAGCCCTCCATGGCAGCCTGCAACGCGCAGATCGGGTCCACTTCCGTCACGACCACCCGTGCGCCCTGGCCGCTGAGTGACTGGGCACAGCCCTTGCCGACGTCGCCGTAGCCGCAGACGACGGCCACTTTGCCGCCGATGAGGACATCGGTTGCGCGGTTGATGCCATCGACCAGCGAGTGCCGGCAGCCGTACTTGTTGTCGAACTTCGACTTGGTGACCGAGTCGTTGACGTTGATGGCGGGGAACAGGAGCTCGCCCCTCTTCTGCATTTCGTACAGGCGGTGCACCCCGGTCGTCGTCTCCTCGGTGACCCCCTTGATGCCGTTGGCGATGGACGTCCACCGCTGCGGGTCCTCGGCGAGGCTGCGGCGGAGGAGACCGAGGACGAAGCCGAACTCCTCGGAATCGGTCGCCGAAGGGTCAGGGACCGACCCGGCCTTCTCGAACTCGACGCCCTTGTGGACAAGGAGAGTGGCGTCGCCACCGTCGTCGAGGATCATGTTCGGTCCGCCCTCGCCGGGCCACAGCAGGGCCTGCTCGGTGCACCACCAGTACTCCTCGAGCGTCTCGCCCTTCCACGCGAAGACCGGGATGCCGGCCGGCTTGTCGGGGGTCCCGTCCGGGCCCACGGCCACGGCCGCGGCCGCGTGGTCCTGGGTGGAGAAGATGTTGCAGCTGGCCCACCGGACACGCGCGCCGAGAGCGGTCAGCGTCTCGATCAGCACGGCGGTCTGCACCGTCATGTGGAGGGATCCGGTGATGCGGGCACCGGCGAGCGGTTGGCTCTTGGCGTATTCGGATCGCATGGCCATGAGCCCCGGCATTTCATGCTCGGCCAGAACGATCTCTTTGCGGCCGTATTCGGCCTCGTCGAGGCTGGCCACCTTGAACGGCAGTACGTCAGGCATTGCTACTCCTTCGTGGTCGGATGTCTCGTGTGCAGGCGCGAACGCCTGATACGGGCCATACGGCGGAAGCGCGACGCACGTGCTCCGACCTCTGTCGGAGGCCGTCTACCCGCACCCATCCTACGTCGTCCCACAATGCGGCGGTGAAAACGCCTTTCACCCAGCCTGATCCCACCCCTGTGGCAACGATTGTTAGCGTGACTCGTCATGGATGGCGCCGGGAGCAACCTGGACGATCCGAATTCGGACCCAGGAAACGGCGAAGTCCAACGCCCGTCGCCGGTGGCCAACGAGGAGGGGCTGCGCGCGCTGGGCGTCACAATTGACGCGTCCCAGAGTCGCCGTAGCAGGCGAGCTAGGGCCAGCAAGAAGAAGCACCGCCGACTGAGGCGGGTGCTGATGGCCCTCGGGATCGCCTTTGTCCTTCTGGTCGCAGGCGTGGCCGGCTACGCGTGGTACCTCAACCACCTGGTGCACCACATCACGGTCGGCGGGCTGACCGCTGGTGCATCGCATGGTGCTGAGACCGGGACCGAGAACATCCTCATGGTCGGTTCCACCGACCGCTGCGCGCTCAAGACCCAGTACATCGGCTACGGCATCTGCGGCCAGGGTGTCAATGGCGTGAACAGTGACGTCGTGATGATCCTGCACCTCAACCCCAACACCCGGACCGTGTCGATCCTGTCGATTCCGCGCGACCTCTTCATACCCAACGCCCGCAAGGAGGGCGCCAACAAGATTGACGCCGCGCTGTACGAGGGGCCCACCCAACTGGTGGCCGCGATCCAGGACGACTTCGGTATCCCCATTCAGCACTACGTGGAGCTGAACTTCGACAGCTTCGCCAGCGTGGTCGACACCCTCGGCGGCATCAACATGTACTTCCCCGAGCCGGTGTACGACGCCGAGTCGGATCTCAACGTGAGAACCCCGGGTTGCATCCACCTGGACGGTTTCCACGCCCTCCAAGTGGTGCGGGCACGTCACCTGCAGTACAAGTCGGCCGGAGTGACGACGAACAACGCGGCGTACTGGCCCATGGAAGGCCAGAGCGACTTGGCCCGCATCCGTCGGGACCACGAGTTCCTTCGGGTTCTGGCGACAGCGGTGGCCAAGAAGGGACTCGGCGATCCGCTCACCGACAGGGCGCTGATCACCGGGGTCATAGGCGACCTCGTCGTCGACAATTCCATGTCGGCGGGGCACATGATCAACCTGGCCTTGACGTACCACGCGGTGAACATCAACAAGTCGCCCCAGCTCACCGTGCCGGTGCTCGTGGACCAGTTCGGCAGCTACCACTACAAGGGCGGCAACTACGGCGACATTGAGTTCCCTACGCAACCGGTCGACCAGTCCGTCGTCGATGAGTTCTTAGGCATTACGGCATCGACCAATTCCATGACCGGTGCACCGTTGCCGAGTCCGAGCACTGTCTCGGTGTCGGTCAACAACGGCACCGGCGTCACGAACCAGGCGGCCGACACGGCGGCCGCACTGCAGGCGCTCGGCTATCGCATTGTCGGCGCGGGTGACACCACGCCGGTGGGACAACCGGCGGAGACCGTGGTGTATTACGGCTCCAAGGCGCCGTCGGTCGTCGCTGCCGCACTGGCCGTGGCCCACTCCATTTCGGGCTCGGTCATGCTCGGGTTCAATCCCTCCATGGTGACGAGCGGCGCCCAGGTGACCGTCGACACCGGTACCAACTTCTCCGTCAACCAAGTTCCATCGCCTCCGATCTCCACA
>Ga0307374_10012294_pt1 | contig 12029 bp, 12 predicted proteins | sample OX3MG_FD_202532 | JGI IMG/M metagenome (GOLD analysis project Ga0307374, IMG submission 202532) | Soil microbial communities from Risofladan, Vaasa, Finland - OX-3 | ecosystem: Environmental > Terrestrial > Soil > Coastal area > Acid sulfate soil | place: Finland: Risofladan, Vaasa | collected...
CTTCTGAGCACCGGCAGTTGGGTGTCGGACTACTACGTGAACACCCCTGTCCTCGATGGACGCAGTATTACGCAGTGCACGGCAAGTCAGATACCCGCAGTGCCTAAGATCACCGCTCCAATTACCGCCGTACCAGTCAGAGCGGGCGCTTCAACCTCCCTTGGCGGCAAAATCATTTCAATTGCAAGGTCCCAAAATGGAGTAGTGCAGACCTCCCTCAAATGCGCCGGAGCGTACGGTTGCACTGGTAGTGGTGCGTGGTGTGCACTCTTCGTATCGTGGGTCTGGAAGCACGCAGGGGCACGAACGACTGGCCTGACCCCCGCAGTATCGACCTTCGTTAGCTTCACTTCTAGGACGTACACTTGGCACCCGGATCGGGGGCACTCCAATGTGCCGCAAGTTGGATTCACTCCGCAGCCGGGTGATGCAATTGTTTGGGCGTACGGCGGGGTTGTTCAACATGTTGGCATCGTGAACGCATATGGCGGCTCGCTGAGAAAGGACTATTCAATCAATGGCAATTGGCTAATACCTGGGAGGAATCCAAATCTCTACACCTCCTGGGATGTCAACGTCGATACCTATGCGGACTCTGCTATTGCTTCAGCAAACCCTGGGTGGTATGTCTACGGTTATGCGGTGCCAAGAGTCGGATGAGACGGGTTCAGAGAGACTGGCGTGCACGCTGGTGAGGGCTTGGTGATTCCGGGCAGTGATTCGAACACCCTGCCGATTCTCTCGGTCATCAACGCTAACTCGAACGTCGTGAAGCGAATCAATGGTCCGTTGCCTGACTCCGGGGTTGCCGTCACCTGGGACGGTGCCAACGCCTGGGTCGACAACTACTCCTACGTGTACGAATTAAACCCCGCGAAGGAATGAGTACTCCAGTGTGACACGAAGGATTTGAACGAACCGTGGGCCATCTCGGCCGGCGGTACCAATGTGTGGATTGCCAACAATACGGGAGGTGCATCCGGCAACGGCTATGTCACGAAGCTCGCGGAAGCTCCAGCATCCTGACCTGGGAAGCCTTTGCGTCTCTCTAGAGCATGGACGTTCGCGGTTCAGGACTGCCTAGACTGACATTCATTACTACCTGCATGGGGAGTTGTGTGGCGAAAATCTTGTGGTCGCGGCGAATTATCGCTCTCTTGGTAGCAGGAATGGTGGTCGGTTTGGCCCTGACCCAAGTTGCTTCAGCGGCAACCCCTAGGCCCGTCATTAGTCAGTTAACAGTTTCTCCATCTTCGTTGCCGTCGGCGGGTGGAACCGTGCAAGTGACGGCGGCAGTAGCTAACGGGCGGGGTTGTGAATTCAGGGTCCTTTCGTATGCGACTTCGCACGTCGGCGTCGGGTCAACGAAGATTTCCGCAGGGGCGTGCAATTACACATTTAACGTGCCCGCGAATGATTCTGCGACGACGATGTACGTGGCCGTAAGTCTTGAGGTCCCCAACTTGAATGCGATGAATCCGTTCCTCGATGCGCAGCGACAAGTGACAATCTCAGTCGCGCCGAACATTTCGAACGTCACTACGTCATCGACAACTACAACGACATTTCCCAAGACCACTGGCAATACAATTACGGTGCCAGCGGGGCCCGACGCCCTCCTGGCGGCCGGCCCACATATCTGGGTTGCCAGTTGCGAAGCGGGCGCCGTCACCGAAATCGACGCCGCGACACACCAAGTAATTCAGGAAATCAATAACCCCCAATATGGATTTGTCTGCCCTGATGCGCTGGCACTTGTTGACAATAATATCTGGGTTACAGATGTTGGAAATAACTCGATCACGGTGATCAGTGCATCAACCGGCGCATGGGTGCAAACGCTGGCCGGACCTGGAATAGTGAGTCCGGGCCTCATCACGTTCACCGGTTCGCAAGTATGGGTGGTAAGTGATGGAAATAGCCCAATTGGGATTTTTGTGTCTGAATTTCAGCCATCAGGCGCTTTGATAAGAGTGGTGAGTAATGCCTCCCTCCTCGTTGGTCCGACGTGCATCGTTTCAACGGGAGCTGATGTCTGGGTGACGGACCCTTATAATTCCCAGATTAAAGAATTCAATGCGCATACGGGGAAATATCTAAGGCGAGCCGACTACGGGGGCAGCCCCGTTTGTGCTTCTTATCACGCGGGGGCTTTTTGGGTGAGTGAAGCGTACGCAAACGATCCGCTGGATGAATTCAGTGCATCGACTGGAGCTCTCCTGCGAGAGGTGCCAAATGCTGGCTGCGCAGGGAATGTGGTCTTTACCGGTAGGGCTCTGTTCGCGGAATGCGACGGAAATTACATACAGAAGTTCACCCAGACTGGAAAATTCGTCAAACCCCTTTTTCGAGTTAGTGGCCACCGTTGGGTTTCCGAATTTGGGGCAATGGTGCTGGACGGGAATAATCTGTGGGTGACGAATAACGTTGGCCCTTCGGTATATGTTCTCCCCATACACTGATTTCTTTGTCGTCAGGCTTGATCGCGCAGAAGTGATCTGCAGCTCCTTTCGCGAACACGGCGACCAGTAATTTTAATTCGAGGCTCAAGTAGTGTTGGCGCATTGTGATCTTCCGCCACCAGTTGGGTTAACGCCAAGCCAACACATCAGCGAGAGGAACATCAATGGCCAAGAGCCAGTATGGGGGGCTGCCCAAGGGGCAGCATTGCAACCCAACTGACAACATAACTTTCGCGGTTACTTCCGAGGGAAGTCCGAAGCTGCTTCGTGATGGGCATCCAATGGGCTCGGTTCCAACTCACAGCTGAGTTGGATGGGCACTTTTCAAACATTCCCGGTCAAGATTCCAACTGACGCGACCGATGCGCTTCATGCCATACGTCAGGGAACCTTCATGATCTGGAGGCGCTCGATTGAGCTGCCATCGAAACATGGATTCGTAACGTTGGCCGTTCTCTGCTTCAACGCCCTCGGTGTTGAGATTTTGAAGAACTGCACCGGGACTCAATCCTCGACTTTGCCGGACTCCTCGCGAAGCGGTTTGACGGAACGACGTCTTGCATCATTGAATGCTTACGCGCGACGTCGGTACCGCGACGGGAATCTCGATATCAGTAGGCGTCCGTCCGGACAATCGACCAACCTGGCGGAGTGGAGACTGTTACGTTTTCCGCCACGTCTGCAGCATCCTGAACTAACAAGTGAGAGGTCAGCGTTGCGGTGAAGAAGATAGTCCTCGCGATTGTTGCGCTGTTCATGTGCGCTGCCGCCTCGCTCTTGGGACTCGTCATTCTGATCAGTTCGGTGGGCGGGACCGCGCAGGCGGTCTCGTGTGCGGTATCGAGAATCCAGCCACCGCCAAGAACTGGTTCTGTGACGACAACGATCGCACCGGCGTCGAACCCGAACTGCGGGGCGGCGGCTGTCGCCACGTTGCCCAGTTCACCGGTGCTCAACAACGGCCTACCTGCGAACTACGTTCTGCCCGCCGCCGCGACGACCGCGGAAACCCTCGCCGTCACCTACGCCCTCGCACAACTCGGAAAGCCCTACCTCTGGGGTGGCACCGGACCCAAGGCCTACGACTGCTCGGGACTCACCATGATGGCCTGGCGCCAAGCCGGCGTTACCTTGCTGCACTACACCGGCGACCAGATCAACGAAGGCAGTCCCGTCGCTTCGTTCGCCACTCTCGCACCCGGTGACCTCGTGCTCGTGCCTGGCAGTGACGGGACGATCTTGAATCCCGGTCACGTGGGGCTCTACATCGGTGAGGGTCTCGTGGGGTCGGCAGTTGATATCCAGTACGGGATCATCATCCAGTCCTACGCGCAGTTCGTGAGCGGCGGACTTTCTGGGATTCGTCACGTCGGCTAGCGACCGTTGTCTAGTGCATCGTCAATGACATCCAACAACCAAGGAGAGAAATGATCACCCAACTCGTAGCCGCCAGGATTTTGGAGGCGGACGTCAACATCACACCAAACACGACTGCCATACCGGGTCTCAGCACCCTGTCCACCCTCATGGGATCGGTCATGGCCTTCGGACTCGTGCTCGCCTTCGGCGGGTTCGTCGCGAGCGCGGTCATGATGGCGATTGGTCACCACGGCGGCAACCCGCAGTTCTCAAGTCGTGGCAAGTCCGGTCTGCTCTGGTGCCTGGTAGCGGCGCTGCTCATTGGTGGATCGAACCTGTTGATTAATACGTTCTTCCACCTGGGATCAGGACTCAGCTGATGATGTACCTGCGCGGGGTGAAACGCTCCACGCTGCGCGCGGCACTGCTGGTGGCGTTGATCGACGCCGTTTTGCTGGTCGTTGTTCTTCACTCCTTCCTAGGCGCCGGTGCGCCAACACCCGTTCACGGCTCGGCGCCGGTTGCCTCGTCGAAGGCGGCGACGTCGGTGACGATTCCTTCGCCACCGCGTTCGAACTCCGACTACCGGCCATTGCGCGTGCGACCACCCCAGACGGCCGTCGAGAGGGCGGTCAACGCGGCAATGGTGAAGAACTCCCTACCGGGGCTAGCCGTACTCGCCACCGCGGAGTGTCCCTCGCCGGCTACCGGTGCGAGGTTCAGATCTATCGGTGCTCCGGACTCGGCGTCCGCGACGCTCTACGCGATGGCCTTCACGCAAGAACTACTCGACCTCGACTTCGCTACGTCCACCAGAGGCGGCCTGTTGGCCTGGGCCAACGACAACAACGCACCCAACACATTGATGGGCTTGTCCACGTCGTGGTCGGCGAAGGAACTCTGCCTGTCGCTGACGTCGGGTCCCTCGCCGGTGCCTTCCTCTTCGGCGTGGAACCTTCTCGCGAAAAACAGAACGACATGGCGCGTGAGCGGGCTCGTGGTGTCGGTGAATCCGGCGTGGATTCAGGCCATGAACTCAGGCTGGACGTCCATTGATCCTCTGATGGTGATTTACGACGTGTCGGGCCTGCTCACCGTGACGACGCCGGGTCACCCACCGGTCGTCAAGTCCATAGCCTTCGCCCTCACTCTCGGTGGCGCGTTGTTACACCCGGGCTACGGCGCGGTGGCGCTCGACTACTGGACGGTGAACTAGATGTCATGCTCTGGCTTCAACTCGGCGGACCCGATCTGCGTCGTCGTGAGCTCCATTAGTTCGCTAGGATCCTCGGTCACGAACTCGGTCTTCTCGAGTGTGGCGACGGCCTTCGGGAACACTGCGGACTCCGCGATCAACTGGCTGTGGTCCCAGATGTCCTCTTCCACGTCGGTCACTCTCGGTGGATCCGCCTTCGGGTTGGATCTTGGTCTCGTTACTTCGATCGCCGCGGTTCTTTGCATCGGACTATTCATCGTCCAATTGGTGACCTCGGCGCTGAAGCAAGACGGCGCCGGCATCGGGCGGGCCCTGCGCGGTCTCGCCGTCGCGACGGTGGGTTGTGCGATCACGTTGGCGACGCTCGATCTGCTCTTGGCGGCCGTCGATCAGCTGTGCGCCGGAGTAGTGCAGCTGGCGACCGGCGGTTCCATCGCGACCCTCGGGGCCAAGATCATCGGGCCCGCCTTGTTCACGGGGCTAGTCGCGGGCCCCGGGGCGATACTGATCCTGTCGTTGATCGCGATCTGTGCGGTCGCGGTCGTGTGGTTCGCCCTGGTGGTTCGAAAGATGCTCATCATCATCACCGCGATCTTCGCGCCGTTGGCCTTCGCCGGAGGGGTCGCGGACATCTCTCGGGGTTGGGTGCGCAAGTGGCTCGAAGCCATGCTGGCCCTCGTGTTCTCCAAGCTCATCCTGATCCTCATCTTTGTGATCGGACTCGGCGTCCTTGGTGGCATGGGCTCGCCGACGAATGCTGGGGGACTCTCGGGCATCACCAACGACGTCACGGGACTGCTCATACTGCTCGTCGCGGGACTCTCGCCGTGGATGGCACTGAAGATTGTCCACTTCACCGGTGACCACATGGCAACGATGGCTGGTTCGGCGTCCCACGCGACCTCGGGAGCGTCCTCGATCGTTGGTGCCCCCCAGAAGATGGCGTCCATGAAGTGGGCCGCCCAGAGCCTCGGTGGCACCCAACAGAAGGCCGACGCGCCAATGGGTCGAGGGGTACCCACTGGTCCAGCGACATCTGGGATGTCAGGGGGAGCAACGACTTCCGCCAGCGTGGCGAGCGGCGCAGTGCGTTCTGGTGTCGGCTCTGCAGCAGCGGCCGGCGCAGGTGCCACAACTGCAGGTGTGGCGACTGCAGGAGTGGCGTTCGCCGCCAGCGCCGCGAGGCACGTCACCAAGGATGCAGGAGGGACCGTCCAGGGCGGAGTCCAACAAGGCTCCGCCGCTGGCGGTCAAGAAGTCAGTACCGAAACTGGTGCGAGTGTCGGTGCGCCCACGGCGTCACCCTTGAGGAGTGGTGGCGCCACGCCTACTCAGGAAGTCCCGACGCCTTCGCCGACGTCGACAACGAGTCACGTCGCCGCGTCGACTCCATCGTCGACAGTGCACCAGGCAATCGACGAGTCAACGACGCCACCCACGTCGTTACCCACGTCGGTGCCGCCGTCGCGACTGCGTCGTTCGCAGTTCCCAACACAGAAGGAGATCTCGTGACTACCGTCAACCTCGGACCCCCGATGGTGCGCTTCGCCCGGCGATCGACGCGCGGCTTTCTGTTGGGGTTCTCGGGACTGCGCTGTGGGGTGATCCTGCTCGCTGCGCTCACCTTATTAATAGGTCTGCTCACTGGCGGGGGAGTAGGACTCATTGCGACCGCACCACTCTGGAGCGGACTGCTCGCCACGGCCTTCGTGCCGGTGAGGGGCCGCATCGTCGTTGAGTGGCTGCCAACGGTGCTGCACTGGCAACTGCGCCGGATGACACGCCAGACCACCTACCGCGTGCGAGTTTCGCCCCCGCGACCCGTGGGCACGATGGCGTTACCCGGTGACGCGGCGTCGCTACGTTTCTATAACGATCCCATGACCGGGGCCTGCTTCATCCACGACCCGCACCGTCAGACACTGTCCGCGGTTCTCGTCGTGTCGCACCCGGCCTACGTGCTGCTCGCGCCCGCGAGCCAACGAGAGCGCGTCTCGATGTGGGGACGGGTCCTGGCGTCGCTCGCCCAGACCGGGACTTGCTCGCTGATCCAGGTGCTCGAATCCACCGTGCCCGACCCCGGCACCCAGGTTGCCCACTGGTACGAAGAAGAGGCCACGCACGCTGACGATTGGGCGAACCTCGAGTACCAACGCCTGCTCGCCCAGTCGTCGTTCGGCTCGTCCACGCATCGCACCACGCTCACCCTCTCGCTCGATCTCAAGAAAGCGGCTGGCGTAATTCGCAGCGCTGGGCGTGGCCTTAGGGGTGCTGCCAAGGTGCTGCGGATTGACATGTCGGTGTTGGAGCAGGGACTGCGCGACGCCGACCTGCGCGTGGGCGCTTGGCTCGACGAAGCTCATCTCGCCGCGCTAGTTCGCCAGGCCTACGATCCGGGCTCTCTGGTCGTCACGAGCGAGGAGAGTGATCACGCACCCGCGACGCTCGCGACCTCGGGACCGGTCGCGCTCTCCGAACACTGGTCCTACCTGCGCCACGACTCGGGCTACTCCACGGTGCTGTGGATCAGTGAGTGGCCGAGAGTGGAAGTGGCCCCGCACTTCTTGCACGCGCTGATCTTCGCCGCCGATATCCGAAAGTCGCTCTCGCTTCTCGCGCGACCGCTCGCCACGGGCGATGCGCTGAAGTCACTGCGTAGGGAGAAGACCGAGGCGGTCACCAACGCCCACCACAAGGCCAAAGTCGGACAGATCCAGGAACTCGCCGATGTGCAGGAGTTCGATGATCTGCTCAAGCGTGAGCAGGCTCTCATCAACGGGCACGCCGACGTCGAGTTCAGCGGCTTCATCACGGTCACCGCGAGCAGTGAAGATGGACTCACCGCCGCGGTGGCGCTGATTGAACGATCGGCCGGACAGTCCGGGTGCGAGACGCGAGTCCTCTACGGGCGCCAGTCCCAAGGCTTCGTCGTCGCGGCGCTACCCCTGGGTCGCAGTGTTTTCTAACCGGCGGCATTTGATCGGGGCTTTCGTAGCTCCGTTCAAGAGTTGTCGTCTCGTCAGTTTCGCCGACGCAGTTTCATCACTCAAGAAGCATCGCTAGAGAAAGAGGTCACTGTGTCCAGGTGGAATCAGACTGTCGACGAGTCCCGCGAAGTCACGTTCGATCGGATCGAGAGAACACCGCCACCGATCCTCGATGGGGGCAACTCGCTCGGCGGCGCGTTGTACTTCGCCGATGACACGACGGGTCGCGAGCGACGAGCGCTGGCGCGCGCGGCGAACCGGATCTCGAAGGCGGACCAAGTGGCAAAACGTGCCGAGGCAAAACGCGCCCGAAGTTCTGCGCATGACGAGCGGGCCATCGCGGCGTACCTGGCCAGAAACGGCGAAGCTGGCGAACACGCGTTGCGCAGCTATCGGGCCCTACGGGTCGATCCGCACCGCGCGACCAGTGAGGTCGTGGCGGGCGCCTACCCGTTTCTCGCCGAGAGCGGGCTCGGCAGCGAGGGCGTCCTCATTGGACAGGACGCCTGGAGCGGCGCCGGTTTCGTTTACGATCCGTGGGTCCTCTACCGGTTGGGGGTCCTCACCAACCCGAACTGCCTGCTCGCCGGCGTCGTCGGCCGGGGCAAGTCCACGCTCGCCAAGTCGATTGCTGTGCGCAGCATCGCCTTCGGGCGACGATGTTACGTACCCGGCGACCCCAAGGGTGAATGGTCGGCCGTGGCGCGCAGCGTTGGAGGTCAGGCCATCGAGCTCGGTGGCACGTTGGCGCGACTGAACCCCCTCGACGAGGGACAGCGACCGGCGTCACTGATCGCTCCCGACGGGACCGCAACTGCGTTGTCCGATGCAACGTGGGTAGACATGGTGCGCCAGCGTCGTTGCGACCTGCTGCGCTCGATCACTGAAGCGGCACTCGGGCGAGCGATGGCACCGGTTGAATCAACGGCACTGTTCTGCGCCCTCGATGACGCCGTGCGGACAAATAGTGTTGCGACGTTGCCTCACGTTGTGGCGGCGATGTTCTCTCCCTCCGGTGACGTACTCGGGTCCAGTCGCGCGCAGTTGCTCGACGACGGACGAGACGTGGCCCACGCGCTCAACCGTCTGGTGGGCGGGGACCTCGGCGGACTCTTCGACGGGCCCTCGACGGTGCGCTTCGATCCGGAGATGCCCATGGTGAGTCTCGACCTCAGTCGTATCGCGGGATCGGACGCGAAGATCGGCTTAGTGATGGCTTGCGCGAGCTCGTGGATGGAGGCGGCCCTGCAGGATCCCTCGGGCGGCCCACGCTGGGTCATCTACGACGAGGCGTGGCGGGTGCTGAAGCAGCCGGCGTTGCTTGCGCGCATGCAGAGCCAGTGGAAGCTCAGTCGATCACTGGGAATCGCGAATCTGATGGTCATCCACCGACTGAGCGACCTCGACGCCGTGGGCGAACGCGACTCACAGTCGCGCAATCTGGCGCTCGGTCTGTTGGCGGACTGTTCGACCAAGATTGTCTACGCCCAGGAGTCAGGCGAGGACGCCAAGACCGGCGCGGCCCTCGGGTTGTCGACGACCGAGGTCGATCAGCTCTCGAGTCTCGCGCGTGGAGAGGGACTCTGGCGCGTGGGCGAGCGTTCGTTCGTCGTGCGTCACGTCTGCACCCCGGGCGAGTTGGCCCTGTTCGACACGAATCAGAGAATGTCATGAATCCACGCAGCGGCGAGGACATCGCGCTTGGACTACTTGCCAGCGCCGTTGCGGTGTTCCTGCTGCTCGCGAGCGGGGGTCTACTTGCCGCGTGGCTCTCGGGACACGGACTGCCGACCCGTCACGTGCTTGGCGCGGTCGGGGCCTTCGCCCACTTCAGCCGTCCTTCGCTGGCGTGGCGTGTATTGGTCGGCCCCGCCTGGCTCTACTGGACGACGTCGGTCGTCGTAGTCTCGGGTGGTCTTACCGGTGCAGTGTTCGCTGGTCGGCATCTGCAGCGCGACTACGCAGGAACCGGTGACGACCCGACCCGCCTCGAGGGTCTCGCGATGCGCTGCGAGGTCCAAGTCGTCGCCGGGGTGAAGCAACTACGCCAACGCGGAGTCATCCTTCGACCAATGGTGGAGAAGCCCGTTGCTACTGATCTGGGCCTCTTTCTCGGCACGAGCCGCGGGGTGGCCTGCTTCGCGAGCGTGGAGGACTCGATGGTCCTGCTCGGCCCCCCTCGAAGCGGCAAGGGGATGAACCTGGTCATTCCCTTCATCCTCGACGCGCCGGGCGCGGTCGTGACGACGAGCACACGTCCCGACAATCTGGCGGCCACGATCACTGCTCGATCGACGCATGGACCGGTCGGAGTCTTCGATCCCCAGGGTCTGGCCGTCGGTGTTGCGGGGGGACTGCGCTGGTCTCCGGTCCGGGGTTGCGAGAACCCCCAGACGGCGATGATGCGTGCGGGGGCACTCTGTGCGGGAGCCGCCGGCGCCATCACCGACGCGAACTTCTGGCAGCAGCAGACCGAGGTGGTGGTGCGCTGTCTCCTGCAGGCGGCCGCGGTTGATCATCGCTCCGTCAGTGACCTCTATCGCTGGAGCGTCTCGCCCGACGAGGCCAAAGAGGCCGTGGAATTACTCAAGACGTCTGCGCGCGCGACGCCCCAGTGGGGGAGCACGCTGGGTGCGATCGTCGGGCTCGAGTCGAGGGCGCTCGCCAACATCTGGTCGGTCGTCAGTGGCGTTTTCGCGCCGCTCGCGAGTCCTCGGGTCGTCGAGCAACTGACTCCCGCATCGGGCGAGGAGTTCGATCCCGTTGTCTTCTTGCGAGAGTGCGGCACGCTGTATCTGCTGGGCACGAGTTCGGGAGCCTTCGGAAGCGCGAACATCGTCTCGGCACTCATCGAAGACATTGTCGAGACGGCCCGACAACTGGCGAGCGCCTCCATTGGGGCCCGTCTCGATCCGCCGCTGGCACTGATCCTCGACGAGGCGGCGAACTATCCATTGCCGTCACTGGGAGCCCTGATGAGTGAGGGTGGAGGCACGGGGATCACGACGGTCGCGGTCTTACAGTCGCTCGCCCAGGCGCGCGACCGCTGGGGTCACGAACAGGCTCAGGCCATCTGGGACTCGGCGACACTCAAGGTCATGCTCGGTGGTTCGAGCAACGCGGGCGATCTGCGCGACGTCACCCAGTTGATTGGTGAGCGCGAGCACGTGGAGCTCTCGACCACCCGCCAGAGCGGCGGGGGACGTAACGTCACCGAGTCGACGCGCCAGCGCAGCGTCCTCGAGCCGAGCGTGATCCGTCGGCTGCGCGTCGGACAAGGACTGCTGTTGCTGCGTGCGGCACGACCGATCGTCTTGACGCTGCGACCTTGGACCTCTCGCCGTGATGCCGACCGATTGAGAGCTGAGCGAGCAAGTGTGGAAGAGACGCTCCGCGCCGGTGCGATGATCCCCGCGACCAGGACGACTTCGAACAGCGCTTCTGACGGGGACTCAGATGACTGAACTATTGAACGGCTCCGCGCCGAGGTCACTCGCCATTTCGTCGCTAACCCCGCGCGACGTCACGCCAGCAACGTCAAGTACGTCTCGCGAGAAAGCGCCCGGCGCGATGTCAATTCCCCCACTTCACTGGCCGAGTCTCGGACCCTTCGCCGCCGAGAGTGCGTGGGTGGAGTTGCTTACCTGGGTTGACGAGCTTCGCACTCGCTACCGCGGCCTCGACAGCTACGTGGTGCCGGGGTGCTGGCACCAGCACGAGGCGCTGGTGATGACGCTCCAGGCCCTGAAGGATCACGAGCGTGTCGCCTACGGAGTCGACGCACCGGGCACGGCCGCGACCGACTGGCTTCGCGCGCTTCGTGATCTCTCGGCGATGCTGCGCCAGTTCAGTGCGGACCTGCGCTGCGGGCACGGACCCGCCGACGCTGCCATCGAGCAGGTCGATCAGTTCGTGGCGCGAGATATTGCGCGCCGACGTCGTCGAGCCGCGACCGTTGCGCTAGGTCAGTGAACGTGGCGTCCACTGCCGAGCGAAAGGGGAGTG
>Ga0307374_10012295_pt1 | contig 12026 bp, 13 predicted proteins | sample OX3MG_FD_202532 | JGI IMG/M metagenome (GOLD analysis project Ga0307374, IMG submission 202532) | Soil microbial communities from Risofladan, Vaasa, Finland - OX-3 | ecosystem: Environmental > Terrestrial > Soil > Coastal area > Acid sulfate soil | place: Finland: Risofladan, Vaasa | collected...
TCTCAGTCTGATTCCATATAAGGCAGTTCCCAGAGAAAAGGTGAAGTTGCCGAAGCGCCAGAAGCCCAAAGGATACCGAGAACCCGATCGTAAGGTTAGGCGCGTCCCGAGCATCCATTAACACAGGCCCTGGAATGAGGATTCTTCTGAATATGGTGGAAGCTAACAGAACGGAGGTGCAACGGTGTCGGGGAATGCAGAGATGACACGGAACCTGGTCGAGATGGCCGTTCTGATCATAGAGGCGCTGGCGGTGGTCGTCATTCTAGTCGCGACCATCTTCGGCACTCTCCGATACGTGTTTCAATTTCTCAGCCGCGTCCCTCGATCCTACGAGCATTACAGAGGTCAACTCGGGAAATCGCTGCTATTGGGATTACAACTGTTAGTGGCCGCCGACGTAGTAAGGACGGTTGCTCTGCAACCCACACTGGAAAACGTGGTGGTACTCGGATTACTGGTCTTGGTCCGTACTTTCCTTAGCTGGTCGACTGTGGTGGAAATTGAGGGCCGCTGGCCGTGGCACAGCCTGAGGGAAATCGCTCAAACCGATCGCAACAGCAATTCGTAGCTCCTCATGTCGCAGATCAGGTTGCCGGCCTCGGCCACGATCTGCTCGAAGAGCGATACGGCTGCAAAGCCGCGCGCGGCTTCCTCGAAGTCGCGCTTGTCCCAGTGTTTGCAGTACTTTAAGTCTGAACCACCGAACCCCACTTCTCCGCTACCGATCGGGACAAATGTTCGCCCTAGTCAAGAGTGAGGACACGCAAACAATCCTGCAATTCCACACCATCAGTGTTCTCACATCGTAACATTCGGGAACAGCAGCGTCAGGCCAAACCGCACAGTGTACATAGGGGTAATACTGGTGTACTGGCGATAGGCCATCCATTCACCGGATACCCACGTGTCAACATAAGGTCCGGCGAATTTCGTTACTTTTCCGAAGCCCAAACTGAGCGGGATCGTGGTCGATGTTCCGTGGTGCCAGTTGATGGTCCATGTCGAATCGGCGGACTTTACGTACCAGCCGCGACCCAGAGCGTATGAGACCAGCGGCTGGAACGTCATCTGACTCTGTGGAATTGCCGAGGAACGCGAATAAGCAAACGAGATCGGATCCTGGAACAGAAATCCGATCGTTAGGTCCGGTATACCCAGGTACTTGGCGGCTGCGGCGGGCCCAGCTTGCCAGGCATGCTTGCCCACGTCAGACACTCTCCCGGTTGGAAACACGAACGTTGGTCCGACGGCCCAGCCGAATCCGGTGGTGTCCGGATCGGGCCAGTTGGAAATGAACAGATCGAATAGGGCTACGTCGCCAAATTCTGTGGTTGTCGAACTGCTCTGCGAGGTCGCCACAGTAGGCATTTCAAATGACGTTCGTACTATTTGCCTTAACGGCATAAACGCGAACGGCTCTATTGGAAGCACTACTTTCGCTTGAAGCGAGTTGGTCTGTGCAGACGTCTGGAAATTGCGTGGCGTGTACAGATCCTGGAGCTTTAGCTGCGTAAGAATTGCCGTAGGGTCGTTGACTTCCCGCGCCAGTTGATTTTCGTCGAGTTGCGCTCCGCCCGACGTGGCTGTTGCGCCTTGTCCTCGGGCGGCGCCTGCCAGCATGAGAAGACAAAATATGAGCAGCGCCGCGGTTCTACCTGTGCCGGTAGCCGAGGATGAGTGACCATCTCCGGTATTCGCGCCGCATGGATTCATTCGTTGCCCATCGTTTCATACTCAGCAGGCGTCACCCAGGTCCGACAGTCGCGATCGCGACCTGCTATTGCTGCAGCTGCTGAACGAATACGCTGCCCTGTTTGCCGATCCGGACGCACTGGACGTTGGCCCCAGCGTAATCTGGATTGCAGATCGGCTTGTCGATCGCCGGGCACTTGTATAGGCCCGGTTCGAGTTGTTGGCATGTGTCAAGGTTGAAGTTCATCACGGTGCTGTTTGCGGCCGCGGATTCCGGAGCGGGTGTTGACGACGCGCATCCCGCCAGCCCCAGCATCCATAGCGCCGAGATCAAGAAGGCGGCCATCGCGGTGTATTTCGTTGATCCGGTCATTGCTCTTCCTCCTGACTACGTGTTCTTTCGTCTAGTGAAAATCAGCCAACCGTCTAATATGTTCAGACCATCGGTGCGCGGTGTGGATTGCCTAACTGTCTCCCGTCTCATTGCGCGATTGCCATGCCGGAGAGCGAAGGCAACTCTCAACACTCCCAGCGAAGCGCTGTTTCGGTGCGGCAGGCAGACGCGGGCGAGCGCGGTGCGCGAATTGTCCATTGGGCTGCCTACCGTCGTTGCGGTAATCCGATCATCATTTGATCTAGAATTTCCAGATGACATTGACCGCGACGAAGTTGAGGTAATTGCTCGAGTAATGCCCTTGCAACGTACCAGCAAGAGGCCCGCGGCTATTACTGAAAGGAGCGGGGCCGGCGTCCATTAGCTCTCCAGCGATCCCGGCGGTTACATCCTGATTGATCTGGTATTGGATGCCTGTGCCATATCGCAGTTGGCGATCCGCAGGCAGGACGGCAATACGATTCGTTTTCGACACTGGCGAACTGTCGTACGCGAATCCCGCCGACCACAGCCAGTTCTCGGCGATCCGATATTGCTGCCCGATCGCGATCTGACACGTGTCTGAGAAATGCAGGTTGGCCTCGACGCTGGTCTGATTGACCGCGGAGATCCCGACCGGGAACTGTCCGAACGCCGACCAATTCTGCCATCCGACGTTACCCATCAGCGCGAACTTCGGTGTGAGCTCGTAGACGGCGCTTAACATCACTTGCTGCGGTTCTGTCAGAGGGACATTCACTTTTACACCGCCAATCCGGTTTCGAATTCGGTTGAGGACTGGACCGAGACCCGTGACGTGCGGTCGAAAACCGAACTTGAACTCCTCCGGAGACTGGTAGGTGAGGCCGATGCGAAGCTTGGAAATCGGCCGGAGCAATATTCCGACGTTACCGCCGAATGCTTCGTCCCACGACTCGAGCGAGAGGCCGCCGTCGGGCACCCGCGGCAGAGCGTTGTTCACCTTCGATTGGAACGTCAGACGCGCGACTGCAAAGCTGAAACCCGCTCCGACTGATAGCCAGTTGTTCACCTTATACGCGATTGAAGGGTTGACTTTGCCGCTTATGAGTGACTCTTCAGTCGCATAGTAACGTCCAACCCACTGTTTGCCGTAGTTTCCGCCAAGACCGTAATCTGAAAAGACGGCCGCGCCGAGCCGCACCCGTTCGGAGTACTTGTAAACGTAGAAGAACGACCCGAGTGGCGTAAACACTCCGGCATTGCCGCCACCACCGCCCGACGTTGTAGTCTGTGGGGCAACGTCGAAGTTAGTCGAAGGAAGGAGTGCGCCAGACGCCCCTAACAGTTGCGAACGGTCAAGTAGGGTCATCCCGGCGGGATTGGCCGCGGCGGTTGACGCGTCTTCCGCCATCGCGGCCCGACCAGCGCTCGCTGTTCCCAAGTCAGGTGCGCCTGTTTCATACAGCTCGAGGCCGGCAGCCCACCCGCAACGCGATGCCAGACAGACTATGAGGGCCGCTGCAAGCGCCAGTGATCGGATCGCTCGCGATCTGCGGAAGTTCGGCTGGGCGCTATCACGGAAAACAATATCCGTCAGGCGCGCAACCCAAGGCCATCTGGCGCGAAATTGATGAGGGGCCCGCAAGAGACTTTGTGAAGCACCTCTTTTCATGCGTTGTTCCACCTGTGTCTGCTATAAATCGTGTCGACGATAGAGCTGGTTTAGTCAGACAACAGATTTCCTCTGAAGAGTTTCGGGATGACCGGAGTAACCGCGAACTGGAGGTTCCACTTCTGACCGAAGACATCGGGATGGACCGCCATGTATTGCGGTTGGACCGCCAGCTTCACGGGCAGGGGGGCCAATCTTAATCACTTTGCTGATATTCAGACTGATAGGAAACGTAACCTCGTTGCCGCTCTTGCTGGCGTACCAGTTAACAAGCATGTTCGGCGAAGTTCCGATACCCCATCCATCGCCCGGGAGGTAGATGAAAAAATACTGAATATTCATTTGGCTCACAGTCTGCGACCCTGGGCCGCCAGTCGAGAACCACTGTTGCGGAAATACTCCGGCCAGCCATTTATCGCCGAGGTAGCCGAACACGCCGGCGGGTCCTACGTGCCATTTGTTCTGGCCGAGCCTCGAGTTGCTCGCGGTAGGGAAAATGAAACTCGGGCCTACTCCCAGCAGCCACGGACCGGCAAGCTTCGGGCTGGGCGAGAGCAGAGTCGCGAGGATTGTGTCGCCGAATCCGGTGATGCGATGCAGATTGCCGCTCTCGTTCAAGTACGGCGTGGAGTTCATGACCTGAAGTACTGGCCGAGTGATTAGATTCCAATCATCGGTAAGCGCGAGAGGCAGGACCGGCTGAAAGTGGAGATTTACAACGTTGCGGTCGGGCTTGTTCAGCCAGTAGGCATTTTCCTGAAGCTGAAGTGCCCAGATGCTCGAAATCGGATTCGACAGTTGTTTATTGACCTCGGTAAGTGATTGGCTACCCGCCGTCTGCGCAAATGCACGTGACACAACCGTCAAACCGAAGATCGCGAGAAAAATAGACAACCACACGCATCTGATTTTCATGGCGAAACCACCATACTCACCGTCAAACTGGATCGCATGGACTTCACCGATCGACGGGCGGCCCCGAAGGGCCGCCCGTTGTGAAGGTTATGCGAGTTACTGGCTAGGGCCTTTGCTGGCCGCCTCCGCCTCCGCCATCCTTTTCGCCATCTCAGCTTTCACCGCATCAAGATTGAAGCTCGCACCTCGCTGCATCGGCGGGTAATCGATAAAGGTCTGGATTTCCTTTGCCATCAACTGCTGAACAAATACAAAGCGCCAGAACTGGAACTTGAACCAATCGAAGTACTGTTCCGATCCTTCTTTCGTTCCATCGTTGGGCCAGCCCGTGCGCTCGAACGGATCCAGGCGCAAGTTGGTGATGTAAGGCACGTCCGGATGGGTCTTCTCACCCAGCCAACCGGCCGGCTGGTCGATGAAGCGGAACTTATAGTCGTCAATGCGCACCGCACCCACGGTGCTTTCACCGAGGTAGAAAATCTCGTGACGCGCGGACGGCCCTTTGCCGGTGATCGCCGCCATCTGGTTGTAGCCATCCAGATGGTTCTTGTAGGTTCGGTCGCCGATGGTCTTGCCCTTCAGTAATTCTTCCGTGATCTTCGGATTGCCGGCCGCGGCCACGAAGGTCGGCAGCCAGTCCAGGCCCGAGAAGATCCCGTTCTGCACCGAATCCGCCGGCACCTTGCCAGGCCAGCGCATCAGGCACGGCACGCGGAAACCGCCTTCCAAGACTGTCCCCTTGGACTGCGCGAACGGCGTTTGACCGCCATCGGGCCAGGTGAAGAGTTCGGTGCCATTGTCGGTGGTGAAGACCACGATAGTGTTGTCGTCAACGCCCATGTCCTTGATCTTCTTCATCACCAGGCCGACGTCATCGTCGAGCTGCGCCATGCCGGCTTCTTCTTCCGACCAGCCATTCTCCGCGTTGCGCATCGCTTCATACTTTGGGGAGAGATGCGTGACAATGTGCATCCGCGTCGGGTTGAGCCAGACGAAGAACGGCTTGCCGTCGCTGTGAGCCTTGTCCATGAATTTGATCGCGAGATCGCGAATCTCGTCGTCCACCGTTTCCATCCGCTTCGGATAGAGCGGACCGGCATCTTCTATCTTCTGCTTGCCGATCTTCCCCCAGCGCGGCATCACGGTGGGGTCATCCGTGTCAATGGCCCAACTGTGAACCATGTTGCGCGGGCCGACGACGTTCAACAGGTTCTGCGGATAGTTGGGATGCGCGGGATCTTCCATCGCATCGAGGTGATACAAATAGCCGAAAAATTCGTCGAAGCCGTGGACGGTAGGCAGGAACTCATTACGATCGCCAAGGTGGTTCTTGCCAAACTGGCCCGTGGCATAGCCCATGGACTTAAGGATCGTGGCGATGGTCACCGCTTCAGCCGGTAAGCCAATCTTGGCGCCGGCCTGGCCGACCGTGGTCATACCAGTGCGGATCGGCAGCTCGCCAGTGATGAAGTTCGCACGACCGGCCGTGCAGCTTGCCTCGGCGTAGTAGTCGGTGAACAGCATGCCCTCCTTGGCGAGCTGGTCGAGGTTCGGCGTCCGGCCGGCCATCATGCCGCGGTGAAAGGCCCCGATATTCCACATACCGATGTCGTCACCCATGATGACGAGAATGTTGGGCTTCTTGTCCTGCGCCAATGCGGTGTGTGCGATAAACAGACCCATGACCGCGCCAATCAGGAGTGCGAGCGCGAAACATTTACTTCGCAATCGATACATGGTGCCGTCCTCGTGACTTCGGTTCTCGAGTTTGTCCGTCAATGGGAGCCGCCAGCCGAGCTCGACTGTTGAATGCCAAACGAAACCATGCGCTTATCAGCAAGTTCCGCCCAGTAGTCTATGGCGTTTTCAGCATCGCCCCACTGGAATACGGTTACGTTCTTGAGCGACGCGCCGCCGACTCGCTTATCAACCGCCGCGGCCAGCAACTGTCCTGAAACGGAATCGTTTGCTTTGAACGCTCCTTGCGCTGAACCTACGAATGCGTATGTGCCTGTGGCCGCCATCTTTATCATACTGAGGGCACGAACCTGCGGCACAATAACGGAAACGCTGCGCAAAACCGGTACGGCTGAGGATGCGTCGGTCAAGGCGAGAGAGAGTTTCAGCACGCCAGGACCAGGTTGATCGACGATAACGAAGTTCTTTCCAAGGTCTTTTACGAAGACGTTGTAAGCGTAATTGCACAGCGCCTGCTGGTCGGCCGCGGAAACTTTGGAATCGTCAGCCGCCCAGAACGTGACCGGCGCAATCATGATCTTGTTGTAGCTGCTCCAGTTAGCGCTCGGATTAACGTAGCGGAGCATCGCCGCTTGGTCCGAGCCCTCGGCGGGCGGCGTTAGCAGAGAGTAGTCGCTGCCCAGGAATCCAGTCGGTGGTGGCGGAGCCGCCGTCTCACCGGTCGCACGCTGAATAATGCTCGGCTCCGGCGCGGCTGTCTGCGCACAACCGGCGAGTAACAGTCCGGCGACCAAAACAGATAGCAATCCGATAGTGCTCTTTACGTTTCTTCTTACCTGAATCATTGTTTTCCTCCGATTCGTTGTCTCTTCGTTACAAGTGCTAAACGCGACTGTGATTATTCGCTTTCGCGCACCGACCACCCGTTGGCCGCTAATTGCTGGCGGGCGAGCGGGGTCATCTTGCCAGTGATCCAAAGCACGCGGTTCCGCAACGCCATCAACTGAGGATCGGTCGCGAAACCCGCGATACGCTGTGTCCACGACAGGTAATCGACCGGGGCGGGGAGGATCGCGGTGCCATTCTGATCGCGCGCGACGAGCACGCCGGGAACCTGAATCCGGGTAATAGGACTTTTCTGCTGGCTCCATTGATCGAGCATGTGCACAGAGGTAACCAGAAATCGCGCCTGGTACTCCGTCATGACGTTGGCAATAGCCACCGCCGCCGCGCGACGGCCTGGGATATCTCCGAGGGCTTCCAGGTCTTTGGCAGCTGATACCTGCAGGCTCAGAGGGATCGCGGGATTGTGACTGAAGGTGGCGACCTCCGCATCCGACAATCCTATTTTCTTCATCTGCTTCTCGACGAGGATAATCAGGTCTGCTTTTGGCGTTTGATAGACAGTGTCGTCCGTGAACTCAACGCCCGTTATGATCATTGAGCCAGGGACCGCCATCATGGCCGTATCGACCGTCATGCGGGCCGAGAACATGACCCAGGCGACCTTGTTTAGCTTCTTCGCGAGAATAGGGTCGGAAGTATAGGGATCGACGTGTAGCTTCCTCGCCAGGTCGCGGCGAACCTGGTCGTAGCCTAAAGCGGTGAGCGTGGCGTTGGCGGTCTCACCGGCGGCGGCCCCGCTACCAAAGGAATTCGAAGCCGTCGAAGCTATTTCTCCGGCACCGAGAGTGACGCGGCCAAAAAGTTCTCCAACGCCGCTGGGTAGTCCGGTCACCGTATCCATCGGGTGAACAACCATATTCGCCGCGTCCGCAACCGGGCGTACCGCGCTCGAGGCAAACGCCTTGGCGAATACGCCCGTCTCGCTGATGTTCTCGAGTTGTGCGATCGCGGGTATTTCGGACAAGCGTATTTTCAGCAGATCGAGGCTTTCGACCTCATAGGTACCCGCATCGTTACGAAATACTGTCGCATCGGCGACGATGGTGTATTGGCCCATCGCGCCGTTGGTCGGCGCTTGGGGCTGAACAGAGAAGCCAGGTCCCGAAAGCGGAGTGGTGGGCAGAAGGTCGGCCACGTTTATGACAGGTGGCTCCTCGTACTGGCCCCCGGGCGCTGCGGCTTGGGGCGGCTGGATGCTTACCATCGGCGGAGGCGCCGGCTGTTGGCTCTGTGCTTGCGCGAGTTGGTTTGGTTCGGGAGCGGCCGTTTGCGAGCAGCCAGCCAGCAAAAGCCCCGCGATCAGAACGGACAATAAAACCGCTGCGCGTTTCGTGGTTCCGGAGTTGTGATTCGTGTAATCCATGAAGTTTTCTTCCGGGGGGGTCTCTTCTGATTGCCGGGTTTTAGATCGGCACAGCGACGTTGCGGACTATGGATTCTCGGTTCCCGCGTGCTCAAGCAACTCGACTCCGCGATGACGTTCGAAGTTTGCTTTCACGCGTTTGGGGCGAGTCTGGTCCGTTATTCCGGGAAGCGATAGTGTACTTTGGTACAATGGTGTAGTGGTCGTCGCGCGATGCACAATGAGGTCGCAGGTGGATGACTCGGAGCCCCGCAGTCATTCACCCGCCCCGCTGGTATCGAGCGTTGTGGAAAAATTCGACGGCCACAGTCATTGTGGTAGATGACGATGCGTCTATCCGCCGCGCGCTGCGAACGCAGCTCCAGATACTTGGCTTCAGCGAATTGGACTTTCAGAGTGCGGAAGGCTTCCTGACCGGCGAGATTCCAACCGGTAACGCGTGCCTGCTGTTGGACATCTACCTTCCGGGAATGTCGGGAATTGAGCTATGCCGGAGTCTGGACGCGTCAGGACCTCACTTGCCGACGGTGCTGATGAGCGCGCGTGACGATCAGCAGACAAAGCAAATGATGCGGGAAGTTCACCCGATTGCTTGTTTGTTCAAACCTTTCGATGAAAGAAGCTTGCTTCGGGCGATTCGGAAGGCGTTGCGGAAACGGCCAAATTTGGCGGACTGAGTGCAATCAGGTGCACTTTGGCTGCGACCCATCCTCATTTTCTTTCTGAATGATCCATTAGTTTAGGGTCGTAAATTGGTATTTTAGGGACGCCAATTCGTGATCGACGCTGGCGTTAACTCGACGGTCCGTTATTATATGGCGGGTCGCTAAGCGACCACATTCCGCCGGGTCTGCTTCAGGCGCCGGAGCTCCGGATCTGGAAATTTTACCCCGACGCGAAGCTCTCAACGATGCAGCGACGAGCGACCACCGGCATCTTCGAACCCAAGCGAAATAGGTCCGGGGCCGCCGGCCGCGAACGGCGAGAGATTGTGCGCTTCGAATCGCTCGTGAGCGAACTGTCGGCGGCGATGGCGCGGACGCCAGCTGACGCGGTCGACCGCGAAATCGAATTCTGGCTTGGCAAGATCTGCCGGGCTCTCGATCTCGACCGAAGCGCCATTTACGAACGCGACACTGCCGACGCGCCCGTGCGCACGACGCATATGTGGGTTCGTTCTAATTTCCCGGCTTTTCCGCGGTATTATGACCCGGGCAAGATCATGCCGACGACCACCAGTTGGATCATGGCAGGCAACCAGTTCGCTTTCGCGCGCCCAAGCGACATTCCGGCTGAACTGGAGGAGATAAGGCCCTTCGTGGAGCGATACGGGCCCAAGGCTTCCGCGGTGTTCCCTCTGTGGGCCGGTCGCAAAGTCATCGGAGCGGCGACTTTTGGAAAATTCCGCTCGCCTCGGAAATGGTCACCTGAAGTGCTCGATCACTTGGCCGTCGCGATGCGACTCTTCGGAAGCGCGATTGAACGCAAACAGGCGGAAATGACATTACGGGCATCTCGCGCCGAACTCAGGGCCGCCTCGCGCCGCAACATGATGAGCGAACTCGTGGCCTCGATATCGCACGAAATCAACCAGCCGCTTAGCGCAATTTTGAGCAACCTCGGAGGCCTCGCGCGCTTGCTGACTCGAGGAAATCCGGAGCCCGCTTTGGCCCTGGAAGCGGTCAACAATGCGATCGAGGACACCAAACGGACGGCTGAAATCGTCCGGCGCATCCGTGCCTTGTTCAAAAAACATGTGGAGCGCAAAACTGCGATCAACATTGGCGCCCTGGTCGACGAAGTGGTGAAGCTTGTTGCCGGCGAGGCCGCAATTCGGAAGGTCTCGGTGCAGGTCGAAGTTTCGCCTTCGGTGCGACGCGTCACCGGGGATAACATTCTACTGCGGCAATGCGTACTGAATCTGCTCACGAATGCTTTCGACGCGATCGCTGAGACCAAGTCTGAACCACGCGGCATAATGATTAGAGTCGCCCCCGATAAGACAGGATGGGTTGGCATAAGCGTAAGCGATAGCGGCGCAGGCGTTGACCCGACGGTCGCGAAGAGGCTGTTCGACCCATTTGTCACAACCAAGAGCGACGGGATGGGATTGGGTTTACTCGTCACCCGATCGATCGTGGAAAGTCACGGCGGCAGAATCTGGTTGACGCCGAATCTCGACCGCGGCACTACGTTCACCTTCACGCTTCCGGTCGCTGATGCGAAACGAGCCAAGGCATCGAGAAGCGCGCAGCCATGATAGCCGATAGCGCGTAGTATTCTCGCGGAGGGCGTTGGCGGCGAGGTTCGCGCCACCCCTCGGTCGTCTCATCTCATCGGGTAGTTCGCATAGAGGCGTGATTTTCGAGGATTCCAGCCATGCGCACAAGGTCGGCGAGTGAGCTGGCGCCCATTTTATCCATTACCCTCGCGCGATGGGCCTTGACGGTCCTTTCAGTGGTCCCCAATTGCGCGCCGACTTGCTTGTTCAGCAAACCAATAACGATCAGGTCGAAGACTTCGTGTTCGCGGGAGGTTAGAGAGCGCCGACGCTCGTCAAGTTCGATCAGCTGCGATTCTTCAGCGCGCCGTCTGCGCGAAAGCTGGACACCACGTGTTGTCGAACTCAACAGAGCTTGATCGTCAACCGGCTTCTCGAGGAAATCCACGGCGCCTTTCCGCATCGCCTGCATTCCGAGTGACAGATCGCCATGACCCGTGATGAAAAGGATCGATGCGTAGGGAACGGTGCGGTTGAGTTCCTCCTGAAGTTGAAGCCCGTTCATTTTCGGCAGGCACATGTCCGCCACGATACAATCGAATTCCCCGGCATCGGCGGCCGCGAGAAGTTCTTCCGCGCAGGTGTATGGGGTGACCGCATAGCCGGCCGTGCTGAGTTCGAACACGAGAGCCTGCCGCACCCGCTCGTCATCTTCGACTAATGCAACCCTGACGCGTCCAGTCGTCGCGACAGCTTTGATGTGCTGGACGTCTTCGGCGCTGCGGCTTTTATTTCCACCAAGCGGGTCTGCGATTGGCACAATCGATCCTCCCAAGCCTTCGCTCCGCGGCGTGTCGGCATACTACGATCTCTTGCTGGAATCGAGCAAATGAAGGTTGGTCCATATGCGGAGCAGCGGTGCCCGCAAATGAGATCACAACCCAGTGTGGCCCATTTGACGATTTGCGCGAGGGGCGGTTCTTCGCCACTGCTCTCGACTAATTTGAAGCCAACGACGCCGCGACTCCGAGAGGGCTTCAAAAGTTGAACGTTGAATCAGAAGAAAAAGGCCCACAACGAGCAGACGAACACCACTGGACCCGGGCAGACCGCGGCAAGAGGGCAGCGCTCCATAGCGATGCCAAATTCGCGTCGCACGCTCTGGACAGACATTGTACCTAGGTACAATAGCCGAATCCGG
>Ga0307374_10012296_pt1 | contig 12026 bp, 9 predicted proteins | sample OX3MG_FD_202532 | JGI IMG/M metagenome (GOLD analysis project Ga0307374, IMG submission 202532) | Soil microbial communities from Risofladan, Vaasa, Finland - OX-3 | ecosystem: Environmental > Terrestrial > Soil > Coastal area > Acid sulfate soil | place: Finland: Risofladan, Vaasa | collected...
AGGAGTGGTTTTCAGGGCTGGTCGGGTCGGTGGAGGTCATCACGATCGGGAGGATCGTAGTGGGGTCCTCCAACCGCTTCGCTGCGGCCCTTTCGGCACCGGCCCGGGCCGCCTGAACCCCGGGATTGGGGTTCGGGGGCGGATTAACAAGCCCGAAACACAGGCGTGATCATGCGGAAACTCCTGAACTGCATTGTGTCTGCGGCGGGGTGAACCGTCTGCAGTGGCAGTAGCCGAACCCGGTGTTTCGTCACGCTCTGGCCGCAGAGCGGAGCGCTGGGGCGGATGACAGTTAGGAGAGCTTGAGTGATCCATCTGATGGGAGCGGCTTCGTACGTTCCATATCCCAGTTGGCTCAATCCGGCTGACAATACGTGGCAGATAACAGCTGCCACCTTCGTCGGCCTGATGAGCCTTCCTGGCCTGGCAGTGCTCTACGCGTCACTGGTCCCGAAGAAGTGGGCCGTGAACGTCCTCGCCATGATGTTCGCCGGATTCTCTCTGGTGATGGTGGCCTGGTTCCTGTGGGAGTACAAGCTTGGCTTCGGCGACACGTCCATCGGCGGCGGCGTCCATCTCGTCAACGGGGTGGTGACGCAGACGCAGAATGCAGGCACGACCGGGACATTGACGCACTTCTTCGAGAACTTCTTGGGGAAGCCGGGACCGATCACGAGTGCGTTCGGTGAGCAAGCGCAAGCGAGCTCGGCGGCCAACACCATCATCCCGTTCCATTTCCCGACTTCGTCGCTGGCCTACTTCCAGTTCGTGTTCGCGGCGATCACTCCGCTGCTCTTCATGGGAAGCGTCTTGGGTCGGATCAAGTTCAGCGCCTGGTGCCTCCTGGTCCCGCTGTGGTCCACCTGCGTCTACTGCGTGGACGCCTTCCTGCTCTGGGGCGGCGGCTACTTCGCCCAGGAAGGAGCACTGGACTTCTCAGGTGGTTACGTCATCCACATGTCGGCCGGCGTGTCCGGCTTCGTGGCTGCGTGGTGTCTGGGGCCGAGACTCCTCCGAGATCGACAGCATGCCTTGCCCAACAACCTGGTGATGGCGGCAGTCGGTGCCGGCATCCTGTGGTTGGGCTGGAACGGGTTCAACGGTGGTGACCCCTACTACGCCGGGGCCAGTGCGGCTGCGGCGGTGGTCAACACCAACCTCGCCACGGCGACCGGTGTTCTGGTCTGGATCGCCATGGATGCCTGGCTCTCGAAGGAGAAGAAGCCCACGTTCCTCGGCGGTGTCAACGGCATGATCTGCGGCCTGGTCGGCATCACGCCGTGCGCCGGCTGGGTCAACGGCCTGGGCGCCATTTACGTCGGCGCCATCTGCACGGTCATCGTCTGGATCGCCTGGAACTACCTGTCCAAGGTGCGGCCCTTCTCGAAGGTGGACGACGCCCTGGGTGTCATCTACACCCACGGCATCGCGGGCCTCACTGGCGGACTGCTGCTGGGCATCTTCGGCGACCCCAACATGATCGAGTACGGCTGCGGTCACCTCGACGGCTCCGGACAGGTCATCGCGACCACCCAGGCGCAGTACCTGACGGCCAAGGGGACCTGCGTACCCTTCGGTGTCAACGGCCTGATGTACACCGGGTCGGCGCACCAACTGTGGGAACAGGCCCGGGCGGCCGTGTGGGTCATCTTCTGGTCGGCCCTCGTGACCTTCATCCTGATGAAGCTCATCGGGCTGGTCCTGCGTGGGACCCGCTACAAGGACGAGGTCCTCGAAGTCGGCGACCTCGCCATCCACGGTGAGGAGGCCTTCCCCGAGGAGACCCTCGCCACCCGCACTGGTGGAGCCTTCGCCATGGCCGGACTTGACCAAGGAGGGAGCTCAGCGGCAGCGGCCGCCGAGGATTATCCGGTGCCCGGTACCGATACCGGCGGCGGGTCCTAGGCCCGGTCATACAGGACGAAAGGAGATCGACAAATGAAGCTGATCGTTGCAGTCCTCAAGCCGTTCAAACTCGACGACGTCAAAGAGACCCTGAAGAACCTCGGAGTGCAGGGCATGACCTTGACCGAGGCCCAGGGTTTCGGACGCCAGCGAGGCCACACCGAGGTGTACCGGGGTGCGGAATACGAGGTGGACTTCGTCCCCAAGATCCGTGTCGAGGTACTGGTGGACGATGGTCAGGTGGACGAGGTGGTCGACGCGATCGTCACCTCGGCCTCCACGGGCAAGATCGGCGACGGCAAGGTGTGGGTTCTGCCTGTCGAAGCCGTGGTGCGGGTGCGCACCGGAGAGCGCGGGTCTGACGCGTTGTAACGACGCAGCAGTCCTGTAGTCAGTCGGTCAGGCCGGGGCGCGGCGAGGTGCCCCGGCCTGCCGCTGTCTGCGGGCACGTTCGCCGCCGACCGCGGCGACAGCGCTGGTCCGGTCGTGGCGGGACGGACCGGCGCTGCGCTGTGCTTGGAGGCCGGAGAGTCAGGCGGGGGGCTGGTCGGCCTGGCGGGCCACGGCCGCTGCCGCTGCGGCGGCGGCCTCGGGATCGCCCAGGTACTCGGCCGACCGCACTGTCAGGCCGTCGTCGAGCTGCATACGGAAGGGGATCCCCGTCGGGACCTCGAGCTCGGTGATGGCGTCGTCGGGGATGTCCTGCAGGTGCTTGCGCAGGGCCCGGATGGAATTGCCGTGGGCGGCCACCAGGACGGCACCGCCGTGGGCGGCGGCGGCCCGGAGATCGGGCACGATGGCCGACTTCCAGTAGGGCACCACGCGCACGACCACGTCCTTGAGGCACTCGGTGCGGGGGAGCTCGGCCGGGTCGAGGTCGCGGTAGCGGGGGTCGCCGGCCACGTCGTAGGGATTGTCCGGGGAGAGGGGCGGCGGCGGGGTGTCGTAGCTGCGGCGCCAGAGCTGGAGCTGCTCGGCCCCGAACTCCTGCTTGATGATGGCCTTGTCCTTCCCCTGCAGATCCCCGTAGTGCCGCTCGTTGAGACGCCAGTCACGGCGGACCGGCAGCCACGAGCGCCCGGCGGCGGCCAGCGCCAGCTCGGCCGTCCGGATGGCCCTGGTCAGGACGGACGTGTGGAGGATGCGCAAGTCAAGCCCGTCGACGGCGGCCAGGAGCTCGCCACCGGCCCTGGCCTCGGCCTCGCCGGCCGGGGTCAGATCGACGTCGACCCACCCCGTGAACAGGTTCTTGGCGTTCCAGGTGGACTGCCCATGGCGGATCAGGACGAGATCGAGCACCTCACCAGCGTAGGTGGGTCCGGCGGGAAGATGGAAACCACCAGTTCAGTGGCTATTTATCCGGCGTGGCATGCACTGCATCAAGAATCCTGACATAGAGCGACTCAACTTTGCTACACTTGTCCACAGCAAGCAGCGACAGTGAAGCGAATATCAGGCAGCACAGAGGCGCCGGACGGAACCGGCAGAAAACCGACAAGACAAAGCGGAAGGAACAGCAGAAATGGCCAAGGCCGTAGGAATCGACCTGGGAACCACCAACTCGGTGGTCAGCGTGTTGGAGGCGGGCGAGCCCGTCGTGATCCCGAATGCGGAGGGTGGCCGGACGACTCCTTCTGTCGTGGGCTTCTCCAAGACCGGCGAGGTGCTCGTCGGTGAGGTGGCCAAGCGCCAGGCCATCACCAACCCCGACCGGACGATCCGCTCGGTGAAGCGCCACATGGGGACGGGATGGACCGTCGACATCGACGGCAAGCCCTACACGGCGCAGGAGATCTCGGCCCGCATCCTGGGCAAGCTGAAGAGGGACGCCGAGTCGTATCTCGGCGACACCGTGACCCAGGCCGTCATCACCGTGCCCGCGTACTTCGACGACGCGCAGCGGACGGCCACCAAGGAGGCCGGGTCGATCGCCGGGCTCGAGGTGCTCCGCATCATCAACGAGCCGACGGCCGCCGCGCTGGCCTACGGCCTCGACAAGGAGGACTCCGACCGGACCGTGCTCGTGTTCGACCTCGGCGGCGGGACCTTCGACGTCTCCGTCCTCGACATCGGTGAGGGCGTCTTCGAGGTCAAGTCCACCTCGGGCAACACCAAGCTCGGCGGCGACGACTGGGACGACAAGGTCATCGAGTGGCTCGTGACCGAATTCAAGAACACCGAGGGCGTCGACCTGTCGCAGGACAAGATGGCCATGCAGCGCCTCAAGGAGGCGGCGGAGAAGGCCAAGATCGAGCTGTCCTCCGTGCAGGACACCCAGATCAACCTGCCCTTCATCACAGCCACGTCCGAGGGCCCCAAGCACCTCGACCTCAAGCTGACGCGGGCGAAGTTCAACGACCTCACCGCCGACCTGGTCGAGGCCTGCCGCGGGCCGTTCGACGCCGCCATCAAGGATGCCGGTCTGAAGACCTCCGACATCGACCACGTGGTCATGGTCGGCGGGTCGACGCGCATCCCGGCGGTCCAGGAGCTCGTGCAGAGCCTGACGGGCAAGGAGCCCCACAAGGGCGTCAACCCCGACGAGGTCGTGGCCATCGGCGCCGCCGTGCAGGCGGGCGTCCTCAAGGGCGAGGTCAAGGACGTCCTGTTGCTCGACGTGACGCCGCTTTCACTTGGCATCGAGACCAAGGGCCAGGTCATGCACAAGCTCATCGAGCGGAACACCACCATCCCGACCAAGCGGTCGGAGATCTTCACCACGGCCGAGGACAGCCAGCCGTCGGTCGAGATCCACGTGCTCCAGGGCGAGCGCGAGATGGCGATGTACAACAAGACGCTGGGCAAGTTCCAGCTCGTCGACCTGCCGCCGGCCCCGCGGGGGATCCCCCAGATTGAGGTCACGTTCGACATCGATGCCAACGGGATCGTCCACGTGTCGGCCCAGGACAAGGCCACCGGTAAGGAGCAGTCGATGACGATCACCGGCCAGTCCTCACTGGCCAAGGACGACATCGACCGCATGGTCCGCGACGCCGAGGCGCACGCCGAGGACGACCGGAACCGCCGCGAGGAGGCCGAGGTGCGCAACAGCGCCGACACGCTGGTGTACCAGACCGAGAAGCTGCTCAAGGATCAGGGCGAGAAGTTCGAGGGCTCCGAGAAGGAGGACGTCGAGACCGCCCTGAAGGGCGTGAAGGACGCGCTCGCCGGCACCAACGTGGAGGCCATCAAGGACGCCACGGAGAAGCTGGTCGGCGTGTCCCAGAGCTTCAGCCAGCGCCTCTACGAGCAGGCGTCCGCCTCGGCTTCGGCCGGTGGTGACGCCGGCTTCGGGGGCGACGGTGCCCCCGGCGGCGGTGGCTCCGCCGAGGGCGCGTCCGACGACGACGTCGTCGACGCCGAGATCGTCGATGAGCAATGAGCTTCGGCGACGAGGCCCTGCCCGAGGAGGAGCCTGTCTCCTCTGAGGGCCCGGGCGCACCTGGCGTGCACAATGAGGTCAACGGCTCGACGGCTCCGGCCGCCGAGCCCGCGGTGGCCGAGGAGGCCGATCCGCGCGAGCTGCTGGCGCGCGAGCGGGACGAGTACCTGCTCGCGCTCCAGCGCACCCAGGCCGACTTCGAGAACTACCGCAAGCGGATCGCCCGCCAGCAGGAGGAGCAGGCAGCACGGGCCTCGCAACATCTGGTGGACAAGCTGCTGCCCGTGCTCGACGCGCTCGACCTGGCCGAGAACCACCTCAAGGAGTCGCTCGACGTGAGTGAGGGCGCCAAGGCGCTGCACTCGTCGCGGGCGCTGCTGCTCGACATCCTCTCGAGGGAAGGCCTCGAGCGGGTGGACCAGCCCGAGGTCCCCTTCGACCCTTCGGTGCACGACGGTGTCGCGCACGCCGACGGCGAAGGTGGTCCCGGCGGCGAGACCATGGTGGAGGAAGTGCTGCGTTCGGGCTACCGCTGGAAGGGGCAGGTCCTGCGCCCCGCCATGGTCCGCGTGCGAGGGTGAACTGACCCATGGCCGCACAGCGTGAATGGTTCGAGAAGGACTACTACAAGGTGCTCGGCGTCGTGCCGACGGCGTCCGATAAGGAGATCACGCGCGCCTACCGGAAGCTGGCGAAGGAGAACCATCCCGACACGAACCCCGGCTCGGAGGAGCACTTCAAGGAGATCAGCGCCGCCTACGACGTGGTCGGCGACGCCGACAAGCGCAAGGAGTACGACGAGGTCCGCGCCCGCGGGCCGGTCGGCGGCTTCGGCGGCATGCCGGGCGGCGGCGGTGGTGGCACCTTCCGCATGGACGACATGGGCGACCTCGGTGATCTCTTCGGCGGCCTCTTCGGCGGGGGCGCCGGCCGGACGCGCACGACCCAGCGCGGGCCTCAACGCGGGGCCGACATGGAGGCGCAGCTGCACCTGTCCTTCCAGGACGCGGTGCACGGCGTCACGACGTCGGTCAACGTGCCCCAGGAAGTCCGGTGCTCGAACTGCCGCGGCAGCGGCGCCGCTCCGGGCACCTCGACGCACACCTGCCCGCGCTGTGGCGGGTCGGGGAGCCTCAACGACAACCAGGGGATGTTCTCCCTCAGCACGGTCTGCCCCGATTGCATGGGCCGGGGCACCTTGTTCGACACGCCCTGCCCCGTGTGTCACGGGACGGGCAACGAGCACAAGGTGCGTTCGGTCAAGGTCCGCATCCCGGCCGGGGTCGAGGGCGGCCAGCGCATCAGGGTCAAGGGACGGGGTGCGCCCGGACAGGGCATGGCGCCCCCCGGCGACCTCTACGTGGTCGTCCACGTGGCCCGCCACGAGGTCTTCGGGCGCAGCGGGCGGGACCTGACCATCACGGTGCCGATCACGTTTCCGGAGGCGGCGCTGGGGACGACGATCACGGTGCCCACGCTCGACGGCAAGGTCACGCTGAAGGTGCCGGCGGGGACGGCCTCGGGCAAGGTGCTGCGCGTGCGCGGCCGAGGGGTGCCGTCCGGATCGGGTCGCAACGCCAAGAAGCCCGGGGACCTCCTGGTCAAGGTCGAGGTGGTGGTGCCGACGGAGCTCACCGACGAGCAGAAGGCGGCGGTGGAGTCGCTGGCGGCGGTGACGGAGCCCGCGCCGCGGATCGCGGTGGAGGGGTGAGCGCGGTGCGTTCCGTCCGTGACGTCCGTGACGTGCGTGACGTGCGTGACGGAAGTGGGAGTGGAAGTGGGTTGATGGGGTGATGCCTGACCGCGATATAAACCAGGCGGTTTATGTGATCTCGGTCGCGGCCGAGCTGACGGGGATGCACCCGCAGACGCTGCGCATCTACGAGCGCAAGGGCCTGCTGGACCCGTCGCGCACCAGTGGGGGCAGCCGGCGCTTCTCCGAGCGCGACCTGGAGCGCCTGCGCCACATTCAGGAGCTGACCTCGACCGGGCTCAACCTCGAAGGGGTGCGCCGGGTGCTCCAGCTCGAGTCCGAGCTGTCCCGGGTGCGCGAGGAGCTGGTGCAGGCGCGGGAGCAGGCGCTTGACGCGGTGGCGGCGACACACCGCCAGTACCGGCGGGACCTGGTGCCGTTGCGCCAGTCACCGGTGCCGTTCCGGCGGCGGACCGGCACCTAGTCGAGACGGACCACGAGACAAGACGAGACAGACGATTCCGAATTCGCGCACGAGGCGCGACACGAGAGAGGCGAGCCGGTGCCGATAGACCCAGAACGTTGGACGAACAACACGAAGGCCGCCTTCAGCGCGGCGACGGGCCATGCCGCCTCGTCGAACCACCCCGAGCTGACGCCGGCCCACCTGCTCGACTCGCTGCTGCAGCAGCAGGAAACCATGACGCGCCCACTTCTGTCCCAGGTCGGCGTCGACCCCGACGTGCTGGCCGGCAAGGTGCACGAGCAGCTGGCGCGCCTGCCCCGCGCCGAGGGCGGCGCCGAGCCCGGGTTGTCGCGCGACGCCCGAGCCGTCCTGGAGGCGGCGGATCAGAACCGGCGCGACCTCGGCGACGACTACGTCTCGGTGGAGCACATGGTCCTGGCGCTGGCCGACCAGATCGGTGTCACCAGGGACGCCCTGCTCACCGCGCTGCGCGCCGTGCGGGGGAACCACCGGGTCACGACGCCCGACCCCGAGCAGACCTACCAGGCCCTGGCCAAGTACGGGCGCGACCTCACCGAGGCGGCCCGGGAGGGCAAGCTCGACCCGGTCATCGGCCGCGACGAGGAGATCCGCCGGGTCATTCAGGTCCTGTCGCGCCGCACCAAGAACAATCCCGTCCTCATCGGCGAGCCCGGCGTCGGCAAGACGGCCATCGTCGAGGGACTGGCCAACCGCATCATCGAGGGTGACGTGCCCGAGGGCCTGAAGGGCAAGCGCGTGATTGCGCTCGACCTGGGCTCCATGGTGGCCGGCGCCAAGTACCGCGGCGAGTTCGAGGAGCGCCTGAAGGCGGTGCTGAAGGAGATCACCGACGCCGAGGGCGAGATCGTCACCTTCATCGACGAGCTGCACACCATTGTCGGGGCGGGAGCGGCCGAGGGTGCCATGGACGCCGGCCAGATGATCAAGCCCATGCTGGCCCGGGGCGAGCTGCGCCTCATCGGCGCCACCACACTGGACGAGTACCGCACCTCCATTGAGAAGGACGCCGCACTGGAGCGCCGCTTCCAGCCCGTGTTCGTCGGGGAGCCCTCGGTCGAGGACACCATCGCCATCCTGCGCGGCCTGTCAGAGCGCTACATGGCGCACCACAAGGTACGCATCCAAGACGCCGCGCTCGTGGCCGCCGCGGTGCTGTCGGACCGCTACGTCACCGGGCGCTTCCTGCCTGACAAGGCCATCGACCTCATCGACGAGGCGTCGTCGAAGCTGCGCATTGAAATCGATTCCATGCCGACCGAGCTCGACCAGATTTCGCGGCGCATCCGCCAGCTCGAAATTGAGAAGCTGGCGCTCCAGAAGGAGACGGACGAAGCGTCGAAGGAGCGTCTGGAGCGCCTGGAGCGAGAGTTGGCTGAAATGACCGAGCAGCGCGACTCCATGGCGGCGCACTGGCAGCAGGAGAAGAGCTCCCTCGACGCGGTCAGCCAGCTGCAGGAGGAGAAGGCCTCCAAGGAGGAGGAGGCGGCGCGACTGGAGCGTGACGCCGACCTCGCCGGTGCCGCGGCCATCCGCTACGGCGAGCTGCCCGACCTCGAGCGGCGCATCGCCGACGCCGTCGAGGAGCTGTCCAAGCTCCAGACCGGCTCGCGCTTCTTGAAGGAGGAAGTCGACGCCGAGGACATCGCCGAGGTCGTGAGCCGCTGGACCGGCGTGCCGGTGACGCGCCTCTTGGAGGGCGAGGTGCAGAAGCTGGTGCGGCTCGAGTCCACGCTGCATGAGCGCGTGGTCGGGCAGGCGGAGGCCGTCTCCGCCGTGGCCAACGCCATCCGGCGCAGTCGGGCCGGGTTGAGCGACCCCAACCGGCCCATCGGGTCCTTCCTGTTCCTCGGCCCGACCGGAGTCGGCAAGACGGAGCTGGCACGGGCCCTGGCCGAGTATCTGTTCGACGACGAGCGGGCCATGATCCGCATCGACATGAGCGAGTACATGGAGAAGCATGCCGTGTCGCGCCTCGTGGGCGCACCGCCGGGCTACGTCGGCTACGACGAGGGCGGGCAGCTCACCGAAGCGGTTCGCCGGCGCCCGTATTCCGTCGTGTTGCTCGACGAGCTGGAGAAGGCGCATCCCGACGTGTTCAACATTCTGCTGCAGGTACTCGAGGACGGGCGTCTCACCGACGGGCAGGGCCGGACGGTCGACTTCACCAACACCGTGCTCATCATGACGTCGAATCTCAAGGGAGAGCCGGCTGACTACTTCAAGCCGGAGTTCATCAACCGTGTCGACGAGATCGTGCGCTTCAAGCCGTTGAGCGAGGACGACCTCGCCGTCATCGTCGGCATTCAGCTGGGTCGCCTGCGGGCGCGTCTGGCCGAGCGGCGCCTCTCGCTGGTGGTCACGCCAGAGGCAGAGAAGTGGCTCGCGCATGCCGGCTACGACGCCGACTACGGCGCCCGGCCACTGCGTCGGGTGCTGCAGCGGGTCATCGAGGACCCGTTGGCGCTGGCCCTCCTGGAGGGGCAGTACCTCAACGGGGCGACGGTGACCGTGGCGGTCGATGACGATCGGATTGTGTTGCGCTGAGCCCTCTTCGGCTCGACACGACGATTGCAGTTGACAATTCACGCGCAAGGACACCGGCGATGTCCTGCTAATTCAGGTGCGAAAGCGTAGAATCCCTGCGGTTCTTGCTCTAGGTGCACTTGGGGAGGCGGACGAATTGCCAGGGTCCTTTCGTATGTGGCGGTGGTTGAGTGCTCTTGCGCTCATCGCCGTCGGTCTGGTCATGGGAGCGTCGGTCACCGGAGCGCAGACCGCGCCCGCCGGCCACGGCTCGTCTTTCGCTCCGGCGCAGTTCCACACCAACCCGGGTCACTTCCTCAGCGGGCCCCAGCCTCACGTGGCCGGCCAGTCCTACGCGGACGTGTCCACCAACTGGTCCGGTCAGCTCGCGACCGGGCTGACGTTCACCGGCATGACGGGCAGCTGGGTCGTCCCGGCCATCCAACCCACTTCGTACCCAGGGGCGTCGGCCACGTGGATCGGCATCGACGGCGGTCCGAGCTCGCCCAATTCCATCATTCAGACCGGCACGGTGCAGACCACCCAGGGCGGTGTTGCGTCCTACTCCTCCTGGTACGAGCTCTTCCCGGCGCCACCCCTCTACTTCAACAACGTCGTCTCCCCGGGCGACCAGATGAGTGCGTCGATCACCAAGACCGGCCCGAACACTTGGAGCCTGACGATCACGGACGTCAGCACGGGCGTGAGCCATGCTCTGACGAACCTCGCCTACGCGGGTCCAGGTGCGTCGGCCGAGTGGATCGAGGAGCTGCCGACGGCGGTGGGCTCGGCCCAGCCGACGCTGGCCAACTTCGGTTCGGCCACGTTCAGCAACATGACCTACAGCCCGGTCGGCACGGTCAACCTGGCGCCGATTGACATGGTCGACAAGAGCGGGAACCTCATTGCCGCCGCGGGTGGGGCATCGGGGAACCCGGCGTCGTTCACGGACAGCTACGTGCCGAGCCAGCGCGGGTACTGGCTCGTCGGCTCCGACGGCGGGATCTTCAGCTTCGGGTCGGCCCAGTTCTACGGTTCGACCGGGAGCCTGCGCCTGCAGCGGCCGGTGGTCGGCATTGTGCCGACGGCGGACCACGGCGGCTATTGGCTCGATGCCTCCGACGGCGGTGTCTTCTCCTACGGCGACACCCAGTTCTACGGTTCCATCCCTGGGCTCGGGCTGCATCCGGCCGGCTCGGGGCTGCCCAACAGCCTCAACGCGCCCATTGTGGGCATGGTCCCATCCCACGACGACAACGGCTACTTCATGGTGGCGTCGGACGGAGGCGTGTTCGCCTTCGGCGACGCGCAGTTTGCGGGATCGTGTCCGGGTATCGGCGGGTGTTCCGGCAAGGCGGTGGCCGTCATGCCCGATGCCACCGGCCACGGCTACTGGCTGGTGACGTCCACCGGGAGCGTCTACACCTTCGGTGACGCCCCGTACTTCGGTGCCCCGGGTCACGGCACGGTGACCTCAGCCGTGCCGTCTCCCGACGGGCTGGGCTATCAGGTCCTGCTGGCTAACGGTCAGGTGTTCTCCTACGGGGACGCGGCAGCCGACGGCTCGCCCCCGGCCACCGACTTCAACTTCTTGGACCCCGCCACCTCCATCTTCAGCACGTCCGACGGCGCCGGCTACTGGGTCTCTTCGGCGCTCGGCGCCGTCTACAACTTCGGCGACGCGCCCAACGACGGAGGGATGACCGCCACCCATCTGAACGGGCCGATCATCGCCGCCACCGGGTTCTGATCAGGCCGAGGGTCGACGTCCCGGTGCCTCGCCGGAGCTTCCAGCTGAGGGCACCCTGACGAGTCCGGGAGCCTGACGGCCAGCGACGGGTCGCCGGCAAGCCGAATCCGTGGTGTCCTCCCGCAGCAGGTCGCACGCGCACGAGGAGCGCCGCCTGGTGCCTCCAGGTCCGGCGGATGGTTGAGGCTCGGCCAAGTGGTCAGTCCGTCTGTCCGGCCCGCCCCCCTGTGTCCGGGCTCAACCCCCCGCGAACTGCCGGACGTTC
>Ga0307374_10012297_pt1 | contig 12025 bp, 11 predicted proteins | sample OX3MG_FD_202532 | JGI IMG/M metagenome (GOLD analysis project Ga0307374, IMG submission 202532) | Soil microbial communities from Risofladan, Vaasa, Finland - OX-3 | ecosystem: Environmental > Terrestrial > Soil > Coastal area > Acid sulfate soil | place: Finland: Risofladan, Vaasa | collected...
AGAGGCCCAAGAAGATGGCCTCGGTGAAGAACGCGAATGCCTCAGCCGAGAAGGGGAGCCCGATCATGCTGCCGGAAAAGGCCATGAAGCGGGGCCAGAGGAGCCCGAGCTCGAAGGAGAGCACGGTGCCGGACACGGCACCGACCGCGAACAGGATGCCGAAGGCCTTGGCCCAGCGCCGGGCCAGTCCAAGCCAGACCGGGTCCCCGGTCCGGAGCCAGATTCCCTCGGCCAGCATCAGCAGCGCCGGCATCCCGACCCCCAGCACGGCGAAGACGATGTGGAACCCGAGCGAGGTTCCCATCGTGGCCCGGGCCAGGGTCAGATTGTCCAACACTCCCTCCGCTGCCGGCCTCGCCCGGCCCCCGGCGGCAGACCGCGAGCAGCAGCCCTCACGACCCTATTGTTGCCGCCGCGCGCCATCGTGCCGAACCCCGCTCAGGCCATCTCCACCAGATCCAGGTGCTGGTCGTCCCACCACTCGAGGTTGCCCTCGGGCATGATCAGGACCCGTCCTGGCTCTAAGGCACGCACGAACTCGGGATCGTGGCTGACCAGGATCATGGCCCCCGGCCACGAGCTCAGGGCGTCGGCCACGGCCACCCGCGAGGGTGGGTCCAGGTTGTTGGTCGGCTCGTCCAGCAGGAGCAGGTTGTAGCGTCCGGCGACGAGCTGGGCCAGGGCGAGCTTGGTCTTCTCCCCGCCCGAGAGCGTGCCCGCGGCCTGCATCGCCGTCTTGCCGGTGAGCCCGAACATGCCGAGCAGGACGCGGAGCTGCGGTTCGGGCGCCATCGAGTGCTCGCGCATGTGACTCAAGACGTCGCGCTCGGGGCTGATCCCCTCGTGCTCCTGGGCGTAGTAGCCGGCCACGGCGCCGTGACCGAAGCTCCAGATCCCCGAGTCGGGCTCGGAGCGTCCGGCCAGGATGCGGAGCAGGGAGGTCTTGCCGGCTCCGTTGAGGCCCATGATTAAAAGCCGCTCGCCGCGCTCGAGCTCAAAGCTGACGTCGCGGAAGATGAAGGGACCGCCGTAGGACTTGGACAGGTGCTCGCCGCGCATCACCACCTTGCCCGCGTGGGGCGGTTCGGGAAACCGGATCTTGAGCCGCGCCTGGTGGCGGGGCGCGCTGACCTGGACCGCGCGCAGTCGCTCCACCCGCTTGTCCAGCGCGTGCGCCGTCCGGGCGCGCTTGGCGGTCTGGGTGCGCATGATGTCGGCCAGGGTCTTGAGCCGGTGGATCTCACCCTGCTGGCGGGCGGCGGTGCGCTCGAGGCGCTGCTCGTCGGCGAGGCGCGCGCGCTGGTACTGAGAGAAGGTGCCGCGGTATTCGACCATCCGGCCCTGGTCCAGATGGAGCACGCGGGTGATGGCCGAGTCCAAAAGTTCGAGGTCGTGGCTCACCACCAGAAGGCCACCCCGGTGGGAGCGCAGGAACTCCATCAGCCACGCCTTGGCGCCCAGATCGAGGTGGTTGGTGGGCTCGTCCAGGAGCAGCAGTTCGGAGGCGGAGAACAGGACGCGAGCCATCTCCACCCGGCGCCGCTCGCCCCCCGAGAGGCTGCCCAGGGTCATCTCGGCCCGCTCCGGCGCCAGCCCCAGGCCGGTGAGGATGCGCCTCACCTCGACCTCGGCCGAATAGCCGCCCTGAAGCCGGAACGATTCCTCGGCCTGGGAGTAGCGCTCGACGTTGGCCTGGCTCGGGTCTTGGTCCAGCTCCAGGCGCAGGCGCTCGAGCCGGCTGGCCGCGCGATCCAGACCCCGCCCGGAGAGCACCCGGAGCAGGGCGGGCTCCTCGGCCGTGCCGCGAGTTTTGGGGTCCTGCGGCATGTAGCCCAGGTCCTTGGGGCGCCCGACGTGGCCTGAATGCGCTTCGCTCTCCCCCGCCAGGACGCGCAGGAGGGAAGTTTTGCCGGTCCCGTTGACCCCCACCAGGCCCACCTTGTCGCCGGCTCGAATGTTGAAGGAGGCGCCCTGGACCACCGCCCGCCCGGCCACCTCGACCACCAGGTCTTTGACCTCGAGCATCAGCCCCGATCCTGGGCCGGGACAGCCGGGCCTGCGGCCCCGGCGGCCGAAAACGAGGTTCTAAAGGCGTGATTCATGTCCAATCCAGGTTAGATGCGGCGCCCCAGGTGGCGCCGGGGCGAACCCGCCTCCCGGCCGACTAGAATTCCCAACACGCGCTCCGCACACCGCCAGGGGGACCAGGGATGACGTCGTTCAGCACCTCGAATTCGTATCTTCTGACCTCGGAATCGGTGACCGAGGGGCATCCGGACAAGGTCTGCGATCAGGTCTCGGACGCGATTTTGGACGCCATGCTGGCTCAGGATCGCGACGCTCGGGTGGCCTGCGAGACGGCGGTGACCAAGGACTTCCTCTGCGTCATCGGCGAGGTCACGACCAGCGCCGACATCGACCTCCCTCGGGTCATCCGCGACACCGTGCGCGGAATCGGGTACGTCGACGACGCGACCGGATTCGACTGCGACCACGCCCAGATCAGCGTGCTCTTAAAAGAGCAGTCGCCCGACATCGCGGCCGGGGTCGACCACTCCCTGGAGGAGCGCAGCGGCAACTTCGCCGACGATCCCTTCGAGCTCCAGGGGGCCGGCGACCAGGGCATGATGATCGGCTTCGCCTGCAATGAGACGCGCGAGCTGATGCCGCTGACCATCTCCTTGGCCCACCGCCTGACCCGGCGCCTGGCTCAGGTGCGCAAGAACGGGACCCTGCCCTGGCTGCTGCCAGACGGCAAATCCCAGGTCACAGTCGAGTATGAATTCGGGGTGCCGCGCCGGATCGAGGCGGTGGTCATCTCCACCCATCATCGCCCGTCGGTTTCCAACAGCGAGATCGCCGATGGGGTGCGGGCCGAGGTCATGGACCAGGTCCTGCCGCCGGAGCTGGTCGACGCCAAGACCAAGATCCTGGTCAATCCGAGCGGGCGATTCGAGCTCGGTGGGCCTGCCGCCGACGCCGGGCTGACCGGGCGCAAGATCATCGTCGACACCTATGGCGGAGTCGCCCGCCACGGCGGGGGCGCGTTCAGCGGCAAGGATCCGTCCAAGGTCGACCGCTCGGCCGCGTACGCCGCTCGCTACGTGGCCAAGAACCTGGTGGCGGCGGGCCTGGTCACCCGCTGCGAGGTGCAGGTCTCCTACGCCATCGGGCGCGCCCACCCGACCTCGATCGCGGTCGAGAGCTTCGGCACCGCGGTCATCCCTGAGGACGAGCTTCTGCGCCTGGCCCGGAGCCACTTCGACCTCCGCCCCGGCGCGATCATCGCCAACCTGGGCCTGCGCCGCCCCATCTATCAGCCCACGGCCGCCTACGGCCACTTCGGGCGCGAGGATTTGGCGCTGCCCTGGGAGCGCACCGATCGCGCCACCGGGCTGCGCCAGGAAGCCACGCGCCAGCTCTAGTGCAGCGCCCCGCGCGTTCCTCGCCGCAGGTCCTGACTGCGGGCTCGATCCAGGTCTTCGACAGCCTCAGCGGTGAGCTCCTGCCCCTGCCCTGCTCGCTCGGTGAGGCGGGTCAACTGGAGCTGCGGCTCTACGTCTGCGGCGTCACCCCCTACGACACCGGGCACATGGGGCACGCGTTCACCTTCTTGAGCTTCGACGTCCTGGTCCGCTGGGCCGAGGCCAACGGGATCAGGGTCCGCTACGTCCAGAACGTGACCGACGTCGACGACCCCCTGTTCGAGCGCGCCCGCCGCGACGGGGTGGACTGGCAGGAACTGGGCGGGCGCGAGACCGGACGTCTGCTCCGCGATATGGAGCTGTTGGGCTGGCGAGCGCCCGACCACATGCCCATGGTCTCGGGCGAGATGGACCGCATCATCGAAGCGGTCGAGCGCCTGGCCGGACTGGGCTGCGCCTATCAGACCGATCGGGTCTACTTTCCCGTGCGTTCATATCCCGGCTACGGCGAGCTCTCCAAGCTGACCCGCCTGGCCATGACCAGAAAGCTGAGCTCTGAGGGCCTGCTGGGCGAGGTCGGGCCCGACGCCAAGCGCGATCCCCTCGACTTTCCCCTCTGGCGCCCCTCCGATCCGGGCGAGCCCGCCTGGCCCTCGGCCTTCGGCCCCGGGCGCCCGGGGTGGCACATCGAGTGTTCCGCCATGGCCATGCACTACCTGGGGGAGCAGGTGGACGTGCACGGCGGCGGCCGCGATCTGCGCTACTCCCATCACGAGTCGGAGCGGGCCCAGTCCGAAACCTTGACCGGCGTCGCCCCCTTCGCTCGGGCCTGGATGCACGTGGGCATGGTCTCGTTCGCCGGGCACAAGATGTCGAAGTCGCTGGGCAACCTGGTCGTGGTCGAAGACGTGCTGGCGCGCTTTCCGCCCGCCGCCGTTCGTCTCTACCTCGCCTCCCACCACTACCGTCGCGACTGGAGCTTCACCTGGGAGGGGCTGGAGGCGGCGTCGCGCCTCTGCTCCAGGCTCGCCCATCTGCTCGGCTCAGAGCCCAACCAGGGCGCGGAGTGGGGGGCGGGGGAGCCGGCCCAGGGCGAGCTCGAAGGCGCCTTTGGGCGCGCCCTGGACCATGACCTCGACACCGCGGCCGCGCTCGGCGTGCTGCGCCGAGCGGTGAGTCAGGGCGCGCGCGAATCGGCGCGCTGGATGACCTCAATCCTGTGCGGGAGCGCCGCCCTGCGCTGACGCGCCGGCTGCTCGCCGGGGATCACTCCTCGGGCTCGCTCGCCTCCGGCCACTCCAGTTCCGCCCCGCAGTTGGGGCACTCCTCTCCCATCGCGACCATGACCAGGGTTTCGCAGACCGGGCACAGAACCTCGGCCGCCGAGTTCGGCACGTCATCCGCGTCATCCTGTGCCATCGCCCCCGGCACCGCGCCCAGGTCCAGCGCGGGGGCTCCGCAGTTGAGGCAGACGTGCCCGGGCTGGGTCAGGCGGTGATCCAAGTAGGCGCCGCCGGGGTCGACGTCGATCTCAGCGAAGAGGGAGCGAAAAAGGCTTCCCCCGCAGCCTTGAGAGCAGACCAGCCACATCGGCCTAAGGCTACCCGCATGACAAACTTCTAAGCCGTGAAGGGCATCCTGTTCGGCCTGTTCATGGTCTTCGGGCTCACCCTGGGGGTGCTCTCTCTGCGCCCGGGCGGAATCCGGCGCCAGGGCCGCCTGATCGCGCGCCGCCTCCGCCTGGCCCTGCTTCTGACCGGTGCCTTCCTGCTCCTCGGCGCCATCCTGCGCCTGGCGTTGGGCGACTCCCGGCTGGAGGGGGAGCTGAGCGTGGCCCTGATCGTGGTCCTGGCTCTGACCTTCCTGGTCCTGGCTCAGGACCCGCCGGCGGCCTAGCCGGGGGTCCAGCTTTACCGGCGGGGTTGGCCAGACGTCAGGGGACGACCACGATCCTCAACCGTGGGGGCCGAGGTGGCGCGATTCCGGTTTGATCTGAGCGAGCTCCAGGGCGACTCCGCGCCCAGCCTCAAGGTTCTCCGCCCCGAGCTCCTACCCCCTCCCCCCGGGGCCGAGGTGGTCCGCCCCCAGCGTCGGCCCTGGTGGTTACCCGCCCTGCCGCCGGTGTTTTCCCTCCCACACCCGATCCGGGTCGAGATCGGGCCCCAGGGCGCCGCCGCCGCCGCCGTCTCCACCGGCCTGGCGGGGCTGCTCGCCAGCGCCGGGGCGGAATGCGGAGTCTGGGTCATCGCCTGGGAGACGGGCTGGGCGGCCGGGGTGGGACGCCCGGCCGCGATCTCAGAGCAGCCCGGGGTCCAGATCGCGGTCTGCGGCCAGAGTAGCGGGGAGCTCGAGGCCGCGCGCTCGCACCTCTGGGCAGCCAGCGCGGGCGCCCAACGCTGGCTGGTGCTCGAAGGCTGGCGGCGCCGGGGCGGAGGCTGGGCCCACCTGGAGCCGGCGCGCTCGGCCGGGGTCCTGCTCCATCGCCTCCCCGCCCCGAGCCGAAGCTCGGGCGGGAGCGGCTGTGGGAGCCGCCCCGGGGCCCGCGAACGCGGCCTGACCAGGCTCCTCTGGGAGCTGATCCGGGCCCATCGGCGGGCGCAGGCGTGAGGGCCTTGGGGCGGGGCCGGCGACATGTGGCCCTGGTCTGGCTGCTCGCCCTGGGATTGAGCGCCTGCGCTCCGGCCCCCCCGGCCCTGAAGCCGGCGGTCGCGGTGCCCCTGCCCGACGGCGCCGTGCTCCAGGCCGCGCTCGACCACGCCGATCAGGTGCGAGACCAGGCCTTCGCCAGCGGCGACGGCAGCGCCCTCGCCTCAGTTCTGACCGGTCCGGCTTTGGCCCAGGATCGTAGGCTGCTCGATCGCCCGGGAGGGATCCGCCTCGAGCAGGTGGCGATCTACCGTCAGCTGGTCCACGAGGGCGGGGCGTCGGGAGCGCTGGAGGGTGTGCTCGCGATCAGGGCCCGGGAGCGCGCCCTGATCCCGGGGGCGCCCCCCGGACCCTGGGTCACGATCGCCCGCCAGTGGTGGACCGGTTTGAAACCCCAAGGGGGAGGCTGGCTGGTGGCCGAGGACGCCGATCTCCCGCCGGCCCAGTGGTGGCCTTGAGTTCGATTTCCTCCCCGATACGACGCGGGTATGATCGGCAAGACGCCGCGCAGACGCCGCGGGGACCCCCAGTGCGGCCAAACGCTTGGGTTTGTCAACGATTCATACAACTCTGTATGAGAAATTAACCACAATTAATGTCCGCCCCGGGCACACTAGTCCCCGCAAGCCTCGGAGGAACCGGGGGGATCCGTTAAAAGAGGAATTGATGAAAACTATGACTTGGAAGCGCGCTCTGCAGATCGGAACCGTCGTTGGCGTTCTCGGCATGCTGGCCGTGGCCTCGGGTGCTGGCTGGGTCGACTCCTTCGCGTTCTTCTTCTAAACCGAGCCTCAAGCTCCGATAAAGAGCACGAGCCGCCGAAGCCTAAAGGGGTTTCGGCGGTTCGTTTTTTTATGCCCATCGCGCGGGGTGGGGTGGGCCGAGCCCGCAGCTCCGCCTTCGGCAGACGGCGCTCGGGCCGTGCTTCAATGGCGGCAGCGGCGGCCTAGAGGCCGGCGCGGGTGGAATCGTCCGCCCATCAAAGTCAGATCGACAATGCGGCCGGTCTAGGCCGCGCCAGAGCAAGGAGCAGCAAGTCCAGGCATGCGAATAGACAGCCACAATCACGCCCTGCCACCGGCGGCCATCGAGTTGGTTCAGCACCGGCCCGAGTTCGGGATCGAGATCAAGGACGGCCGGATGAGCTCCTTCGCCCACGTCCCGACCCAGATCTCGGATTCGATCCGGCAGCCCCGGGCCAAGCTGCGCGAGATGGAGCAGGCGCGGCTTGAGGGGGCCGTGGTCTCGATCGCGCCGACGTTCTTTGGCTACAAGATCGAGCCCGCCCTGGGCGAGGAGCTGTGCCGGGTGTCGAACGCCGGTTTGGCCGAGTTCGCAGCCGAGGATCCAACCCATTTCCGCTGGATGGCCCACGTTCCGATGCAGGATGCGGAGCTGGCGGCTCGGGTGCTGTCCGATGCCGCCGCCCTCGGCTGCGTCGGGGTGGAGGTGGCCACCAGCGTCGCCGGGCGTCCGCTCGACGGGCCCGAGATCGAGCCCTTCTGGGCCCAGGCCGAGCGCTTAGGGCTACCCGTGATGATCCATCCCATGTACAACCAGCCCCACCCGCTGCTCGACCAGTACTACCTGCAGAACGTGATCGGTAACCCCCTGGCGACCACCATCGCGGCCGAGCGCCTGATCTGCGCCGGGGTGCTGGACCGCTATCCCGGCCTGCGCATACTGCTCGTCCACGCCTCCGGCTTCTACCCCTTCCAGGCCGGCCGCCTGCGTCACGCGGCCTCGGTTCGGCCCGAGCTGCAATCAGCCCCCCCCGATCCCTGGGTCTACGCCGGTCGCCTCTTGAGCGACACCGTCACCCACGACGTCACCGCCCTCACCTACCTGATTCAGCGCATGGGCGAGGACAACGTGATGATCGGAACCGATCAGCCCTTTGACATGGGCACGCCTCATCCCGTGGACGAGCTCGAGGCGGCGGTGGACGGCGCCCTCGCGCGCAAGATCGCCGAGGAGAATCCGGCCCGCATCTTCGGCTTCAAGTAGAGGGGTCATCCCCGGGCCCTTCGGGAGGGGGCCCGGGGATCTCCTCCGCCGAGCTCTTAAGGCGAGGCATTCGGCCTCCGTAAAGCTCGGACGGCGCCGCGCCCTCAATCTCGCCGCGCTCCCCTGCGGCTCCCGCCCGGAAATTTACCGGCGCCCTGGCGGCCTCTGCCCCAAGGCCCCAGTCTCAATCGGCGGTGGACGGTACAGCTCGCATTCGAACGCTTCTGCTCGCCGCCCTGCTGGCCGCGCTCAGCGGCCCCATGCTGGGTCCACAGGTGCTGGCGGCGAGCTGGGGCAGCGCCTACGGGGACCCGCCCGGATTCTGCCCGGCGCATTCCTTCCTGCCCCAGAGCTACCAGGTCCTGGTGACCAGCGATCCCTCCGTGGCCAGCAATCCCGAGCAGTCCACCTTCTGGGGCATCCACCCCTATCCCGGCTACGACAACTGGTACGGCTTCTGGTACGGCGACTACGCCGGGCACCCGGGCGATCAGAGCGGCTGGATCAAGATCGGAACCAGCTACTACGGCCAGCCCCCCCTGCACTGGAACTTCGCCGACTACGGCTGGCAGGTGCACGGACACGTCAAGCAGTACATCGCCTACTACAACTGGACCTTCGGGGGGCAGTGCCGCATGGGCTGGCCCGGTCGTCCCGATCCCGCCCCCTACATGGCCGACGTGTACGGCTTTCCGGTGCTCGACATCTACGTCGACTCCACCCCGCCCGAGCCCCCGCAGCCGCGGGTGAGCGCGGTCGGTGCGCACAGCCTGAGCTTCACCTGGGATGCGGTCCAGGATCGGGGCGACGGCTCGGGAGCCGACTACTGGGCCTCCGGCATGGATCACTACGACTCCTGGATCACGCTCGGGAACGGGCCGGTTCAGGACTTGCGCTCGAGCAGCGAGCCGAGGACGCTCAGCGTGAGCGGGCTGGCCGCCTGGCAGCAGGCCTGCGTGCACGTGGTCGCGGTCGACCGCCTGGGTAACCGGACCGCCGATCAGACCCGCTGCGCAGAGCCTTTCGGGGAGCCTCCGGCGCCGCCGGCACCGGCGTCCATCGGGCTCTTGGTCGCGCCCCGCGGGAGCGGGCTGACCGGCCTTCAGAGCTGGTTCTGGCTCGATCACGCCGCGCCGACCCAGAGCTCGAGCTTCAATTTCAACGGCTATAGCTTTCGCTACACGTTCACGCCGACGGCGGTCGACTGGTCCTTCGGCGATGGCGCGTTCACCGCGATGCCGCTACCGGCGGGAGCTGGTCTTCCCTGGCCCCAGCGCTCGACCATCACCCACACCTACCAGGCGGTGAGTCGGTCCGGCTACCAGGTCGTCGCGTCGGTCCAATACAGCGCCACCTGGCAGGTCTGGGCCAACGGACAATGGCTGGGCCCGTATCCGGCCGCCGGAGCCACCGTGCCGTCCCCCCATCTCGTCTACCCGGTCCAGGAGGCGACGAGCGAGCTCAGCGGTATTTCGTGAGTTTGGCCGCTGCGCTCGCCCGCAGCGGACCGGAGATCTGCCACCGCTCAGTCGAGTGAGGCGCGCCGGCGGCGGCTCTCCAGACTCCGCCCTGGCCCGCCGCCGGGACTGCTTGCTTCGCCTGGGGCTCGGCTCGTACCTTCGTCCGCGATCGCCTGATCAGGGTCGACCCTTGCCGCCGTGGTGCTCATCGCGCCGCCAGCCACTGCTCAAACTCGGCGGCGACGATCCTGTCGTCATGGACCCCTTGCGCCGCCGGCGAGGCGAGCCAGACGATCGGCGGCCCCATGATCGCGGGGTCGAGCAGCCGCTCGCGGGCCTCGGCCGGCGTGTCGTCGGGGATCATTCCGGTGTTGGTGGCGCCGCCGGGGAGCAGCAGGTTGACCGTCACCGCGGTGCCGGCGAGATCGGCTGCCATCACTCGCGACAGCGCCTCTACCGCCGCCCCTGACGGACCGTAGGGCACGAAGCCCTGGCGCACCATCGTGGCCTCGTTCATCGAGATCGTGACGATGCGTCCCCCGCCCTGCTCGAGCATCAGCGGCACGACCGCCCGCGCGGTGAGGAAACACCCGGTCACCTTGGTCTCGAGCACGTCGCGGAATCCGTCCGCCGCCACCTCCCAGAATGGCTGTGGGTCGGACAGGAAGCGGGCGTTGACGGTGCGCATCCCGATGCCCGCGTTGTTGACGAGCAGATCGATGCCCCCGAGGCGCTCCCACGCCTCCGCCACCCCGGCGGCGACGGCCCTTTCGTCGCGGGCGTCCATGGCCAGCCCGAGCGTCCCCGAGCCTAGGTCGGCGGCGGCATGCGCGGCGCGCCCGGCGTCACGGCTCGTGACGGCTACGTGCGCCCCCGCGTCCACGAGCGCCCGGGCCATCGCCAGCCCGAGGCCACTGGTAGCGCCGGTGACCAGCACGCGGCTGTCGCCCAGCTCGATGATGCGCTTCACCGCCTACAAACTAGCGCCAGAGATGAACTTGCGGTCCACCTCGAAGGCCGGAACCTCGGCCATGGAGATCCGTCGCTCGATGGGCTTTGGAAGTCATGAAACCGCCTGACTCCACCTCCACAAGCTGCGCAGAGCCATGGTCGTACAGGACCGATTTGTACTTGGACCACAGCACCCGATCGAGATCGACGAGCCCCCTGGGCAACCTCTTCTCGGCGGTGAGATCGGCGGCGCCCACAGAAGCTGAATGTGAGATCGCTGAGCGGGCAATGTTAGTTGGGTCGACGCTGAGGGATACGTTGCTTGGGCGGCGGACGAGAGAGATAGCCTGCATTGGACGAGGTTGATACGCTGGTATGGACCAAATAGATAAGCTAATGTGGGCCAGCGTGATACTCTATGCTTGTGGCCTACGTTCCCAGGCTGGCCGACCAGCGACTCAAAGACCTCCTTGACACCTTCCCGGCGATCATGATCAACGGTCCCCGAGCCGTCGGCAAGACCACCACCGCGCGCCAATTGGCCGTTGATGCCGTCAAGCTGAGCGACCCCAACCAGGCGGCGGCGTTCGTTGCAGACGCGGCCTCGGCGCTCAAGTTGTTTCGCGAGCCGCTCCTGCTTGACGAATGGCAGGAGGTGCCGGACGTCCTTCGCGCTGTCGCCGATGCGGTGAACGAGGACTGGCATCCAGGCCGCTTCATCCTCACCGGGAGCGTCCGAGCCGGGCTGGAGAAGAAACTCTGGGGCGGGACGGGCCGCCTGATTCGACTCAATATGTATGGCCTTGCCCAAGTAGAAATCTCGGGAGCGGCCACGGGGCACCAGCCATTCTTTGATCGCTTGGCCAAGGACGATCCGGCCGTGTTTCAGACCCCAGGACAGCGGCCGACCCTCCCTGAGTACATCGACCTGGCAATGCGAGGAGGGTTCCCGGAGGTTGCCCTGCGCCAGCTATCGCCGGCCGCGCGCGATACGTGGTTCGACAGCTACCTTGGTCAACTTCTGGATCGAGACCTCCAGCAACTCTCGCCGCGCCACAACCCGCTGAAGATGCGGGAGTTCTTCGACGCCCTCGCAGCCAACTCGGCCGGTATCCCTCTGGAGACCACGCTCTACAGCCAAGCCAATGTCACGGCGGTGACGGCACGTCGCTACGACCGTCTCCTCCAGGACGTGTTCGTGACCGAGCAAGTTCCGGGCTGGATGCGTCGGAGGTCAGCTCGATTAGTTGCGGCGAAGAGGCGGTACGTGGTCGATCCGGCCCTGGCTGCCAGCGCTTACGGAGGCACAGCTCAAACGATCCTCGGCGATGCCGATCTGCTCGGTCGAACGATCGATGCATTCGCAGTTGCTCAATTGCGGCCCGAGTTGGCGCTGGCCGGGACGCGAAGCAAGGTCTACCACCTCCGAACGAAGGGTGGCAGGCAGGAAGTGGATTTCGTGCTCGAATTGCCTGGAGGCAAAATTCTCGCGCTCGAATTCAAGTCAGCGGCGGCGATCAACAAGTCAGACGCCAA
>Ga0307374_10012299_pt1 | contig 12024 bp, 11 predicted proteins | sample OX3MG_FD_202532 | JGI IMG/M metagenome (GOLD analysis project Ga0307374, IMG submission 202532) | Soil microbial communities from Risofladan, Vaasa, Finland - OX-3 | ecosystem: Environmental > Terrestrial > Soil > Coastal area > Acid sulfate soil | place: Finland: Risofladan, Vaasa | collected...
TCGAACGAGGTGATCAGCGCACCCGTCGTCGAGTTGAACGCCGCCAGGAACGTCCGCGTGACCTCGCCGGTAGTGCTGCCGGCCGGCTGGCCCGGCGGCCGGGCATTGCCGAACTGGCCGCCCGCGTACACCACCCCGTTGCCATAAGCAAGCGCGAAGACGATGCCGTCGGTCTGCCACGACGACAAAGCTGCCGATCCGACGCTGCCGTCAACCCCGCCGACCACCTGGCTGATCGCCACAGTCCGCGGTGCCGACGTCGAGGCGGTGGCAGCTGGCACCGCCACCGCGCCCACCGCGCCGCCGAGCGCGACTGTGATCGCGCCGAAGAGGATGCGTTTCATGCTGCTCCTTATCCATCAGTTCGTCGAGGCAGACAATGCCTGCCCCCCCTGGTGTGCTAGCTCGTGCTCCACCTCGGCATCAGTGCCGGCCGCAGTCGGCCGGCAGGTTGCCGAACATGCTCCAGACGCGCTCGCGCCTGGCTCACCATCGGGCGAAGCACATACAGCTGCCCTAGATGGCCACTCGGCGAGCACGCCAGCAAGATCTTCATGCCGCTCTCCCCGTCGGCTGAGGGCCAGCCACCCCGGGGGATGACGCGATTGCCCGCTCGAGCACCCGCGTGACAGCCGGGTAGAACCGGCCGTCCGCCTCACCTGTGCTCTGGCGAGCCTCCTCATGGCGCAGAGCCAGCTCGACGAGGTGCAGGATCGCGACCAGGTGCCGCGAGCGTTCCGGGACTCCCAGTGCCTTAAGGGCAGCATCGGCGCTTCCCGCCGCGCTCGCCGCCGCCTCGGCCAGCGGGCGTCCCCGGGCGATGAACGCGACCGAGTAATAGAAGTGCACCGCGTCAAAACCGAGCGGGACGTCGGGCGTGCTGCTCTCCCAGTCCCATGCGTACAGCCGAGTGCCGCACCGACCGAGATTCCATGGCACCAGATCCCCGTGCCAGGTGCCGAACTTCAGCGGCACGCTGCCGTAGGCCCGCTCGATGCGCTCAGCCGCCAGCTCGAGTGCGGAGCGCGCCTCCGGATCGACGACAGCGCCGTGAATTCTCGAGCGCACGCCTAGCCACCACGGGCTCGCGGCCAGCTCACCATCCGAGCCCGGCACCAGCTCACTGATCTCGCGAAGCACCCTGGCGTCCGGCGGCCCGCTGCCGGCGCCCGTCCTCCGGATGCCGCGGGGTAGCGGACCGGTGACCAGGAGATCCAGGTTCCGCCAGCTTGAGCGGTCGAGCAGCGGGGGTACTCCGAGAAGCATCTGGTTAGTCATGCAGGCCTGCAGGGCAGCGGCCTCACGGCTGACTGCCTGGCGGGTCCAGTCATTCCAGCCCACCTTGATATAACCGAGCGGCATCCCGTCGGCGGCGAAGACCTGCAGCACGGGCTTGCGAAACGGGCCGCTGCCGCCGCTGACCGCGATGCCAACCGGGCCGCGGCCGAACAAGCGCTGCAGGTGGTCGGTGATCAGATCCTCGGCCAGCTCCGCCGATGCCGCGCCCCGCAGGACGCCGATGTCGATCTTGTCTCGCAGCAGCGGCTGCGCCAGCCCGGTGCGCAGGCCGAGCCCTAGCACCCTGCGCGCGAGCCGGGTGCGGCTCGCGCGCAGGGAGTTGTAGGACGTCAGCGCGGACGAAGAGCCGCGCCGGGCGCCGAGCGAAACCGCGAAGGTCCGTCCCGGCGCAGGCCAGAGCACGGCGAATTGATCAGTGCGCTCATACCCGGCAGGCAGTGCCCCTGCCGCAGCCCACCGGACGGTCGGTGCTTCTCCGAAGAGAAGCTCGAACAGCCAAGCGTGATCAGGGGAAGCTCGCGCGATTCGAGATGTCTGCACTCTTCCCCCCTTTGTATACGGTGCCAGCGTACGTGTAGTTCGGCCATCGGATAGACGCCTGCATGACCAGATAGGTTGACAGATTAGGTTACGTCCGTTCACTTGGTGTAAGTTGCCGGTCCGGCGGCTGGCCTGCAGGTGCGCGGCAGCTCGAGGGCCCCGGCAGTACCGACGGCCGCCGGGTTCTGATGGCCGGCGGGGTTCTGATGGCCGGCGGGGTTCTGATGGCCGGCGGGCGGACCAGCAGCTCAGAGTCCGGACCGGCTGGCCCGCCGCCGCTTGCGGCGCGGGCCGTTGATGAGCTCATCGACGAGCGCATCGAAGCGTGCCACGGCCGACTCGATTTCGGCCACAGGCTCGGTAGCGCGAAAGCGCGTCCGATCGGTGCGAGCCTCGTCGAGCAGCCCAGTGAAGGTCGCGGCGTCCTCCGCGATCCGGACACGCCCGAGGTCGGCGAACTTTCGGCAGAAATCGACCTGATGATCATCAACGTGCTCGCCGAACCGGCGCATCCGCGGGACAACGATCGGGAGGTGGCCCCGTTGCCAGGCATCAGCGATCGATCCAGGACCGCCATGGCAGATCATCACGTCCGATTCGTCAAGCAGGGTCGCGAGCCTGCCGACGTCCAGCATCGGTGCTGACTCGCACACGGGTGGCACCGTGGCCGTGCCTGCCTGCACGAAGAACGCCGCAGCCTGCTCCGGATGCTGGCCGAGCCAGTCGTTCACCCAGCGGATCACGCGGTCGAACGGATGATGGTCGGTGCCGACGATCACCGCGAAGCGTGTTTCGGGTGCTTCCTGGCCGCTCGCGGTGAGCCCACGGCCAGATTCACCCGGCGCGGTCAGATCAGGCACCCGATCACCTGGCCCTTCGGATAGTTGGCCAGTTGCTCCTCCCACTGCAGCAAGAAAAGCTCAGCCAGCGGATAACAGAGCCGGCCAGTCAGCGTTGATCGCGAGATCCGGTCGTAGACCTCCAGGTAGACGGTGCGAATCCCGAGCATCCGGCCAACCAGAAAGAACGGAAGCGCCACGCCGGCGCCGTCGGAGACCAGCACGTCGGGCCGCTCCGCCCGCAGGACCCGGACAGCAAGCCGGAAGTTGCGCAACGCGTTGCGGATGTTGCGCGTCGTCGGGGCGAAGGCCGGCACGACGCGCTCCCCGGTCAGCAGGGACTCCGCCTGAGCATCGGCGAACGTTACCCAGACCCGGTCGTGCTGGTCCCACCACGGCCGTAGCCGGTAGAGCTGCGCCAGGTGTCCGCCGGAGGAGCAGACCAGGATCGCCTTCATGCCGTCCGCCGGCCCGCCGTCGTCATATCAACTCCCCGCGCTGCTCCCGCTGCATGTCGACCGTGGCGGCTGACTTACCAGGACGGTTGCCACTGAAGCGGTCTTCCCCGCAGGATCATACGGCAGATCGCTACCGAATCGCCCGTGATACGAAAAGTCACAGTCTAGTGACCGTCAGTAGGCAGCCAGCATTACATCGCGATTCGCTGACCTGCTCGGTCCGGCCCTGATGGGATCCGGCCGGAGTTGCCTAGCCGACGTCCGTGATCATCGCGGCACCGACGGTCGCGCTCGTCGCCTCATCGATCAGGATCAGGCCGCCGGTCATCCGGTTCCTGGCGTAGGGATCACAGAAGATCGGCTGCGTCAGCCGCAGCCCGATCCGGCCGATCTCGTTCAGCCCGATCCGGTCGGCGGACTCGTCCCGGTGCAGGGTGTTGATGTCGAGCCGGTAGCCGATATCGCGCACGATCGCCTTGACGGTCCTGGTCGTGTGCTTGACGATGAGCCTGCTGCGCTCGGTCAGCACCGGCGCGTCGGCCATCCAGCACACCATCGCCTGCACGTCCTGAGTCACGTGCGGCTGGTTGTGCGGCCGGCAGATCATATCGCCGCGGGAGATGTCGAGGTCGTCTTCGAGCAGCAAGGTCACCGACATCGGCGGGTAGGCCTCGTCGACCGGGCCGCCGGCCGTGTCGATCCGCTTGATCGTGGTCGTGAGGCCGGACGGCAGGTGCATGACCTCGTCGCCGGGCTTCAGGATGCCGCCGGCGACCTGCCCCGCGTAGCCGCGGTAGTCGTGCAGGTCAGGGTCGGTGGCCTGGTGCGGCCTGATCACGTACTGGACCGGGAACCTGACGTCGATCAGGTTGCGGTCCGATGCGATGTGGACGTGCTCGAGGTGGTGCAGCAATGAGGGGCCGTTGTACCAGGGCATGTTCAGCGACCGCTCAACGACGTTGTCGCCGTGCAGCGCCGAGATCGGGATGAAGGTCAGGTCGGCGATCTCCAGCTTGCTGCCGAAGGCGGTGAACTCCTCGACGATCTGGTCGAACGCCGCCGAGTCGTATCCGACCAGGTCCATTTTGTTCACGGCGAGCACCAGGTGCGGCACGCGCAGCAGGGTCGTGAGGAAGGCGTGCCGCCTGCTCTGCTCCGTCAGTCCGTTCCTCGCGTCGACGAGGACGATCGCCAGGTCCGCGGTCGAGGCCCCGGTGACCATGTTCCGCGTGTACTGCGTGTGACCCGGGGTGTCGGCGATGATGAATTTCCGGCGCGGCGTCGCGAAGTAGCGGTAGGCGACGTCGATCGTGATCCCCTGCTCACGCTCGGCCCGCAGGCCGTCGGTCAGCAGGGCCAGGTTCGTGTACTCCTCGCCGCGCTCCTTGCTCGTCCGCTCCACCGACGCGAGCTGGTCCTCGAAGATCGCCTTCGAGTCGTAGAGGAGCCGGCCGATCAGCGTTGACTTGCCGTCGTCCACCGAGCCGGCCGTGGCGAGCCGCAGGATGTCCATGGTCCGGTCGGGATCGCCTGCCCCCGTGCCGCCCCGCCGTGAGCCGTCCACGCGCGTGTGCTGCATGCCTTCGGTGTCCGACGCCATTAGAAGTAACCTTCCCGCTTCCGGTCCTCCATCGAGGCCTCGCTCGCCCGGTCATCCGCACGGGTCTGCCCGCGCTCGGTAATCCGCGTCGCGGCGATCTCCGCGATCACCTCGGCCAGCGTGGCGGCCGGCGATTCGACCGCTCCCGTGCAGGTGATATCGCCGACGGTGCGGTACCTGACCATCGCATCGTACGGCGCCTCGCTGTCGGACCGGCTCACGTGCGGATGGTCGGCCAGCAGGATGCCGTCTCGCTCGAATACCGCGCGGCGGTGCGCGAAGTAGATGGACGGGATCTCCAGTTCCTCCCTGGCGATGTAGTGCCAGATGTCGAGCTCGGTCCAGTTCGACAGCGGGAAGACCCTGATGTGCTCACCCCGGTGGATCCTGGTGTTGTACAGGCTCCACAGCTCGGGCCGCTGGTTCTTCGGGTCCCACTGGCCGAACTCGTCCCTGAAGGAGAACACCCGCTCCTTGGCCCTAGCCTTCTCCTCGTCCCGGCGAGCTCCGCCGAAGACCGCGTCGAAGCGCTGCTCGGCGATCGCGTCGAGCAGGGTGGTAATCTGCAGCCGGTTCCTGCTCGCCCACCTCCCGGTCTCCTCGACCACCCGGCCCGAGTCGATCGACTCCTGCACGGAGGCGACGATCAGGCGGACGCCAAGCTCGGTCGCCCTGCGGTCCCTGAACTCGAGCACCTCGTCGAAGTTGTGGCCGGTATCCACGTGCATGACCGGGAAGGGGATCCTGGCCGGCCGGAACGCGCGCTCGGCGAGCGCGAGCATCACGATCGAGTCCTTGCCGCCCGAGAAGAGCAGCACAGGGCGCTCGAACTCGGCGGCGACTTCCCTCATCACGTGGATCGACTCAGCCTCGAGCACGTCGAGCTGCGAGAGCTGGTAGTCAGAGCGTGACATTGTCATCTGGCGAACTCCGGGTTGGGTGAACTCGGCCCCGGCCAGAGCGGCCGGGCCCGGTCGCACTACTGACGCTGCTGAACGGCGCTGATCGCATCGAGCAGCTGGCCGGCCAGCGGGACGGGACAGATCAGGATATCCGGCATCCACGGCTGCTCGGAGTTGTAGCTGAGATCTGAGCCGTCGATCCTCGAGGTATGCAGCCCGGCCGCCCTGGCCACGGCCACGGGTGCGGCGGAATCCCATTCGTACTGACCTCCGCTGTGCACGTACGCATCCACCTCGCCGGTGATGACGGCGGCAGCCTTGGCTCCGGCCGAGCCGAGCGGCACCAGCTCGGCTCCTATCTCACCCGCGAGCCGCTGCACAAACTCGGGCGGCCGCGACCTGCTCACCACGAGCCGCAGCGGTGCCCCTGGCGTGGCTGGCGGCGGGCTCGGCGGCGGCTCAGCGGTCGAGAGCACCGCATCCTGGGCGGGCAGGGCTACCGCGCCAGCCGTCAGGTCGCCGCGCTCCCAGAGGGCAACGTGCACGGCCCAGTCGACCCGGCCTTCCTCGCCGAATTCCCTCGTGCCGTCGAGCGGGTCGATGATCCAGACCCGGTCCGCGGCGAGCCTCGCCGGGTTGTCGATCGCCTCCTCGGACAGGACGGCGTCGCCGGGACGGAGCCTGGACAGCTCGCGGTCCAGGTATTCCTGCGAGCCGAGGTCACCCGCGCGCCGTAGCTCGTCGGCCGCCGATCCTGACACGCGGAGCTTGAGCAGGTGCTCGCCGGCCGCGACAGCGAGATCACGGGCAAGGCGGTCGTCATCGGGAAATGCCACCGTACGCTCCAGTTGAGTGCTGACCGGCAGCCGACCCGGCACGGCCGCGGAGCCAGCCGGGCCAGGCGCTGCCGCTAAGCCGCCGGCTCAGTATGCGCCTGAACCTCGGACGACTGCTGCGCAAGTCTTCCACAAGATCTGCAGGTCAAGCATGAACGACCAGTTCTCCACATACCTCAGATCGAGGCGAACCGCCTCGTCCCAGGAAAGGTCCGACCGGCCGTTCACCTGCCACAGGCCGGTGATGCCTGGCTTGACCGCCAGCCTGCGCCGTACATGGTCACCATACATGGCCGCCTCTTCGGGCAGGGCCGGCCGTGGACCGACCAGGGCCATGTCCCCGGTCAGGACATTGACAAGCTGGGGCAGCTCATCCAGCGACCAGCGGCGCAGCCAGCTGCCCGCCCGGGTGATCCGCGGATCATTCCTGATCTTGAACAGCGGTCCCTGGTGCTGGTTGCTGTCGGCGAGATCGGCCTTGCGGGACTCGGCGTCGGTCACCATCGTGCGGAGCTTGTAGACGGAGAACATACGGCCGTCCTTGCCGACCCGGGTCTGCCTGAACAGCACGGGCCCGCCGTCGTCCAGCCTGATGATGAGGGCCAGCAGGCCGAGGAGCGGCGAGGCGAAGATCAGCCCTGCGAGCGCGAGCAGCTTGTCGAAGGCCGACTTCATGACCAGGCGCGCGCCGCTGAACTCCGGGTGGTCCATGTGCAGCAGCGGCAGCCCGGCCACCGGCCTGATCGTCGTCCGCGGGCCGGCCACGTCGAGCAGTGCCGGGGCGACGCACAGATCCGTGCCCGTCTTCTCCAGGTCCCAGGCCAGCTTCCGCAGCCGGTCACCGGCCATCTCGGGGCAGGCGAGCACCGCTACCGTGTCGGCATCGAAGCGACGGACGACGTCAGCTACCTCGTCCAGGCCGCCCACCGCGGGCACGTCGGCGATCACCCCGGCTTCGGTGGCGCCCGCGACGCAGGCGGCGACCACAGTCAGACCGTGGTAGGTCTCCCGGCGCAGCATCGTCGTGATGTCGTCCACCACCGGCGCGTAACCGACCACGACGACCTTGCGCATGCAGTCGCCTTGCCTGCGGACACGATGCAGGTGCTTGCGCAGGGCATACCTGGCGATCAGATCGAACAGCGTCACGCTCGGCAGCGCGATGACCACGTAGCCCCTGGCCAGGTCGGCCTTGATGGCGTAGGAAAAGATCGCGACGGCCGCCGTAAGGAACACGCCGGCATGGAGTACCTTGCGGAACTCATCGGGACCTACGCCGATGAACCTGGAGTCGTACCCGCCGGCCAGCGCGACCGTGGCCAGCCAGGCGCACGGCAGCGCCAGGCTCGCGAGCAGGTAAGCGACCGGGTGGCCGGCCGCTCCGTCGAACCGGACCCGGTAGGCGAGCAGGCCAGCGGCGAGGCCGCAGATGCCGTCGATGACGCCCGCCTGGCGAAGATAGCTGGCGGTCCACGATGCCGACCGGAGTACCGCCGTGCTGACGTCGAACCCGTGCCTGTGGGCGGCACTGATCGCGGAGTGGCCCGACACCAAGCTCCTCCCCTCGCCGGTGAGATCTCATGCGCCGGGCAGGCCCGCACCGGGGGGGTTTGCCAGGCGTTAACCAACTACTACACAAGTTGGACGCCTAAACATCGGGAGCAGTTGACACAATTGAGATCACAATATGCCTGCTGAGGCATCACACCGAGATCATGCCGTATCGTCGGCGCTCCGACGGGCTCAGGCTCGCAGCGGACGGAATGCTAGCCAGACGCTGCGGTGTGCGGATGGATCTGGTTCTGAGCGGCGGCGAGCCCCGACCGCAGCAGCGTCTCGGCCGCGTCGGCGGCGATTTCGGTCACCAGCGGCAGTTCCTTGCGCTCGGCGGCGCTGAAGTCGGTCAGCACGAAGTCCGCCGGGTCCTGCCTGCCCGCGGGCCGGCCGATGCCCACCCGCACCCGGTAATAGTCGCGGGTGCCGAGAGCGCTCGTCACCGAGCGCAGGCCGTTATGCCCGTTGTCTCCGCCGCCGAGCTTCAGCCTGATCGTGCCGAAGGCAAGATCAAGCTCGTCGTGCAGGACGACCGTCCGGTCCGGCGGGATCTTGTAGAACTTGCTGAGCGCCGCCAGCGGCCCGCCGGACAGATTCATGAACGACATCGGCTTGGCGACGATCACCGGCACGCCGGCCAGCCGCCCCGAGGCGGCCTGCGTCCGTGACCGCTCCCGGCGGAATCCCGAGCCCATCCTGGCGGCCAGGAGGTCGGCCACCATGAAGCCGACGTTGTGCCTGTGGCCGGCATACCGCGGCCCCGGGTTTCCGAGCCCGGCCACCAGCCATCGCTCATCGGCCATCACGACACCACCGGCGCGGGGCCGGACCCTCCCGGCTTACTCGAGTACTCCTGCCTGCCCGGGCGGCATGCGGCGGTCGTCCCGGCCGGCTGCGGCGGCTGCCCGCCCAGGCACGGCCTACTCGGACGCCGACTGCGACTCGGCGGACGCCTCGGCTCCGCCCTCGGCCTGGCCGGCACCTTCGCCGACGGACTCCGGAACCTCGCCGGCCTCCTCGGGCTCGGCCACGACGCCGAGCTCGGCTTCGAGCTGCGCGGCCGTCGGAGCGGAGATGACGTGCAGTACCAGGATGTCCGGCTCGACGGCCAGGGTGACGCCGCGCGGCAGTTCCAGGTCGCCCGCGTGGACGGAGGCACCGATCGGCATGCCCTCGACGCTGACCTCGATGCCCGGCGGGATCTGGGTTGCGTCGGCCTCGATCGAGATCTGGACCAGCTGCTGGTCGAGCAGGCCGTCCGGGGCGACCTCGCCGGTCACGGTGACCGGGATGTCGACGGTGACCTTCTCGCCGCGGCGGACCAGGATGAGGTCGACGTGCTCGACGGTGCCCTTGATCGGGTCACGCTGCACGGCCTTCGGCAGGGCCAGCTCGCCACCGCTGGACAGGCCGTCGAGCCTGATCAGGACGTTGGCGGTGCGCAGGGCCAGCAGGACGTCGTGGCCGGGCAGGCTGACGTGCCGCGGCTGCGTGCCGTGGCCGTACAGGACAGCGGGAACGCGCCCGGCCCGGCGCTCGCGCCGGGCGGCACCCTTGCCGAATTCGGTCCGCGGCGTTGCAGCGATATGAACCTCGGGCACGGTGCCACTCCTATGCGGGTACAGCCCTGTGGCGGGCAGAAGAATTCGCAGTGAGTCTAGCCGACGATCGGCGAGCTCAGCTCTGCCCGTCGAAAAGGCTCGTCACCGAGCCCTCTGAGTAGACCTCGGTGATGGCCCTGGCGATCAGCGGCGCGATCGACAGCACAGTCAGCTTATCGAACTGCTTCTCCGGCTGGATCGGCAGCGTATTGGTGACGATGACCTCGCTGACCGCCGAGTTCTTCAGCAGGTCGACCGCGGGACCCGACAGCACTCCGTGCGTCGCGGTCACGATGACCTGCGCCGCGCCCTGCTCGAACAGGGTTTCCGCGGCATTGGCGATCGTGGCCCCGGTGTCGATCATGTCGTCCACCAGGATGCAGGTCCGGCCGGCGACCTGGCCGACCACCTCGAGCACCTTCACCTTGTTGGCGACGTCGGGGTCACGCCGCTTGTGGATGATCGCCAGCGGGCAGCCGAGCCGGTCGGTCCACCGCTCGCAGACCCTGACCCGGCCCGCGTCGGGCGCCACCACCGTGACCTGCGACAGATCGAGCTTGCCCTCGATGTAGGAGGCCAGGGTCGGGAGCGCGAACAGGTGGTCCACCGGACCGTCGAAGAATCCCTGGATCTGGGCGGTATGCAGGTCGACGGCCATCAGGCGGTGGGCGCCGGCGGCGGCGAACAGGTCAGCCATCAGCCGGGCCGAGATCGGCTCGCGGCCGCGGCTCTTCTTGTCCTGCCGCGCGTACCCGAAGAACGGGGCCACCACCGTGATCCGGTTCGCCGACGCGCGCTTCAGCGTGTCGACCATGATGAGCTGCTCCATGATCCACTGGTTGATCGGCGCGGTGTGGCTCTGCAGCACGAACGCGTCGCAGCCCCTGACCGACTCGAGGAAGCGCACGAAGATCTCGCCGTTGGCGAAGTCGAACAAGGTCGTCGGGGTCGGCTCGATGCCGAGGAAGTCGGCGATCTCCAGCCCGAGCTCGGGGAACGCCCGCCCGGAGAAGAGCATCATCTTCTTTCCGGCTGGCCCTTTACCGCCCGTCACGTGACCTGCTCTTTCACTAGGTGTGCGAAGGGACCGACGTGTGCGCCGTCGCCGATGACCGAGGACTCGCAGACGGACTGGATGACGGTGGCACCCTGGCCGACCGCGGTGTCCCGCAGCAGGCAGCCGGGTCCGACCGTCGCCCCGGCCGCGACCGTCGTGCTGCCCTCCAGCTGGGTGCCGGGCCCGATCCAGGCTCCGGCCGCCAGGTCGACGCCGACGTCGACCCAGGTGCTCGCGGGATCGGCGATCCGCACCCCCGCGCGCATCATCGACCCGAGCAGCCTGGCATTCAGCACCTGGCCGGCGCGAGCGAGCTGCGCGAGGTCGTTGACGCCCTGAACCTCTTCAAAATCATCACACGAAACGGTAGCCACCGGATAGCCGTCGCTGCGCAGGACGGACACCGCGTCGGTGAGATATTCCTCACCTTGCGCGTTGTCGGTCCTGACTCGCTTCACCGCGTCGGCGAGCAGGTCACCGTCGAAGGCGTACATGCCCGAGTTGATCTCGTCGATCGCGCGCTGCTCGGGCGTCGCGTCGGCATGCTCGACAATCGCGGCGAACGCGCCGTGCTCGTCCCTGACGATCCGGCCGTAGCCGGCCGGATCGGATGCCCGCGCGGTCAGGACGGCGGCCGCCGCGTCCGCCGACATCCGCTGGGCACACAGCCTGGCCAGCCTGGCGCCCTGGAGCAGCGGGGTGTCGGCATAGGTGACCACCACGGTGCCCTTGATCGTGCCGACGGTCTCGAGCACGACCCTGACCGCGTGGCCGGTGCCGCCGAGGTGGTCCTGTTCCACGATGACCGCGCCTGGTACCTGCTGCCGCGCGTGCTCGGCTACCTGCTCCCCGTTGTGCCCGACGACCACGATCAGCCGGTCAGGCGTGAGCTCCGCGGCAGCGGCGAGGCAGTGCCCGAGCATCGTCTGCCCGCAGACCCGGTGCAGCGTTTTCGGTATGGGCGACTTCATCCGCGTGCCCTCGCCGGCCGCGAGCACGATCACGGCGGCCGGACCTGCTGCGCTCACTCGGCTCGGCTCCTCGGTATCGCTGCGGATGGTCCGTACAGGCTTTACCCGTGCTGGGTGGTCTATTCGGTGTGGTCGATACGGTGTGGTCTATACGGGGCGCTGGATCCGCGCCGTTATATCCCCCGACCCGAGCAGGATACCTCCCGGTAGGCAGGCAGGTTCGCGGCACGATTCGGTTAGGGGCGAAACTTGCAGGTGTGACCGGCTGGGTGCTGCACGTCGACCTCGACCAGTTCATCGCGGCTGTCGAGGTGCTGCGCAGGCCGGAACTGCGCGGCAGGCCCGTGGTAGTCGGCGGTGACGGGGA
>Ga0307374_10012301_pt1 | contig 12023 bp, 9 predicted proteins | sample OX3MG_FD_202532 | JGI IMG/M metagenome (GOLD analysis project Ga0307374, IMG submission 202532) | Soil microbial communities from Risofladan, Vaasa, Finland - OX-3 | ecosystem: Environmental > Terrestrial > Soil > Coastal area > Acid sulfate soil | place: Finland: Risofladan, Vaasa | collected...
GCAAGCAACAGCCCGAGCTTGTCTTCCGGTAACACAAATAGAAGTGTTGAGAGCACGCCTAGAACTGGCGCGATAGCATCAACGAGCAACCACCGAAATGCTTTCGATCTCTCACCTCCGTTCTTAAGAATAAGATTGACGGTGTTGATGCCATCGGAGAAGTCATGAGTGAGCACTGCAGCCGCAACGACTGCTCCCACGATAGGCGAGACATGAAACGCTAATCCTATACCCACGCCGTCGAGAAAGCTGTGGAACGACAAACTGCCTGCGCCAGCATTCCCGCGCCGTTCGCCACCGCCTTCATTGTCTGTATGGCCGTGCAGGAGAACCATTCGGTCGAGAATAAGATAGGTCGTAAATCCGATAACGACCACAGTGAGAACAGTGGAGGCAGAATAGACCTTGCTCGCCAAGTCGAGCGCCTCCGGCAAAAGATCGAAGAATGCTACACCTATGATTGCTCCAGCACTGAATCCGAGAATCAGATGCAGCTTATCTTTTAGACGAAGTGCAAAGAGACCGCCGAAAAGAGTCGAAAAGAATGTCGCGATTGTTATGAGGATGACCATAGTGATGTAATTAATTTATACTGCGCATGTTTTGCAGGTTCCAAAGAACTCAAGCGAGTGTTCGCCGAGCGATGCGAACCTCGTGCTGCTTTTGAGCGCCAGCTTTTCCATATTCTTCTCAGGGCATCCTATAAAGTCTTCGATCGTACCGCATGAGGTGCATACGAGGTGGTGGTGATGTTCGCCCGACATGACGAGTTCGTAGTCGGTGTGGCCGTGTTGCAGGTCGACTCGCCGCACGATGCCTGTGCTAACAAGAGCGTCGAGCGCTCGGTATAGAGTTACCGTATCGATATCACCATGCTTCCACTTCGCTTTGATCTCATGAGCGCTCATCGGTTCCTTGAGCTGTGCGAGCAGGGAAATAAGTCCAAGCCGCTTGGGTGTCACTTTGAGTCCTTGTTTACGGAGCATCTCCGAGTTCTTTTCCGCATGTGTTTTCGACATTCTGATATTATAAACGCAATAGTATTGCATCTGCAACTAGAGGGTCTTTTGAAGGTGTATAACGGGCCATTTTGAGGGCTATCCTCGGGTATTGAATTAAACTCGAGCGAGTATCTATGCGACGAAAATGGAATAGTGCCAGTATGGCCCCCGCAACACGGTTGTGACGCCAGGAACCAGTACCGTTCCCCGTCAAAGTCGGTACTGTACCGGCGCCTCTGTTCAGCTAGAAAAGCAATGAGCCTGCATGCATAATTGTATACGAGCTAGACATTTTCATATACTATTCCTCTATGAGGAAAGCTGGCGTATCATTCCTTATCGTTTTGTTACTGCTTATTCCGTCAATTTCGTTTGCTGCAGGACTTACTTCTCTACAGGCTACCGCCATTCTCGGTCTTTTAGAGGCTTTCGGTGCGGATAGCACAGTGATCGCTCAGGTATCGGCCGCACTCGGCGTTAAGCCGGCTAATTCGTCCACTATTTCAACTACCTCTTCTAGCCAATCGAAAGTCACGCCTACGGCGCGTCTCTCGGTCATTGGCAGTCCCTTTCCCTCAAGCGGCATCGGCTACGATATCTCCTATAACACGAATGCATTTCCGCAGATGCCATTTGGTTTCGTAGTCATTGGCGCGACTGCGGGGAAAGCATTCTCCTATAATTCGCACATGCCGTACGAGTTCTCTCTTGGGAAGACTGGTTCCGCAGTTGCTCCAGGCATTTATATGAACCTCAATGGGCCCTACGGCTCAAGTGCCGCGACTTCTACGATGAGCACTCCTAAGCAGTGCGCTCTGCTCTTTGGAGCGCCGATGACGTCAGATTCTACCGGCGGTACCTATCCCGAACCAACGCTTTGTGCAGGCTATAACTACGGGTTTAATGCGGCAAAAAGCGCTTTTGCTTACACTTCGAGTCTCTCCTATGTTTCTTCGACCCTTTGGTGGCTCGATATCGAGGAGATCAACAGCTGGTCGCCTAATACTGCGGTCAATGATGCTGTAATCCAGGGTGCACTTGATTACCTGAACGCGCAAGGAATCCGCGTAGGTATTTACTCGGTGCCTTTTATGTGGAACGACATCGCTGGGGTAGGATTTACGCCGATCGAGTCGTTATATGGCGTTGCGACCTCAGTGCCAACGTGGTTTCCAATTGGAACCTCGACGCAAGTCGGCGCTCTCAATTCCTGTCTTGATCATACCTCGTTTATCCCGGGCAGTCCTGTCTGGGTGATCCAATACGAGCTCGACACTACGTCGGCCGATCAAAATATCGCGTGCTAACCAGATCCGTATCTGCTCAAACATAGTATGTGTGGAGTATCTATATGAATCAAAAAAGCATCACATCGCTACTTAGATAGCTTGATACCGGTCTCCCTGAGGCTTAGATACGTGAAATAGGCTTTCTCATATGATTTGTATATATGGGTATAATGAAGTCATGTCATCATCAGCGAATACAAATAAGAATCTAGCTCTCCAGTTAAACCAATCCGAACTTATTGCCCATCTTCAAACCTCCCATGAGGGACTAAGTCAGAAAGAGGCAGAAAAACGTCTTCTTGAACATGGTTCGAATGTGATTGGCAAGAAGACCGCGAATGCTTTAGGTGTGCTAGGTCGGCAGCTAAAAAGCTCGCTTGTGTATTTGCTCGTGATAGCGAGTCTTATTTCATACGGTATTAGAGATTACACCGACGGCACCGTCATTTTGGTAATCCTCCTCATCAATACATTTCTTGGCTTTTACCAGGAATATAAATCGGAAAAGATAATCGAGAAGCTGTCACAGCTCATCACCAAGCAAGTTCGGCTGAAGCGTGATGGTAAATCGGTACTTCTTGATGAATCTCAGATCGTCCCAGGCGATGTGCTCACGGTACGCGAAGGAGATATCGTTCCGGCTGATATGCGGCTTCTTGAAGTCGACTATTTGCAGGTTAATGAATCGCAGTTGACTGGCGAATCAGTTCCTATTATCAAGCGGGTCTCAACCGCATCAAATGCGACACCGGAAACGCTTCTTTACACCGGTAGCAGCCTTGAAAAGGGTGTCGGTACTGGCGTAGTGTACGCGACGGGAAGAGATACAGGATTGGGAACGATTGCGAAATTATCTACCGAGACGAAAAAGCAAACTCAATACGAGAAGTCGGTGCAAGCATTTAGTGTTCTCTTGATGAGAGTTGTGCTGATTGTAGTAGTACTCGTATTTATTACTAAACTGCTTCTCAATTCCGGATCGAACATTACCGAGCTGCTCCTGTTCGTCATCGCACTCGCGGTCTCAACCGTGCCGGAAGTGCTACCAGTTATTACGACGGTCACGCTTTCAAGTGGTGCGATGAAACTTGTGAAAAGACACGTGGTCGTGAGGCGGCTATCTTCTTTGGAAGATCTCGGCAACGTTAGTTTGCTGTGCACCGATAAGACGGGGACTCTTACCGAGAATAAGATGGTTATACATTCGATCGCTTCGGACGATGATGACTTATTCCAGAAGCTGATGTACGCGACTATAACACCTCTCAAGGGTAGAAAGCGTAGATCACAAAATTCGTATGACGATGCTTTTTTGAATTACATCCCAGAACATGTTCAGCGTGAGGCGAGAGGATTTTCCATAATCAAAGAGATACCATTCGACCCCGATGCTCGAAGAAACAGGATTATTCTCGAGGACGCGAAGCATCATATGCAGTATCTGGTTGTCGTGGGAGCTCCGGAAATATTGATGGGTATTTCCATTTCGGGAAAGAAGTTAGCATACTCTTATACCCTTATTGAAGAAGGAAAATCCGGTCTACACCACCTTGCTTTGGCATACAAGGAAATCACTTATAGAGATGATCTTGACATCTTGAAACATGAACACGGATTGCATTTCTTAGGCTATGCTAGCCTTGAAGACCCGCTTAGACCGAGTACTAAGATAACTGTTCAACATGCCGAAAAACTCGGTATCAAGATCAAGGTGCTTACGGGTGACAGTAGAGAAGTGGCTGGATATGTTGGCAAGCAGATCGGACTGGTGCAAGAGAATGAACGAGTGTACATCGGAGACGAATTAGAAGCTATGTCTCCCGAGGAATTCAGTACAGTGGTACTCAGATCGAATGTCTTTGCGCGTGTTTCTCCCACACAGAAATTCAACATCATCGCTGCACTTAAGAAGGAGTACGTGGTCGCGTATCAGGGTGATGGCATCAATGATGCCCCCGCATTGAAGCTTGCGGATGTCGCCATCGCTGTTAATACGGCCACCGATATCGCGAAAGAGAGTGCTGATATTGTGCTTTTGAATAAGAGTCTTGAAGTAATCGTGAACGGCATAAAATACGGTCGGTCAGTTTTCGTGAACATCAATAAGTACATCAAGTACACGATGCTCAATAATTTTGGCATGCTCATCTCGTTGTCGGTGCTCTATCTATCCTCCGCTGCACTACCGCTTCTTCCCGTTCAAGTACTCCTTAACAATCTCATTGGTGATGTTCCGCTCATCACCGTCTCCTCAGATACGGTGGATGACGAAGAAGTCGTGCGGCCGGAAAGGCAAAACTCAAAGGAGCTCATGTTCTTAGCACTTGCATTGGGTATACCGACGGCGCTGTTCGAACTTCTATATTTCTTAGTCATTCATACGCAACCAGAAAAGATTATACAGACAAGTCTTTATGCGTTCTTTACTCTCCAAGCCCTTATCATTTTCTATGCGGTACGAAATAAAGATCACTTCTGGAAAGCACAGATGCCTTCTGGGATTTTGAATATTTCTTTTCTCCTGGCGTTTGTATTTTCATTGACAATCATCTATCTACCGACATTTCAGACCTGGTTTTCTTTTGTGCCACTTTCCACGATGTCGATTGCGATTATGGTTATCTTCACAATCATTTATTTCCTCGCTACCGATTTTGTGAAAGTCTTGTATTACCGAAGAAGTATGCGAAATGGTTCGCAGGCGATTGATACGGCGGTCGCATAATCCTTTTATGAGCATCTAGGCCATAGAAAGCCCAGTTCGATTATGGACTCGGCAACACGGTTGTGAGCTTGTATCAAGTACCGGCCCCCGTCAGAATTCTCTGAAATCGGGTACAGTACCGACAGACATGAAGCTCCGAAAAGAAGACAAAAGCCGCGACGTATGTCGCGGCTTTTGTTATGAATGATCTTCCACTGAAGGTGGTAATATAAGAACATATGAACGATGTATCCATTGATGTATCAAAAACAGCACTCGTAGTCATCGATCTGCAGAAAGGTATCGTGGGACGACACGTGGCCCCCTATACATCCGAAATCATTATAAAAAATGCTGCAACACTTGCCGATGTGTTCAGAAAGAAAGGAATGCCAGTATTTCTCGTGCGGGTCACACCGTCTCCAGACGGCAAGGATGCATTACATCCAATCGCTGATATGGCATTGCAGATGCAAACACCGCCATCAGATTGGGCGGATATTGTTCACGAATTGGGGCCGAAACCAGGCGATTTTATTATCACGAAGCATCAATGGGGTGCTTTTTATGGTACCGAGCTCGATCTGGAATTCAGACGGCGAGGTATTGTGACTATGGTGCTTTGCGGCATCTCGACGAATATCGGAGTCGAGAGCACTGCGCGATTCGCATATGAATATGGCTATCAACAAATCTTTGCGGAGGATGCAATGTCTGCTCTATCTGCCGAAGAACATGTCTTCACCACCACTAAAATATTCCCACGCATCGGTCTTGTGAGGAAGACTGAAGAAATAATAGCTGCTTTATAAATCGTTTTAACCAAAGAAGAAATGGGCGTCGGAATGGAACAAAAAGTCTGAGTATTTAAGGCGTGGGAAGTCCGGTTCAATTAGGGTTCCACAACATGGTTGTGACGCCAGAAATAAGTACAGTTTCTCATCAAAGTCAGTGCAGCTACTGTCAGACATCCATCCCGGCTTAACCTAGCAATAACCAGAGATGCTTGCAGTTTTATTGTCGTATGATATGCTTAGAAAGCCTAAGTAATAATGATTTCTCATGCGTGAACGATTTATTGTGGTGCTTTCATACCTCTCAAAACCAGTGATCGCGCTCGGTGGTGCCGTCATCCTCGCAGCGACGGCCATCGGTTTAGCCTGGCAATCGGGCATCGTTGTGCCGTCTGGGCAGTATACGGCAGCGGTCGTCGCTCCGATTACCGGACAGGGTGGCGCAAGTTCGGATCTCTCTTTCCAAGTGCCTGGGCAGGTCGTCGCTATACCGGTCACTACCGGACAGAAAGTCTCCGTCGGTACAACGCTCGTTGTACTTGATCAATCCGCACTTCTCGCAACTCGCGCCGGAGCGGTCGCAAATCTCGAAGCAGCGCAGGCAAATCTTGCGGCGCTTGAGGCTGGCACGCGTCCTGAGCAACTCGCAATCGACCAGACGGCCGTTACGCAAGCGGCCAATGCGCTTATGACAGCCCTCACGGCGGCTTATACGAATGCTGATGATGCCGTGCATGCGAAAGCCGATCAGGTCTTCATCAATCCGAGAAATGCAACCGCACAGCTCACGATTCTCGTACCTGATGCAGCGCTCGTGACCCGCGTCCAGACCGAGCGCATAGCACTCGAACCGATATTCTCCTCGTGGAGCGCTGTACTCGCGTCTGCAGCAACTAATCCCGAGAGCGCCGCGGCCCCGTCCGAGGCGAACATGAAGACGATCACGACATTTCTCAATGATCTCACGATAGCCCTCGCGGAGGCATTGCCAGGCAACTCTATTTCTACGGCGACGATTACGGGCTATCAGACGAGCGTGAACACTGGACGTCTGAACATGCTTGCGGCGCTTTCTAATCTCGTTACGGCTGATACTGCATACAAGGCGGCTGTCGGCGCGCTTACGCTCGCACAGGCGGGGGCGACGCAGAATGACCTCGACGCGCAAAAAGCGGTTGTCGACGCCGCGCAGGCGGCGCTTCGCGGCGTCGACGTATCTCTGCAAGAATCCACTCTTGTTGCGCCTCTAGCAGGCACGATTACCGCGATGAATGCCCGCCTCGGCCAGACCGTCGCCCCTGGCCAGATCCTCGTCTCAATTGAATCGTCCGGGGGGAGTAAACCGAGCGCGCTTGTGGTGCCGACGAGCAGCGTCATTGCAGATGGCAACCAGGCGTTCGTATATGTGAAGCAGGGAGCCGGTGCGCCGGTGGAAACGCCAGTCACGACTGGTCTTGTGAGTGCAAGTGGCATGACAGAGATTGTTTCAGGACTCGTCGCGGGGCAGGAGGTATTGACTTTTGGCACGGCTGGAAAATAACCTATGACATCACTTCGCACACGAATAATCTATATCGGAGGAACCGCACTTCTCATTATCTTGAGTGGTTTGGCGACGGCTTATTTCATCATTACGAGTACTCGCGTATCGGTGGATATGGCGAGTATTGAGGCACCACTCATCAGCCTCATGCCGTCCGCGCCTGGTCACCTCGGCGCGCTCTACGTGCACACGGGCGATACCGTTGCCGCCAATCAGCCGGTGGCACTCGTTGGTACGCAGGTTATTACGAGTCGGGTAGCGGGTCTTATTGTTGCGGTGGATAACGAAGTTGGTGCCGAAGTGGGAGCCGATACGGCTGTCGTGACGATGATCGATCCAACGCAGCTGCGTGTTGTTGGGAGTATTGATGAGAACAAAGGTCTTGCACAGATACGTGTCGGTGACCCGGTTACCTTCACGGTCGACGCATTCGGTGGGCAGACTTTTACTGGCATCATCGACGAGATTGCGCCGACGTCTAATCAGTCCGGTATCGTTTTTAATATTTCGGATCAGCGCCAGGTTCAGCAGTTCGACGTGAAGGCGCGGTTCGATACGAGCGCATACCCCGAGCTCAGGAATGGTATGTCAGCACGCATGGTGATTTACACGCGGTAGCGCGCCACGTTATGGCGGGCACTCTGCAGCAAAACGCGGCTCATCGGCTCACGGGACACCCGTGGCTTGTGCTCGCGACCGTGATGGTGGGCACGCTTCTCATCGGTCTCGACCGTACTGTTGTAAATCTCGCAATGCCGAAAATCATGGGCGATTTCGGTATTACGGTCAGCACGGCGGCGTGGATTGCGACTGCCTACATTATTAGCAATGCCATCTTCGTGCCGGTGTTCGGTAAGCTTGGTGATCTTTTCGGCAATCGCGTCATCTACCTCTGGAGCTTTGTTGGGTTCATCGGCGTATCCATGCTCGCTGGTTTTTCGTGGAATTTCAGCTCACTCATAGTTTTTCGTGTTCTGCAGGGGTTGGTTGGTGCAGCTGTCTATCCCACCGCCATGTCGCTCATCGCTAAGTCATTCGCCAATCCTAAGGCCCGCGCCCAAGCGCTCGGCATCTGGTCGTCGTCTTTCGCGATATCCGCGGTCATCGGACCCTTGCTCGGCGGCTACCTTGTTGATAATTTCAATTGGCGCTGGATCTTTTTCATCAATATGCCGGTTGGTATCGCAGGACTCATCATGACACTCATCTTCTTACCGCATGACCGGCCCGGGGAGCGGGGATCTTTCGACTGGTTCGGTGCTGTGCTTCTCTCGGGGGCCATTACGAGCCTCGTACTTGTGGTTGATCAAGGTCAGAACTGGGGTTGGCTCTCTTTGGCGAGCATGCTCTGCTACTTCGGCACGCTCATATTTGGCATATTCGTTTATATGTGGGAGACGCGCCATATACATCCCATTATTGACTTTAAGTTCTTCAGCAATCCGGTCATCGTTTCGGTGCTTGCGGTCTCGTTTATCTCCTTCGGAGGCATGATGGGCGCGATGCTCCTCTTGCCGGTATTCGCGCAGACATTTCTGCAATATACCGCAACACAGAGTGGGTATATCTTTGTGCCGATGGCGCTCGCGCTCCCGGTTTTCGCGCCTCTGGGAGCGCGACTCGCGAATTCCTTCCATCCGCGCTATACGGTTTCGTTTGGGATGGCGCTCTCCGCCCTCGGTCTATTCCTCCTCATGAACCTCGATCCGGCGATGACATCGTATGATTTCATCCTGCCGCTTGTGCTCTTTGGTGCCGGTCTCGGGCTTGGTATGGCACCCCTTACGAGTGCAGCGACAACGGCTGTTCCGCTCCACGAAGTCGGCATGTCATCCGGGCTCCTGAACCTCACGCGGAACATTGGTGGGGCATTCGGTATTGCCGTGTTCAGCACCATCCTCGCCAGTGCCACCAATGCAAACGTGCTTATGGTAGCGCAGAACTCGCACATACTCGGTTCATCCCCAACAATCCTCGCCGAAGGAGCCCAACTCATTATCATGAAAGCGGAACTTCTTTCTTACAGCACGGTCTTCGGTTACGCGGCCGCATCAATGCTTCTCGGCGCGCTCATTGCTCTCTTTTTCTTAAAGACGACGACCGCTGGCGGGGAAGATATCCCACCGGAGATACTAGCGGAAGCTGCAGCGGGTGGATAATACATCTATGACGAAACTTCTTCATACAAAACGAACACCGCACACTTCGCACAATATCACTCACGCAATATCGCTCTTCTTCGCCGTACGCGGAATCATGCGCACAAGAATTGCCAGCGGGAAGAAAGTTGATCCCTTAACATGGCTGCGTATCGAAACGATGAAATTCATCAGTGACCACAGAGAGCCGATGATGAAAGAAATTGCCGACCACCTTTCGATCACCGCTCCGTCGGCGACATCACTCATCCGTGGGTTGATGAAAAGCGGGCTGGTCGCACACGCAGTGGATCGTCGGGATAAGCGGACTGCGCGGCTCCGACTCACCGCCAAAGGAGTTATCGAGCTCAAAGAATCAGTAGCGCGCGGTACTAAACTCCTGAAAGGGCTATTCACTGTCTTGTCAAGACAGGAGCTTGCAGCGTTCATCACCGCGCTTGAGCGCATCAAAGAGAAAGCGGACGAATAAAATAAGGAGAACTTACGCGAATCCAGGGAAGTAGTCGGTCTCGATGCGGGAGCGGGAGACCCCCATACCCCGCAGGGTCTTTTTGAATGACTCGACCATTCCGTGCGGGCCGGAGATGTAGAACGTGCGTTCTCGATAATCTGGGACTTCTCGTTCAATGAGTGCCTCGTCAATCATTCCCGTGTACGTTCCTGGAATTCTGGCTGATTCATTGGTGATCGCATATACAGTTTTCATGCCAATCGTTCGCCGCGCCGTATCAAAAATGTCTTTATAGGCGATTTCGGACGCAGTTTTGTTTGCATACAGGAGCGTGACAGGACGCCTGTCTTTAGTGTTGATAAGCTGCTGCACCATACTGCGGAAGGGCGTAATGCCGATTCCGCCGGCGATGAATACGAGCTTCTTCGTTTTATTTTTCGGCAGGACGAAGTCTCCCGCGAGATGCGAGACAGAAAGCGTATCATTCACTTGCATCGCGTTGAGCGCGCGTTTGAAACTGCTTTGCGATTCGTAGAATTTCGCACCGATGCGGATCATCCCGTCGGCTTCTGTTGGCGAGGATGCAATAGTGAAGAAACGGCGATTGCCGCGACTATCGGCGGGGCGATGCGGGAGTGTCCACTCAAGATATTGTCCCGCACGAAACAGAAACGGACGATCCGGCGCGAATACGAACTCATAAGTACCGTTCGCGAGTCTATTCTTCGCAATGAGTGTAAGCACGAAACGCCCCTGTGGGCTGACGACCGAGGCATAGAGATTACCGATAAGCAACGCGAGCTCCGGCGTAAAATAGAAAGAGCCGATATGGATATTCGGCGCGAAAAGGAAGCCGACAATCGCACCGTAGATGAGTCGCAAGGAGCGGCTGGGCGGCATCGTAAGCGGTTCAGTAAGCATCACAAGCCCGAGGAAGAAGAACGGAGAATGCAGAAGAGTTTGAACGACCGCTGTCGGTCCGTTTCCGTTCGCTGTTGCAACAATCGTGAAGAGTGTGACGACTGCAAATGCAAGCACTAGGTCGAAGCGGCGGATCTTGCGTACGATGAGCAGCCCGCCGAGGAACACGAACGGCAGGAGCGAGAGATTCCCGCCGACCCACCAGGATGCCGACTGATTGAGGATGAGCGCTGAGAGCGCAACGCCGAACGCCGCCGGGTTGAAAATATGCTTCTTACCGATGGCGAAGATATATTTTGACGCCATTGCCCAGGCCGATGCGAAGATGAGGAAACCGATACCCACGTAATTCACGAGTGCCACCGGTGTAATGATGAGCGCGAGGATAAGGCCGGTGATGTATACCGACTCCACATTTGTTGCTGCCCCGAAGCTTTTCGCGAATATTGTGTTGGTTGCCCAGCACGTCGTGAGGATAATCAGTGTCGAGAAAGCGAGATCTGCGGGATGGTAAGGAAGAATGCCGAAGAGACTGAAGAGTGCCGCCAGGCCAAGCAGGACGAGAAGGTAGTACAGCACGAGGCGGTACATCGTGATTGTATTGAGGAAGTCGTCAACGAAAGCCATTTAGTTCTTCGCCTGTGCAAGTGCCGACGCGAGTGATTGTACGAAAGCCATGCTCGTTTCGGTCGCACCCGAAACACCGCTTACGTTTGCGCTCTGGGCCTGTATGGCTTCTTGGGTAAGCATTGGCATTGCCTGACTGTTGACGTATTGCGAGTAACTGTGTTCGTTCGGGTATTGCAGGAATTGTACATCGGAGAGCTTGCCGTTCGTCACTATGGCCTGCACCTGGACGGTGCCATAATAAGCGTCCGCAGAATCACCGGTATACGAGCCGTCGACATATTGGCCGGACGGTTTTTGTGGCACGGGAACTGGAGCCGGCGCCGGAGTATTCACTTTTGTCTTTGGAGGCTGAGAAGGAGTTGTTTTTGTTGGTAATGGCGTCACCGGAGGAACTGTCGTTGTCTGTGATGATACTGCCGGAGTTGTCATTGCGAATGACTGCGAGCTACCGATGTTTTGCCACACGGCGTAAATGACGGAAACGGCAATGAGCGCGAAGGAGAGGGCAAATTTTCTGCCGGCAATTGCGTT
>Ga0307374_10012306_pt1 | contig 12017 bp, 10 predicted proteins | sample OX3MG_FD_202532 | JGI IMG/M metagenome (GOLD analysis project Ga0307374, IMG submission 202532) | Soil microbial communities from Risofladan, Vaasa, Finland - OX-3 | ecosystem: Environmental > Terrestrial > Soil > Coastal area > Acid sulfate soil | place: Finland: Risofladan, Vaasa | collected...
GCTTTCATCGGCTCCTCCCCTCTTGGACCCCGCCACCCGTCCAACCACCGGGACACGGCCGGTCTTCGCTCCCAGGCTAGCACCGGCCGCGTCCAGATTCCGTCACACCCGACTCCACCGGGGCCACAGATCCGTGCCAGGAACTGAGCGGGGGGCTGGCATCGATTCTCCGACCGATGTACAGTCGCCGCCTGGGATTCGGAGCGAGTACGGCGGCAGCCCAGCCGCCGCGAGAGACGGTGAGGGAGCCGGTGAACCCAGAGGAGTTCCGGCAGGCGGGCCATCGCGTCATCGACTGGATCGCCGACTACCGCGCGCGAGCGGCCGACCTCCCGGTCATGTCGCGGGTCGCGCCGGGCGAGGTCCGCGCCCAGCTCCCGGCGATCCCGCCGGAGCACGGGGAGCTCTTCGACGCCATCCTGGCGGACCTCGACCGCGTCATCGTACCGGGCCTCAGCCACTGGCAGCATCCGCGGTTCTTCGGCTACTTCCCGTCCAACGCCACGCTCGCATCCGTGCTCGGCGACCTCGTCAGCAGCGGGCTCGGCGTGCTGGGCCTGAGCTGGCAGTCCAGCCCGGCCCTGACCGAGCTCGAGGAGACCGTGGCCGACTGGATGCGCCGGATGGTCGGCCTCTCCGACGCCTGGAGCGGAGTGATCCAGGATTCGGCCTCCAGCTCGACCCTGGTCGCACTGCTCTGCGCCCGCGAGCGGGCCACCGACCACGGCCAGACCCGCGGCGGCCTCCAGGCCGAGCCACGCCCGCTGACCGTCTACACCTCCGTGCAGGGCCACAGCTCGGTCGAGAAGGACGCGCTGCTCGCCGGGTTCGGGCGCGACAACCTGCGCGCCGTGCCGACCGATCGGGACCACGCGCTCGACCCGGCGGCACTGGACGAGGCGATCCGACAGGACAGGCGCGCCGGCAAGCTGCCCTGTGCGATCGTCGCCACCGTCGGCACCACCGCGACGACCGCCCTCGACCCGTTGCTGCCGCTTGCCGACCTGGCCCGCGAGCACGACATGTGGCTGCACGTCGACGCCGCGCTTGCCGGGTCGGCCATGATACTGCCCGATTGCCGCTGGATGTGGGAGGGAATCGAGGGCGCCGACTCGCTCGTGCTCAACCCTCACAAGTGGCTCGGCACCGTCTTCGACTGCTCGCTCTACTACGTGCGCGACCCGCAGCACCTGATCCGGGTGATGTCGACCAATCCCAGCTACCTGCGCTCCGCCGCCGACGACCGGGTGCAGAACCTGCGCGACTGGGGTATCCCGCTGGGACGCCGCTTCCGCGCCCTCAAGCTCTGGTTCCTGATCCGCGAGCAGGGGATCGAGGGGCTGCAGGCCCGGCTGCGCCGCGACCTGGCGAACGCGAAGTGGCTGGCCGGTCAGGTCGACGCGACGCCCGACTGGCGGCGCCTGGCGCCCGTCCCGCTACAGACCGTCTGCGTGCGGCACGTGCCACCGGGTCTAGAGGGCGAGGCCCTCGACACGCACACGCTCGAGTGGGCGGCGCGGGTCAACGCCTCTGGCGCGGCCTACCTGACGCCGGCCCTCCTGGAGGGCCGCTGGATGGTGCGCGTCTCCATCGGCGCCGAGCCCACCGAGCTCCGCCACGTCCAGGACCTGTGGAAACTCATGCGCGAGACGGCGGAGGGGCACTGATCGGCGTCGATGCGCCGTGGGCCCGTGGCTCAATCCAATTGACGCCCTCCGTCGTAATCCCTATACTGAACTCAATAGGACCTTCGGGGCAGGGTGCGGCGCGGTTCGCGCGCCAATTCCCGACCGGCGGTATAGCCCGCGAGCGGCTTCGGCCGCAGGATCCGGTGTGATTCCGGAGCCGACGGTATAGTCCGGATGGGAGAAGGTTTCCGCCTGTCTCGCCAAGGCTTGCGCCCGGGGTCTCTGCCTCGGGCGTTTTTCGTTTCGCGCAAACGCCCCGGGGCCGGTCGAGCGTCTCGATCGATCTCGTCCGGAGCCGCCTCCGGTCGGGGTTCGAGTCCGCGGAGCGAAGCGCCGATGAAGACTTACGTCGAGCTCGACAACCCGGAGTTCCTCCAACCGGTCCAGCCCGTGTCATCCTCGCCGCCCGGCGTCCCGGCGCGGCGCGTCCCGACACCGACCGTGGCCCTATCGGCGATTCCCGGCACCGCGGCGGTCGAGGAGGCGACCCAGCGGCGATCCCGCGGCCGCGGACTCGGCCTGCTGCCGTCGCTCGCCCTCGGCGCGCTCGCCCTGGTCGCCTGGGAGCTCGTCACCCGCCTGGGCCTCGTGCCGGAATTCCTCCTGCCGCCGCCGCTCGCGGTCCTCCACTCCCTCTGGCACGGCCTGGTGGACGGCATGCTCCTCGACTATGCGCGCACGACCGTGGTCGAGAGCCTGGCCGGCTTCGCCCTGGGTACCGCCGTCGCCCTGCCGATGGGCTACGCCGTCGCGCGCAGTCGCCTGCTCGCCCGCGCCCTCGAGCCCTACCTCGCGGCCAGCCAGGCGGTACCGGCCGTGGCCCTCGCCCCGCTCCTCGTCCTCTGGCTCGGCTACGGCCTCGCCCCCGTCGCGCTCCTCTGCGCGCTGATCGTCTTCTTCCCCACCGTCGTCAACACGGCGCTGGGGCTCCGCACCATCGACCCGGAGCCGCTGGACGCCGCGCGGGTCGACGGTGCCGGCCGCTGGAGCCTGCTGCTCCACATGGAGCTGCCGCTGGCGCTCCCCAGCATCCTGGCCGGGATGCGCACCAGCCTCACCCTCTCGGTGACCGGCGCCGTCGTCGGCGAGTTCGTTCTCGGCGACCGTGGCCTCGGCGGGCTGCTCACCATCGCCCGCGGCAACTTCGACACGCCGCTGGTCTTCGCCACGCTCGTGACCCTGATCGTGCTCGCCGCCGCGCTCTACGGCGTCGCGCGGCTGGTCGAGCGCCGGCTGTCGTACCTCGACGCTTGAGGCTTGAGGAGGGACCATATCGTGCTCCGGATGTCACCGCGACACCCGCTGCTCTCCGTCGCCCTGGCCGCGCTCGTCGCGCTGGCCGCCACCGCCTGCGGTACGGCCACCGCCGGGTCGACGCCCAAACTCACCATCGGGCTGACCTACGTGCCGAACATCCAGTTCGCGCCCTTCTACGTGGCGGACTCGCTCGGCTACTACAAGGACGCCGGGGTGAGCATCACCTTCCACCACCACGCCGCGGGCGAGGACGAGTTCGCCGCGCTGACCGCCGGCCAGGAGAACATGATCTTCGCCAGCGGCGACGAGGTGCTGCAGGCCCGCAGCCATAGCGTCCCGATCGTCTACCTCGCCGAGGTCTTCACCCAGTACCCGGTCGCCCTGATCGTCCCGGCAGACTCTCCGATCAAGACCGCCGCCGACCTCAAGGGGCATACCATCGGCGTGCCCGGTACCTACGGCGCCACCTACATCGGCCTGCTCGCGCTGCTCCAGAGTGCCGGACTGACCGCCAAGGACGTCACGATTCAGAGCGTTGGCTACACGCAGGTGGCGGCGCTGCTCGGCCACAAGGTCGACGCGGTCATGGGCTACCTCAACAACGAAGCCATCCAGTTCCAGAAGTCGAACTTCCCGGTGCGCACGTTACCGGTCACGAGCACGCAGCCGCTTATCTCTAACGGACTCGCCGCGCTGCAGAGCGAGCTCGACGCCCATCCGAGCGACGTCAAGGCGGTCATCGCCGCGACCCTCAAGGGCGTGGCCTATGTCGACGCCCACCCGGATCAGGCGCTGACCATCAGCAAGAAGTACGTGCCGGACCTGTCGGACCCGGCGAACGCCGCCGACGCCATGGCCGTGCTGCAGGCCACGATCCCGCTGTGGCAGCCCGGGAGCCACCCCGGCGCGGTCGACGCGAGCGCCTGGGCGTCGATGTCGAGCTTCCTGGCGTCGAGCGGGCAGTTGGCCGGCCAGATCGACGCGAGCAAGGCACTCAACACGACCTACCTGCCGCGGTAGGCCGGCGTGTGGCCCGGTACCCCGGCTGCCAATGGGCGATGGGACCACGTGGGGTCTCCTGACGGGGCGGATTCACGACCGCCCCGCCCCGTCGTCCCTGCGCTCGCGCGGTTCACCGGCCGCGGCCCCTGCTGCCTGGATGCATCGCGCACTCGCTGACGGGCCGGCTATTCCCCGCCGCGCACCGGCTGCCGAGGTGACCGTTGTCCGGCGTCCGGACTCGGGCCACCTCAGGGCTCTGCAACGCCCGGACGACCGGCCCGTTCTCGCCGTCCCGACGCGGAAAACGGTCGTGCGGCCCGTCGTCCGGACCGGCACGACTCGGCCTCATGGCCGGCGGCGATCGCGTTACGGCTGAAGCACCCCGTCCGTCTTCCCCTCGATCGCGATGACGGTCTGCTGAACCGAGGGGAACTGGCGCAGCGTCTGGTCGATCTGGTCGTGGATCTGCTTGACTCGTAGCGAGCCGCCACCGTAGGCGTCCATCTCCCGGGAGAAATCGGCGGTTGCTACGCCATTCGCGATCGTCAGACCTCGGAGCGTCACCCGCGCGCCCCAGCTCGACTGCCTCCCCGTGAAGCTCAGGACCTGCTCCGGAGTCGGGATCGCCGTGCCGAAGCCGAGGTTGCTTGCCGGCGGCGGCCCCCACAACAACTCCTGCAGCGCCGCCGTACCGATCTCTTCGGTCTTCAAGACGGTGCGCGTCTCGGCCACCACGGTGTCGCTGCCCGAGACCGTCCAGAAGAGGCGAATCTGCTGCGTGCCGGGGTCGCTGGGGTCCAGCACCATGATCGACTGCTTCGCGAGAACCACGCCGGAGGAGTCATGCAACTCCAGGGTCGCGGGCTGAGTTTTCGGCTGGGGTGGCGTGTCCGGCCACCACGACGGCGTCCCGATCACCAGTCCCCGTCCATCGACGTCCTTGAGCGCCGTCAGGGTGTCGGTTCGTTGCGTCCCGTCCTGCCAGCGCAACACCGTGGTGATCTTGTCGCCGGGATTCCCAACGTGCGCCAGGACGTGCAGCGGCAGCGTGACCCGCGCGCCCGGCGCCGGGACCTCGAACGGCGTGCCGGTGACCGCGGTCGGGGTGGCGGCGGGCGTCGCCGCCTGCGGCGGCGTGGGAGTGGGCGTCGGTAGCGCGGTGGGCGTGGCGGTGGGAGCGACTGTGGGGATGATCGTCGCCGGTTCGGTCGCCGTCTCGGTCGCGGTGGCGATGGGTTGCGCGGTCGGCACGACCGTGTCTTCGCCGGGGGGCGCCGCGTCGGGCGCCACCGGCCCACTGCAGGCCAGCAGGACCACGACTGCCAGCATCAACCCGACCACTCGCACCTTCGCCATCACGCACTCTCCACCCCTCAGGGGACACCACGGTGAGCCACGCCGGGCCGCCCGGTCCCCGCATCCTACGGCTGGCGTTTCCACGCCGTCGTCGGCCGGGTCCGACACGTGGCCGCTTCATCATCTTCTCGCACGTCGGTGAAGTGCCGGCACGGTGGGGCGATCAATGCTGGGGGAGCAGCTCGGCCGCCTCGACCCGGGCGCCGGTCTCGGACAGCGGCACCTCGAGGGGGTGGCCGGTTAGGCCATGGTGATCCGCCACCGCCTCCATCGTGGCACGCACCTCCGCCGCTCGCTCCGGTGCCGTCAGCGCCAGCACCGCCGGGCCCGCGCCGCTCAACGACGCCCCGTAGGCTCCTCCCGCCCGCGCCGCCGCGATCATGTCGGTCAGGTATGGGTAGAGCGCCACCCGGTACGGCTGGTGCAGCCGGTCGTCCATCGCTAGACCAAGCAGCTCGAAATCGCCCGTCGTCAGGGCCAGCACCAGCAGCGCGCAGCGTGCGGCGTTGGCCACCGCGTCACCCCGCGGCACGGTCGCTGGCAGCACGGCCCGCGCATCGCGGGTCAATCCCTCATGGTCGGGCACGAACAGCACCGCGCGTAGCGGACCTGCCACCGGCACCCGCCGCGAGACGACCTGCTCTCCAGACGCGAGCACCACCACCACGCCGCCAAACAGCGCCGCCGCGACGTTGTCGCCGTGCCCCTCGGCCGCGGAGCCGAGCTGCAGAATCGCGTCGGGTCCCAGCGGGTCCCCGAGCAGGCGGTTCCCGGCGAGCAGGCCACCGACCAGCGCGGCCGCCGAGCTGCCCAGCCCACGCGCGACCGGAATCTCCGCGCGCACGCTGACGCGGCAGTCCGGCAGTGGCCGGCCGGCGGCCCGGGCTGCGGCCTGCATGCCGGTCAGCACCAGGTCCTCACCGCCATGCAGGTCCGGGCCCGCCACCAGCCGCGCGCCTCCCGCGCTCGCCGTGCTGACGTCGACGGTCAACGGCAACTCCAGGGCCACCGCCATCGCGTCGAAGCCGGGCCCCAGGTTGGCGCTGGAGGCCGGAACCGTCACGCTAAAGCGCATCGCCGAGCACCTTCTCGAGCGCGGCCAGCGACGGCTCGATCGCGATCGGCCGGTTCGCCAGGGCGTGCTTCTCCGAGCCCGGCCCCAGGTGATAGGCCATCACCGCGTCGGCATCCTTCATCAGGTGCCCGGTGAGGATGCCGGCCACGAACGCGCCCGGCGCGATCACTCCGGCGGCGACCAGCTTGCGTAGCCCGGCGAGCGTGGCCGCCGATGCGGGCTCGCAGCCGATCCCGGCGCGGTCGATCATCGCCTTGGCGTCCAGGATCTCCGCGTCGGTGACGGCCTCGACCACGCCGTTGGTCAGCTCGATCGTGCGGCGGGCCTTCGGGTAGCTGACGGGGTCGCCGATCCGGATCGCCGTCGCCACGGTCTCCGCCAGCACCGGTTCGTAGTCCTCGAAGCCGCGGCGGAAGGCCGCGTAGAAGGGGGCCGCGCCGGCCGCCTGGATCACCGCGATTCGGGGCAGACGCGTGACCATCCCCGACGCCTGCAGATCCATCAGCGCTTTGCCGAACGCGCTCGAGTTGCCGAGGTTCCCGCCCGGCAGCACGATCCACTCGGGGAGCTCCCAGTCCAGCTGGTGCAGCAGCTCGAAGAGAATGGCTTTCTGCCCCTCGAGCCGGAACGGGTTGATCGAGTTGAGCAGGTAGATGCCGTACTCGCGCGCCGCGTCCTGGACGAGCGCCATCGCCGTGTCGAAGTCCCCACGCACCTGGATGATGCGCGCCCCGTAGGCAATCGTCTGGCCGAGCTTGGCGGCGGAGATCTTCCCCTCGGGGATGAAGACCACGGCCGGGATGCCGGCCGCCGCCGCGTAGGCGGCCACCGACGCGGAGGTATTACCGGTCGAGGCACAGGCAACCAGACGCGCTCGGACCCAGCGGGCATGGCTCGTTGCCACCGTCATGCCGCGGTCCTTGAAAGAGCCGGTGGGGTTCTCCCCCTCGTGCTTGAGCGCCAGGCGCTCCACGCCGGCCCAGCGGCTGAGCTCGTCGACCTCGTAGAGGTTCGTGTTCCCTTCGGGCTTGGTGACGATCGCGTCCTGGGGGATGGGCGGCAGCAGCTCACGGTAGCGCCAGACGCCGCTGTGATCGATGCCCCGCATCGCCGTCAGGCGCCGATCGAAGACCGCGGTGTCGACCGGCCCTCCGAGGTCCAGGACTACGTCGAGCAGGCCACCACAGGCGCAGCGGGTAACCAGATGGTCTGCCGGATAGCGCTCGCCGCAGGCGAGGCATCGAAGCTCCACGTCCGCCCCTTCCTCTCCCCGTCCAGACGCTGCCGGACCACGTCCGCGCGCACGACGACGGCACAGGCAGGGTGCCTGTGCCGTCCCGGTGTCCTCCGCAGGCAGTGCGCGTCGCCGCGCTACAGCGTGTGCTGCGGGTCGATGGCGTCGCGCAGACCGTCGCCAATGTAGTTGATGCTCAACACGGCCAGGAAGATCACCAGCCCCGGGAAGAGCACCAGGTACGGCTGGATCTGGATGTAGTCCTGCGCGTCGAACAGGAGCCGGCCCCAGGTCGGCGTGTCCGGCGGGAAGCCAAGTCCCAGGAACGACAGCGTGGACTCGGTGATGATGGCGGAGCCCACGCCCAGGGTGGCCGCCACGATCACCGGGCTCAGCGTGTTGGGCAGGATGTGCCGGAAGATAATGCTGTTCGTGCCGGCACCAATGCAGTGCGCCGCCTCGATGAACTCCTTCTCCTTGACCGAGAGGAAGGATGCTCGGACGAGGCGGGCCACGGGCATCCAGGACAGCCCGCCGATGATGATCACGATGAGCAGGAACATTCCGATCAGGATGCCCAGCGCGTGCGTCATCTTGTCACGGAAGAGGTAGATCACCAGCAGCAGTAGCGGCAGCGTGGGCAGGGCGAGGAACAGGTCCGTGAGCCGCATCAGCGCCGAATCGAGGAACCCCCCGAAGTATCCCGACAGCGCGCCGATCAGCGTGCCGAGGGTGATCGACACCAGCATGGCGACGATGCCGACCGAGATCGAGACGCGACCGCCCCACAGGATACGGGCAAATTCGTCATGCCCGAGGCTGTCGGTCCCCATCGGGTGCGCAAGCGACGGCGCCTGTCCGGCTCCGACGATGTCGATCGAGGTCGCACTCTTGCCGTACAGCGCCGGCCCGACGACCGTGGCCAGGACGAGAAAGATGAACACGAAGGTGCCGGCCAATGCCAGCGTGTGACGCCGGTACTGGCGCCAGGCATTGCTCCAGAGCGAGCGCGGTTTCTTGGCACCCAGCCCGTGGAGCTCACCCAGTCGGCTGGCGGGGGCTGCCTGCGTAGCTCGAGATTCGGTGACCTCAGACATCGAACCGTGCCTCCTCGTCTGCGCGCGGCGCCGTCGTTACGAATACTTGATTCGTGGGTCGAGGACGCCGTAGACGACGTCGGCGACCAGGTTGAAGAGCACCACCAGCACGGCGAAGATGAACGCGATCGCCATGACTACGGGTGTGTCGCTGGCGTAGATCGAGGAGATCAGCAGCGAGCCAATCCCGGGGACCCGGAAGATCTGCTCGGTCACGACGGCCCCGGTGAAGATGCCCGGCACGCTCAGCGCGATGATGGTCACGACCGGGATCAGGGCGTTGCGCATGGCGTGGCGGGCGATCACCGTGCCCTGCGGCAGGCCCTTGGCCCGGGCCGTCCGCACGTAGTCCAGATGGATGCACTCCAGCATCGACGCCCGGACGTAGCGGGTGAGCGCCGCGGTCTGGAACAGGGCCAGCACCGCCACCGGCATGATCGCCTGCTTGATGTGCACCCACACTCCGGCCAGGCCCCTCGTACTTATCGTCGTGCTGTAGATGAAGGGGAGCCAGCCGAGCTCAATGCTGAAGAGGATGATGAAGAGGAGCCCCGTGAAGAAGGTCGGCAGCGAGAACCCGATGAACGCGATCGTCGTCGCCAGGTTGTCAAACACCGAGTACTGTTTGACGGCGGATATCACTCCGATCGGGATGGCGAGTAACACCGAGATCAGGTAGGCCAACCCGATCACGATCAGCGTCGTCACGAGCCGACCCTTGATGAGCCCGCTGACCGGAGATCGACTGGTGAAGGAGTAACCGAAGTCGCCGTGGAGAACCGAGGTGAACCATTTCGCGTAGCGCACCGGGACCGGGTCATCGAGTCCGAGATTGTGGCGGATCTGCTGCCGTACCTCGGGGGGAATCGCTGGATTGAGCGCGAACTCCGCCAGCGGGTCACCCGGCGCTAACGCCAAGATGGTGAAGATCACCATGCTGATGGCGATCAGAGTTGGGATCGCGATCAGCACACGCCGGACGATGTACCTGCCCATAAGGCCAGCCTCTCCCACTCTGCTGTGACAGCAACCGGGTCAGCGTTCCGAGCAAACGGGACAGTGTGCTCACCGGGAAACGACCGTCGGTGATTGCCACCTTGGGGCTCCGATAATACTACGGTCAAACCAGCCACGCTAGATGTCGCAACCCGCGAACCCAGGCGGCTGAAGATCGACTTTCGGTACCTCGGCTGACCGAACGCTGCCGCTGCGCCCGCCACCGCCCCGTGTCGCGAGCGAGGACAACTCGGAACCCTAGCATACTCCATCACGCGACGCCGTCGACCCTTCCGTGTGAATTGACCTGCACTGACGTCCTGAGCGGGCCCCGGCGTCCTCCGGGCCAGGTTGTCGTGCCACGCTCCGGCGGCGGCTGACAGCTGCGGCGCATGGGTGCCAGGTTCAGCTGTGCGATCATCGGCCGAGTATAGCGGAGTAACCCGGGTGAACGCTTCGGCCACTACCGAAGCGTCGCTGTGCGACACCGACGCCGGTGCCCGCCGGCTGGCGACCGGCGACGGCATCGACCAGATCCAGTTGTCATGACAGGCTGCGGCAGCGGTTGACACTGCCGCGGCCTGTGCCTAGACTGCCGCGACGCGCGTTCGGCGAGACCGCCGCTGCCCAGTCCAGGCGGTCGCCGCACCACGGCCGGGGTCGCCGGGGTCGCGACCGGGCCCGGCTGCGAGAGCCGAACGACCTGTCAGAGCGGCCGGGCAACGTCGTCCTACCGGCGGATAGCCTCGCGATCGGTGCTGAAGCAAGGAGGCCTTCGTGGGAGCGGTGGAGACCCAGTCCAGGAGCCAGATGATTCGTGAGCAGATGCCGGCCACCCTCAAGTACGCCTACCTCAACACGGGAACCTTCGGGCCGCTGCCACGTGTCTCGATCGAGGCGATGCAGGCCTACCAGCAGGAGGAGCTCAGCGAGGGACGCATCGTGGCGGCCGGTTACCCACGCGGAGCCGAGGCGCGCACGGAGGCGCGGGCCGAGCTTGCCAGGGTCTTCAACTGCTCGACGGATAATGTGGCCCTGACTCGCCACACGACCGACGGCATGAATATCGGCATCCTGGGGCTCAACTGGCAGCCCGGCGACGAGCTGATCATCAGTGACCTCGAGCATCCCGGCGGCCAGATCCCTGCCTATAACGTCGCTCGCCGCTACGGCGTCGTCCTGCGGCTTGCCCGGCTCGGCGATGGCACCGGGGACGTCGTTGGCAAGCTCGAGCGGCTGATCAGTCGCCGCACCCGCATGATCGTGATCTCGCACCTGACCTGGAACACCGGCACGGTCCTACCACTGGCCGGCGTCGTCGAGATGGCACACCGCCATCACGTCCTCGTGGTCGCCGACGCCGCGCAGTCGGCCGGCTCGGTGCCGCTCGACCTGCCGGCCATGGGGGTCGACGTCTACGGCGCCCCCGGTCAGAAGTGGCTCTGCGGACCGGAGGGCACCGGCGCGACCTACGTCTCGGACGAGGCGCTCGACGTGATTCAGCCCACCGTGGTCGGCTACATGTCGATGGCGGGCCATGGCATGGAGGCGGCCGGCGGCTACTTCCTTCCCGGGGAGGGCGCCCGTCGCTTCGAGGTCGGCGGCGCCTATGGTCCGGCCATCCTCGGCCAGGCCCGGAGCGTGAACTTCATCACCGAGACGGTCGGGCTCGAATGGGCGCATCAGCGGATCGCGGAACTGGGCCAGTATGCCTGGGACCGGCTGTCGAAGGTCGATGGTGTCCGCATGATCACGCCGAAAGACCAGATGGCTGGACTGACGTGCTTCAACCTGGAGGTCATCGAGCCGCCGGCGCTGGTCGATAAGCTCGCCGAGCGCGGCGTCATCATTCGCTACATCGGAGCGCCGCTGTGCGCACGCGTCTCGACCGGCTTCTACAACACCGAGCAGGACGTGGACCGACTCCTTGCCGGGATCGAGGAGATCAAGCGCTCGCTGTAGCCGCGGTTGCCGGGGGCCGCGTTAGCGTCTCCCGGCCCGCCCAGGTACCGATGCCGCGTGCACGGGAGGGATGGACTGGCGATGACGACCAACACGCAGGGGCTGCTCCTGGCCGACCTTTCCTGGCCGGAGATCCGTGACATCCGAGACAAAGTCGAGCTTGTCCTCCTGCCGGTCGGCTCGAACGAGCAGCACGGGCCGAACCTGGCGGTCAAGATGGACATCGCCTCGTGCGCCGAGTTCTGCCGCCGGGCCTCGGCGCGCTCCTATCCACGGCTGGCCGTGGCGCCCGCCGTTCCCTGGGGCGTCTCGTTTCACCACATGAACTTCCCGGGCACGATCACCCTCTC